>OGZV01002555.1_pt1 | contig 14079 bp, 9 predicted proteins | sample 1576861 | NCBI WGS metagenome assembly OGZV01 (sample SAMEA3541501, study PRJEB24748) | human gut metagenome | biome: human gut; feature: human-associated habitat; material: faeces | place: China | collected 2012
CCGCAGCCGCCGGAGCGGTGCTTAAGCCGTAAGGCGGGAATTGTGCGGTATTGCCCTAAATAAAAGAGTAAAATGAGCGCCTCCGCCCAACAAAGTCTTGTTTGGGCGGGGGCGTTTGTGCAATCTTTTGACAATGTATTGTCGCCGACTTGTGTTGCAGACCAGATATCAAAAAATATAAGCCCACCAAAAGTGCCAGCACAACCGCCGTCATGCCCGATGCCTTGATGACTGAGTTGACGCCGATGGAACATAGCCAGAACATCGTGGGCAGCTGTTCTTTCCGCGTTTTGGGCAGGACTTTACCCAGCAGCGTGCCCGGCAAACTACCTGGCAGCACCGCGCAAGACGGCTCTCCCCACAAAAAAAGGCACTGCCGTTTCCCGGCAGCGCCCCAGTGATTATTGTAATTAGCGTTTACATCGTAAACTGGATTGCACAGAAAGCTGCGTAAATGGCCAGCAAAATAATACCCTGTGCGCGGTTCATCTTACCTTTGACGAGGGCAGGTACTGTCATGATCAGCATGACGGCCAGCATGACCGGCAGGTCTAACACCAGGCTGGAGTTTACTCCGAACAGCGTCGAGCTCTGCGGGATGGTGAACGGAGCCAGCGTAACGGAAACACCGCTGACCAGCACGAGGTTGAAGACGTTTGCGCCGACGACGTTGCCAACGGACAAATCACTGTGACCTTTAATCAGCGAAGTAATGGCCGTGACCAGCTCCGGCAAAGAAGTACCCAGCGCGACAAAGGTCAGGGCGATGACGCTTTCGGGCACGCCCAGCGCTTGGGCGATCAGCGTACCATTATCAACGAGCAGATTTGCGCCAACGGCGATGACCGCCGCACCGGCGACCAGCAGGATCAGCGTCTTGGACAAGGGGATCAGCTCTTCCTCTTCGGCGTGTTCCTCAGCGGGGGCGTTCTTCATCTGCCGGACGTTGGCGACCATGTAGGCCACGAACATTGCCAGCATGATAAAGCCCATCGGGCGGGTAAATTCACCGAAGCCGTAGGCAGCCACGCAGTAGATGGCGGCGGCGATAAAGAAGAAGATAACCGGCGTTTTCAGCGTCTTGGGGTCAACCTTGCCAGGGCGCACGGCAATCGTGATGGCTGCGATCAGCGCCGAGTTGCAGATGACCGAGCCGATGGCATTGCCGTAGGCAATCTCGCCGTGGCCGGAAACCGCCGACATCGTGGAAACCATGACCTCCGGCAACGTTGTGCCGATGGAAACGACCGTCGCGCCAATCAGCAGCTCCGGCAGGTGGAAGCGCCGCGCCAGCGCAGATGCGCCGTCGACGAACCAGTCGCCGCCTTTAATCAGGAACAGCAGACCGACGATAAAAAGTAAAACAGGTACTAACATACTTTTCCTCCATGTTTCTATTCTTCGCGTAAAGTGTGCGCCGGTATCGGCGCATCACTGCGAAACGTCTTCAGCACGGACAGCCCCATAGGCAGCGCCAGCGCAAAGGCCAGCAGATCCGCGGCGGGCTGGGCGTACTCCACGCCTGCAAGCCCTAAAAGATTTGGCAGGATAAAGACGACCGGGATGGACGTTGCCCAGGCAGCCCCAGCCACGCCCATTTTCAACCCGAAAATGAGCACCGGGTCAAGCACAACGTTGAGCACTGCGCCGGTCATGATGCCGACCATCGAAATGGAGGCGCTGCCCTGAAACCGCATCTGGTTGTTGAGCACGAACGCTCCGATCAGAAACGGCGCACCCAGAAAGATGACCCGCAGGTAGGCGACCGTGTAGGGCAAAATTGTTGGCGTAGAGCCCAGCAGCCGGGAGATCGGCGTAATGAACGCCACGCCCAGCGCTGCGATGCCGCAGCCTGCCAGCAGCGCACTGAAAAATCCTGTGGCAGCCATACGCTCGGCAGCTTCATAGTTGCGTGCGCCCAGCTGGCGGGAAATGTAATTGCCCGACCCATGCCCAAAGAAAAAGCTGATGGCCTGCAGCAGCGCCATAGCCGAGTAGGCCACGCCTACCGCCGCCGTGGACTGGGGGTCCAGCTGCCCAACAAACAGGGTATCGGCCATATTGTAAAAGCTTGTCACCAGCATACTGATAACCGTGGGCGCAGACATTTCCAAAATCAGGCGGCGCACCGGTGCTTGTGTCATATAGCGCACGCGCTCTTCCGCCGTCATAGCTGTTGTTTTCATCGTTGTACTTCCTTGCCGCAGCACTGCTATTGTACCGCAGCCGGGCGGGCAATGCAACGAAAATCGCTGCTGTTTACGCATAAAACCGGGGGCTTTGCGGCGGCCTCCGGTTTTATGGCTTTCGTTTACTTCTGCATGATGTGAATGGCAAAGCCGCCATACTCACCGTTCAGGTAGACGTTTTTGATGCGGCCGTCCTCAAAGTAGGCGGCAGTGTCCATGTTGAAAGTGAAGCCTTTTTCTTTCAGCTCCTCCATCGCAGCAGTCAGGTCAGGTGTGCGCATGGCAATGTGACCGTTTTTACCCAGGAAAGGTGCTTTCATGCATTCAAAGTACGCACCGCCGAACTCGGACTTCTGGCCGTGGCGCGGCTCAAGATTGAACATCGTGCTCAGCAGCTGCGCGAGGTTAGCGGCTTCCTCGGCGTTGGCGGTATTGATGCCGATATGCTCTAACTCAAATTTATTTTTCATAGCTCTGCCTCATTATGCCATCGGGAAAATCAGAACAGCACCGACCGTCAGGAACAAAAGACGGATGAAATACTGCGGAATCGTGAACTTCCAAAATTCCTTCATCTGCAAACTCCACGCAAAGTAGACATTGGCGGTAAAGTAGTCATCCGTCGCGCCCTTGCGCTCATCACCCAAGGCGTTCGCCTCGGCGTCCAGCCCCAGCCAGTCGCCGTACTGGAAGCCCGTCTGCCACAGCCCGTTTTCGCCGCACTGGCTCTCGATAAACTCGACCCAGTGCTTCATGCTGTCGTAGCTGTGCTGCAGAATGCGCTTGTCGCCGTAGGCGCGGTAGAGTGTCCACGGCAGCACGGCCACCACATCGCCCCAGAACGCCGCGCCGTCCTGCTGGTTGCCCAGAATGTTCGGCACGACCTGCGGCATACTGACATCGGGACCCAGTTCACTGGCCAAGTCACGAAGCCACTTGGTCATAAACGGCATAATGTTCTCATTGAACGCCGCCGTGGGGCAGAACGCCGTCACATCGCCTGTCCAGCCCAGCGGTTCTCGTTTGTATTCTGTTGTTAAATCGTACAATTTCAGCATTAAAACCCGCCTTTCTTACTCCACCGTCAAATCCACATATTGCGGCTCGTACCCTTCTGCCGTGACCGTGACGCGCACCTTGCCCGGCTCGGTTCCGGCACGAATGACAGCCAAAGCGCGTCCGAGCCATGTGGTGTGGCTGCTGCCGAGGTAGGTTTCATCCGTCTGTGTTGCAGCACTGCCGAGGGCCTGTAAGACAGCCGGTCCTTCGATTTCCAGATGAAACTTTGCGTTGGCGCACGGTTTCCAGATGCCTGCCGCATCGGTCAGCGTGATGGGGATAAAACAGAGTGACTGACCGTCTGCGCGCAAGGTCGTTTTTTCCGGGGAAAGATGCAGCCGGGTTTTCTGTCCCGCTGTTTGCAGTGTGGTTTCTCCAAGGGCGTTTCCGCTTTTATCCAGTGCCACGGCTTTCAGTGTGCCGGGTCGGTAGGGCAGCTTGAAAATCGCGCGGAATTTCTTTGTGCGCTTTTTGCCAATCAGCGTATCATTGCAGTACAGCGCCACAAATTCTGCATCGCTGTACACTTCCACCGTGGCTTTCTGCCCCTCACATCCGGGCCACGTCCAGCTTTCCACGGCGTTCGTCATACGCCACGCGCTGCCCGTCATTTTTCTGCCGTTCCAGTTGACCGGGCGCACACCCAAGTAAGGTGCTTTGCGCAGGCTCCACACCGCCTGCTGGAAATAACTTTCCGCTGTAATGTTTCCCGTTAAATCAATCGCACCGCTGCCCGCCGCAATCGGCAGACCCGGCGTATCCTGCGGGATCATCTGACCGATGCCCGCTTCGCCCAGATAATCAATGGCCGCCCATGCAAAATCGCCAATCAGCGCTGTATGCTTTTGCACCTGCGCCCAGTTGTACGGCAGCTCGCCAATAATCGTCTCGCTGCCCACCATCAAGCGATTCGGATAGTTTTTGCAGTCGTCCTCATAACGGGAGGCCGCATAATTCAAGCCGAGAACATCCAGCTTTTCCGCCACATCGCGGCAGGCAGCGTCGCCTTTTTTGCCCTTGCTCATGTAGAACATCAGCGGACCGAGATTCTGCGTGACCATATTGAAGAACGCAGAACCCGACTCTTTCTTTTTCTCCTCCGGCTGCTTGGGCGGCAGCGGCTCCGGTTTGTAGGGGCCGCTTTCTTTATACACGCCAATGCCTTTCTGTGCGTAGACGTTCAGCAGCACATTGATGCCCGCTGTCACGGGGCGGGTATCATCCAGCGCGTGTACGAATCGGGTCAGCTTGTCAGCCGTTTCCACGCCCTGCGGGAAAGCCGTTTCCGACACCTCGTTGCCGATGGAATACAGAATCACGCTGGGATGGCTGTAATCCTTGGCAATCATAGTGGTCAAATCATCCTGCCAGTTTTCGGCAAACATGCGGGAATAGTCATGGTAGGTCTTGGGTGTGTACCAGCCGTCAAAGGCTTCGTCCATCACATACATACCAAGGCGGTCACAGGCATCCAGCAGGGCGCGGCTTGCCGGGTTATGGGCGCAGCGCACGGCGTTGTAACCCGCCTTTTTCATAATGCGGATGCGGCGTTCCTCGGCATCGGCAAAGCCGCAGGCGCCCAAAATGCCATTGTCGTGGTGGATGCACCCACCGCGCAGCTTGACCGCCTTGCCGTTGACGCACAGACCTGTTTTTGCGCTCCATGTCAGTGTGCGGATGCCGAACGGGACGGATTCCTCATCGTTTTCGGTTTTGACCACGCAGGTGTACAGGTTCGGGTGTTCAGCATCCCACAGCTTAGCCTGCGGGATCTCGATGACCCCCGGCGCACCCTTTGCCACGCACTGCGCACCATCCCAAATTTCCACCGCCGCGTGTTCGGTTTCGGCCTGCACCTCGACCACGGCGGGAGCAATCGACACCGTGCGGATCTTTACCGGGCGCACGCCGTCTTTCGGCTTTACCATCAGATGCACAGGGCGGTAGATGCCGCTGCCCGTGTACCAGCGGCAGTTGGGTTCCAGACTGTTATCCACCGTGACGCGCAGAGTGTTTTCCCCGGCACGCACTTTTCCGGTGGCATCGGCGGTAAATTCCGTATAGCCGTAACGGTGTTCGGCAATTTTTTCGCCGTTCAGATAAACGACCGCATTCTGATACACGCCCTCAAACAAAAATGTCAGTGCCTCATTCAGGTGCTCCCCCGGCAGAGAGAACGTCTTTTCATAGGCATATTTCCCGCCCGGAAAATAGCCGCAGTCCTTGCCGTTTTGGCAGTTTTCCTGCCGGGGTTCCTCCAGCATGGCATCATGGGGCAGATGCACGGTGCGGCAGCTTCCATCTGCCTTGTAAAAGTGCCAATCGGCGTTAAAATCCAATATCATAATAACTCCCTCTTACGCAAAACGGGGTGCATCGATCGGATGCACCCCGCAGTTTTATTTTAGGCAACACCGTATAATTCCCGCCTAATGGCTTAAGCACCACTCCGGCGGCTGCGGCACGGCATCTGCGTTGCCAAAATGCTCGCCAATACACAAAGTATTGCCTGCGCTTTTGGCTTAGCAGCTGCCGCACCTCGCTCGCCGTATTGGCACTTAGAATCTATGCGGTATTGCCTTTACAATGCGGATAAAAGCCAAGTCGTTGGTGACAAGCTCTGTCTTTACGGTGAGTTTGCCATCCGCATATTCATACGGAGCCGGGGCGTAGTCCACTGCACTTTCATCAATGACCTGCTGTACCTGCGCCGGGGTCATGTCCTCCGGCTCACCCATTGCCTGCCAGCACTTCAGCGGGTTGCCGTGTTCCTCGTCGATGCGGCAAAGCTGCACGCTCTGCGGCTTTGCGTCCAGTTCGACCTCGATCTCCACCGGGGTGGCCGGGGTGCTTTGCCCTGCAAAGTGGTGCAGGTTCTGTTTGGTAGCCAGCACGGTAAGCTGTGTGTCAGCAGCATCGCGGAACGCTGCCACACTCACCTCGCCGTCCAGTGCGCCGGGCAGCTCCAGCCGTTTATCCCCGGCCTGCCCCAGCAGGCGCAGTGCGTGGAAAAGCGGTTTTGCGATACCGTGCTGGGTCACAAGACCATACCCGCCGTGAAATTCCTCCGGGAAGGGGTGAATTTCCTCAAAAATATCGCTGAAGCACCAGATGCTGGATCCGTCGATGAAATCCTCAGCACTGAGAGCCGCGCGCACATCGTAGGCGGCTACCTTACGGGTATCGTTACCGGGCGCGCCAAAGGTTGCGCAGCCGTTCCATTCGGTATAGTATACCGGCAAACCGTCAGCCTGCTTCTGTACCTGCTCGGCGGCATCGCGCAGCAGATCGCGATTCAGGTCATCCGTCTCGGTGTTGTCGGGCATCGTGCGGCGGAACATTGGCAGCAAGCCATCCTCCGGCTTTAAGCCGGCAAACAGCTGGGCAAAATCGACCTTGTATTCCGCTTGAATCTCCGCAGTGTCCTTCATGTGATCCGCGTCTTTCTGGTCACACACCTCGCTGATGGGATCTCCTGCATACTGATGGGTCGTGATGAAGTCCACCGGCGCATCATGGGCCTTGCAGTAGTCCACGAACGCCGCGACCCACTTGCTGTTGCTGGTGGCGGGACCGCCGACCTTCAGTTTATCATCCACTGCTTTGACAGCCTTGGCGGTGATTTCATACAGACGGAAATAGTCCTCTTGTGTGCCGTCAAAGAACGGAGTTTTCAAGTCCGGCTCGTTCCAGACCTCAAAGAACCATGTTTCCACTTCCTCTTTGCCGTAGCGGTTCAGCAGAAAACGGACAAATTTCTGAATATACGCCTGCCACTGTGCCTCATCCTTCGGCGGGGCAATGCATGGTTTCCAGTAAAAGGTGCCGCGTGTCGGGCGCTTGGCCATCGGGCTGGGCATGAAGCTCAACTCCACAAAGGGCTTCATGCCGGCTTTCAGCACATTGTCATAGACCAGTCCCGGCAGGCGGAAGCTATTCTCATAGAACGGCACCTGCTCGGAGCCGGGCATCGGCATGACCGTGGACATGGTGTCATAGGTATGCATATCATCGCTGAAAATACCGTGGAAACGCACCCGTTCAATACCCAGTTCGTCATGGATCTGCTTGAGCTGCTCACAGTAATCGGTGCGCATTGCCATGGCTGCATGACCGCTGCCGACGCAGAACTGCCAGTGCTTATGGAACGGCTTTGCAGGTGCATTTGCGGGAATCGTGAATTTCATGATCTTATTCCTCCGACTTTTGTGTATGCCGCTTGGCAACTTCCGCACGCATGGCGGGAAGTTTTTCCTCCAGATCGAAGCCGCGGAAAATCAAGAACATGCCCACATTCAGTACGATGGGCAGATAGTTGGAAAATGCGTAGATAGCATAGCGCATCGAGGTGGTGGCCACGCTTAGGGTGGAATCGTAGGAGCCAATCATCAGGAACAGTGCCAGAACCAACGCACCCAGACCGCCGCCGACCTTGTTGCCGAAGCCAATCGCACCGGAAGAGACGGCCACCAACTTTTTATCATATTTGTACTCATTGTAATCGACCGCCATTGCCAGCAGAACGCCGTACAGGCACATCAAAGGGATCTGTAAAAAGCTGCCTACCAGACCGGAGCCGATGTACGCTGCCAGATTGGTCGGCACAAAGCAGCGCACTGCGCAGGAAGCTGCGTACCCCAGCAGACCCAGATTGATGGTTCCCTTTACGCCCAGCTTTTTGATGATGGGGTTGGACAGTACGAAGCCTAAAAACGTGGAGAGCAGACCGGCCGAACCGGCAATGGCTACCAGATTATCATTGCCGAAAATCCACTTGCAGTAGTAGGCGCCGGACGACGCGGCGATGGCCGAGGAAACCGCTGTAATCAAGTTGAACAGCAGCACGATGACCCAGTATTTGTTGCCGAACAGGCACTTGACTGCCGTAAGAAATTCAACGGGTTCTTCCTCCGGCTCTGCTGCTGCGGTGTCATCCTCGACCGCTTTACGCATAGCCTTGCTGCCGTTGGCGTAGCAGATGAGCAAGCTCAGCAGAATGATCAGTGCAATGACCGCGCCGTACTTGATCCACGCCGCCTGCGTGCCGCCCAGCATATTCGTGACGGGAATCGTTGCGATGGCAATGACCATGCCGGAAGCATAGCTGCCGACCGCACGCAGAATGCCCATGTTGCCGCGCTCCTGCTGACTCCTGGTGCGCACGATCATGGTTGCCGCAAAGGGTGTGGCAATCATTGTGTAGATGACCGCCGTAATCAGCAGGTTTGTCACCAGTACGTAAGCGACAGCCGGAAGCTGACCGGCTTGGATGGGAACCGTGAACATCATTACCGTGATAACCGCGGCCGGGACCGCCATACGAAGCATCCACTTGTAATACTTCATATTGCCGCCCTTGGAGTGATCGATGATATTGCCGAACCAGATGTCCGTCAGCGCATCCACGACCTTGGCGATGACCATGACCACACCCACGGAGCCGACTGCAAGCCCGACTTTATCGGTGTAGAAGTATTGCAGCTGACCTACAAGGTTTGCCATAAGGCCCAGACCCAACTGGCCGGAGAAGTCCGCAAGATAGTCGCGCTTGCGCATTACGAGCGCTGCGCCGTCCTTATCCACAGTGGGGCGCACTTTTTTACCAAATGCCATATTGTCTTCCTCCTGTTTTTCGGGAACTCTTCCCGTGTTTCTGAATTCAGTATAGCATCTGCCGTTCCGTGCATATTGCATTATTTGACTTGATATTGTAAAATCAAATTATCAATCTGTGGGAGGTCTGCTCCGTGGATACCGCACGCTATATCCGCATCACCAATCTCTGTATGCTGTTTTTCCGGGCCGAGGGGATCGCATTTTCCCTATACGACAAACGAGATACCTGTCACCTGCAGTACCCGGAGGAGCCGCAGCGCAACACAGCTGCACTGTTTGCTGGCCGTGACCCTGCACGGACGCTGGACATCTGCACCACCCCCAGCCATGCAGGCTATGCTTCCATCCGGATCAAGGGCGGCTGGCGGATCGTTATCGGCCCTGTCTATAACGCAAGGCTCAATGAAAGCCTTGTGGATGCCTTTATGGCAGAAAATCAAATCCCGGCTGCGCAGCGCCACGCAGCCGATACAATTCTGGAGGCCGCGCCAAATCTGAGTCTGCTGGAATTTTTCGACAAGGCCGCGTATCTCTACTACTGCATGGACGGTGAAATCCTTGACCCGTCCGTCTACTTTGATTTGACGAACGACCGCGACAGCTTTACTGTTGGCCGCGATACCGTCGAGAACCTGCTGGAGCGCAAGGAAAATGAGAAATTCCACAACAGCTACCAGTGGGAATTGATGTTTTACGATTTGATTCGGCAGGGCGACCCGGAGAGGTTAATGGCTTTTCTGATGCAGGATAGTTCAGCCCGGCTGGGTCACGGCACAATGGCGGATACCCCGCTGCGGCAGGCAAAAAACATTTTCATCGGTTGCATCACTAAAATCGGTATGATGTCCGCCATCCCTGCCGGAATGGACGTCGAACTGACCTACCAGCTGATAGATAACTATGTGCTGGACTGTGAGCGCGCCGCGACAGTGCCGGAAATTGATCGTTTACAATTAAGCGCTGCAATGGATTTCTGCCGCCGCCTCGGAGAACTGCGCCTGCCTGCGGGTATCAGCCGCGAGGTATACACCTGTATGTCCTACATCCGCAATCATGTGAACACCCCTTTGAGCCTTAACGATGTGGCTGCCTCTATCGGGCGCAGTGTGTCCTACACCGGGAATCTCTTTAAGAAAGAAACCGGTCAGACATTGGGCAATTATATTGCGGAATGTCGGCTGGAAGAAGCCAAAAGCCTTTTGTATTATACCGATATGACGTTGGCCGAAATCAGCAGCTACCTCTGCTTTTCGAGCCAGAGCTATTTTCAGAACGTATTCAAAAAAGAATATGGTGTTACCCCGATGCAATATCGCAGGCAACACCATACCGAATCATGATATTCTGTTGTTTTTGATTACATCCGCATACCAGTAGAACGAATCCTTCGGGATGCGCTGTTGGGTCTGATAGTCCACATACACAAGACCAAAGCGCTTATCGTAGCCCTCCGCCCATTCAAAGTTGTCCATGATGGACCAGTAGAGATACCCGGTCACCGGGATGTTCTCGTCCACGGCACGCTGTAAACCTGCCAAATAGCGCTTGACAAAGTCGATGCGCTGGGGGTCATGCACTGCGCCATCGCTCATGACGAAGTCTATGTTTGCCATACCGTTTTCCGTGACGATAATGGGCAGATGGTAGCGCTCCGTCAGGAAACGTGCCGCCCAGTACAGAGCATCCGGCGTAATGGGCCAGTCCATTGCCGTGCGGGGCATACCCGGCGTAACGGCGGGGTTGGGACCCATGTACTCCTCATAGTTGGAGGCATTGTAGCAGTTAAAGCCGAAGAAGTCCAGCGGCTGGCAGATGACCTTCAGTTCCTCCGCCGTGAAGAATGGCTGCAGACCCGCCGGGACACAGCCGAGAACGGCCGGGTCTGCCCACCAGTTGAAATGCGAGAAGAATGCCTGCTCCGGGAACATCTGGGTGCGGGCTTTTTCTATGCCATCCGGCGATTCGTTTTCCGGCAGGTAGACGCTGCCGTTCAGCGCCATACCGATTTTCGGGGCCAGCTTGGCGCGGCTGCGCAGCACGCGAACCGCCTTGCCGTGCGCCAGCAGCACATTTTTTGTCAGCGCCGCCAGCTTGTTCATCATCACGGCGGGTTGCTCCTGCATCAGGCTTTCAAACGGCGCGTGCGCCCCCGTAAAGTAGCCGTTGCCGATGAAGGTCGTCGGCTCATTGACGGTGAACCAGAACCGCACCCGGTCGGACAAGGCGTCCGCCACTACACGGGCGTAGTTGGCGAAATCATCGCTGATTTCCGCATTGTACCAGCCGCCTTTTTCGTGCGCCCACATGGGCAGATTCCAGTGGAAAATCGTCACCATCGGCTCAATGCCCGCTGCTTTCAGCTCGTCCACCAAGTCGCTGTAAAAGGCAAGACCCTTGGGGTTGACCGTGTCGGGACCGGACATCACGCGCGGCCAGCTGACGGAAAAGCGATACGCCTTGACGCCCAGCTTTTTCAGCAGCGCTACATCCTCCTTGTAGCGGTGGTAGTGATCACAGGCGATATTACCGTTCTCGCCGTGCTTGACGTGCCCCTCGCTCAAAGCATCCCAGATACCGGGAACCTTGCCGTCCTCATTGTAGGCACCCTCAATCTGGTAAGCCGCACTGGCCGCACCCCAGAGAAAATTCTTCGGAAAGCTCATCTTGTTTCCCCCTTTATAGTTCTGCAAGCCGGTCATACAGCCCCTGCAGAATTGCACTCAGTTTTACTGTGTCGGGGATGACTTGAATCATGCCCACCGACAGAATATCATTCAGCTTGCGGTACACCATGAAGTCCAGTGTTTCTTTCGGTATCATATCGAACATACCGTTCGTGAATTGATTTACGATTTCTTTTGCGCGCGGATTTTCAAGAATTTCCCCAATTGTGCTTTCACCGTTCAGGGGATAGGGGTTCTTACCCTCTATCATCAGCGGGGCTTGTGCCAAAATGTTCTCCGCCGACAATGCCAGATACAGCGTGTGCACCCCGATAGGCTGCACCCACTTATCCATTCGTGCGTCATAGCAGCGCAATGCCTTTTTGCTGACCGATACATTCACAACTGTTTCCTCACCGGGGGCAAGGCGCACCTTGGCATACCCCACCAGTGTGCGGTCGGGGCGCAGCATATGGGGCTTTTCCTCGCGGGTATAAAGCTGTACGACCTCGCTGCCGGGGCGGCTGCCGATGTTTTTTACCCGCACAGGCACATTCAGTGTTTCCTGTGTGCGCATATCCCAGCGGAAGTCATTTTCACACAATTCCACAGAAAAATCCGTGTAGCTCAAGCCGCATCCGAACGGATACTGCACAGCTAACTTGCGCTTTGTGTAGCTGCGGTAGCCCACAAACACGCCCTCACCGTAGTAGGCATCGTTGCCCTCACCGGGGAAGTTTGGGTAAGCGGGCGTGTCTTCGTAACGAATCGGGAACGTCACCGGCAGGCGGCCTCCCGGCTCGGCCAGCCCCGTCAGCAGACGTGCCGCTGCCACGCCGCCCATGCAGCCGGGAATGAAGATGCAAAGCACTGCATCCGCGTAAGGCAGCCAGTCCGCCATCTCTACCGGTCCGGAAATATTCAACAGCACGACGGTTTTCATGCCTTTCTGCTTTGCCTGCTTCAGCACCTCGGTCATGCGGGTGCGGTCTTGTTCCTCTACCGCCATGCTTTCGCGGTCCACATTTTCCCCAGCCGGGGCAGCCGCCGTGTACACCAGCGTGTCGGCATCGGTCCATTCCTCAAAGGCCGCCGCGCCGCGCAGTTTGCGGTATTCGTCCAGCACATTGCTGTGCAAGGCCGTCTCCACCGCCGTGGAGCCGCTGCCACACTCCAGTGTGTCGCGGCTGCGCGCCCCCCAGAACACAACACGCTGGGTCTCGGCCAGCGGTAGGACGGCATTCTCGTTTTTCAATAGCACCGCGCCGTCTTCAATGGTCCTGCAGGCGGTTTGTAGCAGTGCATCGGCGTCATACTGCGCGGGGATGCGGCGTTGATTTTGTTTGATCTCCACGATAAGCTGCAGGATATGGGTCACACGATCGTTCAGAACTTCCTCGGAAAGCCGCCCCTCCTGCACCGCCTGTTTGCAGGCGGTCATATCGTTTGGACCGGGCTGAATCAAATCCATACCCGCTGCCAGCGTGCCTTCCTTGTTCTGTCCGGCTGCGCCCCAGTCGCTGACAATGGCGCCGTCGAAGTGCAGTTCCCCGCGCAGCAAATCTGTCAGCAGCTTTTTGCTATACGAGGTGAACTCTCCGTTCACGGCGTTGTAGGCGCTCATGATACACAGGACGTGACCATCCTCGATGGCTGCCTCAAACCCACGGGCATACAGTTCCATCATAACCCGTTTTGAAAGGTTAGAGCTTGTTGTGTTGCGGTTCGATTCCTGGTTGTTTGCAAGGAAATGCTTGGCACAGGCCGCAATGCCGGCGCTCTGCATACCGCGTACAAAGCCTGCCGCGGTCTGAGCCACCAACTCCGGGTCCTCGCCGTACATTTCATAGTTACGGCCGCCCAGCGGGTCGCGGGCAACATCCACGTTGGGACCAAAGCAGACATCCACCCCGGCGTCACGCAATTCCAGTCCGACCGCGCGGCCGATGGTCTCGGCTGTGATCGGGTCAAACGACGCGCCGATGTTGATGCCCGACGGGAAGCTGATATGCTGCCGACCGCCCGGACGGTATTTTGCCGCCTGCTCCACAAGGTCGGTCATCAGTGCATCGCCCTTGTACTTTGCCGCGGCCTCGTTGAGATCAACGCGGTTCAGTGCCACCATTTCCGGCGTGGCATACGCTGTACGCGGGTCATCGGCACGGCAGGGGTCTGTTAAGTAGTCCAGCACCACATGGGTGCCATTCAGCCCGGTCGCGCCGTCCATCAGATAGATGGCGGGCACATCCATATCCGGGATAGGTCGTGTGTGGCAGGCGCGGTAGCACCCCACCATATCCAATTTTTCATCCAGCGTCATCTCCGCAACCACCTGCGGGATACTTTGTAAGTTGCTCAATTTTGCACGCATACAGTTTTCCTCCCTCTCGCGAATGAATTCTGTATCCAGTATAGCGTGCCGTGGAATCTGAGTATTGTAATTTTTGTGATGCAATTGTAATTTTTGGCTGGCTACCGCAGGGAATGAATCAGAACCGATTCACTTTTTCGAGTCAAGATTTTTGGATGAATCAGAAGTGATTCACTCTTGA
>OGZV01002574.1_pt1 | contig 13945 bp, 10 predicted proteins | sample 1576861 | NCBI WGS metagenome assembly OGZV01 (sample SAMEA3541501, study PRJEB24748) | human gut metagenome | biome: human gut; feature: human-associated habitat; material: faeces | place: China | collected 2012
AGAAAATAAAAAGCTGTTTTACGACAGCAAGACTATTTTACAGGAAATTGTTCAGGGAGAGCATCTTGAGATGGAATATGAGCTGCTTAAAGAAGAAGGACCTGACCATAACAAATCATTTACGGTTGCCGTAAACATAAATGGAGAGAGACTTACGACTGCAACAGGAAGAACAAAGAAAAAAGCAGAACAGTCAGCAGCTTATCAGGCTATACTTAAACTTCATAAATCATAAGTAGGAGAAACATCAGATGTATTTAAAAAGCTTAGAGGTACATGGTTTTAAATCATTTGCCAATAAATTGATATTTGAATTTCACGACGGCATAACGGCTATCGTAGGGCCAAACGGCAGCGGTAAGAGCAATGTTGCCGATGCTGTAAGGTGGGTGCTTGGAGAGCAGAGTGCAAAGCAGCTTCGCGGTGCAAAAATGGAGGATGTTATTTTTGCAGGAACTCAGATGAGAAAGCCGCTTGGATTTGCATATGTAGCCATTACCATAAGCAATGAAGATCATAAATTAAATGTTCCCTATGAGGAAGTAAAGATAGCAAGAAGAGTTTACAGGTCAGGAGAGAGTGAATATCTATTAAATGGCACGGCTTGCAGGCTTAAGGATGTTCAGGAACTTTTGTTTGATACAGGTATCGGTAAAGAAGGATATTCGATTATCGGACAGGGACAGATAGATAAGATACTTAGCGGAAAACCTGAGGAGAGACGAGAACTTTTTGATGAGGCGGCAGGAATCGTTAAATATAAGAGAAGAAAAGCTGCTGCACAAAAAAATCTTGAAGAGGAAAAGCATAATCTTGAAAGAATTGAAGATATTCTCTCCGAGATAGAAAAACAGGTAGAGCCTCTTGAAAAGCAGGCAGCAAAGGCAAAACAGTATCTTGCGTTTCGTGATGAGCTGAGGGTTCAGGATGTAAATATGTTCCTTATTGAGTATGACCGTATTCATGAGGAAATAAAGGAGTTTGAGGGAAAACAGGCAATCGCTGATAATGATCTTAAAAATGCCAATCAGGAATATGAAAAAAGCAAGCGTGAGTATGAGAGAGTACAGTCAGAGCTTGATGAAAAGATAAAGAGCATAGAATTAAAAAAAGACAGACTGAATCAGTCGCGTGTCATGTTAAACAATTGTGAGGGTGATATAAGACTTTTAAACGAGCAGATAAACGGTATCAGACAGAGTGAAAATCATTATAGGGAAGCTATAGAGAACTATAAAGAGCGTATTAAAAATTTTGAGGATGAACATAAACAGTATGCCGTCCAAAAAGAAGAAAACAGCAAAAAGACAGAAGAGATAAAGTCTTTAGCAAAAGAGAATGAAAAACTTATTGCAAATAAAAAAGAGACAGCTTTTGAAATAGAAAATGACATAAAGTCCGTTCAGGATATGAAGCTTGCCGGAATAAATGCGGCGGCTGATATAAAAAGTGAAGAGTTAAAATATAAGACTTTGCTTGAGCAGAACAATATTAAGAGAGCCGAGTTAAACAAAAGAGTGCTTGCAAATAAGTCTGAGGCATCTGTTCTTACAGAGACAATCTCGTCACATAAAAAAGTTTATGATGAGATAACTGAAAAGATAAAAGCGATAGATGATTCAAATGCAGTAATGCAGGAAAAGTTTAATGGTATAAACGAAGAAAATCAGAACAGACGAAGAGAGCACAGTGATACACAGCAGAAATTCCATATGGAAAATTCAAGACTTAATTCTCTTAAAAACATGACTGAGAGGTATGAGGGATTCGGTCAGAGTATAAAGCGTGTCATGGAGAGAAAAGAGGATACACCGGGAATCATAGGTGTAGTTGCCGATATCATAAGAGTTAAAAAAGAATATGAGATAGCGGTTGAGACGGCACTTGGCGGAAGCATACAAAATATTGTAACCGACAATGAGCAGACGGCAAAAAAGATGATAGAATATCTGAAAAAAAACAGATATGGACGAGCTACATTTTTACCTCTTACAAATATTCATAAAAAAGCGGCAAATAATGCCCGCAATGTTATGGCTGAAAAAGGTGTAATCGGGATGGCATCAGAGCTTGTGTCGGCAGATGAAAAGTATAATGACCTCGTGAATTATCTTCTTGGAAGGTTTGTCGTTGTCGATAATATAGACAATGCCATTGCACTTGCGGCAAAATATCATCACACACTCAGGATAGTAACGACCGAGGGAGAACTTTTAAATCCGGGCGGTTCGATGTCAGGTGGTGCATTTAAGAACAACAATAATCTTTTAGGCAGACGAAGACAGATAAAACAGCTTGAGGAAGATGTTGAAAAATTCAAAACCAAATTAACAGAGTATGCGGCACAGATAGAGCAGGGAGAAAAAGAGATAAAAGAGCTGCGTGAAAAAATCGGTGCCAACAACAGACTAAGACAGGAGCTTATAGTTAAACAGAATACGGAAAAAATTGGTTATGAGCGTGCGGTTTCAGATCTTAAGAAGAGCGAGGAGCAGCTTGAACTTATCAGAATCGAAGGAATGAGGATAGAGGAGGATAAGGACAAGTTAAAGGGTGTTATGGACGGCATTGGCCGTAGGATTTCGGAGAGCGAAGACGAGACAAAGGATTTTGATGAAAAGATAAGCAGGTATCAGGAAAAACTTGACAAAGTAAGAGAAGAACTTAATTTGTTGGAGCAAAAAGATTCTGAGTTTACGCTTAAGATAACATCACTTGCACAAAGCGAGGGCTTTATAAATGAAAATATGCTCCGTGCAAGTGAGGGTAAAGATACCGTATCCAAGCAGCTTGCACAGACTATCGAGGACAGTAGAAATATTGGTGGTCAGATTAAACAAAAACAGGATGAGATAATAAAAACCAGAAATATCATCAAAACAACAAAAGAAGAAATAGAAAATTCAGAGCTTGAGATTAAAAAGCATAATCTGGAAAAAGAGGAACTTTCTGAAAAAAACAAGACTTTCCTTGACAAGAGAGAGGAATTGTCAAAAAATATAAATGAACTTGAAATGGAAAGTTTCAGACTTGCCGGAAGAAAAGAAAAGCTGACGGAGAGTATTGACAATTATACAAATTATATGTGGGAACAGTATGAACTTACATATCACAGTGCACTGGCACTTAAAACGCAGACAGAGCTTACCGTTTCAGGAATGAAAGCCAAGATAGCAGAGATAAAGAAACAGATAAAATCGTTAGGCTCGGTAAATGTAAATGCTATAGAGCAGTATAAGGAAGTATCAGAGAGATACGAACTCCTAACGACACAGCATGATGATCTTATTGAGGCTGCAAAGGTTTTGGAGGAGATAATAGAAAATCTCGACAATGATATGCGAAAACAGTTTGAGGAGCAGTTTGCAGAGATAAGAAGCCGTTTTGACAAAGTGTTTAAGGAATTGTTTGGCGGTGGTCGTGGAACGCTCGAACTTATGGAAGATGAGGATATTCTTACGGCAGGGATAAAGATAATCGCACAGCCGCCGGGAAAGAAACTCCAGAATATGATGCAGCTTTCAGGTGGAGAAAAGGCACTTACAGCTATTGCATTACTGTTTGCAATACAGAGCTTGAAGCCGTCACCGTTCTGTCTGCTCGATGAGATAGAGGCGGCACTTGATGACTCAAATGTAGACAGGTATGCGGAGTATCTGCATAAACTGACGAAAGATACACAGTTTATTGTCATCACTCATAGGCGTGGAACAATGAATGCTGCGGATATTCTCTACGGAATAACGATGCAGGAAAAAGGTGTTTCGACACTTGTATCGGTCAATTTGCTGGATGAGAAAGAGATTGCGAATTAAAGAGATTTGATTTAAGCTGTGTTGATATATTTAATAAAGATAAGATATTATGTAAATTAGGAATTTGAAATTCATTTATTATGTTATATGATTTTGTATGATATGGTAGAGTAAAGTTAAATAAAGAATTTGGAGGAATTATGTGGGAAAGTATTAAGAATAAGTTTAGGAGAAATAAACATATTGAGGAAGAACAGAAAATTGAAACGGAAAACTTACAGAATGAGGAAGTAACAAATTCGGAAGCAGAAGCCTTTTTACAGAGTGGGGAGACAAATGCCAATTCTGATATGGAGAGTAGTTTACAGAGCGAGAAAAACATCCATTCCGAAACTGAGTCTTTACAGAGTGGCGAAGTTACACAGGATAAGGATAAATCACAGGATGTGGTTGTAGAAGCATCGAGTGAAGGAGGCAGTTCGGATGATGAAGCCGTTCATTTAGAAACAGAGTCTTTAAAGATTGAGAATGATATTCATCCAGAAACAAAAAATTTGTCACATGATGAGGTTGCAAAAGCATCAAATGAAAGCAACGGTTTAGATAATGAAAATGTTTCAAATGAAGCAGCGGATAATTCGCAGAATGTTGATGATGGCGAAATCAAGACGGCAGAGGAGTCTGCCAAAAAGCCTAAGAAAAAAGGATTTTTTGGAAAGCTTATCGATGGTCTGACTAAGACAAGGGACAGTTTTGTTTCCGGTCTTGAAAATGTTTTTAGTGGATTTTCTGAGATTGATGACGATTTTTACGAGGAACTTGAGGAAGTCCTTATTATGGCGGATATAGGTGTTGCCACAACTGAGAAGATAATTGAAAATCTTCAGGCTAGGGTTAAGGAAAATAAGATTAAAGAGGTTGCAGTTTGCAGACAGCTTCTTATTGATTCAATAAAGGAACAGATGCGTGTGCATGATGATGCATATGATTTTGAAAATAAAAAATCGGTTGTTATGCTTATAGGAGTAAACGGTGTCGGAAAGACAACTTCTGTTGGAAAACTTGCGTCACAGTTTAAGGCGGACGGCAAGAAAGTTATTCTTGCGGCAGCAGATACCTTTAGAGCAGCAGCTATTGAACAGCTTACCGAATGGTCGAACAGAGCAGGAGTTGAGCTTATCGCAGGTCAGGAGGGCGGAGACCCGGCGGCAGTCGTATTTGATGCAGTTAATGCGGCAAAGGCAAGAAATGCTGATATACTTATATGTGACACGGCAGGACGACTCCACAATAAGAAAAATCTTATGGAGGAGTTAAAAAAGATAAACAGGATAGTTGAGAGAGAATATCCTGACGCATACAGAGAAACATTTGTCGTACTTGACGGAACGACAGGTCAGAATGCACTCGCACAGGCAAAACAGTTCAGTCAGGTTGCTGATATTACGGGAATAATCCTCACAAAACTTGACGGAACAGCTAAAGGTGGCATTGCCATAGCTATTCAGTCGGAAATGAACATTCCGGTTAAATATATAGGTATCGGTGAGCATATCGAGGATTTGCAGAAATTTGATGCAGATGCGTTTGTAGATGCATTGTTTGAGACAAAAGCTGAGTAGTGTGAAATATATCATATTTCACATTATGTCAAAGAAACCTGTGCACAATTTAATCAAGATTTATGATAGTTTCGCAAATACCTAAATTAAGAGTAACTTGAAAGGAGCATATAAAAATGTTGACATTAGAGAAATTTGAAGAAGCATCAGAAAAGGTGAAGGAGGTTGTGCTGCCTACAAACCTTATCTATAGTGAGTATTTTTCAGAGCAGACGGGAAATAAGGTTTATTTTAAACCTGAAAATATGCAGTACACCGGAGCTTACAAAGTAAGAGGCGCTTATTATAAGATAAGCACTCTCTCAGAGGAAGAAAGAGAGAAAGGTCTTGTAACTGCATCAGCAGGAAATCATGCACAGGGAGTTGCCTATGCGGCAAAACTTTACGGTGTGCCTGCAACGGTAGTCATGCCTACAACTACTCCGCTTATCAAGGTAAACAGAACAAAGGGTTATGGAGCAAAAGTAGTTCTTCACGGTTCTGTATATGATGAAGCCTGCCAGTACGCACTTGAACTTGCAAAAAAAGAGGGGGCAACATTTGTTCATCCTTTCAATGATGAAGTCGTAGCAACGGGACAGGGTACGATTGCAATGGAGATATTTAAGGAACTTCCGACTGTTGACATAATCCTTGTACCTATCGGAGGGGGTGGACTTGCAGCAGGAGTTTCAACACTTGCAAAACTTTTAAATCCTAATATAAAAGTAATAGGTGTTGAGCCGGCAGGAGCAAGCTGTATGAAAGCATCATTAGATGCAGGAAAGGTAATTACTCTTCCTGATGTAAATACCATAGCAGACGGTACGGCAGTAAAGACACCGGGAGACATTGTATTTCCGTATATACAGAAAAACATTGATGAGATAATAGCAGTAGAAGATCAGGAACTTATCGTAAACTTCCTCGACATGATGGAAAATCATAAGATGCTCGTTGAAAACTCAGGTCTGCTTACTGTTGCTGCACTTAAGCATCTTGACTGCAAGGGTAAAAAGATAGTTTCTATCTTAAGCGGTGGAAACATGGATGTAATAACGCTTTCATCAGTTGTACAGCATGGTCTTATCGAGAGAGGACGAGTATTTACGGTATCGGTGCAGCTTCCTGACAGACCGGGTGAACTTGTAAATGTGGCAAATGTTATTGCAAAACTTAAGGGAAATGTAATCAGACTTGAGCACAACCAGTTTGTAAGTATAAACAGAAATGCCGCCGTTGAGCTCAGGATAACGCTTGAGGCATTTGGACATGAGCATAAGAAAGAGATTATTGAAGCATTGAAAAAACATGGATATGATCCGAAAGAAGAAAGCCCGACAGGATTATATGAATAATGCAATGAGCAGGCAGCAGAGAGTACCATGAAAATCTGTCTGACTGCACAGGAATGACTATATCAACAAAAGCTGCAAAGCAGCGACTGACAGCTAGCTGGCAGGTTTATGAATGTAAGAAATGAAAGGCTGAACTGTTACTGTAAAAGTGTAAGTGTGTTTTTTCAAATGAAAAAATAAATTAAGAAGTGGAGGTTTAGGATGAGTCAGTTTAAAAATACAACAGGTTATATAGGGAGCGAGTTACTCCATACACCGGGCGGAGTGAGAGATACTTACGGTGTAGAGTGTGAAAATAAATTAAATGTGGCGGGAAAAGTCCATGATGTTATGAAATCTTATGGTTTTGATGACATTCAGACCCCTGCATTTGAATATTTTGACATATTCAGCAAAGAGAGAGGAACAGCTTCTTCAAAAGAGATGTTTAAGTTCTTTGACAGGGGAAATAATACACTTGTATTAAGACCGGATATGACACCTCCGATAGCAAGATGCGTTGCAAAGTATTACAGAGAGGAACAGATGCAGGTTCGTCTTTGCTATACGGCAAACACATTTGTAAATACAGATCCTTATAAGGGAAAACTTCAGGAAGTGACACAGGTAGGTGCAGAGCTTTTTGGTGATGCAAGTTCAGATGCAGACGCAGAGATGATAGCACTTACGGTCGAGAGTCTTTTAAGCAGTGGTCTTAAGAGATTTCAGCTTGAGGTAGGTCATGCAGATTTGTTCAGGGGAATAGTTGAGGAGGCAGGTTTTACACCTGAGGAAACAGAAAAACTTCATGAACTTATTGAGAGTAAGAATTTTTTTGGTGTTGAGGATCTTCTCGACAATCTGACAGTATCAGAGGGACTTAAGGAGGTAATCTTAAAACTTCCTGACCTTTTAGATGACTTTGATGAAGCTGCTAAGTTTGTAAAGGAACGCTGCCAAAATGAAAGGGTTTTAAAGGCTCTTGACAGACTTGCAAAACTTGATAACATATTAAAAATATATGGATTTACAGATTATGTTACGATAGACCTCAGTATGTTAAGCCATTACAGTTATTATACAGGAATTATATTCAGGGCATATACATACGGTACGGGCGAAGCTGTGGCAACAGGAGGTCGTTATGACGGACTTGTGGGGCAGTTTGGAAAAGATACGCCTGCCATCGGTCTTGCCATTGTTTTAGACCAGCTTATGCTTGCACTTACAAGACAGAATATTCTCGATGAGAAGCTTGTATCAGGATGTATTCTTCTTTATCCTAAAGAACTCAGGGAAGAGGCATTAAACAAAGCTGCCGCACTTAGAAAATCGGGTGAGAATGTGCAGCTTGTACGCAAATCATCGCAGAAAGATATTGATTTGTATAAAGATTATGCAAAGAGAATGAATAAGGAAAAACTCTTGTATTTAAAAGATAAGACTGTAGTTGAAGAAATAACATTCAAGTAGGAGGGACATGATGGAATATATAACATTTGCACTGGCAAAAGGAAGACTTGCGAAACACACATTAAGTCTTTTGGAAAGGATAGGAATCACCTGTGAGGAAATGAAAGATGAAAAGACAAGAAAACTCATATTTGTAAATGAGGAACTGGGATTTAAGTTTTTCCTCTCAAAAGCATCGGATGTCCCTACATATGTTGAACTTGGAGCAGCAGATATAGGAGTTGTCGGCAAAGATACGATACTTGAAGCCGGAAGAAAACTCTACGAAGTATTAGACTTAAATTGCGGAAAATGCCGTATGTGTGTGGCAGGACCAGCGAGTGCGAGAGAAAAGTTAAATGACGGCTCGCTTATAAGAGTTGCAAGCAAATATCCGGGAATAGCAAAAGATTATTTCTATAATAAAAAGCACCAGACAGTAGAGATAATCAAGCTTAACGGCTCGGTAGAACTTGCACCTATCGTAGGACTTTCAGAAGTTATCGTTGATATAGTAGAAACCGGTTCTACATTAAGAGAAAACGGTCTTGAAGTTTTAGAGGAGATATGTCCTTTATCGGCGAGAGTAGTCGTAAATGAGGTGAGCATGAAAATGCAGCATGAAAGGATAACAAAACTTATCCGTGACCTTAAGAAAGTTATACCTGATGACTAGAAATAAATGACAATAGGAGATTGAGGAGCCGATTATATACTGTTTTGATTATACCGTGATAAAAGTATATTATAATGGTTTCGCAAATACCCGGTTAGTGATAAAAAGGGAGGCAGCTATGAGAATAGTTAAACTTACAGAAAAAGAGAAAAATAATATACTGGAAAACCTTTTAAAGAGAAGTCCGAACCAGTACAGTAAATTTGAAGATACTGTAAATGACATTATAGAGAATGTCAGAGCAAACAAGGACAAGGCATTGTTTGAATACACTGAAAAATTTGACGGTGTAAAGATTACTGAGGAGACATTCAAGGTAACTGATGAGGAGATAGAAGAAGCTTACACTAAGGTGGATGAGCGTCTTATTGAGATAATAAGAAAAGCACTTGTAAATATCAGGGATTATCACCAGAAACAGGTTCGTTACAGTTGGTTTGACAGCAAGACTGACGGAACACTTCTCGGACAGAAGATAACACCGCTCGCAAGAGTAGGTGTTTATGTGCCAGGCGGAAAAGCGGTATATCCGTCATCAGTGCTTATGAACATCGTACCGGCAAAAGTTGCAGGTGTTGAGAAGATAGTTATGACAACGCCACCCGGAAAAGACGGAAAGGTATATCCTATAACGCTCGTGGCAGCACATGAAGCAGGTGTAGATGAAATCTACAAGGTCGGCGGAGCACAGGCTGTTGCGGCACTTGCATTTGGTACAGAGAGCATTAAGAAAGTTGACAAGATAGTAGGACCCGGAAATATTTTTGTTGCACTTGCAAAAAAAGCTGTTTATGGTCATGTCAGCATTGACTCTATCGCGGGACCAAGTGAGATACTTGTACTTGCCGACGAAACGGCAAATCCAAGATATGTGGCAGCAGACCTTTTATCACAGGCAGAGCATGATGAGATGGCATCAGCTATCCTTGTAACGACAAGTGAGGAACTTGCAAAGAAAGTATCAGAGGAAGTTGACGGATTTGTAAAAGTCCTTTCAAGAAAAGAGATAATACAGAAGTCGCTTGATTCATACGGTTATATACTTGTGGCAAATGATATGAAAGAAGCAATAGACACGGCAAACGAGATAGCATCAGAGCATCTTGAGATAGTGACAAAAAATCCTTTTGACACTATGACAAGAATAAAAAATGCAGGAGCGATATTCCTTGGAGAGTACAGCAGTGAGCCGCTCGGTGATTATTTTGCAGGACCTAACCATGTACTTCCTACGAATGGCACGGCGAAGTTCTTCTCACCTCTTTCAGTTGACGATTTCATAAAGAAATCAAGCATAATCTCATACTCTGAGGAGGCACTTAAACTTATCCATACGGATATTGAGGACTTTGCAAAGGCAGAAAAACTTACTGCACACGCAAACTCAATCGCTGTCAGATTTGAACAAAAATAAGTATTTCAAAGCTTTTTGGTGTGTAGAGCACTAAATGGTGGAAAATGGGATGCTTATGTCAGAGTGAGAAAGCTTTTACTGAAAGGCAGCAAAGGCGGAGTGCGATTGTCCGCTTTACTAAAAACGGGCAGAAAACTGCATTGGAAAGGGTTGGTTTTTATTATGAATGAAAATGTAAAAGCAAGAATGGCCGAGGTTTCAAGGGTGACCGGAGAAACTGATATTTTAGTTAAGTTAAATCTTGATGGCAGTGGCAAAGCTGATATAGACACAGGCATTGGTTTTTTTGACCATATGCTGAACAGTTTTGCACGACATGGCCTTTTTGACCTTACGGTTAAGGTTAAGGGAGATTTAGAGGTTGACTGCCACCATTCTATTGAGGATACAGGTATCGTTCTCGGTCAGGCTATAAAGGAGGCTGTCGGGGACAAGAAAGGTATTAAGAGATTTGGTGAGTGTATTCTTCCTATGGATGAGACTCTTATGCTTTGTGCACTTGACCTTTCAGGCAGACCTTATCTTGTAGAAAATATGGAGTTTAGCGTATCTAAGGTAGGCGAATTTGACACAGAGATGGTACATGAATTTTTCTATGCCGTAAGCTATTCTGCAGGTATGAACCTGCATTTAAAGATGCTTGACGGTTCAAATAATCATCATATAATAGAAGCTGCGTTTAAATCATTTGCAAAGGCACTTGACAGGGCAGTTATGTATGATGAGAGAATAAGTGATGTACTCTCAACAAAAGGAAGTTTAGGAGAATAGGATATATGAAAAAGAAGAAAATAATACCATTTATAAATGCGGAAAATGAATATCCGGAAAACATTATAAAACTTGCGGATGAATATGCGTGTAAGGGTGCAGATGAATTGTTTATCTACAATTATACCGGGGATGAGGCGTCGAGAGATGAATTTTTAAGCACGGCAAGAGCGATTGAAAAACAGATAGACATTCCGTTTATGATAGGAATGTATGTTGAGCGTTTTGAAGATGCAAAAAAAGCACTTTATACCGGAGCATACAAACTTGTGCTTAGAAATGCACTTCTGCCGGAACAGAAAGTGATAGACGAGATAACAGCCAGGTTTGACAAGGACAAGCTTATGCTTGAAGTTGACATGAAAGCCGCTTTTATGAATGCAGAAGCACTTGACAGGTATTATGATATGGGAATAGGTTCGGCGATGCTTAAACATATCGACTGCACAAAGAGTTTTACTGATACCATAAATAGTACAAAAATGGATATTATGATAAGGGATGGTCTTATAAGAAATGACCTTGCAGAGCTTTTATCATTTGAAAAAACAGATGCCGTATCAACAAATTATTTTGAAGATACCGAGGACAGAGATATATACAGGGCAAAAAGAGCCTTAAAAGAAAAAGGAATAGATGTAGAAGTGTTTGAAAGTCTTATTGATTTTTCAGACTTTAAACTTATGGACAATGGTCTTATCCCGGTAGTAGTTCAGGATTACCGCACAAACGAAGTTCTCATGGTTGCTTACATGAATGAGGAGTCATATGGAAAGACTATCGAGTGTGGCAAAATGACTTACTACAGTAGAAGCAGACAGGAATTGTGGCTTAAAGGGGATACATCAGGTCATTATCAGTATGTAAAGAAACTTATGCTCGACTGTGACAATGATACAATTCTTGCAAAAGTTCGTCAGGTCGGAGCTGCCTGCCATACCGGAAGCAGAAGCTGCTTCTTTAAGGAACTTGCCCAAAAAGAGTATATTGAAACAAACCCATTGACAGTATTGCTTGAAGACTATAAAATTATCATGGATAGAAAAGTAAATCCAAAGGAAGGCTCTTATACAAATTATCTTTTTGATAAGGGGATAGATAAGATTTTGAAGAAATGTGGCGAGGAGGCAACAGAGATTGTTATTGCTGCCAAAAATCCCGATTCGGAAGAGCTTAAGTATGAGATTGCCGATTTCCTTTATCACATGATGGTTCTTATGGCAGAGTGTGATATTGACTGGAGTGACATAACAAAGGAACTTGTCAACCGCAGATAGAAAGGTATGGTGAAGATATGACAGGAGCATTATTGTTAAAAGGTCTTGCGGACCTTACTTTCGGAGGAGCATTTTTATGGTATCTCGTTAAATTCCTTGTAAGTCTTGGTGTTGCTTATGGTGCGATACTTCTTGGTATCAAGTGGCGAAAGTCAAAAAATGAAAAGGCAGACAATATTGCGGAAACGAAATAAAAGCAGACTTGGTTCACAGTGAGTGATACATTTTGGCTTAAAGCAGAAGTGGACTAATTGAGCAGATAATAGTCTAACATTATAAAGGCATATAAATGGAAATAGAAAAGAAATTCAAGATTAAAAAGCTTCCTGACAATCTGGAACAATATGAACAGAAACATATTGAGCAGGGGTATCTTTGCACAAATCCGGTTGTCAGGATAAGAAAAAGTAATGACAGATATATTCTTACTTACAAGTCACTTGTAAGTGGCAGTGAAGATAAGAATCCGGATGTAAGGATAAATAATGAAGTTGAAGTTTTCCTGACAAAAGAAGGATATGAACATCTGAGAGAAAAGGTGGACGATAATCTTATCAAAAAGACAAGATATATAATACCCCTGGAAGATGGACATATGGGAGAACTTGATATTTTTGGCGGAGTGCTTGATGGACTTTATTTTATTGAGGTCGAGTTTGAGAGCGAGGAAGATGCCGAAAACTTTGTGCCACCAGTATGGTTTGGCGAAAATGTAAGTGATGATAAACGATACGCAAACAGTTATCTATCAAAATGTAACGACCTAAGCGTATTTTTATAAAAAACGATTAAGAGATGGAGGCTCATTATGTTTAAGATTTTAAAGAAAGAGTATCTTGCCAACAACATCTGGCTTATGGATGTTGAGGCACCAAGAGTAGCAAAATCATGTCAGCCCGGACAGTTTGTTATTGTAAAGACAGATGAGGAAGGAGAGAGAATCCCTCTTACAGTATGTGATTATGATAGAGAAAAGGGAACTGTTACTATAGTATTCCAGACAGTCGGAGCATCTACAACAGAGATGTCACGCTATGAAGTCGGGGAAAGCTTCATGGATTTTGTAGGACCTTTAGGATGTGCGTCTGAACTTATTGGGATGCCTATAGAGGAGTTAAAGAAAGAAAAGCTTTTATTTGTATGCGGTGGTGTTGGTACAGCTCCTGTATATCCACAGGTTAAATGGATGAAAGAGCATGGTATTGATGTTGATGTTATAATCGGAGCACGTACAAAGGACATTATGATACTTGAAAATGAGATGCGTGAAGTTGCAGGAAATCTTTATATTGCAACAGATGACGGTTCTTACGGTTTCAAGGGAAATGCGTGTGACCAGATAAATGAACTTGTAAAGAACTTAAATAAGACATATACAAAGGTTATAGCTATCGGACCTATGATAATGATGAAATTTGTTACTATACTTACAAAAGAACTTAATATTCCTACAATAGTAAGTATGAATCCTATCATGGTCGATGGAACAGGTATGTGTGGTGCCTGTCGTCTTAAAGTAGGTGATGAGATTAAATTTGCCTGTGTAGACGGACCTGAGTTTGACGGTCATCTTGTAGATTTTGACCAGGCTATGCGTCGTCAGAGAATGTATAAAACTGAAGAGGGCAGGGCAATGCTCAAACTCGAAGAGGGAGATACACA
>OGZV01002576.1_pt1 | contig 13925 bp, 9 predicted proteins | sample 1576861 | NCBI WGS metagenome assembly OGZV01 (sample SAMEA3541501, study PRJEB24748) | human gut metagenome | biome: human gut; feature: human-associated habitat; material: faeces | place: China | collected 2012
AGAACATTTTCGGTATGGCGAGCAGTCCAGATGCGCTTTGCAGTACCCAAAGCCAGATTCAAGGTGTTCTGGCAGACCACACGAACCGGGGTCATGGCAACTTTTACACCAGAGCTGCCATCGTGACTGTTGAAGAACACAAGATATGGTGTCACTTCGTCTCCGGCGATGATGTATTTCTCCGGCAGCTTTGCCAGCATCCAGACTTTTTTGCCGCCCTGCAAGGAACCGGCAGTTTCGTAAGTAACACCTTCACCCAGCAAGTCATCGGTGAACTGAAATGCTTCTTCGTTCTGCACAATGCGGTAGCGGTCAGATACCACGCCCAGAACAGCATCATCGGTGCTGCGGACATTGGCGCGATAGCCGGGAATCATAGCACCCGTGCCGGAATAGATGTTGCGGCTTTCCACCTGCAATCCAGACCAGCCAGCTCCAAGGCTTCACGGCTTGCGGGGGCATCCATCACGATACGGCCAAGGCCATGCCAAGGGGTCTCACGGACAGAGAACATCGTTTCAACATTTGCGGGCATAGTAAAATCTCCTTTTCAGTGTATTTTGCTCAATCGTTGTTTTCCATTTCTTCAGCGATGCGGACGAGGACTTCCACCAGGACGGTGCCAACCTCTTTGACGATTTCGGACCAAAAGTTCATAAGGCTTTCTCCTTTCTGCGCAGCTGCGCTTTAAAATACGATGGTAATAATGATAGTGATGGTGCGGAATAACAAAGTGCTCACCTCCAGACATGAAAAAGCCCCTGAGTCTTTCGACTCAGAGGCTTTGGATCATGATTATTATATCTGGGTGAAAAAATCAAATTGCAAAAGGCCAGATTGGTCTTTGACTACGGGAATGTATGACAACTTAGAGGAGTTTTTTCTTCAGAATCATCTGAATCTGTACAAGGTGTGTTTGAGTAAAAGTGATAGTGTCATTCCCAATGGGTACTTTTACAGGACCCGGAATGGAACCGTTAGTAGCCAAAATGGCTCGTTCGAATTTCTGGCTCCAAATAGTACCACTACGAAGAGCTTCAAATTTTTTACTGCATTCTAGGCAAAGAACAAGCCGCATTTCAGGCCAGTAGAACTTCGGTTTGCTTTGCAGATTGTTGACTTCCATCAAATTATCTGGTTTCCCTGTTAAGCACATTTGGCAGATGCAGTAGGGTTTCCCGGGAGGCGTATAGCGACGCAAAATTTCCCGGCGAGCATAATTTTTATCGAAAAGCTCGGTGGTTCCGTTCTCCTGCTGTATGCAGTCAACGGTTCTTGTCCGTTCCTCTTTGATGATTCTTTGAAGAGGGGCATTATTTATAGAGTTCTGCAGAGCATTTAGATTGCGAATCGGCTCATTCGGAAACTCATCGGGTTCAATGAAATATTCTTGTTTCTGAAGTGCACCGAGATGGTATCTTTCCATTAGATCATTAGAAATCAATTGATGCTCCACACAGCTTTCGAGAATGTTTGCCCCATGCTTAAAATAATCGTCTTGGAGACTTTCGATATCATCTTCTGTTAATCGAGCGGTAATCTTCAAATCATCAAAGTAGACATCACAAAGTTCCTTGGTTCTGACAAATTGAGCAAAACGGCTGCACTCACCTGAACAGCGGCATGAAGGTACTATGCTGCCTGCAAAGTAGTTTTCTGCTTCATTGCATAGATAAATTTGCCCGATACGGATTTCACCGAGTTCGTTTTTAAGTGGAATGAGGCCTTTGTTTTTATCTTGACAAAGTACTTTCTCGCCCCACTTTTTGAAGTCGTTGTTCGATCGATACTCTTTGAGCAAATAAGTGTATAATGCAGATGGAGAATCGAATTGTAAATGTTTCTCCAAATTTTCGCAAAACAGTGATTCTCGGTAGCGCTCATCCATTTGATTCACAGAAATCTGAAATACTTTGAAAATTTCTTCAATATCCCGTCTGGAAATGATTTTCTCGCTCAACACGTAATACTGCGCTGGAGAAATTTCAGCTGTTGGATCGGTATAAATGTTTTTCTCGTCAAATCTTACGTATTGAATTTCGCCGGGAATATCTCCTAGTACAGGGGTGACCGCAGAATTCCGAACTAAAGAGAGAAAGCTTTTTGAAAGAAAAGCTCTCTGCTCATAAAGATAATGCCAGAATTTAATTGCAAAGTCATCATCCATTTGAAATGCAGCGTGGCTCAGTAGAAACGAGGCAATTTCTTCTACAGATGCTTCCTTGCACCCGAGAGCTTTGAGCTTTGAATCATACTTGACGGTTCGACTTGTATCAATAATCTGGTGTAGAGGCCGTTTCAAAAATGCACTTTTAGAAATGAGATCATACGCTTCTAAAGGGTAAAGGACAACAATATCTTTGGCAGAAACCAGAGGATGAACAGAAGATAACGTCGGGATAATCTTTGATGAAGAGAAAAAAAGAACTGGTTCAGGAAGTTTTTGGTTGTATTCGTTTCTTTCAAATAATTTGAAACTGGTGGTTTCTGCAAATCTGTTTGAGGTCCATTCAAGGCCGAGGTACTGCAGAGTACGTATCTTTAAATCCGGCGCAATTGTTTCCAATAGCTTGCGGTAACCTAAGAAGAGTTGCTGCCAGATTAACGTATTCCACTTGCTTGTCAAAATATCGTCACGAGAGGTTGTTAACTCGAATGGCGCATCAATATAGAGCGGAATATTTAGTTTGACGGTTGTGGGAAGACCACTGTAGATGCAACCTTCCGTATCTTTGGTGGGAAGATAGAAAACGATGTTCTGCTCACGGTCAATGATGCGCTGATGATTAGCACGTTCTAAAAGAAGGTTTTCATCTGTGACGCAAAATTGATAGCGGACCATGCGATAAACATATTTTATGTCATTGAGAAAAATGAGTCGCTGGTTTGGTTCATCTTCAATTCGAATATGAGTTTTTCCAATTCTGATATCTTTTAGTTTTCGAAGGCACAAGCACAGATGCAAAATATTGGACGGCATAAGAAGTTGTGCAGGCAATTCTTTTTCCAAATGAAGGATCATCGTGGTTCCGGTATCGGAGGAATCTCGACCATGAATGATATTGGGAACGGTCGGGTAACCTTTGGTAAGCAAAAAGTGAAAATCACCACTGTGAATTTCTACCTCAGAAGCTATAGAGAACACAGATTTAAAGCCAACGCCTTTTTCGCCGATAGTACACTCACCAGCAAGCTTCTTTTTGGTTGACTCACCAATGGCGGTGATAGCTCGTACGTTAGATTTAGTAAAGCCTTGCTCATTGTATTGGGTTGTGACGGATGTACCTTTGATATCAAGAGAAAATGTTGGAATAACTTGATCAGAGTAAAGACAGTCATCTGCATTTTGAAGAAGCTCGTTCAAAAAGCGATCATTGGAGTTGGTACTTGCATTTTTTAAAAGATCGATATAGTTTTGATATTGTTCTTTTCCGAGCGCAACGCGTTGGGATTCGCGAAGACCCCGAAGTAAACTCAAAAACTCAATATCCGGAAGTTCATTGTTGACATCGTTCAATGTACGAGAAACTTGCCGGTATTTCAGCTGCAGTCCAAAGAAACTTTGCTTCTGAGCATGACTGCACAGATCTGAAAGCGCCTCGAGAACATCACCTGATAGAATCAATACATTATCGGCAATTAAAAAATCAGTTGTTTCTAGATTCAGTATAATGCAGCGAAATTGAATTCTATTAAGGTATTCCTGTAAGCTGGATGGAAAACTTTCCAGTTCAAATTCTTCACCGGAAGGATCAATATGCAAAATATTAGCAGTATCAGATGGATTAAATTGAACACGAAGTCCCGCAGGAAAGATTTGGTTTTTCTGGTTTGTACTTTTTCGCTGAAATGCTGCCATGCAGTTTGTATGCTGGAACAGAGTGCACACTTGCGGAACGGATATTACCGCATCTGAAAGGGTAGAAACAAGCGTCTGCCAAGCATTGTCTTTCATCATAAGGTGATCTTCCAGATAGCAGAAGATTTCTTCTGTTGATGCATTTAAATTGAACGCTTGTGAAAAGAGCATGTCACGAACGCGAACGATTTTCTTCATACCGAAGTCTTTGCTTTCGCCCAGGGGATATTGGAAAACTTCAAGTGGAGAATTCAGAAGTCTTGCTGCCAGAAGCGGCTTAGCTACAGGCATTTCTGTCTCAAAAAAGCAAAGCTCTCCTGCAGACTTAAAATTTCCCTGAAGAGATGGAAAAATCTTTTGATGAACAAAGCTCTGACCGGAAAGATCCTGACGATTCAAAGCGTGGGCCTTCTCATTGTTCTGGACAAAGAAAGGCTCATTCCTTGCAGGTACATAGTAGGCAATACTACTGCCATAACGAGTGGAGTAATGCTGATATGCGCGATTCAGAAAGTCAGACAGAGAACTACAGCAGTGGACAAACCACTTGTTTTCTCCCTGTGGATCAATATGCTCCCGCGAAGCATCCAGTTTAAATGGAACATGACAGACAAGTGGAACACTCAAACGCATCCCGGTTGGCAGATAGGAGTAAAATGCACCCTGTTTGTTAAGCTTTGGCAGATCTTCCGGATCCGGAAACAGAAGCTGCATATTCAGAAACCGCTCTTCAAACTCAGTTTCCTCGCCATAGCGGGAAACACATTGCTGCCGATTGAATTTTATGGGCATCGTATAGCGGACGCATCGGATGGAATTGTTTAAATTGTATCCTTTCCTAGAAACAATATCTGCGCTGACAACAACCTCTTTTTCAAAGTGAAGATCATGCAGATCGTGCGCCTCTTCTTTTTCGAGGGACTCTCTTTGGGAAACATAAAATTCCAGCGAATCAAATTCATCGGTGAAAAAGCGAAGCTTTGTAAGCTTATTCAGAAAGAGAATAGGATTATTCTGTAAGACAGCATTTGGCCTGCCATACATTCTGGCAATTTTCTGATAGGTGTCCCGAATAACCGCTGGGTCAGCAAATAATGTCAGCTTTGTACCGTCAATTTCTTCATAGCGTTCATCATAAATCGGAATGGGCACGCAGAAGGCATCTCTATCAAGTGCAAACGAAAACTTTCCGCTTTGAATCCATACGCGGTGGGCCACGCCAAAAACGGATTTAAAACCAATTCCTTTTTCACCAATCTGTACTTTTCCAGCTTGAATATTTTTTGCTGCTTCCGCAATTCCGGTAACTGCAAAAATATTAAGCGGTGTAAAACCTGTTTCGTTGTATTTTAGAATGATTCGACCGCTATTCTCACTGAATTTGATCTGTAGCGAGGCGTTGAGAGGGTCTTGATAATCACAGTCATCTACATTCTGAATCAACTCGAAAATATAACGCAGACTGTTATCATAAACACCATCCTCACCTGTCGATAGCATAGACGTGAGTTGCTTTATGAAGTTTTTTCCATGTAATCTGTCGTTTGCCGCAATAGAAGAACGGAAACTATTAAGTAACTGCAAATAATCCTCGTGGTCTTCACGAGTCTGCAATTCGCTGACCGCAGTGTTTTTCAGGCCATCCTGTAGATTTATCAGTATCTTATTGGTAAAGTCTTCATAGTCAAGATGAAGATATGCCGCTTTAAGCTCCTGAAAAGTCATTTTTACCTCCGCACTTCAACGATGCCGTTTGCAAGAAGTTTCACATGCAGATCTGTCTGCCGAACGGCATCTTCAATTTTCTGAATCTTTTTTTCGCACAATTCCTGTGCGGCTTCCAACTGTGCAATTCTCATTGTTTTAATGCTTGCATCTGTTGTTGCCGCTATTTTTTCATTGATAGCGTGCTGCTGAACGTTGAGACTGCTCTGCAGGCTCTCGATCCGATAATCTGCAATGCTCTGTGTATCCTGAATCTGTTTCTTCCGTGCTTCCGTCCAATACTGCATTTGCTTCTGCTCCAGTGCTTTCCAGCGCGCTGAGAAATCACCTGAAGCGGAGGCATCAGAAGATGCGTTCTGGAAAATATCAGTCAGCTCTCTTTCTATCGTTTCGTTCTCACAGACCTGGATGATCCTCATTTTGGGAGAAATGCCAACATATTGCCATGCATAAACAGCAAATGGGTAAGTGCCGGCAGGTAATTCATCCGACTGATACCGCAGGGAGAGATAAGCGCATTTTCTGGATGCAAAAAATTCTGCTGCCTGCCGGACAAGCGGATGCACAGCAGAAATCAGTGTAACATTCTCATTCTTTTCAGCAGAGAGCTTTGCCGCATCTGCACTGAATGTAATGGAGAGATTGGGCTTTGTACCTTTTAAATAACTGTCCCAGTGCCGTTTTAACGCAGAAGTCTGACCAGCAATCCGTTTGTAGTCTTCACGGATCGTCATTCTTGCGGCCGCAGACAGACGAAGATTCTTGATTTCACCATCGCCGAAAATGCAGGCCTTTCCGACACGTGCCGTCAAGTACTGCTGGACCAGCGAATAAATATTTTCAGCAGACAACCAGGGCGACTCTGCGTCCTGAATCTCCTGAGAAATGGTATAATTCGTCAGGTCAAAACCAAACAGATCTCGTTGTTCTTCTTCTAACTGTGTAAGATACTGCGCTTTTCGGACTTCATTATCAGCGATATCTTCCAGTTTTTGTTTGCGCTCTTCATCCGTCAGCAGGGAATCAAGAGCTATCTTTTCGATTTTGCTACCAATGTCGCCCAGAATCTCCTCGCAATCACCCACGCTGCGTTCAAATACGCCGATACGCAACAGGCAGCGGGAGTAGATCTCGGCGTCAACAGTTTCTTCTGTTATAAGGTTGCAGATATTTACAACCTCGCTCTGCTGGCCGCGACGGTCGATTCGACCAATGCGCTGTTCGATCTTCATAGGGTTCCAAGGAAGATCGTAGTTGATCATCATGTTACAGAACTGGTAGTCCAAACCTTCTGCACCGACCTCAGTAAAAAGCAGAATATCAAGAGCATCCGGATCTTCGCGAGGAAGTTCAAAACGGGCGCGCAACAGAACGCGCTCCTCGTCTTTAATACTGCCATTGATTTGTGCGGTACGAAGTCCCGCTCCGGTAAGCTTTCGCTCTACGTAATCTAAGGTGTACCGGAACGTACTGAATACCAGGATCTTGTTGTTTTGCTCCTGTTGTTTTTCCAGTACAAGATCCAGCATTGCGTCAAATTTCGGGTCTTCGTCCGGCAGATTTTCTGCTAGAGCAAGAACGTTCTGCGACATATTTCGCAGTGCATCCACAGAAGAATTGTCCAGATTCAACGATTCAACATCAACTTCAGGATCATCGCACAGCTGCGCCAGACGCCGGTTCAGGATGTCTTTGATGTGAGGAGCAAGACCAAAAATACAACTGCTTGCCTGACGTTTTATGGTACTCATCATAAACGGCACGGAGGACACATTGTGCAGCATGGAAAGTGCGATCTGTTCAAAGCGCAGAAGCTCGTGATAAAGCATTTTCTGCGGCTCTGTAAAGGATGTTGAAAAAGTATTCGTATGACGGACACAGAAATCCTGAATATCTTTTCTGCGGGTACGGTTCAACATCGTCCCAAAAGAGTGAAGCGATTCTACGTCGGAAATCAGTTGGACACGTTCTTCGCGGGTGAATTTTTTTTTCTCCAACCGCTTCAGAATATCCTGATACAGCGGATTTTTGGAGACGACATTTTCTCCCCAACGCGTGCTTGCAAGATCGATCAACTCAGAGCTGGCATTTTCCTGCCAATGTGGCGCTGCAGAACGGATAAGTCTTGAGCACTTGGAGATATACGCATTTGGCTCAGACATAGCCCGGAATGTCGCCTTATCAATTACAACATCCGGACGAAGGAGATTCAGCAGCGTAAACAAATCATTGTCGCTGGTCTGAAGTGGTGTTGCGGTCAGCATAACAACCGCAGAAGCATGATCGCAGAAGTATTTGACGCATTTATACGCAAATGCCTTATCTTTCTCCATACTGCCGTTTCGGATATGATGCGCTTCATCAACGATCACAAGATCGAAATGCGGTGCTGGGTCAAGATCTTTCAGACCGATATTGCTTGCAAGACGCTGTTTTGTACCGTTATAGGTGCGATCGTCCAGAATGGAATAAGGAACAATGATTTTTTTGCTTCTTAGTGGCCATTCTCCATCCCGATTACAGTCGTTTAATGTTTCGCGCAATGCATCGCCATCCAATGCGGTAAATTCTTCATCAAAACGCTTCATTTCTGTTTCCCACTTGCGCTCTGTTACAAGCGGCTTCGGGCAGATAATCAGGATGCTTTCCAACTCGTTGCGGGCTTCCAACTCTTTGATGATAAGTCCCGCTTCGATCGTTTTACCGACACCAACGCTGTCTGCAATCAAAATACGTGGTTCATCCGATTTTATCAGCTTAAGAGCAGGGCGGAATTGGTATGGGACAAAGTCGATTTTGGCGGAATTAAGAGAATACAGATTGCTTGTACTGGGATTATTGATCTCGTAAGCGGTAAGGCTGTTCCGGAAATCTTCGATTTTTTCCCACTGGACCTCGGAAGAATCCTCAATGAGCTGAATCTGTCCATCATAAAATGTATTGATCCCGCCGTCTATAAATACTTCGTATTTATGTGTAGGACCAAATGTTTCAACAGAAAACACCATTCCGATTTTACTCGGATCGCTGGTAAGGCGAACTTTGCTCTTTTCACGAATCGTTCCTTTGCTGTCAGTCGGCAGAGAGGAAGCATCCTCTATGGAGAGCTCTGAGGCATCAAGATCATCAAGTGAATTCAAAAGCGCCTCAACAGCTTCAAGCTGCTGGCGAGAAGCCTGAATGAAATAGAAAAAAGCCTCAACGACCTGAAGATCTTCCTGAATGTTTGTTGATGAGGGCAATGTACCGGAAATGTGTGCCCATGTATTCCGGACGCGCATCATACGACGAACTGTTTCACGGTCTTTTGTTGGAAGATATGCAAAATTTCTCATGGCATACCAGTTTTTGTCGATGACGCGAAGCAGCGCAGCCAGATCGAGCTGCTTTAATTCTGTGTATCCTTTTTCCTGAGCCAGCTGATTCTGGTTGAAGCTCAGGCTGTCGAGAACACAGTTGGTCCACCAGTTATCAGAGATACGGGGGAGCATTTTATTAAGCCACCCACAGCATAGATCTGTGGCAGTATAAAGAAGCTCATTGATCTTACCTATGATTTTTATCTCGTTCATTATAAACAGTCCTCATTTTTGGTAGTGATTCAAACGTAAAAGATGGACGGATTTTGTTAAAATTATATCACTTGTGGCGTTGGCATTCAACAAAAAACTGTTTATCATAACCAATTCCTTGAGAAGCAAGCCCCGCTTTAAAAAAAGCTATATTCTATTATCGACTTTTTGCATACCATAAACAGTACTTTTCAAAAAACGCAAAAAAGTTCCGGTGCAGGCTGCACCGGAACTTTTTTATCAAATCCGTCTCCATGATAGCAACGATGTTAGCTGCAAAGCTTTTCTAAAAGGATCCGGTCCGCCGGAAGCCACGGAACAGAATCAAGCTCCTTTTTAGTCAGCCAGCGTGCAGCCTCGGCTTCTTTCAGCACCAGTTCGCCGGAAACCACCTCGCACCAGAAGCAATCCATGGAAAGATGAAAGGTCGGATAATCGTATTCAATGGTACCAATCAAATCGCCTACCGCGATCTCGGCATCCAGCTCTTCCCTGATTTCTCGTTTCAGCGCCTGCTGCGGGGTTTCACCCGGCTCGATTTTGCCGCCCGGAAATTCCCATCCGCCCTTATACTCACCGTAGCCGCGGGCGGTGGCATAAATTTTATGTTTCGTCTGAATATCGTCGCAGATCACGGCTGCAACAACGCGAATCATTTTCATGAAAATCTCCTGAATTATTTTTCATAATAGAGTGGACAACCCAGTTTTCTCAATTTGGATTCGATTGCTCCTGTAGAACGTTTTAGAATCAAAGAAATTCGTTTGATGCTGTTCCCCTGCTGGTGGAGCCGCAATAATTCACGTTCTTCTTTTTGCGACCATGCTGTTCCAGCGCGAGAATAACGCTCTGCCTTTTTGTTTCGAGGAAGAGACTTCAGATATTCAGCGGTAGATTCAATGGAGCAATGTTCCAATACGATTTTTAATGCTTCTTGAATTTCTTCCTGAGCACAACTATCATTTTCAGACAGAATCCAACCGGTTAAAGGATTAATACCTTTTGCGAGAGTTTCAATTATGGTGCGAGCCAGCATATCGTCCATAGTATGTTACCCCACGATTAATTTGTTGGTCTTTTTGAGGAACTTTGCAGGGATCGGGCGGTCCAGCCGCCATGTGATGTTCATGGGGCGGGAACCCTCGTGCTTCACATAGTTCACCGTGCCCAGATAGGTATACGCTCCTGCACCGCCAAAACGGGCCTCTGCCTTGAACTCGCGCACGAACAGCAGCACCCGGCTTCCTTTTTCCCGGTGATGGATGTAGCGCTGCCCGGTGGCAGAGTTTTCGGCGGTGGTGCTCTGGCTCTGCCAGTGGAACAGGCTTTCGTTAATGGAATAATCCTTGTACATGGTGGTGGGAGAGTAATCCTTGTCCGCTTTGTTCAGGGTCACAAAGAATACGTCCAGCTGCTTTTCCGGCAGCCACTTCACGCCCTCGCGGACAGTGGCAGGCTTCAAAAAGTCCAGCGCCACCAGCAGTTGGTCGCGGGTATAGGTGCAGTGTAGGTCCAGCGGACAATCAAAGCCCACATCCACAGGTTCGTCGATAAAATCAATACGGTCATATTGATACTGCAAAAGCGCCTGAAGTTCCCCCAGCAAAACGGGACTGTCCGAAAGGGAATACAGGTCTGCAAGGACCTCCTCATCGTCCCAGCTTTCTGCAGTTTTGCCCCAGAGGGTTACATAGAACATTTGCAGCATCCGCTGCTCTACCGGTGGCAGGGCTGCAAAATTGGTGTTGTCCAATTTCGGCAGAAGCTCCAGCAAAAAACGGATCCACCTGCGGGAATCGATGACCGCAAAGCGTGCAAGGGTTTTGGTCATAGTTTCTTCCAAAGGCTCTGCAAAATCGGCGCGCAAAGCGCCCTCTGTGCAGAGTGCCGCCGCCCCGCGGTAGGCCATGCTGCCCGCCGCGGCCAGCACACTGCCGTAGCTCCCCTTGTTGCTCTCCGCCATGCGCTCGGGCAGCAGCCGACGCACCAGCTCCCGTGTGATTTCGCGCTGCATCTTGCATCCCTCCGAAAATAGATTATAATTAAGTATATTATAAGGCATAAAAGCCAAAAGCGAAAGGGGCAGTTTGCATGGTTCCGGCATTAGAGGAAATTCTGGCAGCAACAAAAAGCATGGTCTTTTTCGGCGGGGCGGGCGTCTCGACCGAGAGCGGCATCCCCGATTTCCGCTCGGTGGACGGGCTGTACCACCAAAAATTCAAGTACCCGCCCGAGACGATGCTCTCCCACACCTTCTACGAGACCCACACCGCAGAATTTTTTGACTTCTACCGCCAGAAGCTCATCGTCCATGGGGCAAAGCCCAACGCGGCCCACCTGCGTCTGGCAGCTTTGGAGCGCGAGGGCAAATGCAGGGCCGTCGTGACCCAGAACATCGACGGCCTGCACCAGGCCGCGGGCAGCAAGACCGTGTATGAGCTGCACGGCTCGACCCTGCGCAACTACTGTACGCGGTGCGGCAAATTCTTCCCGGTGCAGTTCATTGAGGATGCGGCGGGCGTCGGCGACGGCGTGCCCCGCTGCGACGAATGCGGCGGCATCGTCAAGCCCGATGTTGTGCTCTACGAGGAGGGGCTGGACGAGGAGACGATGGAAAACGCCGTGCACGCCATCCGCGGGGCCGACACCCTCATCGTCGGCGGCACAAGCCTGGCCGTCTTCCCGGCGGCGGGCCTGCTGCGCTACTTCCGCGGGGAGAACCTTGTTGTCATCAACAAGCAGCCCACCCCGGCGGACGCAATGGCCAATCTGCTGATCCACGCTCCGATTGGCCGCACGCTGGACCCCGATGCCCCCGTTGAAGTGTAGAAATTACACAAAAATCCATGCTTTTTTTAAAAAAGGCATTGCAAAACGCTGTGGAATTTTGTTATGATAGATTCATATTGAGTTTATAGGCAGAGTTGATAGAGGGAGACGGTTTTTATGGCAAATGCACTGACGGATTTTACCAAGAAACGTGAATTTCTGATTTGCATGGATTCCGACGGCTGCGTGATGGACACGGTGCGCATCAAGCATTCCACCGTCATGTGCCCCGAGCTCATCCGCGTGTTTGCGCTGGATGACCACGCGGATTTCATCACTGCCGCGTGGGATGAGATCAACCTGCACACGATCACTCGCGGCATCTCCCGGTTTGAGAGCGTCCGGCTGGTGTTTGACCGGTTGAAAAACCGCGGCATCGAGATCCCGGGCAGCGAGGATATTGCCGCCTGGGTCGATACCGCGACGGAGCTTTCCACGGCCAGCCTGCAGCGGGAGCTGCAAAAGACCGGCAGCCTGGCCCTGCGCAAGCTGCAGGAGTGGAACAACGCCTGCAACCGCCGTATTCAGGCGCTGGAGCCGACGTTTGAGCCGTTCCCCGGCGTGGAGGAAAGCCTGCGCCAGCTGCACGCCGTGGCCGATGTGGCCGTCGTCAGTGCCGCGAACGAGAGCGCCATTGCCAGCGAGTGGAAGCGCTACGGGCTGGCCCGTCATGCGGATGTCATCTTCGGGCAGGAGGTAGGCAGCAAGGCAAACTCCATTGCTACAATGCTGGCCTGCGGGTATGAGAGCCGCAAGGTCATGATGGTCGGTGACGCCATGGGCGACGCCCAGGCCGCCGCTGCCAACGGTGTGGCCTTTGTGCCGATCCTGCCGGGCCGCGAGGCCGACAGCTGGCGCCGCCTGCAGGAGGAGGCCCTGCCCAAGCTGCTGCACGGCACCTTCAGGCCCGCCTACCAGGCCGAGCTCCTGGCCGCCCTGAGAAGTGCGCTGCACGGGTAAAACTGCGCTTGCCTCCCTCTGCGAGGGAGGTGGCCAAGAAAAGACAAATTTCGCGCTGTCACTCTTGTGACGGCGCTTTATTTATGGTATACTAACTTTGAGTATGTATAAATAAACAACACTGCGCCTGCGGGTGATTCGTAGGGCGGCCTGCCCACACCCCGCCCTACATCCATGCCAAAAAGGGGCAGCGGAGATATTCCTGAAAAATTCCGAAAAGGAGCCGACCCATGGACCTTTTACAGCAAGCCCGTGCCGAGATCGACACCGTTGATGCCGAGATGGCCGCTCTGTTTGAGCGGCGTATGCGCGCGGTGGCCGATGTGGTGCGCTACAAGGCCGAGACCGGCAAGCCGGTTTTTGATGCCGCGCGGGAGGCGGATGTGATCACCCGCAACACGGCCCGGCTGCAAAACGAGGAACTGCGCCCCTATTACAAGGCGTTTTTGCAGGAGGCCATGGCCGTCTCCCGCGCCTACCAGCGGGCCACTTTGGGCCGCGACACCGCCGCTTATCAGGGCGTGGAGGGTGCATGGAGCCACATTGCTCTGCGGCGGATGTTTCCCTTTGCCCGGGCCACTGCCTTTGCCACCTGGCCCGAGGTGTTTGACGCTGTGCAGAACGGCGACGCCCAGTTTGGTGTGCTGCCCTTTGAAAACTCCAACGCGGGGGATGTTTCCGCCGTGCTGGACCTGCTGTACACCCACCCGGACATCATTGTGACCCACATGCAGGACATGCCGATTCAGCAGGACCTGCTGGGCGTGAAGGGTGCGAAACTCAGCAATGTGCGCACCGTTATCAGCCATCCGCAGGCGTTGGCCCAAAGCAGCGTATTTTTGCAGCAGCTTGGCTTTGCCACCCAAAGCTGGATCAACACTGCCGATGCCGCCAAGCACATTGCCGAGCTGAACGATCCCTCCGTGGCCGCCATTGCCAGCGCCGAGACTGCCGAACTGTATGGGCTGGATATTCTGGCC
>OGZV01002577.1_pt1 | contig 13924 bp, 9 predicted proteins | sample 1576861 | NCBI WGS metagenome assembly OGZV01 (sample SAMEA3541501, study PRJEB24748) | human gut metagenome | biome: human gut; feature: human-associated habitat; material: faeces | place: China | collected 2012
CCCGATCTGTTCTTCGAGACGGTGCAGAACGTTCCTTGGAACAAGATGGTGCGTCGCTCGCTGCTCGAGGAGCGCGGCATCCGCTTTCAGGAGCTGCGCTTGACGGAGGACCTGATGTATTCGCTGCCTGCGGCAGTGTCGGCGAGGCGCATCGTGCGCATCGCCCGCCCGCTCGTGGTGCATCGCGAATTCTCCGGCACGAACGCGATGGTCGACAAAGGGCGGCATCCGCTCGATTTCCTCGACGCGTTCGCCGCGTTGCGCGCGTGGCTGCAGGAGGAGGGCTTGTACGAGCCGTTGCGTTTGGCGTACCAGGCGTGGCTGCTCGATGCGGTGTATTACAACTTGCCGACGTATCGCGACTTCGACGCGTTCGCCGTCGCTTACGAGCGACTGGCTTCCGGCGGGCTCGAAGCGTACGACCTGGCGCACGTCGACGCCGACCGCATTCTCGACCATCGTTATCGGGAATTGCTCGAAGCGCTCCAGCGGGGTTCGCGCGAACGATTCTTGCTGGCGTGCGCCAATATCGAGGCGGCCGAGGTCCAGGAGCAGAAGTGCGGTTTCCAGGACGCCCAAGGATCGCTCAAGTGGCTTGTGCGGCGGCTGAAGGAGCGTTTGCGCTCGAAGTGAGAGTGCGGTTTGCGGTTGACGATCCGCTTTGCGGCGTTTCGCCCTTTTCGGGACTACAATTGAATTCTGAGATGCGCCGTCCCCGACGCTCTGTTTACGTGTCGACTCGCATTCGTTTCCGTACTGTTATAATAGGGGCGTTGAACGAGCGCATTTGCGCGATATCCGGCAAGGACAATCATGGAATGGTATCAGGCGGTAATCGTGTTTGCCGTGGCCTTTGCGGTCGCGTACTGCATGGTACCCGTTTCCAAGAAGATCGCATTTCGGATCGGTGCTATCGACTACCCGGGGTATCGTCGTATGAATCGCGAGCCTATCCCGCGTTGCGGAGGCATCGCGTTATATGTTGGGCTGATCGCGGCATGTTTCACGATGTTCCTCGGAGTGCGGTTCTTCGATTGGGATTTGCATGATCTGTATATTTTGAGCGACGTGAACTACATCGTATTGTTCGTCGGCGTGACGACAATGTTCACCGTGGGTCTGGTGGACGACATCACGCAGCTGTCGCCCGGCGTGAAGCTGGCGGGGCAGATCGTGGCCGCGACGGTCGTCACGCTTTCGGGCATCACCATCGGCGCGGTGCGCACGCTGGTCGTGGGCGACTATCTGTCGCTCGGTTGGATCGACTATCCTTTGACCGTGTTGTACCTCGTGGTGTTCGTGAACATCACCAACCTGATCGATGGGCTGGACGGGCTCGCTTCGGGTTTGGTGGCCATAGTCGCCGGCGGACTGCTGTACCTTGTCTTGATGCGGGGAAGCTTCACCCTCGTGCTCGTCTGCCTTGCGCTGATAGCCGTCTGCCTTGCGTTTCTGCGCTACAATTTCTTTCCCGCCTCGGTGTTCATGGGCGATTCCGGATCGCTGTTGCTCGGCTTGGTCGTAGGCATCGTGTCGGTGGTGGGCGTCGTTCGCACGCAGAGCTTCGTGGTCATGCTGGTGCCGCTTATCATCGCGGGAGTTCCCGTGCTCGATACCGTCTCGGCTATCGTCCGACGCAAGCGTCTGCATCAGCCGGTGAAAGACGCCGATTTGGGGCATATCCATCATCGTCTCATGCGCGCAGGGTTGAGCCAGAAGCGCTCGGTGGCGGTGCTGTGGCTTTGCTCGGCGGCACTCGTGCTCGTAGGTTGCCTGATGGGAAGCTTCTCGGGGCCGGTGCGCTGGATGGTATGCATTGTGCTGGCTGTGGTTTTGTTCTTCGTTATCTGGAAATTCGGTTTGTTCAAGCCTGTTTTGAAGCATCATTACGACAACAGGGGCAAGCGGGGCCCGCGCGTTCCGCGCCAACGATAAGCTGGTAGAGCGATGACTGAGATTTCCGAAGCGCATAAGAGACAGTCGAAGAGGACGGCCGCAGCGGCCGTCGCCGTCGTTGCGGTGCTGTCGCTTGCGTTCATTGGGCTGGTGTCGTTCTTGGACAACGCAGCCGAGCAGGTTCAGGCCGACAGCGTCTCCATCGAGGCTGTCTCGTCGCCCGAGCCGTTCTATACCTTGCTCATTGGCTCCGACTCTCGCAAGGGCACGGCGCTCTACACGGGTAAGAAGACCGACCATGCCCAGGTCGACCAGCACGCCGACGTCATGACGCTCGTGCGCGTTGATCCGGAAACCTACACCATCACGCTTGTCAGCATCCCTCGAGACACGGTGTTTCAGGGCGCATCGCTGAAGATCAACGACTCTCTGCTGGGCGGCGATCCCGAGGAGGTCGTGGCGAGCGTCGAGCGCCTGACGGGCGTGGCTATCGAGTACTACATGTTGACCACGTTCACATCGTTCGAGGCGCTGATCGACGCGCTTGGCGGCGTCACCGTCGACGTGCCGAAAAACATTACGGTTCCCGATCCCATGACGGCCGAGAACGTGTCCCTGAAAGCGGGCCGGTCGCAGAGTCTCGGCGGATCGGAGGCGCTCGCAAGGAGTACGGCGAGCATCAAGAGGCCCTTCGGCAGATGAACGTGCGCAACATCGAGACGGCCATGATCCAGAAAGTGCTTTCGCTCGACAGCGAGAAGAACGCGAACGCGGTGCTCGTCGACTTGGAGGAGTACACGGATACCAATTTGGACATGGCCTCGGTGGGGTACTTGCTTGTGGATTTCATTGCGAATCGTGAAGAGGTGACGATCTATTCGACCACGGGGCCTTATGCGGGCGGCGAGAACGCCGAGGGGTTATGGGTTGTGCAGGAAGATCCCGCTACCTGGGCCGAGCTGATGGCCGTCGTAGACGCAGGGGAGGATCCCGAGGGCATCGTGAAGCTGCCCTCCCACTCGTAGAAACGATGGCGAATCGTTTTAGATTTGTTGCTATGCTATTATGTCAATTTGTCTGTTTGGGATGTCGAATGGGAGCGTTGTGCTGAGTACTCTTGCGACGATATTGAAGGACAACTGGGAGTGGCGCAAGCAAATAGGCCGGTTGGCCATATTCGAATTGGTCAAGAAAAGCCGTGGCGCCGTTCTCGGTTGGGCATGGTTTTTCATCAAGCCTGCGATGTACATCTTTTGTTTCTGGTTCGCTTTGGAAATCGGGCTCCGTGCAGGAAACAGCGCGGAGGGGGTGCCTCCATATATTCTTTGGTTGTGCGCCGGCCTCGTTCCTTGGTTCTTCATACAGGACATGCTGGGTTCAGGCATTGATGTGCTGCATCGGTACCCCTACCTAGTCAACAAGATAAAGTTCCCCTTAAGCGGTATTTCCACCATATTCACAGGCGCTACCATGATCGTGCAGCTGATGCTCATGGTTGTGTTGTTCGCAATTTACTTTGCTTGCGGCATGCCGGTCGACGTGTATCTTTTGCAGGTTCCTATTTTGCTTCTGCTCATGTTCCTGTTCTGGGATGTCGTGTCCATCCTGTTCTCGCAGCTATCCGCAATGAGCAAGGATGTGAAGAATCTGATGGGTGCTATGTCGACGCCCTTTTTCTGGCTTTCTGGAGTGTTGTTCGATGTGAAGGGCATACATATCGGTTGGATTCAGGTGTTACTTAACTTCAACCCCATTACGTTTTTCGTTACTTCGTTTCGTGGTGCTTTTTATGATAAGACTTGGTTCTGGAACGATGCATCGGGCTGTATCGGTTTCGCTGTTGTGTTCGTAATCACCCTTTTTGCTGCGCTGTTCGTTTACAAGAAGTTCAACGAGGAGGTGTGCGATGTCCTCTAACGAAGAATCGTTGAAAGATGCCAAGTCCCTTCATAAAACCAGCGTGAGCGATGAGGTGGTCATCAAGTTCGACCACGTGACCAAGACGTATAACCTCTACAAAAACGACCGCGGACGCTTCCTCGGCATTTTCAACTACAACCGCAAGGGTTCGTTTTTGGGAAGCGTCGATGCAAGCAAAGATCTGTCGTTTGAGATCAAGAAGGGCGAGGCTGTGGCCTTTCTCGGTCGTAACGGGGCGGGGAAGAGTACGACACTCAAGATGGTGACGGGTGTAACTCATCCGACGAGCGGTGAGATCCGTGTCGAAGGGCGTGTTTCCGCTTTGCTCGAATTGACTGCGGGGTTCGATTCGCAGCTTACCGGACGCGAGAATATCAGCCTTCGAGGTCAGATTCTTGGTTTGAATCGCTCTGAAATAAAAGAGCTCGAACCGGATATTATTGATTTCGCCGAGCTTGGTCTGTATATCGATCAGCCGATGCGTACATACTCAAGCGGTATGAAAGCTCGTCTTGGCTTTGCATTCGCCGTGGCTATCGATCCTGAGATCCTCGTTGTGGACGAAGCTCTTTCGGTAGGGGATCGTGCGTTTCAAAAGAAATGCATCGATCGCATACGCGAGATCATGATGGACGAGAACGTGACTGTTCTGTTCGTGACGCATACGTCTTCAACTGCAAAAGAGTTTTGCAGCAGGGGTATTGTGCTTGACAAGGGCACGAAGGTGTTCGACGGTTCCATCGATGACGCGACGGCTTACTACGAGAAAAACTATTAGGGAGTGTCCATGGAACGTGCAAACGAGGTTTCTAACGCTTTCGCCGCCATTCTGGCCGGTGGTTCGGGTACGCGCATGGGCAATCCCGATAAGCCGAAGCAATTCCTCATGCTAGGTTCGAAGCCGATTCTCGTGCATACCGTTGAAAAATTCTGCGTGACGGGCGAGTTCGATGCGGTGCTCGTGTTGTGCCCCGAAACGTGGGTGCAGCAAACCAGGGATGTTATGGCCAGGTACAGTCCGAACTTCGCTTGCGAGGTGACGGTTATCGCAGGCGGCGCTACGCGCAACGATACGGTGACGAATGCAGTGAGCTACATAGAGAGCTCTTTTGCCGTCGATGACGAGACGGTGCTGGTGACGCACGATGCGGTGAGGCCGTTCGTGACGCATCGCATTATTCTTGACAATCTGAAAGCTGCACGGGCGCACGGTGCATGCGACACGGTCATCCCTGCGACCGACACCATCGTCGAGAGCCTTGATGCTGCGACGATCTCGTCTATTCCGAACAGGCGCGATTTTTATCAGGGGCAAACGCCTCAATCGTTTAACCTCTTGAAGCTCAAGAAGCTGATGGAAAGCCTGTCCGAAGAAGAGAAGGAGCTGCTCACCGATGCATGCAAAGTGTTTGTGTTGCGCGGTGAGAAGGTATCGCTCGTGTTTGGCGATCCCGCCAACATGAAGATCACATATCCGCAGGACATGAGGCTCGCTTCTGCTTTGGTAGGTGTGTAACAGTGCTCAACTGCGTGTACAGATTGATCGCCCCTCGCTCGTTCGAGCCGGTGCAGGTGGAGGTTCCCGACGACCTTGCGCAGGTGATTGTGCGTCCAACGTATTTGTCCATCTGCAATGCCGACATGCGCTATTACCAAGGGAAGCGTAGTGCGGAAGCGTTGGCGCAAAAGCTGCCGATGGCTCTCATCCACGAAGGGGTCGGATCCGTGGTGCATGACGCGACGGGTACGTTCGAACGAGGCTCGAGCGTCGTCATGCTTCCGAATAATCCGCATGAATCGAATCCCCATATCGCGGAGAACTACCTGCGCAGCAGCGAGTTCTGCGGTAGCGGTTACGATGGCTTCATGCAGGAATATATGATGTTATCTCCCAGTCGCCTGGTGTCATTGCCGCTCGGCATCAATCAGGAAGTGGCTGCTTTCACCGAATTAGTCAGCGTCGCCATGCACGCGGTGAGCCGATTCGACGCCATAGCGCACGAAGGACGCGATACCGTGGGAGTGTGGGGCGACGGAAACCTCGGGTTCATCGTAAGCTTGATATTGCGCATGATTCATCCACACATGCGCATTGTCGTGTTCGGGCGAAACGGGTACAAGCTCAACGATTTCACCTTTGTCGACAAAACCCATCTGACGTACGAAGTAGGGGAAGGCTTCGCTGTCGACCATGCGTTCGAATGCTGCGGTGGCGACGGCTCGGCTTCCGCAATCGATCAGATCATCGACGTTATCAAGCCCGAAGGGACGGTTTCCCTGCTCGGTGTCTCAGAGACCCCGATTCCCGTCAACACGCGTATGGTGCTTGAAAAAGGCCTGCGTCTGTTCGGAAGCAGCAGAAGCGGTCGACAGGACTTCCTCGACACTATCGCGATGTACGAGGTTCATCCCGAGATATTGGGCTATCTTTCGGCTCTTGTGGGGTCTGTCGTCAAAGTCGATTCGACGGCTTGCATTGCGAAAGCGTTCGAAGCGGATGCGCGCAAAAGCATGGGCAAAACCGTTATGAAGTGGGATGTGTGATCGTGACTTTTATATGTTGGTGCTCGGAATGAAAGATGCATTAGAATCGTTTGCGGTTGCCGTTTCCCGTTTCGTCTTGAACGTCCTCTATGCCGTATGTTGTTTGCTGCCTCGAAAAGACGAAGCAATGTTCGTGTCACGTCAGGCCAACGAACCGTCATATGATTTTCTAGCAATAGGTGGCGCTTTTGAAGATAGAGGGTATTCTGCGATATTCTTAACGTTAAAACTACGGAAAAGAAATTTTATTAAATATGCGTTTCATGCCATGCGCGAGATATACCACCTTGCGCGGTGCAGGATTTGTTTTGTCGATCGGTACGATCCGGTAATCAGCTTGCTTGATTTCAAATATGAGCGTTTTTCTTCTTCGAGAAGTTCGACGGATGGCGAGTATCATGAATTTCCTATTGAACCGGTAGTCGTTCAGCTCTGGCATGCGTTCGGCGCTTTTAAGCGTTTTGGATTTCAGTCGCATGACACTGTTGAAGGTCATACGCTGAAGGCAATGGATCGATATCGGATTCACCGCAATAATTCATGGGTTTTATGTTCAGGACAGGACTGCCGACAAGCGTTCTCTCAAGCATTCAACTGTCCAGTTGAGCGTGTAGTTACGTTGTTGAGGCCTGTGTATGATGAGTTGAGACGACTGCGTATTGATTTAGAAGAAAATTTTGAGGCTTCGAGCCATATCCCTTCGATTCTATTCGCTCCAACTTTGCGAAAAAACTCAGACTCGCGGCACCCTTTTCGCGATCTTGATCGGGAAGGCGAATGGGGGCGTCTTGCAAGCGTTGCTCGAGTTGAGTGGGCTTTCCATCCTCTTGAGGAGAAGGGCGTAGCCGCAGGGATGGCGAGCGATGCCTTGCTCGGCGCGTCGATCGTTGTTACGGATTACTCGTCTATCGTGTACGAGGCATATCTGCTTGGCAAGCCTACGGTGTTCTATGTACCCGACATCGCGGAATATCGTATCTCGCCGGGACTCAACATCGATCCGGTTGTCGCGTGTCCTCAAATCGCTTTTGTGGAGAAGGAAGATTTGTTGAAGTTCTTGACGGTGTGTGTCAAGGGTATTGAACCGTATCCTTGGGATGCGCTCGAGGCATTCGTCGGTTCCTCTATCGACGAATGCAAGGGCTGCGCTCTTGATGAGTTGATGGAAGCGGCTTTTGGATGGCTTGGTCGGGAAAGGCGTGAGTGATTGTATGGGTGATGCGAGAGCTCAGGCAAAAACTGTGCTAAGTAAAGCAAAGGAACTGGTAAAAGAGCTTGTAAAGAATATTACCCTGGGCTTCGTGTTCCCGCGGGTATTTGCTTTTGCTGCGAAGGATCCTGTTGACGCGCGCAAGGTGGTTTTCCTGGAATCGAAACAAGAAGAGATTCCTGATAGCTTTCGCGTTCTTTTTGATAGGATGGAGGTCGATCCTCGGTTTGATGTCCTCTATATTTCATTGGGGCGACATCGTGTTTCTTATCTACGGTATCTAGGGAATTGCGTTGAGGCTCTTAGACAGATTGCCACGGCGCGGTGCGTCTTTTTGAACGATGCATCCGACGTAGTTAGCTGCGTGTCAATGAGGCCTGAAACCAAGGTGGTACAATTGTGGCATGCATGCGGCGCGTTCAAGAAATGGGGCATGAGCACAGCTGATCTGGAATTCGGAGGTTCGCGCGATCAGATTTTGCAACATCCTTTCTACGGGAATCTTTCGCTGGTGACGGTGAGCAGCCCTGAAGTGGTTTGGGCGTATGCCGAAGCCATGGTGCTCGAAGATCGGTTGGATATCATACAGCCCTTGGGGGTGAGCAGAACGGATGTGTTCTTCGATGAAGGATTTCTTTCTGGTGCGCGGCAGCGCGTTCAAGCGGTCGTTCCTCAAGTTGGGGATAGGAAGGTCATGCTGTATGCTCCGACATTCAGAGGTAGGGTATCAAAAGCGATAGGTCCCGACCGGTTGGACGTAGAGGCTTTTCGCATGGCATTTGAGGGCGAATACGTGCTTTTGGTAAAACACCATCCTTTCGTGAAGGATCGTCCGGCTATTCCTTCGGAGAGCGCATCCTTCGCATTCGACATTTCAGACAAAGTAACGATAGAGGATGCGTTAATCGTAGCCGATGTATGCATATCCGACTATTCATCACTCGTGTTCGAGTATTCCCTTTTTGAACGTCCGATGGTGTTTTTCGCCTACGACAAAGAGGAATACGACGACTGGCGCGGGTTTTATTATGACTATGAGGATTTGACTCCGGGACCGGTGTTCAAGAGTAATCAGCCGATGATAGAGTATCTAAAGAACGTTGATACATTGTTCGACAAGAAGCGCGTGGTGGAGTTCCGCAAGCGCTTTATGAGCGCTTGTGATGGACGTGCAACCGATAGGATCATCGAGGAGGTGCTGTAATGCCGTATAACCATGATGAAAAAAGCGTTTTGATCAGCATTATAGTGCCCGTGTACAATAAGGAGCGGTCATTGCAGAATTGCATTGATTCGCTGGACGCACAAACCATTGATAAAAGTCTAATGGAGGTCATTCTAGTCAATGACGGATCGACGGATGAAAGTCTTTCGATTTGCGAGCGTGCTGCGCAAAGGCATTCCTATATACGCGTTTTGTCGCAAAAGAACCAAGGTGTTTCTGCTGCGCGCAACGCGGCTTTATCTCAGGCGTTGGGGAGGTACCTGATGTTCCTCGATGCTGACGACTTCGTGTCGAAAGCGACTCTGAAAAGCGTTTCTACATTTTTCACCCGCTTCGAAGACGAAGTGGACGTTGTTACGTACCCTCTTCGTTACCTCAATCCTCAGACGGGAAATAAAAAAGCTCATATGCGCGAGGGGTGGCTTGCAACCGAAGGCGTGTACTCTCTAGCAGAGAATCCCTTCATTGCGCAAACGACCATGAATATATGCGTAAAAAACAAAGGTCCAGAGAATATCCTATTTGATGTTTCACTAAAAATGGGCGAGGATCAACTCTATATAACTGAGAATTTAAAAGAGAAAGCGAAGATCGGGTTCTGCTTGAACGCTGAATATGTGTATGTGAAAGATGGAGGGAACTCGTCGCGGATCGGAAATAATCCGCTCTATGCTTACGATGACATGATTCGCCTGTATACCATGCTTTTGCGCATGCAGGAGCATTCTGGCATGAAGCGCTACGCTTATCAGACGATACTTTACAATATTGGATGGCGTCTGCGCAGCAACTTGCTGTTTCCAACGTTTAGCTTCGGTGAAGAACGAAAGCGGCAAGAAGAGCGCCTGTCTGAGATTATGCGATCTATCCCTGCGCAAGAGTATTGCGAATGTCCTTATCTAAGTGAATACCACAAAAGTTTTCTGCTCGATAGGTACGGGTTTGTTTTGAAGCCCGTTGCAGTAGAGTATGCTCATGCAGCGAAAATAGCTATTGCCGACGGTTATACCTGGGAAACAAAGCCGCCTACGATGTACGTGTCCTATTTTATGAAAGCGGGAGGACAATTCGAGTTGCGTGGGCGCCTTGCTTGTCCTTCTTTTTTATGGGAGAGGCAACCCAGACTGTTCGCATGCTCTGCATATGGCGAAAAAGAGATTCCTCTGGGTCCTTCCTCGTATGATTACAGCGAGGCAAAAGTAAAGACGGCGAAATGTTACAGCTTCACCTTCCTCCCTCCCTCTTCGTGGGGACAGCCGGGGTGCCGTATTCGCTTTCGCGTGGAGATTCCCTCAAGAAAAGTTCCGGATATCAAGATTGAGCTAGCTTTGAGACGGCATAATGCCCGGGCAACGAAAGACTTGCTCGCATTTTGCGACTGTAGCGTGACGGTCGAAGGGGACTCTTTGGCGATTAGGCGAAAGGACGTTGTCGGCAATGCCCTTTCACTCGTCGAAGGGTGCATGGATGATAGGGTGTTTTTCGCAAAACGAGCTGCACTAAGGCTCTTTTTGTTGAGGAATCGGTCAAAACGAATATGGTTGTACGTTGATCTTCCAACATCCTCCTCGGAGGGAAATGCGCTCGTTCAGATTCTTCACGATCTGGATAAGGACGATGGGGTGGATCGTTATTATGTGAGCAATTTCGGAGAACAGCTCATCGAAAAGTATCCGCTCTTGTCCGGGCGTGTCCTGAAATGCGAATCTCGGCAGCACGTGTATTGTTCATTTAAAGCTGAAGTCATCATGGCTTCTTACCTTGAGAATTTCACGTTCAGGCCTGTGAGCCAGAGCACGTTCAACGAGCTTGGAGATTTGCTTCAGCCCCAACGGTGTGTATATCTTCAGCACGGTATACTTCATGCGCATATGCCGTGGTATGTCTCATACGATCGCATTTTGTTCGATTACGTTGTTGTTTCTACGCAGTTCGAGATGAATAATCTAATCGAAAACTATTGTTTTCCGGCAAGTTCGCTCATTGCTTCCGGAATGCCACGATTTGATCTGCTCCAAAGAGGCTCGGCACAGCGTCGCAAGAAGATCGCATTCATCCCGTCGTGGCGAGCATATCTGGTAACGGGAAGGGCGTCGGAGCGCGTTGGTATTGAGGAGGCGTTCCGATCTTCTTCGTTTTATAAAGGTATCAAGGCGTTTTTCGAAAGGCTTTCTTCGGGAGGTTTGCTTGATCGGTACGAATTTGATTTAGACATAAAATTGCATCCAAATTTTGAATGCTACAGAGGGCTTTTTGAATTCGACGACCCTCGCTTACATCTCATAACCGGCGAGATTAATGAAAGGGAGTATTCTGTCGTAATATCTGATTTTTCTTCATATATATATGATTTTATTTATGCGGGGAGCGACGTGCTTTACTTTGTACCTGATTTTGTTGAGTTTAAAGCCGGTTTAAACCAGTATTCGGAACTTGATATCCCCTTCGGGGAGGGTTTCGGTCCTTTCTGCACTTCACCAGGAGATGCGGAGTTAGCTTTGGAAAGGATGCTTGCCTATCATGATGCAAAAGATGTGTATCGAGCTGACGTAAAGGATTTTTTCTTGCATGAAGATCGTGGGAATGCCGATAGGTTGTATGGCGCGGTGTCTTTGTTATGCGCAGGCAGGGATGCGTCAGACTGTCAAACCATGAAATCTAAGAATCTGTGATTCGTTTGTAGGGTATTTCAGACTGTCTCTCCCGGACGTTCTCTTGATCGATTTTCTTTTTTGATAGGGTGCTGAAAGGTTTACCATGGGTCATACTGCTTTCACGATTGTATGTGCGGTTTACAACGCCGAGGCGTATCTTGATGAGTTACTTGAGTCGATCTTCGAAAAGCAAAACTACCAGTCAAAAGATTTGTTTTTTATTGCCGTCGATGATGGCTCGATCGATAATTCATTGAGAATTATCGAGAAATGGATTAGTAAGTTTCCAGATCAGATTCGCTGTTTTGAGCAAGAAAACGCTGGTCAGAGTTCAGCAAGAAACACCGGTTTGAGGCATGTAGAAACAGAGTGGGTTACGTTTGTCGATAGCGATGATTTTTTAAGTGAGAACTATTTCGCTACTGTTGATAATGAGATAACTAATAATAGCGACATAAAGATTGTCTGTTGTAGGAATATTGCGTACCGTGAAGAAACCGGTGCATATAAAGACAGCCATTTTTTGAAATATCGTTTTGAAAAGGGTAGTAAACGATTCGAAATCGGCGATGAGAATGCGTATCCCCATCATTCCGCGAGTACTTCGTTCTTTAGAATGAGTGAGATCAATCGCCATAGCCTGTCGTTTCCAGAAGATCTTCGCATCAGCTTCGAAGATGCCTTCTTCATAGGAGAATACCTCCTTAATGCGAAGACTGGTAAAATGTCCTTTTTATCGGACGCGAAGTATTACGCACGGAGGCGAATCGCTCCTAATTCTGTGACGGGAAACTCGCTTCAAAAGCCGGAATTTTGGTTGTCTTGTCTTGAATACGGTGCCTTGCGTTTGTTGAAGCTGTATGCGCAAACGACGGGCTCCGTTCCCAACAATATCCAAAAGACGGTTCTTTATGATCTGGTCTGGCGTATTCGATATATGGTTGATTCCCATTCGTCCATAGAGTGCCTATCTGAAGTGGAGCAGGCGAGGGTCATCGACACCTTTAGTGAGATATTCGAGTATATCGATGCAGCTGTCATAGAGTCTTCTCCGGGTAGCATTTATTGGTATATGTATAAAGTTGGCCTACTGAATCGTTTTAAACATTGCGATCCTCGGAATACATACATGTATTTATGGAGCATTGATTTTGTGTCTCGGTCTTTTGTTTTTCGTACTTTTGGAACAATTCCGACGGTGAAATTGTCCGGGGATACTATTGGCTATGCCGTGAAGAAAGTAATCTCCCATTACATGTTGGGCGATTCTTTTGTTGACGAGTGTCTGGTTCGGGTGCCTTTCTCGTGTTCGGATGATCTGTTGGAAGCTTATGCTGGTAGCAGGAAGACAAAAATCATGCTGCACGGGAAAGACCTTTTCGGCCTTTCCGTTAAAGATATAGTTGCAATTTGGACTAAGAATTGGCATCGTTATGCGCAAAAGGGAGATGTTTGGTTGGTCTCCGACAGTGTGGGGATGGCGGATGACAACGGAGAGCATTTCTATCGATATCTTCGAGAATTCCATCCAAAGCAAAAAGCTTACTATGTCCTGGATAGGCAATCTCCAGATTGGACTCGTCTCAAGAAAGAAGGTTTCAAGCTCCTTCCGTATAAAACAAAGCGCTTTGAAAAGAAGCTGAAGCAGGCAAGCACTGTCGTTTCCAGTCAGCTAATGAAAGGTGTAATGGATTATTGGCGTGATTCGTATGGGTTTTCAAAACGTAGGGTTTTCTTGCAGCATGGGGTGGCAAAAGACGACCTGTCTGAGTATTTCAATGCTTGGATGTTGGATTTGATAGTTACTTCAACGCAAGCGGAATACGATTCCATTGTGCAGTCTGGTTCTCCTTATCGCTATATCGACGATCAAGTAATTTTAACTGGGATACCGCGTTTCGACAGGCTTCGCGAGATTGCGGTCGGATCTTCGGAGAAGAAGATGATTCTGGTCGCTCCGACATGGCGAAGGGGTATTGTGTCCGGATGCACTGAGCTTGGTGGCTCAAGAAAACTTTCAGATGGATTCTTCGTGTCTGATTATTATCAAAAATGGAGACATTTGATTTGTTCGGACGCATTGAGCAGAATGATCGTCGGGAGTGGCTATACCGTTGTGTTTAAGCCTCATCCAAATATGGGCGAGATGCTTGAAGAGGTCGAATGGGACGTTCCAGAGGGGATCCGTCTTGCGCAGAGCGGAGAAGGCTACCAAGACCTGATATCTCAAGCAGCTTTAGTTATTACTGATTATTCATCATTGTCTTTTGATGCCGCGTACATCGGAAGTCCTTCGGTTTATTATCAATTTGATAAGGAGAGTTTCTTTTCTGACCATACATATCAACCGGGGTATTTCAGTTACGAGGAAGATGGATTCGGACCTGTTGTTTCTACTGAGGAGGGTGTGCTCGAATGGGTGCGGATATTCATCGATAGGCAGGGTGTGATGGACGAAGAGTATCAGGCTAGGAT
>OGZV01002578.1_pt1 | contig 13920 bp, 26 predicted proteins | sample 1576861 | NCBI WGS metagenome assembly OGZV01 (sample SAMEA3541501, study PRJEB24748) | human gut metagenome | biome: human gut; feature: human-associated habitat; material: faeces | place: China | collected 2012
ATTGACTTAATAATGCCCAGTATAATTTTCCTCTAAACATACATAAATAGTATGTATCAATATATTTATATTCGGCTCCTCCAAACCCTGAATATATTGAAAGAAATTTATGAGGGTTCATATCTGAATATCTATTCATATAAGTATATCTAAAATCCGTAGATATACTATCAAACACACGATATTTTTCTCCATTAAATTCCCAGTCTCTAATTTCCTTATTCCACTGATTATTTGCGATTTCTAGTGCGTTAGAAGAATTTATTTTTTTATAATTTGTAATATCAAAATCAAACACTCGTCTATCCTCACAGCTAATCCACGGAGATATTTTTAACAAGTAATTTTTTTCCGACAGATATTTATACACCACATCAGTACCTTTTAATAATAAATATTTAGCAGATTCCATACATTTTAATAATTTAACTTAAATCTTGAATATATGTCCATCTTTCAATATCATCTATTTTTATATCGTCTCCATTAGCATCATATGTTTCAAACATATACATATCTTTCGATGGAATATAATAAGCTCGTGCTACTACAGGCTCACCATATTTCAATATAACCAAGCATAATTCTCCTCTATTATCGCGTTTTATGTTTCTATCGGGGAGTTCATTAGGTTTATGCCAAATATAATTAAATGCAAATTCAACACCTTGACTAAATCCCCAATAACAACCATTATTCCAATGATCATCACAATCGGGGTCATATATTAATTCATTCCATTCTTTATCTATTATTTCTTTATCAATCATGACTATATCTATTTTTAATGGTTTTTAACAATTCTTCTTCATCTGTAAATACTTCAATCTGCGGATTATTTTTTAAATATTCATCTATATTAAAGTCAATACTATCATATGGTACACCTATAACTTTCCAAGTATTTGTAATAAGTAATCCAGCACTCCTTTCTTTAGTTTCAACCAGTGGGGTCATTTTCAATCCCATTTTAAGAAGTTTATTTCTTAATTCCGGTGTATTCTTATTAATATATTTTGCCATAATTAAATATGTTAGTTATGAATTAATATAAATAAAAATACCATATAGTTTATTCGATGTAATGTGGTATATACAAACGCTTCATAGAGCACTCGATAACATCGGCTAATTTTCCTGCATACTTCATAACTCTATAATAATCTTTCATGCCACGTTCTACACCATACATTTTTACAATTTTATCAACTATATCATTTTTCAATGTTTCAGCATATCTGGATATTTTCCATATATCATCTAAACTTTTTATTGTTATTTCTTCATCATTTATCTTCAATTTTTTATTACTATCTAATATAAATGGTTTATCTGTTGGTTTCGGGTGTTCATTCCACTGCCCATGCTTTGGTGGGTCGACTAGAATCATATTATATTTTTTATTTATATATTCAATCAATTCTTCTATTTTGAGATGTATGGTTGCATCTATTTCTTTTTTATATAAATCGCATAACTCTCCGATATTACATTCTTCTTCTGCGAATTTATGCCTGAAGTTATCATACAATATTTGAGCTTTTCTATATATTTCGATTTTGTATTCTTCTGCGAAATCTTCATTAAGAATTCTTTCTCGTTCTTTTTCTACTGCCTCTTTAACAGTTTTGTCTATTACTGGTTGAATAGTATTCGAATACTTACTATATAGAGATTCATATGATCGTTCGGCTTTTATATCGATTAACTTATCGTATTCTTCCTTGTAGACCATATTATATTCGTATTTAGATAAGTCGCTAAGAGGTACTTTACCTGAATATTTCTTCGGATTAATTATGAATTCATAATAACCATATTTTTCATCTGGATCATTATAATCCTCGCACTCATAGGAGACAAAATCATATATAACACCAGGTTCATCTTTGATAAGATCAACCATCATCTTGGCATAGTTGCTACCTGTATATATTTTAAAATACCTATTATTCATATTCTACAAATTTAACAGTTCCGTGACCCATTTTAGAATCAGAATGCAATATTTTAGTTTTTGGTATATAATTACTATCCATCTCTTCAATCATATAATACAAAGTGGAATGATCCCATCCGGCATTAATTAATTTGTATCCGCGAGGGATTATTACTTCTTTATTTCCTCCAAATGACTTTACTATTGTATTTTCGTAACATGAAGTCATTGTAAACATCATTAATGCACATGCAATTAATGTAAGTGTTGTTCTTAATGATATAAAAATCTTTTTCATATATTAACTAATTACTGGTGTTTCAAATAAACAAAAATCATACAATTCCTCTACAAACTCATCGCTCCATACATCCTCATTTCTCGGTTTATCCCAACTCTCTTTATACCTTTTGCAAATTTCTTCTACTATATCAGGACAAAACCAATCCCAATCATATATCTTACTATGAGTTTTTATTAATTCAATTTTTTGTAATTTTGTTTTAATATTATTCATCATAACCTGCAAGTATAAAATAATCCAACAAATCTGTTAATTCTGCAATCTTATAAGATAAAAATACATCCAATGGAATTTCATTCAAGTGCACTATATCACCTTCTTCATAAGCAAATCCTCTAGATTTAGCATCGGATTCAATTGATGTTATTTTTACAGGAGATAGTTGATTCGTTGTATTTGATATAGATATTACTTTTGTAAACATATCCCAATTTTTCCAACAATTTATCCTACCATTTACATTCCAAGATATATATGGATTTTGATTGAAGTATAAATCTTTTGGTATAAAGTGTATACTTTTAGTAGATGATGATGTAGCTACTCCTGTATTTTCCGATTGTTTCGGATATAAGTTTCCAACTTTATATCCCATAGACTCTAAAAATTTTAACTGTTCGTCAGTTATGTTTCCGTTAAAATATGCACTGTATAAAAATTCCATAAATTAAAGTTCTTTTAAGATTTCGTCTATAATATGTTTATCTATTCCCTTTGTAAATAACTTACATGCTAATGTTGCTTTTATATCTTCCTCAGTAAACAAATATTTCCACTTTTCCACAGAATCGGAAAAACTTGAACTTCCTTTCCAACTATATTTTCCATTATGAACATATACTGAAGAAATTGCAAAATTTCCATTTTTGGTTAAAACCAATACCTTAATCCCAGCTGGCGGTAATTCATCGTTAACATCAATCCAACTCAATTTCATATTATTCATTATTTAATTTTCTTACTTTAATTACTCCAGTTCCTTGACATACATCGCATTCCATAGTTTCAAACATAAATCCTCCTCCGAATGTAACTACACCCCATAGAACTCTTTCGCCTGTGGATAATTTTACTTTTCCCACCCCATTGCAATTAGGGCAGTATTTTTCAACGTATTCGATTTTCGGAGGTGTGTAAGTATGCGAGTGAATCATTTTGCAGTTATCGCAACTAAACAAACTAAATAACAATGTCAATGTCAATATATGTAGCTTTTTCATAATACTTTTTGTAATTTATAATATGTTCCACAATGTGAAATGTTTCAGCGCATCGCGGTATTTACAGGGAAATGGAATATATTCCCCTTTAATATAAGAATATTCTGTTGGAAGATGGTTGCAACACTTTAAATAATTTTTTCTTTTCTTTTTATAAGATTGTTTCCATGTTTCGCTGGGGTGCCTTCTAAAATAATCCCTACTTACTATCCACTTAGATAAGTGAGAAATTCTACAAATTGCCTTTCTTGTTCTTGAATATTTGCTCATATTATTATAGATTATATTTGTTGCCTACTACTCGTATCCAGCCAAATTTGCCAGGATTTAAACACCAAGTTTCATAATCTCCATATTTATTTGGTTTAATGGATACACCTTCGAATTGTTTATCTTTCTCATTATATCGAATCATACACTCGATCCAGTTATCCTGCGAAGTCCAATCCGTATATAATATTCTTACTATATCATTTTCAAATATATGATTGCCATCAGTATCATCCCCGATGCATATATCAATTGATTGCTGGTCTACCTCGTATTGAGCTCCCCACCCTAACCCATCAGTTTCCTGAATCACATATTCGTTAGATAATGGGTCAACTGTAAGATAGCCGTATGCAAATTCATTATTATTTACATCAATGCCTCTATATAATCTTAATGGACTCATAATATATAATTTTTAATCCTCGTTAATGATATAAAACTCAATAGACATATCCCATTTAGTACCTGTTTTTTTAAACTTATGCAGGATCTCTTGGGTGTAATAATCTCTAATTATTAAATATTCGTTTCCGCCGATATATTCTACTCCATATGAAATAGATTTATAATTAGCTTTCGGTATACTTTTCTTTGCTAATACTTCACCGGTGTTGTAACTTTTAATAACTATCTTTTTCATATCTATTTGTTTTATATTGTTTTCCTTATGTATTTATATAACAAATCCCACCAAAATCTTTAGTGATTTAGATGGGATTTTTATATATTTTTTTATGAATATACATTTCCTTTAGTTACTTTATATGCAAGCTGAGCTGAATCTAATTCTCTACATAAATCACAATAAAAGTCTTTACCAACTTCTTTTGGTAATCCTTTTAATGTTTTTAAATTACTGCATCTTCTACAAGAAAAATGACCTTTAACTATTTGAGGGGATCCTTCGAGTGTAGTTAGTTTATTGCATGAATTACAATCAAAATCATCACCTACTTCTTTCGGTGCTCCTTTGAGAGATTCTAATCTAGCACATCGCATGCAATTAAATTCTTTACTAACTTTTTCTGGTGCTCCTTCTAATGTTTTTAAATTATTGCAACCAGTGCAATAAAAATACCCATCGACTTCTTTCGGCGCTCCTTCTAACGATTTTAATTTTTTAGAAAATCCGCAGTCAAAAGTACCAACCAATTTTCCGAATTTGAAAAGCTCATTAGTTAGTTTATCAGTTTCACCTTTAAATGTGATCATACCATTGACATCTACTATCCCGTCATTAATAGCGTAAGTGCCTTTTATTATATAATTTTCTTTTAAAAATTGTTCTATCAATACTGTACTATCATTTACTAAATCATCTTCATCATCAAGAAGTGATTCTTTAATATGTTCATTTAATGTTTTCATATAATATTATTTATTTTACATGCTAACTCTGCCTTTAGTTCTTTGATTAGCTATATCTCTAGAACCTCTTTTCAAATTATAACATCTATAACCTGTGAAATCTCCCTTGATCAATTCGGGCATTTCTTCTAATGAAGTTAGACTACTGCAATCAGTACAATCAAATCCACCGACTTCTCTGGGGGCACCTGTTAACTCTTTTAAATTATCACAACCCGAACAATTAAAAAATCGACCAACTTTTTCGGGCCCTCCTTTTAGTGATTGTAGATTTATACAGTTATTGCAAGTGAAATCCTCTTCAATTTCTTTCGGAGCTCCTGTTAAATCTTTTAAATTGATACAATCTGAGCAATCAAAAGTTTTTATTTTTCTTGGAGCACCTTCTAAGCTTTTTAATTTATCGCAATAAGAGCAATTAATCTCAGTTACTTTTTCTGATATGCCTTTAAGACTTGTTATATTGTCATTAGAACAACTAAAAATCTTACCCACTACTTTTGGAGCACCTTCTAAGCTTTTTAATTTTTTACAGTATCCGCATATGAAAGACCCTTCTACTTTTTTTGGAGCACCTTTTAAAGATATTAGATTTTTACAAGCTGAGCAAGCGAAATTTCCACTAACTGTACCAAATTCAAACATATCGTTAGTTAATTCAGTTAATTCTAGTCTTCCTTTATCTGATAGTTGAATACTTCCATTAATATTAACTATTCCATTTTTAATGGCATAAGAACCATTTATTTCGTAATTGTCTTTTAAAAATTGTTCTATCAATACTGTACTATCATTCACCAAATCATCTTCATCATCCAATAATGATTCATATAATTTATTTTGTAGGGTTATCATAACTTATGTTTTTATATATTTTTTTATGAATATACATTTCCTTTAGTTACTTTATATGCAAGCTGAGCTGAATCTAATTCTCTACACAAATCGCAATAAAAGTTTTTACCGACTTCTTTTGGTAATCCTTTTAATGTTTTTAAATTATTGCATATCCTGCAAGAAAAATGTCCCTTAACATATTTAGGTGCTCCTTCTAAGCTCTCCAACTTATCACATTCGTCGCACAAAAATGAGCCTTTTACTTTTTCAGGTGCACCTTTAAGATTTTTTATTTTACTACAATTCGAACACACAAATCCACCCACTTCTTTCGGCGCACCTTCTAAACTTTCCAATTCTCCGCAGTGATTACAAGCAAAAGATTTTTTAACTATTTTTGGTCCACCCTTTAAAGATATTATGTCTGCACCCGCACATTCGAAACTCCCAGTTACTGTTCCAAATGTAAAAAAATCATTAGTTAAATATTTCAAATCATCATTTCTAATACGTATATCCCCATTAACATCAACTTCATTATTCTTATTAATAGTATATGTGCCTTTAATATTATAATTTTCCTTTAAAAATTCATCTATTAAAATAGTACCATCATCATTTACTAAATTATCTTCATCATCTAATAAAGATTCATATAATTTATTTTGTAGAGTTATCATGATTTACATTTTTTATATATAATAAAAAAAGTCACACACATGTGCGACTTTTAGTCATAGGCAAATGTTATTTTAATATAAATCTTCTGAGATCAATATATCGGGTCCGTCTTTTCTTGAAATTTGATTTGCTTCTTGTGCAATTCTAAACGCCTCTTGTCTATTTACAAATCTGCCAGTTGATGTAAAGAAACCTTGATCGTTAGATTCAAAAGATAATTCATTTGGAAATCTCATCCATATATCATGATGTCTGTAACCTAATTCAACATTACATATATCATTCGGTTTATCATATGGTTTACATTCATGTGGTATTTTCCTTTTAACCGCAGCACATAAAATTCTTTCCGGATTGTTATTTTTATTCATAACATTATTGTATAAATCCTCTGGTACTGCCAATTGACAATTATCTCTTAAATATAAACATTCCTGAGATCTTTCATGTTTTTCAAATTTTTGAGTTTCCGGAAATTCAACTATAATGTATTTATCTTTCATGAGTTAAAAACTTTTTGTGCGAAACTATTTTTTTCTTTATAAGTCATACCTTTATTGTTGGGTGGATTAAAGGTAATCCCTTTTTTGTATAGTTTTCTACTATAATTAGGAGCCGATAATACTATTTCTTCTTTTGATCTCTGACCTATAAAGGTTTTAATGACCTGCAACATGGCTAATTCCAAATCACAATCATACAATCGCTGTTCATCTTTTGCGCGGATATATAACCATTGCAAATCCATATGCATTCTATGATGGTCTCTCAACCATCTATTATATCTATCGATTTCGCTAAGTAAAATATTTAATATGTCTGATATATTTTTCGCAAAACAATACCCATCTAAATAAAGTATTTGAGATACAAATTCGACTTGATTTGTTGAGTTATGTACTGGCGAATACCATCCTTTGCAATATAATGCAAAATTATTCAACGGGAATATTTCTTTACTATAGTCGGTTACCATAATTATTTATATTTAGATTGTATTAATATGTATATATTTAATCGTATGTTTATACTAAATCTGATTTTTTTAATCCAAATTGATTAAGTAATTTAGTTGAAGATTCTTCCCATAATATATATTCAAATGGTATTTTAAATTCTGTTGATTTCGTTTCATTTATTTTACAAATATCTTCGATAGTATATATCTTAATATCGGGTGGGATAATATTATGTCTCCATGTATAATGATAAACATATTCTACATTTTTATCCAATTTAGAATATACATAGTTAAGTGCAGCATCCCATATATGTTTATCATCTTTCATAACTATATATTTATATCTACTAGACCTGTCAGTTTCTGTAATCAGCGGGGAATTGGATTGAATAGTAGATACTAAATCTTCATTATTATATCTATAAAAACAAATCGTGTTTAAATTTGTATAGTATGGATGAAAGAAATACCGTATTTTTGATATATTAGCCACATTATAATATTCGTCAAATGCGATAATAATAATATTATCTAAATCTAATGGAGATAATAAATCTTGTTCGCGTATAGTGGTTTTGATAGAATTGGAAGGTTCAACATTATCTATACATATTATATACTTATCAACTAATTTATATTTTCTATAATGAATAGATGGATTTAATTCTTTAAATTGTTTATATACATCTTCATTCATTACAGTCCAGTAATTACAAAACCCTTGTTTCAAAGCAGAATTGGTTACTGAATAATCTTTCACCCATAAAATATCGTCTGGTATAATAACTGTTTTTTCAATTACTTCGCTCCAGGTTGAAAATTTGATATTTATATTCTTTAACATTATAATTATTTTTAGATGTTAATGCAGGAATGGAGAGAATCGAACTCCCATCTTTGGTTTTGGAGACCAACATTCTAACCATTGAAATACATTCCTATTATAAGAGGTCCCGGTTGGATTCAAACCAACGAATAATGGTTTTGCAGACCACCGCGTTAATCACTTCGCCACGAGACCTTATTTGATATTTTTTAATTTAAACATATAGTTCGCATTTGAAAACGTGTGTGGGTATTTTTTATATTTTTTATAATATTCTTTAGCATTTTTTGTAATTTTTGATTCAAAATTCCAATTTTCGCCGGACTTAGACCAATAATAACCTTCATCAGAATATATTTTTTTGCCGGTTCTATAATCATAAATTCCTAACCAATATACATTTGGAATTTCACTAACCCACATTTGTTTGTTTTTATCGAACCAAGTTTTCATTTCTTTTTATTTTATAACCAACATTTACAAAGGGCGTCTATCCGGAATCGAACCGGATTATTCAGAGCCACAATCTAACATTCTAACCATTGAACTATAGACGCCATATATTTAATATAATATATATAATATGCGATATTTGTTAATGAATAATTGCAATTTTTTGCACTATATCATTATTACGAATTGACAAAATCAAATCATTGCTGATATTAGCTTTTTCTCTAACATATATATTATTTATGAACTCAGGGGTGTTATTGGTTCTGTGTAAAATTGAATCATTTAATTTATTAAGGTATCTATCTATTCCTCGCATTATATATATGGCATTTGTATATTTTGGTCCAAAGCACACATCATTAGATAATATATCTTTATCAACATTATATTTAGCTATTTGAAGACTTCCCGTAATAATAGATGGAAATCCAGTATAATCATTTACTTGTGGGATATTACACTCACCATCTACTAATTGAAAACGTATACATTTAGGTATAATAAAACAATTATCTTCAAATGTTACACTTCCCTTAATATTAATAATAAACATATTGTAGTGCTGATATATTTTCACATATTTTTCGAAAAGGCTATTAGGTACGTTTAAATCAACATCTAATATTCCGAATATCGTACCGAATTTGGGTTTTTCGTATACTATTCTAGATATATTTGTTTTAAGCCAAATATTAACATCTTCCAATGTAAACTGCGAATTTTCTTGAATATCTAATACACTCATTATTTATCAAATTAACACATATTAATAATTTTGCCCATATACATTTTATCCTTGAATTTTTGTTTAGCTCGCTCATATTCAAACCCATCTACACAATACGAATGAATGTGTAAAGGTAAGTCATTTCTTTTGTTCAAACTTTCATTGATATTTAAAAAAGATTCATAATTATGCGCTCCGGTGCGAATATACATAGTACCCATAACAACAGATGGTCCAAATACTTTTTCTTTATCCGAATAATGCATATTATATTCACCTATTGTTATACTATGGACAATTTGCGGAAATCCTTTATATCTTTTAAGATTAGGAATAGTTACACTTCCATTTACCCAATAAAATTCAAATAACTTATACGGCACTTCTTCGCAATCTTCTTTAAATATTAGTCCTCCATTTTTTACATTAACGTAATACTTGTTTTTATTTTTAAAGAAATCAAAAAATACATCAGTGTAAGACCGTTTTTCATATTCTGATATATAATCTGGATATTTTACATTTTTTTCTAACCAAATCTTAATATCTGTTAATTTATCATTTGATGTTTTTTCAATATCCAATAATCCCATATTATTAATATTTATATGTTATAGTTATGTTATTATATAACAAACACTCATAAAAAATTTAGCCAATATCCGGATCATTTTTATGTTCTGCGATCCATTTCATGGCTAAAGATTTTTCATAATCTTTTACTGTATTTATATATCCATTTGAAGAATATTCAATATCATAAAATGCTTCTGTGTTGATTGGATTATTTTGATATATAGTAAAATCATATTTACCTGAACCAAATAATCTATTAAACCAATTATTTTTTATTCTAACGATATATGTTATTAATTGAACCTTATAATAATAAGTTTTCAATTCTCTGACTCTTTCATATACTACTTTTGATTCTTTCATACACTGCTTTTTCTTTTTCTTTTTTGGCCATGATATTCTAATCCTCTAAATGATGTTAATTTATCAAATCCTAATCTTTCGATAGTAATATCGTTATATAAAAGTTCCTGTTCTTTTTGTTTTAATTTATAAGTTCTTAAATACAATTCGCCGTCATATGAACGTTTCCATTTGCGATATTTTTTAATTTGATTCATTTCGTGTTTATACATATAATACTCTTTCATATTATCTGAAAAAGATGATGATTCAATATATGCATATTCTACAGGAACGAAAAAAGATAACCCAGAATTCATCATTTTACCGCATAATTTTTGAGTACTTTCATCTCCAAACCCAAATACTACATGAGTATCTTGTTTAATTTTCCTGTATATGACTTCCATCTCATTTTTGTTATATACCCTTTCTGTAATAATAACCTCGTTATCCCCGAATACCATTTTCAAAATACTTAACAGTTCATTAGTAATGGGATAATCATTTTTATTCCATATAAATGATATCGGGATTTTATTTACTTTGCGATTAACTTTATTAGAATTGTATTTTTGAATATTACCACCCTCATCTAAATAATAGTCTCCTTCGTACTTACCCGACCATTTAAAATTCTTGGAAAAATATGATAAAAATATATCGCGTGCTGTATTTCTACATATAAATTTATCCGGAGATAAAAACGTTTTTAAAAATTTGGAATATGTTTCATTGAACGAATTACCAATATGCTTTTCAATAAATCTTTCAATTTTCCGATACAGTTGATTTGATTTTTCCCATCCGTGATACCAATAACGAGGACCGTATCCATCTCCACACTCGCAACTTTCGTGATTAATAAATCTTTTTTTCATACCTTCCTTATGGACAGGCCCCTGAATGCTCTTATATTCGTATGACTTTTCTATTTTTGACATTTTTTATACTTTTAAACTGTTTTAAATGAATTTCTAAATCTCCTTGAATATTCTTCTAGATTTTGAATTACTCTTTTCAAAAGCCCAGTCTGTTTAAAACTATGCATTCCTTCTATATAATACCATCCGAAACTATCCCCATTTTCAATTCGCTTCATATGTTCATTATATGAGGATTCGTTTTTAGCAATGTTTTGTTTGTATAAATTTTGAGTATATTCTATTTCTGATATCACATCTTGCAATTTTTTCTTATATGAATCCAATTCTGCAATTTTTGCATTATCAAACATAACTGCCTTATCCAAACGTTCATTTAATGATTTTTTAGCTTCTAATCTTTTTTCAAGCATTTCGTCTTTTTCCATACCAAATATATTTATTTATATTTTAATATATATAATATGTTAAATATGTTTTATTATATATAAAAAAATATATTTATGATAGCGCTGAGAAATAAACTATATGAATCTTTATTAGACGATGAAAAGGATTTAATTAAATCTGATAAAAATATTATAATTGATATTGCATCAGATGCTGGAATTGATGCGGAGTGGAAGGGCTCTAAACTATACATTAATAATAGATTTAGTATTAATAATGATGGTGAGTATTTAAGTATGTCCCCTCAGGAAAAACTCAAACTTAAAAATTTATCAGAAACTATATTTAATAGAGCAGAAATATTTAATAATAAAATAGAGTTTATTAGCAACTTATCTTTAGTTGATGAATATCGCGTTAAAATCCCAATAACATCAAATATAGATATAAAAAACATAAATAAACTTCGTATTTCTTCATTTGGGTTTAAATCCAGCGACAATTTACATATAGATAAATATATAAAGTTATCTAATATAGATACATTAAGTTTATCATTATTATCCGAAGAAGATTATGATAGAACATGGGTAGTTGAAATATTGAAAAATGTTAAAGTTGACAAATTTTACATACATCATTTATCGTTTTCAAAATATGATATTATAACCAAACTCAAACAAATGAAAATAAATAAATTATATGTTCCATATAGCATCATACCTGGGATTTCTTCAGATGTTATTAAAATGAAATTACCACCCGAAAGCAATGAATTTTTTGATTTATTGATAAAAAATAATAAGATAGGGAAAATTTTTATTGGGACTAAAAAAACTAAAAAGGTTAAATTAGCAGATGGTGCATTTACAGATAAATCAATATTTGAATTAGTTAAAACGAATACTGGATATAAATTAGTTGGATAATAATAAAAAAAAGCCTCATACGAGGCTTTTTTAATTTACCAATGCAGGTAAAATAGTGATCCTATGAAGTAACCTACTTTAAATATTATAGATTGATTGATATTCAAATCAACATCTTTTGTTCTAGATTTATATATTCCTAATCCGTGTAATAAATTATGCGTTCTCCATTCATTTATTAATGAAAAATTAGAACGTTTGTTCATAGATGAATTGGGGAATTGTTCTTTAATATGATTCAAAATAAATTTCATTTCTTCAATACTGTGTATTTTATATGAATCATATATTGTAGTATTAGTTTCCCCACATTACAACTATATGTTTTTATAATTTGATAAAACATAATTAATCATTTATTGAGCAGGTAGTCGGAATCGAACCGACCCCAAAAGATTGGAAATCTCTTATACTAACCGATATACGATACCTGCAATCCTATATTATTCGTTAATTGGCATAGGAACACTTGGGGCATATTTCTTAACAGCCCAATAAGAAACTAATCCTGCAACATATGAACCAAACGCTAAAATAGTAGCCCAAAATGGCAACATTTTAATAGTAGCCATTAACCCGACAATAACTAAAATAGCAATTCCTAAAATAATCCAACTTCTCTTACTCATAAAATTACAAATTTATTTAATTTTGAGCAGGTAGACGGACTCGAACCGTCTCCTTAACCATGGCAAGGTCATATGCGAACCAACAACACTGTACCTGCAATTTGTTGGGATACCAAGATTCGAACTTGAGCTCTGAGGACCAAAACCTCATGTGACTACCACTACACCATATCCCAAAGTATCGTTCCGATTGATGGATTCGAACCATCTCTAAATATCCTTATGAGAGATACTCGTGATCCTAACACAAATCGGAATGTAAAAAATGTGCGGTTATCCACTCCAGCCGCAACTGCCTAGACTCACTAACGATTGAGAAGATATTTCGACTTTTTAAATTTAAAAAGTATCCTGTGTTTCGATCTACTTTTATTCGCGTCTTATTATGTAGCTGTTATATTTTTTTTAAATCTTATAACTGCGCAACGCATAGCCCTAATATTACACACTCTCTATAGGTTACTGATAGCTGAGTACGCCCTTACGTCTACCAACTATACTATTATAAGATTATATTTGTTGCGGATATGAGAATCGATATTCTCACCCTTTATGTACTGTTACGAACGACAGCATAG
>OGZV01002591.1_pt1 | contig 13833 bp, 9 predicted proteins | sample 1576861 | NCBI WGS metagenome assembly OGZV01 (sample SAMEA3541501, study PRJEB24748) | human gut metagenome | biome: human gut; feature: human-associated habitat; material: faeces | place: China | collected 2012
GGTCTGATTTCCGCTTTCAGCCAGCACATAGTTGGCGGCAGAAGCGCCGCCCAGCGTCAAACCGGAGATGGCAACATTCTGCTTGCCTGCTACAGCCTTTTCAAACATACCCTTAGCCGCAACGGTCAGCTTGTCATTTTTCAGAATACCGTCAAATTTGGCGTTGCTGCAATCCAGCGTTGCATCGGTCGTGCCGTCATAGACTTTGTCTTTTGCCGTAATACCGGAAACGGTAACAGCCTTCGGGGCAATCACAAACGCGGCGGTCGTATTTCCGGTAAGCGTGTAATTGCTATTGGCAATCGAAGCTGTAACCTTGTAGCTGCCTGCATTAACGGGAACCGTTGCGGAGCTGTAGTTGTTGCCTGTGTAGGTAAGCGTTACAGGAACGTTTTCCCCGTCCACAGCGCCGGAAAGATTGGCAGCGGCGGCGATGACACTGCCGTAAGTGCCGCCGTTGGGGGTAATGGTAACGGTGATTTGCTTGGCGGTGATATTGGCAGTGGTTTCGGTCTGATTTCCGCTTTCAGCCAGCACATAGTTGGCGGCAGAAGCGCCGCCCAGCTTAAAGTTGGAAATCTTGACTTTCTGCTTACCGATGTCAGCCTTTTCAAACACACCCTTAGCAGTAACGGTCAGCGTGTCATTTTCCAGAACACCGGCAAATTTGGCGTTGCTGAAATTCAGCTTTGCATTGGTCGTGCCATCATAAACTTTGTCGCTTGCGGTGATACCTGAAACCATAACCGTTTTGCGGTTGACCGTAACGGTTGCAGTGCCGGTGTTCGTCGTGTATTTTCCGCCGTAGGACGCATCCGGGGTGAATGTCCACGTGGCATTATTGCTGCCCGCATCAGGCTTAACCGTGCCATCCATCCATGTAAACGTACCGTTGACCGCATCCCCCGTGTCGGGGTCTTTCATCTTGCCCGAAATTTTGCTCTTGCTCAGTGTATCGCCGTAGGTAATCGCCGTTGCGGTGATTTCGCCGTCCGGCGTGGGCTCGATTTTGTTCGCCGCGTTGACATTGACGGTCAGGGTGATGTCCTCATAGTTTTTGCTCTTGATTACCACGGTCACTGTACCCACAGGACCGGTGGTTCCCACGTCATTTTTCTGAATGGGCAGGGTCATCTTGCCGTTTTCCACCTTCGCGCCGTCGGTGTAGTAGCCGTCATTGAGTTTGATCTCGCCCAGCTCATAGGTGGGTGCACCATACTCTTTGGGCGTTTCCAGCGTGGGCAAGGCGGGGAGCGTCACAGTGTAGGTCTTTTCGTAGCCGTTTATAATGGCGAGCGAAGTTTCCTTGGTGAAGTCAGGCGCAGCAGCCTTGGTGATGCTGCCAGTCGTAGGGAAGCTACTCTGCTCCAGGGCGTAATTCTGCGCTGCCTGTCCGATCAGGGTCACTGTGGCAGTGACATTCTTGCCGTTGCCCACACTGGCCTCGTCAAAGCTGGCGGCCACGTTGTAGTCTGTGCCTAGGTTCAATGTTACGCCGTCGAAGGTCACGCTGGTAATGCCCGCGTTTGTCGTGCCATCATAGGGCTTGGACGCAGCCGTTACCCCGGTGATCGTCAGCGGCTTCTTCCTAATGCTGACCGCCACGCTGGCGGGTGCGGTATCGTTGTGGTTTGCATCGCCAATCACCCGATACCACACGGTATATGTTCCGGCATCGGTGCCGGTAGGGATGCCCAGGCTGTATGTACCGTTCTCGGTCAGGCTGTACTGCATGGTGCCACCGCTGGTCACGCTGCCTGCGGTAATCAGCGCCTGCTCCTGGCCGGTATAGGTCAGGTTTTCCTGTGCTGTGGGAGGCGTGATGAGGCTTGACCTGATGTCGGCCTTTTGTACCGTTACAACAATATCCTGGCTCATCTTCTTGTAGCCGTCGCAGGTGGCCAAAAAGCGGAAGGTGTGCTGGCCTGCGGGTAGCTTTTGCGTAGAAAGATCAAATTGATTCTTTGTTGCGTTGTCAACCGCTGTCTCTTTGCCGTTCTCCACCTTGTACCACTGGAAGCTCACAGCGCCTGTGCCGCTTTCCTTATTTACATTGACAAGAAGCGTCCCCGTACCGCCATAAGTCATGCTCATCTTGTTCGGATAGTCCATGCTCTTGATGGGGATCTTGGCCATAGAAACATTGGTCAGCTCCTTGCCGGTAAGATCGGTTATCCAGGTACTGCCGCTCTTAAACACGTAACCCTCCGGCAGCAGGGATGCCAGCGTAACATTTCCGGTAACGGTCAGTTTTGCCGCCGTCTTACCGTTCAGATCCAGCTTGAGCGGGCTGCCGATGGTGATCTCGCCTGCATTTGCCAGCAGCTTCACCGTACCGCCGTCGGCTGCGGCGATGGCCGCGTCTGCCGTCAGATAGTAGGAAATGCTGCCGTCCGTCTTTGTCGCCGCAGCGGCATAGCCGCAGTAGGGGCAAACATTCCCGCCGGAAGGGTCATCCGGGTGACTGCACTTCACAACGGTTACGGCAGTATTCTCATTCATCTCCGACAGCCTGACCAATGCGCCGCCTTGCTTCTGATAGGCATAGCCCTTTTCCAGCAGGGATTGATACTTTGCGCCATTCTCGATTTGGATGCTGCCAAAGGAGCCGCCGGACAGGGGCACTGGAATACCCTCGAGCGCACCCAATTCCAGCCGAGCCACACTGCCGCCGGACATGGTCAGCGCTCCCTCCGTGTAGATGCCGCCGGGGAACGTGCCGCTCGTTACCACAGCTTCGTTCCCGGTACAAATGGAAAGCCCAGTTCCACCGGAACCAATTCCGCCGCCTACGCTGCCCTCCAGGGTGACATTGTCCAGCGTCAGCTTTGCGCCTGTGTGGTCAAATTTTCCAACTTCCACCGCGGTAGCGGGCTTGCTGGTGCAGGTGCTTAGCACCTTGCCGTTCATGATGGCTACATTGGAGCCGAGGATGCGTAGAAGCGCATTCTCAGCGGATTTACTCAGGGTGTGTCCATTCAAGTTCAGTATAATATTTTTGCTGATTTCGATAGGCTCTGCGTTCTCGATGTCCAAAGGCCCCCGCAGCGTGATAGTGTCACCGTCCTGCGCGGCAGTCAGCGCGTTTTCCAGACTGGTGTATCGCTTGCCGCCGGTTTCAAATGCCTCCACCAGCATATGGCAGCGGGTGCAGTAACCGGCGCTGTCCACCTTGCCCGCATGGTCGCAGACTCTGCCGCAGGCGCATTTGCCGTTATGATATTGGTCGGTATGCTCGACCACCTTGACCGCTCTATCCGGAATATCTACATTGGAAACGTTCAAAATTTCGTCGCTATCAGCGTCTGCAAAGGCATATCCGTCCGCCAGCAGAGCCAGGGCCTCCTCACCAAGTTCTGCATTGATTCCACATTGGAACGTGCCGCCCTGGAGCTGGGTTTTCCCAAGGAATTTCACCTGATGCTGAAACACGCAGTCGCCCTTTACCGTCAGGGTAAACAGGTTATTAACGACACCCCCGCCTGTTGTAACGCTGTCTAATATCAATACCGTGGGGCCTTTGGTGGCAATGACCTCTCCAATGCCCTCTATCGTGCCGTTTTTGATGGTGACGCTGTTGTACGGGCAATCTTGCAAATCCAGCGCCTTGACCTTGTGGCCCTGCAGGTCCAGCGTAAGGTCCTTTTTGTTGGTCCCATCACCTCCTCCCGCACGCAAGATTGCGTCAATATCCCGCACAAAATAAAAGGTTCCGCCGGAAATCAGCCTGCTCCCAACCATGACCTGATTGTTCCCGAGTTCAGACGAATAGGGGATACCATCTTCGTCAATAAAGAGCACTTCCTTGCGACACGGTTCGCCGCACTGTTGGCATTTGCCATCGTGGGTGTATTTTGCATGGGTGCAGGTGTTAATGGTAACGGTGACAGTTTTTGTATCTACGGTATAGTTATTATAGGACAGCTTGCAGTAGACCTGGCCGCTGTACTCCCAGTCCCTGCCCTCCACTGGGGTCAGGTTGGACTTGGTCAGGACGATTTTATTATAACTGCCGCTGCCTGTGCCCTGAAATTCTTTTCCGTTCACATACCACTGATAGGTAATATTACCGGACTGACCGCTTGCCAGAGAGGCGCTGACATCGACAACCGCTACACTTTCCCCATCTAATTTCTCATATACGACCTGCGGCTGCGTTCTTATGGTAATGGGGTTTTTGGGCGCGGCGGCGACGGTGACCGTTGCGGTGGCGGTCGCCTTGGCAGGAGAGTATCCTGCTTCGCTGTTTGCGGTCAGCTTCAGCTTATAGCGGCCCTCCTTGACATTGTTGTCCGCGGTAACGGTGATGGTCTGGTTGTCAGCGGATTTTGCCGCCGTCAGACCGGTGTGGTCGCCCACCCATTCCACGTTCAGGGTATTCATCTGGACCTTGCTGCCGGTAACGGAGAAGGTCGCCGTCTGACTGCCTGAGCCTTCCTGCAGGGTTCCCTGCTGCGCGCCGACGGTCAGGCTTGCGCGGGGCGCCATCTTGGCGATATAGATGGTCTTGACGTCCCCTTCTCTTGTCGTATCGGCCGCTGTGCCGACCGACATATCGTCTGTTTTTGCATTCTGACTTTCCGAATACAGAATGGTCAGGTTTTTGTTGATGTTTCGGGCGTTTCCATACCTACTATTCGAAATCGCACCATATTTTCCGGTGGCGTAAAGGGTTCCTCCCTTCATGGTCAGGGATGCAGTGTTAATACCCCAACCGGAATTTAGATTCAGCTTTCCATTCTCAATCACGATGGTTTTAGCGCTCAAGCCGCACAAACCGCCGTTGGTGGTTATCTTTACCCCGTCTTTTATGGTAAGCGTCCCGCCGGCGGTGTCGCTCCAACTGCCGTCCGCAATACCATCTTTCCCGCTAGGAACATTGACCGTCAGACTGCCGCTTCCCTGAATGGTCAGATTGGCGGAATACATATCCAGAGCGGCGGTATATGCGGTATCGGTAATCGTAATGGTATTCTCGCCTTTCAGCGTGATTGTTGTGTCGCCCTTCACCGTCACCGGGGTAGTTATGTTTCTGTTCTCCCAGATAACATTGCCGGAGATGGTTTCATCGTCTGCTGCAGCTGCCATCAGGGGCGTTGCCTGCTCTGTTCCCTTGCAGGCAGAGAGATCCGCATCTTCCGCAGAGCAGACCGGACAGTCGGGATTGACCGCCCCCTGCTCACAGCGGGTTTCGCAGATACACTCCGCCGGAGCATTCCCGGACACGCCGGGAACAAGCCCGTTGTCCTGAGAATTGCACAGTTCACAGGTATACCCGCAGGGCGTCCCCTCTGTGGCCGGAATGTAGCCGCAGGTATCGTCATGCTCGCCGCGTTCATGAGGACAGCTTAATTTTTTTGTGATACAGCCGCTTTCCTCACTGCATTTATGGGTACACTCGGTCGGCTGGACCTCCTCTACTTCAGATGAGGTCGCCGTATTTTCTGATACGCTGCCTTCCAAAACAGGGTAACAGCTTTCGTCATGTTTATGGATACACTTCTCCACAAGGGTGTAGCAATCCTCAGTATGTTCATGTTCACAGGCTGCCCCTTCGGTTCCTTCCGTATATCCGCAGTCCTCTGTATGTTCCGGGTGATGCTTGCACAACCCCGTATGGACGGCGGATACACCCGCTTCCACCGCAGATGCCGGAACTCCCGGCATCGTAAAAATCATTGCCGCCGCCAGTAAAAATGCGGCCGGCCGTTTCCATTTCCATATCATTTATTCATCCTCCTCACGCGGTTCGTTCCTTCTCGTTGTTTTCTGAAGCAGCTGGGATACCGCCTCCCGCAGCTGATATTCCGTCACAGGCTTCACCAAAAAGGTGTCCGCCTGCATCCTGCGGCTTTGGGGTTCAAATTCTGCCTGGTCGCTGATCCACAGGAGCGGGACATCCTTGCTGTACCCTCGTATGCTCATGCAGAAATTCATCCCCCTGGCTCCGTCCTCCATGACAACCACAGCATCATAAGGCCCATCCCGCTGCATGGCATAGACGCAGAATACGCCATTGTCAAAGCGGTCTACTTTGCCAAGCTTCATCAGTAACGCCGTTTCTTTCTCCTTCTGACTATAACTGCACAGCGCAATTCGCATTTTCGCACCTCCATTTTGTGATGGGTTTTATCGCCTCATATAGCTCCTGATCGGAGCAGTCTGCCGAAAGGAACGCAGGGATACGCAGGTGATATGCGATCAGGGCGAAGTTTTTATCATCGCTCCACCAGACAAGCGGTGTTTCCGGTGCCAGCTGCTTTGCCTGAATGGCAGCCTCCAATCCCCTTGCCCCGGTCATGGCGATGACAACCGCATGATATCGGCTCCGCCGCAGTGCCTGAGATAGCTGCTTCTCATTCCATAGCTCGTCGATGACAAGCTGTCCGTCCCCAGCAAAAAGAGAGCGCAGCCTGCTCTCAAACCATTCTGCATTCCTTAATTCCGTACAAAGTGCGATTTTCATGCTGAGCCTCCTTTCCTGAAAAGAAAAACAAGAAAGAATGTGCCTTGGCACATTCTTGCGCCTTGCGCGGTCGCTTGCGACAATCTACATCTTCGCGCGAGTGCGCATCATTGGCACGTTAGTGCCTTTTTTATGTGACAGGGAATTCTTCGGAATTTCCTGTCACATAAAAAAACCAGACCTTCTCATCGGAAAGTCTGGTAGTATAATTAGAGTAGCATCTTGTCAAGGGAAATGCAACCGACTTTGTTTAAGACGCAGGTTTCCTGTTTAAGACGCAAGTTTTTCCTGCGGTTTTATGTTATACTATTATTGGATTTTTGTGCAAAGGAGATGGCACGATGCAGATTGCGATTGTGGATGACAGAGCAGAGGACAGAGCCGAACTGTCTGTCTGCCTGGAAAATTATATGAAAAAGCATCAGCTGGACTATACGCTGACAGAATTTGAGGACGGAGAGAATTTTCTGAAAGCTGCCGCCCAGGTCAATTTTCAGCTTGTCTTTATGGACATCTATATGGAGAACATGGATGGAATAGAGGCCGCCAGAAGGCTGCGCCAGAAAAACAGGCTTTGTAAGATTGTTTTTCTGACCATTACAGAAGATTATGCCCGGATGGGGTACAGCCTGTCCGCCAGCTATTATCTGCTGAAGCCTCTTTCGCTCCATCAGGCAGATTTTGAAGAAGCGATGGAGCTGTGCCAGCTAAAACCGCCCTATGAAGTGATGACACTTTCGGTTATGGCTGACCGTCAAAAGCTGGAACTTCCCACAGAGAAGATTCTATACATAGATTATCAAAACCGTATGACACGGATTCATACGGCAGAACGCGTGATACCGGTAAGCGGAGGCTTTCAGGAGGTTACTGCCGCATTGCAGAAGGACAAGCGTTTTTTGCCCTGCTACCGGGGCATTTTAATCAACATGGATTACATCAGCCAGGTTGACAGTCAGACCTTCCGTTTGATAAACGGGGAGGAACTTCCGATTGCCCTCCGCAATGGAAAACAGCTGCGGGAATCCTACCGTCAATATGTTTTCTCTGGAATGGGGGGGATCGTATGAGAATGAAGCAAATGCACAGGCGTATTCTGGAGGGCTGTCTGGCCTGTCTCCTCTGCTTCACCGGCAGTATCCCCGCATTTGCCGCCGAAACTGCAACCCCATCCAATGCCGATGAAAGAAGGGAGAATCCGCCGGATTTAGAAAGCGAGGCTCCGGGGACACTGGAGAGCAAAACCCCGGAAGCATCGGAAGAAGTATCCCTCGTCCTTGTCACAGAAATACAAAATGAAGACGAACTGCTCTCCCTGCCAGATTTCACCCTGCCCCTTAGAACCACACCGTCTGATGATGACCTGGAGGAAATTTATCAGCTGGCCCTTCGGTATCAAACCGTCTGCGCCACTGTAACAGCAGGTGAAGAAATCCGGCAGGAAACATTTTCTGTCGCATGGGATTTTTCGGCCATTGACCAGACCACTCCAGGCAAATATACCGCAGCAGGCCGGATTGAACTGCCGGAGGGGTATGCCTTTGGTGAAGCTGTCTTGCAGGAGCTTCAGATTTCCGTCCGGGTGAAAGAAATGCCGCCTGCTGTCATCACCTCCATAGAGCAATGGTATCCTTATACGGACGCGTTTGCGGTTCAAGAGGGCAGCGAAACCGAAACGCTGGAAAATTTGTTTGCCTTTTCCCCTTACTATCTGGAATGCTATGCGGAAAATGGAACCAGCTACACCGCTGTGGTGGAATGGGATTTTTCTGGTATTGATTTGAATACTGTGGGACTGTACCATGCCATTGGAAAGCTGACCGCACCAGCAAATACTGCGTTTGTAAAGGGAATTGCTTTCCCTGAAATCTCAATTCCTGTTTCTGTACAGGCTCCAGGCAGACCGGACATTAACTGCTTTCTGTCCGCCAGAGGAAACCTTCATTTTCCCTGGGTCACACCGCCGGGGGGACTGGATGAGATCAGCGTATGGCTGTCCGAAAACAACGGTTCATGGAACCGCCTGGAAAGTGGCGTTTATGTGGGTCAGGAAATGCTCTCGATTGCTACCCGTCTGCTGGCACCGGGCAGCAGTTACCGCCTTCAGGTGGATTATGACGGCGGACAGACCGGCATCCTGTCCTTTACCTACGCAGATGAAATTGTCCTTGAAGGGTACCATGAAGGCGACCGGGATGGAGGGGATGCAGGCGGGAATCCTCCCGATACCATCATTCAACCGCCTCCTGAAGATACCAACGATCAGGATGACGGTTTCGCAGACAGGCCCTCCACAAAGCCTCCAAAACCGCCTGCAACAAATGGCGGCAGAGTGGATTCCAACGATTCTGAAAAAACACCACCTGTCAGTGAAGAAAATGATCCTGCGGATCATGAACCATCCCACAAGTCTTCCGAGCCATCCTTGGAGGGAAAGGATGATTCCATAGATATAGATAAAGACGATTTTCCATCGGAACAGGCAAACGGTGATACAGCGGAAGATGCGGATTCCAAAAGCCCTGATTTTTCAGAGTTCTCCGATGAAACCACCGACCGGATTTCCGGCACGCGCTTTTTGATGATGCTGCAAACAGGGGAGCAAAGAGCCGTCTTTTCCAAACAGGGAATCACCATCAGCATACCAAAAGACGCCTTGCCGGAGGGCATCCAAAACGAAGATCAGATTGAAGTCATCATCCAAACGGATACGGACGGCGGTTTTTCTTTTTCGTTTTCCATCAATGGAACTGCACTCAGCTCCCTGCCGGATGTTTCTGTCATGCTGCCCTGTCCAAATGACCCGGCAGCCGGCACATGGTTCCTCTGTGATGAAAGCGGCGTGGAAATTCCCATGACCGGTTATGACGATGCGGCAAAAGCCGTCTCCTTTCAGATCAGCCATACAGGGACATACACCATTGTGGGAAAGGAAGATGCCGTTTTCCTGGCACAGGCCGCCGACACAGAGCATAGCCGGTCGCCCATACTCCTTTTGATTCCGGCCTGTCTGCTTCTTCTGTCTGCCGGTGTGTTTTTCCTAAGGAGGAGGCGAAAATAAGATGGTATCTTCTGCAGTAAAAAAATATGCTGCCTTATGTATGGTCTGCCTGTGCTCATCCCTGTTTTTTCTTGGCCTGTATCAGTTCAATAATAAATATAGCCAGAACACAATCCAGGCGGCAAATGGGATTCTGGCGCTTTCTGAGGAAGAACTTCAAAAGTCACCGGTGCGCTTTCTGGTATCCGGCTGGGCATTTTATCCTGACGCGCTTTTGACCCCGGAAGAAATACGGGATGAAAGCCATTATATGCGCTACCTTTCCATCGGAGAGCAGACCAATTTCTCCAGCCCTGCAAACCCTTCTCCCTATGGCTGCGGGACTTATCAGATGACATTCTTTCTGCCGGAACGGAAGGAAACATATGCGCTGGAAATCCCAGAAGTGTTTTCTGCTTACAACCTTTATCTGGATCATGACCTGATCCTGCAAATGGGGGAACCGGCACAGGGGACACCATTGGTTCAAAACCGCATGGTCACTTTTCATGGCGGAAAACCGGTCACACTCACCATAGCGGTCAGCAACTATGACCACTTTTACGGAGGGATTGTCTATCCGCCTGCTTTCGGAACGATGCTGGCGGTCAATACAACCAGAGGAATCCGGTTTGCATTCTGCCTGTTCAGCTGTACAGTTACCTTTGTCTGTGCGCTGCTGTCCTTTTATTTCAGCCGCCGGATGAAACAGAAAAATACATTCCTGTTCGGACTGATCTGCCTTGCCATGTGCGGCCTGTCATCCTATCCTGTGCTTCATATGCTGGCTGCGGTTTCCGTATTCCCCTGGTACACGATTGAACTGTTCTGTATCTATCTGGTTACCTGGCTGATCGTAGTTCTGCAAAACCGGATATGCAGGCCGGGCTTCCTGCCTGCGGCCATCAGTAATGGAGTGGGCGCTGTCTTCCTGATATATGCGTTTGTGTATGGCATGATGGCTTCCCATCTCTCCCTTGGAGCGATTCGTTTCTTCTCTACATCGGTCTTTTGTTATAAGGCGGCATCTGCGCTCTATCTGCTTATCATCGCTGTGCTTGCCATTCACAGAGGAGAAAAACGGAGCAGGCCGATCTTCTATGCTGCGGCAGCCGCAACCTGCGCCTTTATATGGGATCGCCTTCTGCCGGTTTATGAGCCGGTTATCGGCGGTTGGTTTTTGGAATGGGGCAGCTTTTTCATAGCAGCAGCCATCGGTTATTCCCTCTGGCGCGATGTGATAGAAGGATATGGAAACAGCCTGATTTTCCAGGAAGAACGCAAGCAGGTCATCCGTCAGCTTTCTATGCAGACCGAATACAGCCGTCAGGTTTCTGAAGCAGCGGCAGAAAACAGAAGGCTGATCCACGACATCAAACACCATCTGCGCACCATAGACCGCATGGCCTCTGAACGTGGGCAGACGGAGATCTGCTCCTTCCTGTTACAGGTAGAGGAACAGGTTGCGGCATCATCGGGTCACTCCCCTGCCCAGTTCTGCAAAAATCCCGTCGTAAATGCGCTGATTGAATACTACTACGGTATGGCGCAGACACAAGGGACAGAATTTCAGGTACGGCTCGATCTTCCCGATCAGATGCCGCTTACCGATGTGGAACTGTGTACGGTGCTGGGCAATCTTTTGGACAATGCCGTTGAGGCGTGCAGCCGCCAAAAGCAAGGGGTGCGCCGCGTTTTCATTGCAGGCGAAACCAGAGGCAATATGTACTTTTTGAAGATTGAAAACACTTACGACGGTCTGGCCTTGCAAGAGGGAAAAACATTCCTCTCCCGAAAGGGTACATCTGCTGATCATGGAATCGGGCTTTCCTCTGTCCGAAAAATCATTGAAAGCCATGGCGGTGATCTCGATCTTGTTCCCGGTGAGGAATCCTTTCTTGTTGGAATTACAGTGGGTTTATAAACATTGCTCATACAAAAGGACACCATTACTTACATTTGCATAAGCAATGGTGTCCTCTCTATTTTCCAAGTTCTTCTTCCATAATATTCCTAATCGCTTTAATACCCGTAAAAGTCAATTTTATTCCACGATTATACATAGCCAGTACTTCATTCAGATTTTCAACAAGTACCTTATCCAACTTTTTATGTATCGTTACAGGCTGTTCCTGAATCGTATGAACATGGTCAAAATATTTTTCAATAACAGAAAATGTATTCTGTATCAAAAAAGCATTTTCTTTCCCTGCAAATAATCCAATCACTATCGTATTGCATTTACCATATCGTTTCTTTTTCTTTTCAACGATTTCCTTGTATTTCTCAGCTTGTGAGCTAATTGGTATCATCCAATACAATTTTGAATTTTTCTATCCTGAATTGCATAGTAATGAGGACGATAGTTCCCCTGTTCCTTATTACTCATCAAATATTTATCCTGAACCAAGTCAAAAAATTCATCCTTGATATGATACGAATATCCCTGTTGTATCTCCATAAATAACCTTTCCTATGTGATAAAATTCCCCATCAGAATTCACTGATGGGGAACATTTACAAACTATACTATTTTTATCCCACCTGTATAGCAAGTGGCTTCATTTACGAACTGAATTATTTATACCCCGCACCATCAGCAAGCGGCAAACATTTACTTCTATCTTTAGTATATACAGTTTCTCTGAATTTAGCAACCTGTTTTTTAAGTTTAGAAATATTTTTTACTATATCATGGCTCATCATTTGTCGTAACTCTGTCGTAAAATACAAATTTAAGCCTCTTAAATTGCTTGAAAACGCCCTGTTTTCGGCATTTTATTTCTCCAAACTCTTCATCGTCGGGAATTTTTTTAATTTTTCTTCATTACCCTTCGTGATGCTTCGCTGTGCTATTTCTATTAAATTGTCTTCTCTTCATTACCATTCATGATGAATCATTGTAAAATCATATCTGTTGTCAATTTGATCTCATTTGGTTATTTCTGTTGTCAGATGAAAGGGTTCATAAGCCCTTCTTAAAATACATCCATTGTTGCAGCCAAATGTTCAAATGTTTCCTGTTTTTTCTTCTCTGTCGCTTCTGCATAGATATCCACAGTGGTCTGAATATCCTTATGCCCCATGATCGACTGGATTATTTTCAGGTTCGTTTCTCTTTCACAAAGCCTTGTGCAAAATGTGTGTCTCAAGCTGTGCGCTGAAAAATCCGGCAAGAGCACCGGCTCCCGGTGCTCTTTTTTGCCTCTATTTCTTCTGTTGCGTTATAAGCAGATGAGATTCTCTTGATTGCCCGATTAACTGACTGGGCATTCATTATATTTCCATAACGGTTACAGAAAACAAAGCCTGTCATCCCATCAATCTCTGCATCTGTCCAGCCATTTTCTTTCTGCTCTTCCCAGATCATTTCAAAAGCATCTTTCACTGTATCCAACATGGGAATCGTACGCATTCCGGCTTCTGTTTTCGGCGTTGAAATGTGATTTTCCGATGCCCGGTCTTCTCCTACCGGATAATACGTTAGATTATATATCCAGACCGTCCATCTGATCTTTCATGAGCTGTGCTTCTTTTTCCCGAAGCGTTACAAGGTCTTGTGCATAAACATATTTACGTCTTCCGAGAGGATCCGTATAAGTATATACATATCTCCCGTCGGAACGTCTCTGTGATTCACCTTTCCGCAGGACTCTGCCCCGCAGATCTTTTCTTGTCTGTGCCATATAAAATCCTCCTTCAGATAAAGGAAGGACTTCATGTTATTCAGGTCTGTTCAATATTTTTTCCAGTCCCTGCAGGACAACTTCTGTCACAGTCATTTTGTGTTTTCCGGCATAATCACAGATACGCTTATACATAGAATCTTCCACCCGGATACTCAATACTTTCTTTTTTACATTTTCCGATTTTGGTCTTCCTGTTCTCGCCATATCTGTTCTTATTCCTCCACATCCACATTATAATTTTCGTATGACAAAAAGTCAATCCCTGTTTTTCGTCCTTCCGCAAGTTTCTTCTGTTTTCTACGCAATCCGAAATGTCTCCAGATATTTTTCAAAGATCTCACAATTTACAAGAGCAACTTTATCAACCTTGTACACTGCTTTCGCCTCTTTTGCCAGCTTCTGGAATTTTGTAAGCCCAATGCTGTAAAGTTCCGCACCTTCCTGATAACGGACAAATTTCTTGGCTATTTTCTTTGTCTTTTCTACATCTTTACGTGCATATCCCATACACGACACCTCCTTTTTTTGCATAAAAAAAAGCAGCTAACCTATTTTTCATAGACTAACTGCTTAAATCCCCGGTTCAATATTCAATTTTAATCTTCCGAAACGTCTTCTGTTTGACTTAACTGTTTATG
>OGZV01002599.1_pt1 | contig 13781 bp, 11 predicted proteins | sample 1576861 | NCBI WGS metagenome assembly OGZV01 (sample SAMEA3541501, study PRJEB24748) | human gut metagenome | biome: human gut; feature: human-associated habitat; material: faeces | place: China | collected 2012
CCCCGAAACGGGCTGTCGTATTTCTGTGAGCTAGCGAACAGAAATTTCGCCAAGCCCCTACAGATATTCGGGCAAGTTCTACCACCACAAAATCGCTCCGCTGGGTCTTTCATTACTTCATTGGAATATTATTCTTTTCCAAATCAGTTGACAATCTTTTGTTAATATGATATAATTATTTTGTTAATTTTTTGTCGATTTATCAGTTAATCTGAGGTGTATTAATAAATGGATAATCTTTCTAATATAAGTGTGATAAAAGATGTTCTCGCAAGACACAATTTCACTTTCTCCAAGGCTCTCGGTCAGAATTTCTTAGTGAATCCCTCCGTTTGCCCCAAGATAGCCGAAATGGGCAATGCAAAAAAAGGCTTCGGCATAATCGAGATAGGCACAGGCATAGGCGTTCTCACAAACGAGCTTGCCAAGCGTGCCGACAAGGTGGTGGCTATCGAAATTGACGACAGGCTTATGCCGGTCCTTGCAGAAACTCTTGCAGAATATGACAATGTGAAGATAATAAACGCCGACGTCATGGGAACTGACCTCCATAAGCTTATTGCCGAGGAATTTCAGGGCATGGACGTTGCCGTTTGTGCAAATCTACCTTACTATATAACCTCGCCCATATTAATGATGCTCCTTGAAGAACGTCTGCCTATAAAGTCTGTTACTGTCATGGTGCAGAAAGAAGTTGCGGACCGTATGCAGACCGGACCGGGTAATAAGGACTATGGCGCACTGTCATTAGCAGTACAGTATTATGCCGACCCGTATATTGTGGCAAATGTTCCGCCGAACTGTTTTATGCCGAGGCCTAAGGTGGGATCAGCGGTTATACGTCTGACCTGTCATCAGGAGAAGCCGGTACAGGTGCAGGATGAGAAGCTGATGTTCAACATTATCCGTGCATCTTTCAATCAGAGAAGGAAGACACTGGCGAACGGTCTGAAGAATGCGGCGACATTAGATTTTACAAAAGAAGAAGTGGAAGCAGCGATTGATGCACTTGGAAAGGGTGCAAGTGTGAGAGGTGAGACACTGACACTGGAAGAATTCGCAAGATTGAGTGATTTATTATCTCCATATAAGAAAGGATGATGACGATGGACAGAAAAGAAGGGCAGACACTATTTGAGGTAACACCGGAAATCAGCCATTTTGCAGAACTTTGCGAGAAGAACAATGCGATAGACAAAGAGCTGTATACGAAGTACGAAGTCAAACGGGGACTCCGTGACCTGAACGGAAAAGGTGTCCTTGCGGGACTTACGAACATTTCCGATGTATGTGCGAAGAAGATCGTGAACGGAGAGGAAGTGCCATGTGCAGGAAATCTTTACTATCGCGGCTACAATATCAAAGATCTGGTGCAGGGGTTTCTGAAAGATAAGCACTATGGATTTGAGGAAATCGCCTATCTGCTGTTATTCGGTGAACTTCCGGATAAGACGCAGCTGCAGACATTTCATGAGACACTGGTGGAAAGACGGACATTGCCGCCGACATTTGTCCGTGATGTGATCATGAAAGCGCCAAGCCGTGACATGATGAACAGCCTGTCGAGATCAATCTTAAGCCTGTACACGTATGATCCTCATGCAGACGATACGTCGATTCCAAATGTACTGCGTCAGTGCCTGAATCTGATCAGTCAGTTCCCGATGCTGATGATCTATGGCTATCATGCATATAATTACCGTATGGGAGAAGATCTCTTCATCTATGCACCGTCACCGGAATTATCAACAGCAGAGAATATACTGATGATGCTGCGTGAGAATAAGGAATATACGAAATTAGAGGCAAAGATCCTGGATATGGCACTTGTCCTTCATATGGATCACGGCGGCGGTAACAATTCTACATTTACAACGCATGTGGTAACATCATCCGGAACGGATACTTATTCGACGATCGTGGCTGCTATGGCATCCTTAAAAGGACCAAAGCACGGGGGAGCAAATGTCAAAGTAACCCAGATGTTTGACGATATGATGGAAAAAGTCAGTGACTGGGAAGATGATGATGAGGTACGCCGGTATCTGACCGATCTGTTGGATAAGAAGGCATTTGACCGGAAAGGACTGATCTACGGAATGGGGCATGCAATCTATTCCGTATCTGACCCGAGAGCCGATATTTTTAAGAAGTTCGTTAAGCAGCTTGCAAGAGAAAAGGGCTGTGAGAAGGAATATGCACTGTATGAAAAGGTAGAGCACATGGCACCGGAGGTCATCGCAGAAAAGCGTAAGATATACAAAGGTGTAAATGCGAATGTCGATTTCTACAGCGGACTTGTATATAGTATGCTGGATCTTCCACCGTCACTTTATACACCGATCTTTGCGGCAGCGCGTATCGTCGGATGGAGTGCACACCGTCTGGAAGAGCTTAAGAATGTAGATAAGATCATTCGTCCGGCGTACAAACCGCTGGCCGAATACAAAGAGTATGTCAGAATGGATGATAGATGATGAAGCATGAATTTTATTATACATCCAGAGATTCCGTGACAAAGATCCATGCGATCGAATGGCTTCCGGATAGAGAGATAAAAGGTGTCTTACAGATATGTCATGGAATGGTGGAGTATATTGACCGTTATGATGAATTTGCCGAATTTATGTCGGAGCACGGGTATTATGTAGTCGGGCATGATCATCTGGGACATGGGAAATCCATACAGACAGAAGCTGATCTGGGATATTTTGATGAACGGAAAGGTAATCAGTATGTGATCGGAGATATTTATCAGCTGCAGGAGATGACACGGAAAAAATATCCGGATGTGCCGTATTTTATGCTGGGGCACAGTATGGGGTCATTCCTGTTGAGACAGTATCTGACGATGTATGCGGGGGGCCTTGCGGGAGTTATCATTATGGGAACCGGTCATCAGGGAATGCTGACGCTTTGTGCGGGAAGGATGATCTGCAGGGTCATTGCAGCGTTCAAAGGATGGAAATACAGAAGCGCATTTGTGGATAGTCTGAGTTTTGGAGGTTTCAATAAGAAATTTGAACCTGGTGAGACATCGAAGGAATGGATCACATCCGATAAGAAAAAACGAGATGAATATGTGCGGGATCCGCTGTGTTCCTATACATTTACACTGGGAGCCTATTATCAGATGTTTACCGGTATGAAGGTTCTGGTACGGAAGGGAAGTATGAAACGGATTCCGAAGACGCTTCCGGTGCTCTTTACGGCAGGATCCGATGACCCGGTAGGGGCATTCGGAAAGAATGTGACCAGAGTCTATGAGAAATATAAAGATGCCGGGATCAAAGATGTGTCGATCCATCTGTATGAAGGCGACCGGCATGAGATCTTGAATGAGGTGGACCGGCAGAATGTGTATCGGGATATCCTTACGTGGATCGGAGAAAGAAATAAAACAAAAGCGGAGTCGTAAAGACATCCGCAGAAATTACCGGTAAAGTGGACCGCCAGAAGTAATCTTCTGGCGGCCTTTACTTTATGAGGGGGGCGATAGTTGTTATCCAACTATCTGAAAGTATTATAATCAAGAAATGTGAAAAAAGTATGTTCATTTTATAAAAAACGCAACAAAAAACTCTCCTTTCCGGAGAGCTTTTTGTTGTTGTTATAATTACTAAAGGAATGAGAGTAAAGTGTACACCGGAGAGTGATTCCGGTGTTTTACTTTATGAGGGGGGTGATAGTTGTTGCTTATCAACTATCTGATATATAGTATAGACAAAAAATATGTCTAAAGTATGTTAAAAACATAAAAGAATTCGAAAAAATCTTAACTAAAAATGAAGAAGACAAAAACAGATTCTAAAGAGCGGAAAGTAAAGGACAGCATTCAGAGTATTTGCGTAAATGAGCAGTTACGATATCAAAGAATTCACCGGAGGTTGGTTTCAGAGTTAAAGGGCGTAATGCAATTTTTTCGAGAAGCGGTCTGTTTCCGTGCTCCCAACAGACCTTGATGACAGTGCGGATATCACGTTCAACACTATAACTTGTCGTATTATAGTGACGTGCGATGTCTGGATAAAGATACTTACTGACGAAAAGGAGGTAGTTTTCATCAGACAGACAAAGACGTATACCATAAATGAGATATTCATAGCCACGGTAAGTTGCACCAATACCAAGAGAGCGAATAAGATATTCTATTTCTGGTTCATGCATAATATGTCATCTTCTTTCTAAAAATTTTGTTTGGAAGAATCCGACAAGATGAAAATCCCACGGAGTATGAAAAAATAAAAAAGATTCTTAAATCACCAGGGATTATTATATAGAAAAAATATCTTTACGAAAATATGGTTTATTGTTTTTAGACATAATATTAGCAGTTTCTATTTTAGACGACAGAACGGATAAAGAGCATATTTTCATAATATCTTAAGAATTTACAAGACCAGGACTTAAAAATTAGTTGATATTCTTGTATAGTATAAGGGAGGTGATGAGAAATGTACAACGTACTTGTATGTGATGATGATAGAGAGATTGTAGAAGCAATAGAGATATACCTGTCGCAGGAAGGATATAAAGTGTTAAAAGCCTATGACGGTGAGGAAGCGTTAAAAGTGCTGGACAGGGAGAAGGTGGATCTTCTGATCATTGATGTGATGATGCCGAAGCTGGATGGGATCCGGGCAACGTTAAAGATCCGCGAGAAGAAGAATATGCCGATCATAATCCTGTCGGCAAAATCTGAGGATGCCGATAAGATCCTGGGACTGAATGTAGGAGCGGATGATTATATGACGAAGCCATTCAATCCGCTGGAGCTGACAGCGCGGGTAAAGTCCCAGCTTCGCAGATATACACAGCTTGGAAGCACGATCGATAAAAGTAATCAGGCTGTTTATGCGGTCGGTGGATTATCTATCGATGATGAACAGAAGGAGGTTACGGTTGACGGGGAACCGGTCAGACTGACACCGATCGAATATAATATTTTATTATTACTGGTGAAAAATCAGGGAAAAGTATTTTCTATCGATCAGATATATGAAAGTATCTGGAATGAGGATGCTATCGGAGTGGATAATACAGTGGCAGTACATATCCGCCATATCAGAGAGAAGATCGAGATCAATCCGAAGGAGCCGAGATACCTGAAGGTAGTCTGGGGTGTCGGGTATAAGATAGAGAAGCTTTAGGAAGGAGCATATATGAAGAAATGGTACCGAATGCCAAGAGTAAAATTCTTTTTGCTGGCAGTGGCACATATACTTGCAGCTGCAGGGGTGTTATGCATCCTGTGGGCTACGCGTTATCCGGTGCTGATACAGGAGCTGTGTTCTGCTGATGCTGCGAAGACGTATGAGGAAAGCAATGCATTTGCCAATGCTGTGGCCAATGCCAATTATCACATCCTGGACGAGATCCAATATCAGACCTTATATGATACAGATGGAAAATATGACCCGGATAAGATCGTAGATGTGGCAAAATATGAAGATACAGGCGGGATAACGGGTAAAGACGAGACCGGACTGTCCTTCCGGCTGGGGGACATGTATTCCTGGGGCAAATTAATCGCAGAAACGATGACAGATGATGGTTCCGTCTCAGATACCCGGGACGAACAGGACGATATCATTGTGTGTCAGCGGTCAGATGGAAACTACCACTATTTCCGTTATAAAGAATTTAAACAGATGATCGACAGAGGGGATCTGTCATTTGTCATTACAGGAAACAGTTCTGCAGATGATATTCTGGATGAGCTGAAACAGGGGGAATATCAGGAAAGCAGCAGCGGGAAATCCAGATTCAGGGGACTTCAGGATATCGATGGAAAGATTGCTTACATCAATTGCTGGAATTATGACGGGACAAAGATTCCCGGAGACTATAAGACGGTAAACGGAGAAACGGTACTTCAGCTTGTGAATAATTCCAAGACATGGAACGGCAGGCTGAGTGATGCCTACAGAATGATAAATGATGCGGCCGAGATCATCTATTCGGATGTTGACAATTATGTGCTAAACCAGAAGCAGTATCAGGAAGGAAATTCGAATATCACATACCTGTATGTGAACCGGGATAACGGAACGGTCATTACGAATAAAAAGAAATATCAGGACTATGATCATTACGAGGAGAGCCTGGAACAACTAAAAAAATCAGGGAAATATGTGATCGTAAGACCGAAGCTTGCAAACTATGAAAGTAATATTGAAAAAGCCGGCAAAGGAGATTCAATGGCACAGGAATGGCAGAAGACAGTAGCCGGTTATGTAAATGCGTCAGATTATGTATATGCATCGGTTGTGGATACAGCGTATCCTGTGAAAGATGATTTTTACGAGCAGAAACAGATTTTTACACAATATGCGGCCGGGGCAAAAGCGGCCGGTATAGGGGCAGTTCTGGCAGTCGCAGCCTATCTGGCGATTCTGGTGTTATTGACGATCGGAGCCGGAAGAAGTGCGGAAGATGAAGAAGTGCATCTGGTGAAGTTTGATCACATAAAGACAGAACCGGCAGCGGTTGGTGTAATATTGCTCTGGGCAGTAGTTATGCTGGTAGTAACAAAAGCCGGGATATTTACATGGCAAAGCGTAAATGGAGAGACTATCTATACAGAAAATAAACAGATATATCTGCAAGGAATGGTGGTGGGATGTCTGGGTGCGCTGTATAGCTGTGCGATGTTCCTTCTGGGGTATCTGAGCCTGGTGAGAAGAATCAAGGCGAAGACTGTATGGAAGAACAGTGTATTCAGATGGCTGTTACTCTTTTTGAAAGATATGCTTCAAAACATCCGGTATCTGTGGAAAATGATGATCGGATTAGCAGCATTTTTATTGTTCCACTGGCTGACCTATATATTTGCTGCAGATGGGAGTACTACCTGGGCGTGGGCATTCATCTTGCTGGTAACAGATGCCGCAGCATTCGTCTGGATGGTTCAAAAGGCAAAAGGAACTGGAAAGATCATGATAGGGATCGAGAAGATTGCCGGTGGCGAAGTGGAGTATCAGATTCCGGTAAATGGATTACTGGCAGAACAGAAAGAGATTGCAGAGAAAGTAAATTCTATTGGAGAAGGACTGGAAACAGCACTTGCAAAGAGTATGAAAAGCGAACGGCTGAAGACAGACCTCATTACGAATGTCTCGCATGATATCAAGACGCCGCTTACATCTATCATTAATTATGTAGAATTGTTAAAGCAGGAGGACTTTAAGGATCCGAAGATCCGGCGTTACATTGAAGTTCTGGAACAGAAATCACAGCGCCTGAAGACATTGACAGAAGACGTCGTAGAGGCTTCCAAGGTAAGTTCAGGGAATATTACGTTGGAATTCATGAACCTGAACCTGGTGGAAATGATCCAGCAGACGAGTGGAGAATTCGAGGAAAAATTCAAGGCAGGAGATCTGGAAGAGGTCATGAACCTTCCGAATGAGGAGATTGTGATCCGCGCAGATGGGAGACGGCTTTGGAGAGTGCTGTCTAATATATATAACAATGCGGCAAAATATGCGATGCAGGGAACAAGAGTTTATGCTGATCTCGAGAAGAAAGATGGCATGGCATGCTTCAGCCTGAAGAATATATCGGCACGGCCGCTGAACATCCCGGCTTCCGAGCTGACGGAACGATTCATCCGCGGGGATGTATCAAGAAGCACAGAAGGCAGTGGTCTGGGATTGTCGATCGCACAGTCGCTGACGGAAATGCAGGGCGGAACATTTGAATTATATCTGGATGGAGATTTGTTTAAAGTGACAATAAAATTCCCGGTTTCATAGTTGGGGACGGAGGATTGCATGCAATCCTCCGTCCTTAACTGCATTTTCTCGGTTCTGTCCGGTAAAATTGCTATCCATGATACTTGCGCTCTTGTCTAAAAAACAGTAAAATATAATATTATGAATGAATTAAGTAAATTATTACAGGAAAATTTAAATATAGAATTTATATCAGCAACGCTGAGTAATCCGAAGAAGAAAGACGATGTGCAGAAGGTAAAGGTAAGACCTGTACTGAAAAAAGAGGTACTTTACTTCCAGTTTGAATCGTTCCGGAACAATCAGGCATTTCATGAGAATGTGGAGGAGAAAAAAGCTTGTGAAATACTTCTCGAATATATGGGAAATATGCGCCAGATGCAGATGGAGACACAGAGAGCGGATTATACGGTTCTTGTAAGTAAAAAAGGAAAAGTGACCATAAAAAGTAAGATAAAAAAGGGCGGGAAAAAGAAGATTGATATGAGCCATGACCGTAAGAAAAAGTATGTGTTGGAAGAGGGAGTCCCGGTACCGTTTCTTCAGGATCTTGGAGTTATGACGCAGGATGGAAAGATTGTGCGTGCAAAATCCGATAAGTTCCGCCAGATCAACCGTTTTCTGGAGTTTATCGAAGATATCCTTCCGGAGCTGGATAAGGGAAGAGAACTTACAATTCTGGATTTTGGCTGTGGAAAGTCTTATCTTACATTTGCCATGTATTATTACCTGCATGAATTGAAAGAATATGACATAAGAATCATAGGACTGGATCTGAAGAAAGAGGTGATCCGTCACTGTAATGAACTGAGTGAGAAATACGGCTATGAAAAGCTGAGATTTCTGGAAGGGGATATTGCAGATTATACCGGAGTCAACAAAGTAGATATGGTAGTAACTCTACATGCCTGTGATACGGCAACGGATTATGCACTGGCGAAAGCGGTCGGCTGGGATGCAAAAGTGATCCTGTCTGTACCATGCTGCCAGCATGAATTGAACCGACAGATCCGGAATGAGGTATTAGAACCGGTATTAAGATATGGACTGTTGAAGGAACGTATGGCGGCGCTGATCACGGACGGACTCCGGGCACAGTATCTGGAGCGCGAGGGGGATGAAGCACAGATACTGGAATTCATTGATATGGAACACACACCGAAGAATATCCTGATCCGGGCAGTAAAAAGGAATCAGAAAGCAGATCAGAAAGAATCTGTAAGGCGGCAGCAAATCGAAGCATCTATTCGGAAATGTGAAGCAGAACTCAGGGTGTCACCGACACTGGGGCATCTGTTAGATAACCAGGGAAAAACGGAATAAAGAGGGAGTATAAATGACATTAACTTTAAAGAAACGTTTGATAAATGTGGGCGTTCTGTCTGCAGTATTTATCGTGGCTGTCATTATATTCAGCTACGTGACGAATAAGGGGAATGACAACATGACGGCTGATATGGGAGCCGCAACATTTCCACAGATCTCATTTTCATATGGAGATTATAAGATCAATACACTTACAGGCTATGCAAAGAGGATGGATGTGTCTTCTATGCATAATACCATCACTCCGGTAGCCGATCAGAGTCTGGATATAAATATAGAAGCATATGGCAATAAATTTACAGGAGCCAGCTATAAAGTCTACACACTGGACGGGACAAGTGAACTGGAATCTAAGAAAATCAAAAAGGCAGGAAAGAACTTCAGTCTGGATCTGAGTGGAGATAAGGTACTGGATGAAGAAAGAATTCTGGAGGTTCGGCTGAACAGAAATGGTGCGGATCCGGTATATTTCTACACTAGAATTGTCAGTGATGAAGATGCCAATGTTGCACAGTGTCTGAATTATATCAGTGATTATCATGAAAATGCACTTGCAAAGGCAGAGAATGCAGGCGTAGGAGCAGCGCTTGAGCCGACGGATGATGCGGATAATACGACGCTTCAGCATGTAACGATCAATTCGAATTACGAACAGGTTACATGGGGCAGTCTGAAACCACAGGTAGAACAGGAAGAACGCTGGAGTATCAAAGAACTGAACAGTACCTGCATGTCGGTATTGTTACAATACCGGGTAAGCTGTAAAGGAGAGGAAAATGAATCCGACCGGTATGCGGTCAAAGAATTCTTCCGTGTCAGATACATCGCAGATGCACAAAAGACATACCTCTTAGATTATGACAGAACGATGGATCAGATATTTGATGCGACGAAGAAGGTTCTGAATGAGAAAGGAATTATCCTCGGAATTGCACCAACGAATCTGTCTTATAAGGTGAATAAAGACGGGACGATCGTATCATTTGTCGAGGCAAATGAACTTTGGAATTATAATAAAGATTCGGATGAGGTGTCACTTGTATTCGGATTTGCAGATGCGGAAAATACAGATGTGAGAAATCTGGTTCCGGATCACAAGATCAAGATTTTGAAAGTAGACGCAAAGGGCAACACGACCTTCCTTGTGTCGGGATATATGAATCGTGGTGAGCATGAAGGTGAAGTCGGAGTGGCCGTATATTATTACGATATAGAGAAAAATTCCGTTGAAGAGAAAGTCTTTATCTCTACCAATAAATCTTATGCACAGGCAGTCAGTGAACTGGGAGAAATGTCTTATTATGATGCGAAGACAGACATGCTCTACACCATGGTGGACGGTACACTATATCAGTATAGTATAGAGGATGATGAGAAAACAGTACTGGTCAAAGGTCTGGACGCACAGCAGTATGTCGTATCGGAAGATGGAAGTCTGATTGCATATCAGGCAGACGGAGAACTAGGAACTGCAACGAAAGTATCGATCCTGAATGTAGGGACAGGAAAGAAGCAGAAAATAACCTGCAGCGAAGGAGAATGCATCCGTCCACTGGGCTTCATCAGAAGTGATTTTGTATATGGAATTGCGAAGACGGAAGACATAGGAAATACCGTGTCCGGAGAAGCAACTGTCCCAATGTACAAATTGGAGATCCGGAATCAAAAAGGAAAAGTGATCAAAACCTATCAGACAGATGGCATTTACATTTTAAATGCAGCATTTGATGAAGATATGATCACGCTGGAGCGTGCATCAAAGGATGGGGACACTTATACTGCAACAGCTCCGGATTATATTACGAACAATGAACAGAAGACGAAAAGCAATATTACACTGGAGACATATGCGACAGATCTGAAGCAGACACAGGTACGACTGACATACAATGATGGGATATCGGATAAGGAACCAAAAGTACTGAAACCAAAACAGATCCTGTTCGAGACACCGCAGACGATCACATTTTCAGACAAAGACGCACCGGAGAAATATTATGTCTATGGACATGGTGAGATCCAGGGCGTGTATACAAAGGCAGGGGATGCGATCAAGAAAGCAAATGATTACAACGGAGTGGTAGTCGATTCCTCACAGGACTATGTATGGGAGCGTGGTAACCGTAACCTGCAGTATTCGATCACAGAGAAAGATGACGTATTAAATACAATCAAGGACCGTCTTAAAAACCAGGAGAAGCCAATTGATATTTTGAAGGATATAAATGATGGTGCTGCCTATGACCTGACCGGATGTACGACAGAAGAGATCCTGTACATTATCAATCAGGGCAGACCGGTCATTGCAATGCTGGATTCGCAGAATGCGGTTATTCTGGTGGGATATAGTGATACGAATGTTGTGTATGAAGACTTGAATGACAGTACAAGACACAGCGTGAAGTATGAAGAGATGGATCAGATGACATCCGGAAGCGGAAATGCGTATATTGGATAGTTGTGTATAGAAAATAAAAAAGAGCGGACATATAACTGTTATGAAATGAGTTATATGTCCGCTCTTTTTGATACCATTCAGATATAGATTAAGCTGTGCGGAAAAGTGTTCCTTTATATTTCTTCAATGCTCCGTACACGATCAGACCAAGAACAGTGCAGGAGATCACCTCACCAATTCCAACCGTCAGCATCATAAACGGAATCGGAAGTGTCACACCATAACCGTAACGCAGTACGAACGGAACGATGATGATATTCGAAATAATCGGTGGAAGTGTTGCGACAACCGGCTTCTGCTCACGCAGTTTCCATGTGAAAAATGCACCGATCAGAGTTGCAATACTGCCGAATACAATATCCGGAAGGATCGCACCGCCCAGAATATTACCGATCAGACATCCGACAAAGAGTCCCGGAATAGCGGCTGGTGTAAATATTGGTAAAATAGTGAGTGCCTCGGAGATACGAACCTGTACTTCTCCGAAAGAAAATGGTGCAAAGATGTAAGTCAGCACCACATAGATTGCAGCAATCATGGCTGCCTGGGTCATGAAACTAAGATTTTTGTTTTTCATTTTTCAATTCTCCTTTAGTTTTGTTTTACGTGTGGAAGGTCACGAACACACGTGCCGTAGCGGATAGGAAAGAAATCCGGTGGATGTCTTTTCTATCATCTTCTTTACGCCGGGAATCGGCGCAACCCTTTGTAAGACCTTGGTTTTTTCGGGTTTTGTAACGGGTGATAGTATAGCATGAAAAGACAAGAAAAGCAAGAACATACCCACTTTCTATTAAATTTGCATATTGTATTGTTAAATTGCATATGCTATAATGCCAGTAGGCAAAAAGATAATGCTATTCCATAGTGAACAGCAACGAAAAACCCTCGGAGTGCCATCCGAGGGTTTTTCTATTCCTGATTTTGGTGTGGAAAGGCTTAACTCCACAGGTTAGTTACCGGCTATTTATCGCCATCTAACCATTTGATGATGTAGTGGCAAACTACACCAGCCGCGACAGCAACTAAAAACGATATAAGCGGATTCATTAGCGACACCCCCTTTCGTGCCAGTTTAGGGAGCGGCAACAATACTTTAAAGATGTAATATAATTCTTATTAATGTATACAGCATAATAGACAAAACCAGGGTTACATTAATGATAATTATATGCTATAATACGTAAAAGACAGACGAAATGACTGCCGGGAGAACGGTACTCTATTCAAATGTCACAACAGTAAAAGAATTCAAGACAATTGAATATAAGCATACTCTGACGGCAAGGAATATCCGAGCAGGAATAGTAAACTGGAAATTATCGGGAAGATAGTTTATCTTCTCGTATACATAATTAGAAGCTCCCTTACCGTCAGATAAAGGAGTTTTTTCTTTGTTGAATAAAATACGAAATTATTATTATATATAGAACCTTGGAACAATGTATCTGATACATCGTTCAAGGCCATATGGAGGTTTATATGCTGAAGGTAGCAGTTTATGGTAAGGGCGGCATTGGCAAGTCAACGATTACTTCCAATCTGGCAGCAGCTTTTGCGGCCATGGGGAAGAAGGTCATTCAGATTGGATGTGATCCGAAGGCAGATTCAACGATCAATCTGCTTGGGGGTGAACCACTTCGACCGGTGATGAATTTTATGAGAGAAGAAGACGAAGAACCGGAGCGGCTTGAGGATATTTCAAAGGAAGGGTTCGGCGGTGTGCTTTGTATTGAGACAGGTGGCCCGACACCGGGGCTCGGATGTGCAGGAAGAGGCATTATTGCAACATTTCAGTTGTTGGAAGATCTGAAATTATTTGAGACGTACAAGCCGGATGTGGTGTTGTATGATGTGCTGGGGGATGTTGTCTGCGGTGGATTTGCCGCACCGATTCGTGAGGGCTATGCGGAGAAGGTACTGATTGTTACATCCGGTGAGAAGATGGCTCTTTATGCAGCCAATAATATTTCAAGCGCTGTGAGAAATTTTGAAGATCGCAGCTATGCCCGTATTTTCGGAATTGTACTGAACCATCGCAATGTGGAGAATGAGACAGAGAAGGTGCAGGCCTTTGCAGAGAAGAGTCATATTCCGATTGTGGGAGAGATTCCGAGAAGTGATGAGATCATCCGCTATGAAGATCAGGGCAAGACTGTCATCGAAGGCGACAGAGATTCCGAGATCAGTCAGAGATTCTTTGATTTGGCCAATCTGCTTCTGGAAGATGAGGCGAAGAAAGCCCGGGACGGCGAATAAAT
>OGZV01002602.1_pt1 | contig 13764 bp, 6 predicted proteins | sample 1576861 | NCBI WGS metagenome assembly OGZV01 (sample SAMEA3541501, study PRJEB24748) | human gut metagenome | biome: human gut; feature: human-associated habitat; material: faeces | place: China | collected 2012
TGCCGATGCAGCACTTAAAGATGCACAAGCGAAAAAAACAGATGCCGAAACGGAGTGTTCCAAATTCCAGAAAAAATATGATGAAGCAATTTATAAAAATGGTGAGCTGACGCAGGCAGATGTCGATCAGGCACAGAATGCAGAGAAAGAAGCAGAAAATGCGGTGAAAGAGCAGGAGCGTCAGGTTGAATCCGCACAGAAAGAAGCCGATGCAGCAAAACAGGCTTTGGAGACTGCAAAACAGGAGTTTGATAAACTGGGGGGCGCACAGGCACTGCAGGATGCAGAAAGCAAAAAAACGACTGCTCAGGAAAATGTAAAGCAGGCTGAAAATGATAAAGATCAAACACAGCAGAATTTAGAGGCAGCACAGAAAGAACTGGAAAACGTACAAAACCAGCTTAACAGTGCACAGAAAGCGCTGCAAACCAGTACAGATGCAAAGACAGCAGCGGATAAGGAATTAAAAGATGCGCAGGATCAGAAAGCTTATGTCGAGAACTTGCAGAAGGATAGCGATGACAGAAAAATTAAGTGTGAGACACAGATCAACACGTTGAGTCAGAGCTTGAAAGCGTGTGAGGGAAAAATCATAACTGAACAGAATTCATTTAATTCCTTAGAGAACAGAATTAAGACAATAAATATCATGTTGCAGGGAGAAGGGATCTCCCAACAAGAACGTGAATATCTAGAGGCACAACTCGCTGATACTCAGGCAAGTCGTGATGCTAGCAAGAACCAGCTTGATGCTTACATGGAAGAGTATAATAAGCTTACGAAAGAAAAAAAATCGTGGGAAAAGAATTTGGAAACTGTGAACGCTAATTTAGCGGATCTGAAGAAAATGAAAGCCGACGCAGATGAAAAGCTTCGGTCAGTCGAGACCGCGGTCGAACAAGCGCAGGCTGCTTTCGAAGAGGCTCAAACAAAGTATGATGGGCTTACGACACAGAAATCTGATCAGGAAAGGCAAGTAAACGAATGTCAGACTCAATTAAAAGACAGAGAGAATGCCTTACAGACAAAGCAGGATGAACTGAATGTGATCGAGAGCCAACTGAACATTTTGAAACAGGCAGAGGATGCGGTAAAGTCGGCAGAAAGTGAAAAGAAAAACAAGGAAGCAGAGCTTAGTAATAAGCAGCAGGATCTTTTGGATGCACAGGCTGCAGCGGATGAGGCAGCTAAGACCTACCAGTCTGTCAAACAGAAGTTTGAGGAAAATGAACAGGCAAAGTCTGAGTTAGAGCAGGCCAAGAAAAATGTTACCGTGGCAGATGATGCCTGCAGTAAAGCGCAGACGGAGTATGATGCGTTGGTGCAGGCATGGAAGAAAAAACAGGCGGCGGCTGCGGCATTAAACGAAAAGCTTCAGGCAGTCCAATCGTGTGACTGGGAAAATGGATACGAATTTGATGAGGCACTGGAACAATCTGACGAACGTTTTTCAAATTTAAACAAATTGATTCGCGCCTATATTCAGGCAAAAGAGGCGGAGACTGCGGCAGCGCAGGATCTGCAGGAAGCTAAAAAAGCAGTGCAGGATGCAGACACGGCAAAAGCGGCAGCAGAACAAAAGAAAGCAGCAGCAAAAGAAGCAGTGGAGCATGGATTTTCTGAGAACAAGACGCAATTTGAAAGCGAACTGCAGGCAGCAAATGATGAGGAATCGGCAGCGCAGTCAAAAAAGGAAGCTGCCGATGCAGCACTTAAAGATGCACAAGCGAAAAAAACAGATGCCGAAACGGAGCGTTCCAAAGCCCAGAAAAAATATGATGAAGCAATTGCTCAAAATGGTGAGCTGACACAGGCAGATGTCGATCAGGCGAACACGAATGCAGAGGAAGCAAAGAAAGCATTGGAGGCAGCAAATGATGAGCTGGCAGCTGTACAGAAACAGCTTACCTCAGCACAAGAATTGCTGCAAAATTGTTCTGACAGGAAAAAAGCCGCAGACGAAGACTATGATGAGGCAGTCAAAAAAAATAAGCTCAATGGTCAACAGACATTAGAAGCAAAACAGCAGCTTGATGAAAAACAGACGGCATTGGACAATGCAAATGCAAAGTTGACACAGGCAACTGATGTTGAGACTAGCGCAGAAAAAGAGGCTGCAGCAAAAGATACAACACTTCAGCAAAAACAGCAGGCGCTTCAAACAGCGAAGGATGCGGCAGATTCAGCTGCAAAGACCAAAGAGTCTGTTCTGCAGTGCTTTGAAGCAAATGAGCAGGCAAAGCGAGAATTCGAACAGGCGAAGGAAGATGCTGCAGTAGCAGAAGATGCCTGCAAAAAGGCACAAAGTGAAGCAGACACCGCTTTGCAAATGTGGAATGAAAAACAGGCACTGGCTGCACAATGGAAAGTAAATCTGCAGGCACTTGCATCCTGCGATTGGGAGAATGGACAGGAATTTGATCTGCCTCTGGAAGAAGCAGATGAACGTTTCGTCAGACTAAATGAGTTGATTCGGGCATATATGCAGGCAAAGAAAAATCAAAAGGCAGCAGATGATACAGCGGAAACGGCACAGGAATGGTACAGTCAGTTATGTGCAGCAGTGACGAAAGCAAAACAGGAGTATACTGTCGCGCTGGCAGACGAAGCAATTGCACAGGAGATATATGATTCCTTCTTAAAAGAACAGGAGACGAGCAAAGAAGAAAGCAGCTCATCTGAAGAATCTAGCGAAGAACAAACATCGCCATCAACCTCACAGGAATCACAGGCTCAGACTCAAACCCAGAGCCAGACGCCAAGCTCCAGTCAGGAAGAAAGCCAAATAAAAGATGTTGTTCTCGGAATTGAGGATTACAGTATGCTATTTGGATTGGGATTAGCAGGAGCAGGCGGCATGCTTCTCATCTGGTTGGCGTTAAAATTCAAGCGTAGTTAAACATTTTTTCCATCTTCAGGGGGCTGGTTAGTACACTAGCCCCCTAAACTTTTTGAAATCTGATGTGGGAAATTTCAGTAAAAGAAAAACGAGAAGTTTACTAGTCAGAGCTGGCCGCAGCACCCTTCCACTTGTCAAATCCTAATTAAGTGTGATATACTGCCCACAAATGGTCGTATTTGTGACGAAAGAACGAGGGGGAGTTTGTTTTCGGAACAGATAATTATTTTTGCATAAAGATAAAAACGCGCAGAGCGCAGAAAAGAGGAAACAATGGAGCTAATTCATTATTATGAGGATCTAAATACGCTGCACGTGGGAACAGAGAAGCCACGCTGCTACTACCTTCCGAAAAAGACAGATGGAACAGATTCATACCGTTTGTTGAGCGGCAATGACTGGCGCTTCTTTTATTATCCAAATCCGCAGAGCGTGGATGAAAAGTTCGTTCTTAAAGATTATGAAAACCCAGAGTATGTGATGATGGAGGTACCATCCTGCTGGCAGTCAAAGGGCTATGACTATAAGCATTATTCGGGTGGTGCATTTGTCATACCATATGATCCACCGTATGTGCCGGATGAGAATCCATGTGGTGCTTATTATAAGGATTTTGATATATCTAATGAGGAATTAGAAAAAGACTTGTATTTGTACTTTGAGGGAGTAGAGGCAGGATTTTACGTATGGGTGAATGGTCAGTTTGTTGGCTACAGCCAGGTGTCACACAGTCCTAGCGAGTTTGACATTACTCGCTTTGCCAAAGCAGGAAAGAACCGTCTGGCAGTACTTGTGTTAAAGTGGACTGATGGAACGTATCTTGAAGCACAGGATAAGTACCGCTACAACGGAATTTTCCGTGATGTTACATTGATTGCTCGTCCAAAGAGCGCAGTAGTGGACTACACTGTGCGTACCACTTTGTCAGAGGACAACACAAAGGCAGAGGTTTTTGTAAGACTTGATTCATACAAAGGTTTGCCGAATGTGACAGTAAGCTTATTTGCACCAGATGGCAGTAAGTTGGCAAATGAAACGCTTGTGACAGAAAATAATGATCTAGAAACTGTGTTTAAAGTGAATGATCCAATCTTGTGGAATGCTGAGCATCCAACTTTATACAAACTAGTTTTGTCTACTGATGATGAGGTCATTGAGCAAAAGATAGGTATTCGCGAGGTTGAAATAAAGGATGGCGTCATGCTTTTAAATCATCGCCCGGTAAAGCTTCTTGGTGTAAACCGTCATGACAGCAGCCCAACAGATGGATACACGGTATCAAGAGAGCATGTAGTGCGCGATCTTACGATGATGAAAAAGAACAATATCAATGCAATCCGCACAAGTCATTATCCGAATGCACCGTGGTTTACTGAGCTTTGCAATGAGTATGGCTTTTATGTGATTGCAGAGGCTGATTTTGAGACACATGGAACGATGGATCTTGTTGGTGAAGAGCCGATTTATAGAAAGTTTGGAAAGATTGTTCAGGATCCGGCTTTCCACGATGCGATTGTAGATCGTATGATGTTAAACGTAATTCGTGACAAGAACGAAAGCTGTGTTGTTATCTGGTCTCTTGGAAATGAAAGCGGTTATGGAAAGAATCTGATTGATGCTGGAAAGTGGACGAAGGAATATGACCCAACACGTCCAGTTCACTATGAAGGAGCAACTTGGGCACCTCCAGGAATCGAGAATGATCAGTCTTGTCTTGATATGGTAAGCCGCATGTACCCGACTGTAGAGACAATTAAAAAGTATCTTGCAGACCCTATTAGCGTAAAGCCATTTATCTTGTGTGAGTTTGTTCACGCAATGGGCAATGGCCCTGGTGACATTGAGGACTATCTGGAAGTCATCTTACCAGAAAAGCGAATTATCGGCGCATTTGTCTGGGAATGGTGTGATCATGCAACATATGAAGGAAAGACACCAGATGGGAAGGACAAATATTTTTATGGCGGTGATTACGGTGAGTTCCCACACGATGGAAATTTCTGCATGGACGGACTTGTTTATTCAGACCGTCGCCCACATACTGGACTGCATGAGTGGAAAAATGCGATTCGTCCGGTAAGAGCTACCCTTCAGGAAATCAGCCCACTAAAGGTATCATTGTGGAATCGTCTTGACTTCACAAATCTTGATGATGCTGTAACAGTAACATATGAGATTAAGGAAGAAGGAAGACTGCTTTCACAGGGAAGTGTTGCAGTACCTTCAATTGAACCACATGAAAAAGGCTTTGTTCTGATTCCAGAGGCACCAAAGACAAATAAAAATACTTATCTTAAGCTGATCTACACAGCAAAGCAGGGAACTGCTCTTGCAGGAGAGGTACTTGGCTTTGATCAGATTGCTTTGTTTGAGGAGCAGGATGAAGTGCTCACACCTGTATCTAAGACTGCGTTGCCGGCATTTGCTTCATGGAGTGTAAATGAGACGGCGGATATCTATGAGCTGACAAGAGACGGCGAGCGTATTGTATTTGATCGCCATATTGGAACATTTGCAAAGATCGTTAAAGATAATGAGAACCAGATTTCTGAGCCAATGCGTTTTCTGACCTTCCGTGCACCGACAAATAATGACTCGGCAGTATCAAAGGAGTGGAGAATGGCAGGATACGACAGAAGCACAGTAAAGGTGTATGAGACATCTATTCAGGAAATAGATGGCGTAATCGAGATTCATAGCAGATTCTCCATTGCATCTCCAGCTAAGCAACCATTCCTTCGCCTTCAGGCAGTATGGAAAGTTGATCTTGAGGGAACCATTTACCTTTCCTTAGATGGAAACTTTGACAAGGTATTCCCGTACCTTCCGCGATTTGGTCTTGGGCTAAAGCTTCCAAACGATAAGACCGATGTAACATACTACGGATATGGTCCATATGAAAGCTATTCCGATAAGCATCGTGCATCTTGGATAGATCGTTTTGATACAACAGTTGATGATATGTTTGAGGATTACGTTTTCCCACAGGAAAATGGAAGCCATTATAACTGTCAATATGCATCTGTTGGAAATTTGTACGCAAAGGGCAAAAAGCCGTTCAGCTTCCAGGCATCACGTTACAGTGAAAAGGAGCTTGACGAAAAGGCACATAACTTTGAGCTTGTTCCATCTGATGGCATTTATGTGGCGCTTGACTATAAGCAAAGCGGAATTGGTTCTAATTCCTGTGGCCCGAGACTGGCAGAGAAATATCAGCTTCGCGAAGAAAAAATTGAGTGGGAGATCAGCATTCGATTTGACAATAAGAATTAAGTGAAAGTGCAGTAAATAAAAATATGGTCTTGAATATTTATATGAGCAGCTATGCGTGGAGAGTAAAAAACGATCCATAATGGGATGAAAAAAACTTCCCTTATGCGCAGGATATGTTGTATAATGGCAATAGATTCTGCGCTTTTTTGCGTATAAAAAACGGCGAAAAATGAAGGGAGACAGAATATGGGACTGACAATTCTGCTGGTGGATGATGATCAGATTCTGACAGAAAAAACAAAAAAATCATTAAATTGGGACAATCTTGGCATCGGTATGGTATTTACTGCAAATAATATCCATGAGGCAAAGGGAATTTTAAAGGTATACAAAGTAGATATTCTTCTTTGTGATGTGTATATGCCGATGGGAAGCGGTCTTGAGCTTGTGGAATGGATACGTGAGGAAAGAAAAGATATGAAATGTATCTTTTTGTCGAGTTATGCAAATTTTACTTATGCACAGAAAGCGCTTCGATTAGGTTCTGTTAACTATCTGCTAAAACCAATCTCCAATAAAGATCTTGAGGCGGAGTTAAAGACAGTCTGTGATGAATTGTTAAAGGAGCATACAAATCTGAACAGTCAGGAGAAGAAACGACGTGAGGAAGTGTGGAGAAAGGTGTTGGTGCAGGCACTTTCTGATGGTGTTGGTACGTCAAACACTCGTAGTTTATCTGATACTCAATATAGTGAACTCTATCCATCTGTGCAGCCAATTACACTTGTTCTAGCAGGGATTCTCGACAACAGCGATGAGCGTCAGAAGGTAAAAGATATTTCATTATATAATTATTGTATGCGTACAGTGTCAGAGAAATATTTGCGGGAACTTGATCTTGATGTGATTGTATCATACAAGGATACCGAGTGGCTTATCGTATTAAAAAATTTTGTCGATTATGATCGCCTTGAGGAACAGCTGTCAAAAATGCAGCAAGAGTTAAATGAGCAGACTGCGCATAGTTATTGCTTTTATATTACAACAGGGCGCCCATATGCCAGCATCGCAAAGGCAATTCGTATAATTTCTGATATGCGCGAGTATGCAATTCTGAATAAACGATTGATGATTGAGGAGTGGGCATGGGAACTTCGAAAGATTTCTTATTCAGAGCCTTCGTGGGAGAAATGGCAGGAAATGTTTCACAAAAGTACAGCTTCAGGTGATTCATCTTACAATACTGCTTACATGGATGTTATGAAGGAAATGCTTACCTATGTTGATCATGCATGCGAGAGCGGAAGCTGGTACTTATCGGACTTAAAACGCTTTGTGAAGCATATGGGCGATTTGCTGGTAAAAGTTTTGCATGACAACAATGAGACATTTGAAGAACTGTTTGACTGGCAGGAGTATGAGCGAATGAGCTTTTTGGCACGCCGCTCCGAGCAGGGCTGTATTGATCTTATTGAAACTGTCTGGAAAAAGATGGATAGTCTGCATAAAACAGAAGACAAGGCGGAGGCAACCATTGCCAAATTAAAAAAGTATATTGAAGAAAATTTAGGCGGTGAATTGACGCGTTCTGTTCTGGCAGGACAGGTGTATCTGTCAGAGGATTATATAACGAGGCTTTTTATCAGGGAGACTGGACAGACACTGCCTGTATATATTGCAAGACGGCGTATGGAAAAGGCAGCAAAGCTTCTTAGGGAATCTACAGATCCAATTAGCAAAATTGCGATGGAGGTTGGATACAGCAATTTTTCCTATTTTAGCAAGACATTTCGTGATTATGTGGGCAGTACACCAAATGAATATAGGGCAAAATATAGGAAATAGATTTGTGAGTTTTTACTTGTTAACAAAAAAATGTTAACAAAAAAACGATAAAATAACAAAATAACGATTTTTATGAAAAAAGATATCACAAAAAGATATCTTTTTTTTGTTATTTCCTAGCAGAAATTTTGTAGCAGAAAAAATATAAAAAATGTACTATAAAACCATAAAGAAAAAAGAAATAATTAGTAAAAAAGGAAGGAGAAAAACGTGAAAACGAAAAAGACTCAGTCAAAAAGCAGCAAGCTCAGTGTAGGGCAAAAGCTTAAGGAAAGTAGTCAGCTATATCTGTTGATGCTTCCGTCTATCATCATTTTCCTGATCTTTACCTACTACCCGATGTACGGTGTCATCATTGCCTTTAAGGATTTCAAGCCGGCACTTGGTATTATGGGAAGTAAATGGGTCGGCATGAAGAACTTCATAACGTTCTTCAAATCGTATCAGTTTTCCGTGACAATCAAAAATACGATCGTAATCAGCTTGTACACGATTGCTGTTACGTTCCCATTGCCAATCATTATGGCGCTTATGGTGAATCAGATCCGATCAACAAAGTTGAAGAAGGTTTTACAGGTAGCTACTTATCTGCCGCATTTCATTTCAGTCGTTGTTATGTCTGGTATGATTATCCTGTTTTTATCACCAAGTACAGGAATCATCGCAAAGCTGGTTGGACTGCTTGGATTCAAACTTCCAAACCTGATGGGTTCTGCATCTGCGTTCCCTCATATTTATGTATGGACAGAGGCATGGCAGCATGTCGGTTGGGATTCCATCCTCTACATTGCAACACTTTCCTCAGTTGACCCAAGCCTTTATGAGGCAGCCACAATGGATGGTGCAAACAAGTGGCATAAGATTGTTAACATTGATCTTCCATCATTGGTTCCAACAGCGACAGTTATGTTTATCCTTCGAATGGGAAGCGTTATGAGTGTTGGATTTGAGAAGGTTTATCTGTTACAAAACAACTTAAACAGCAGTTCAAGTGAGATCATCTCAACCTACGTGTATAAGATGGGTCTTGTAAGCAATCAGTACAGCTTATCAGCAGCGATCGGCCTGTTTAACAACATCATCAATCTTGTTCTTTTGATAGCAGTCAATCTGATAGCTAAAAAAGTCAGTGATACTTCATTAGTCTGATGGAAGGGGGAAAAACAGTGAGCAAGGCAGCATACAAAATAGCAAAGACAAATAAAATTAAGCGTTCAAGAGCCGACTTGATTTTTGATATCATTCTGTATACGATTGGAATAATTCTGATTCTGATTACACTCTATCCGATGTACTTTATCGTAATCGCGTCCATCAGTGATCCGCAGCTGGTATCAAACGGCGAGATCATGTTTATCCCGCGCGGCGTCAGCTTAAAGGCATATAAGCAGCTTTTAGGTTATACAAGACTCTGGACTGGCTACAGAAACACTATTATCTATGTAGTGCTTGGAACAATTATCACATTGGCTGTTAATATCCCGGCTTCTTACGCATTATCAAGAAAGAAGCTTTACGGCAAGAAATTGTTCAACATGTTCTACCTGATTCCAATGTTCTTTACCGGTGGTCTGATTCCTACATACATGGTAGTAAAAAGTCTTGGATTGACCGATACAATGACCGTTATGGTGCTTCCATTCTCGGTTGTTACTTACTACATCATTGTTGGACGAACCTTCTTTGAAAACAGTATTCCAGACGAACTTTGGGAGGCAGCACAGCTTGATGGCTGCGGTTACATTTCCTTCTTCTTTAAAATCTGTCTGCCGCTTTCTAAAGCAATCATCGCTGTTATAGCATTGTGGGCAGCAGTTGGACAGTGGAATGGCTACTTCAACGCATTGATCTATTTAAGAAGTGAGGCACTTCAGCCATTGCAGATCGTTCTTAGAAACATCTTAATCAGTAACCAGACAATAAGTTCTATGATGACAGGATCAGCAGCAGTAGAAGCTAAGCAGATGGCCGATTTGATTAAGTATGCAGTAATCGTTGTATCATCAGCGCCAATCATGTGCATGTATCCATTTGTACAGAAATATTTCAATCAGGGCGTTATGCTCGGTGCTGTAAAGGGCTGATATAAAAGGCTGTAAATCCTGAAATAAATCAATAAGAAAGATCCAAAACAAAAATAGTAAAATCATAAAACAAAAAAGGAGATTAAAACTATGAAAAGAAACATGAATCTGAAAGCAACCGCAGGCATCCTTCTTGCGCAGGCAACTATGCTTGGAGCTATCGCAGCACCGACTGTTACTGCATTCGCAGACGAGGGCGATGCAAAGCAGTTTACTGTAGCAACTGTTCGCTGGACTGATGCATGGCCAAATGACTTCTTAAAGGAAGGCGTAATGGCAGAGTTGGAAGAGAAGGCAGGTGTTGATCTTGATTGGCAGATTTATTACAACTCTGACTGGTCTGAGCAGAAATCTCTTCTTCTTGCTTCTGGTGAGCTGCCGGATGCATTTGTTGGAAGTATCTGTCTGAATGCATCTGATATGGCGCAGAATAAGGACTATTTTGTTGATTTGACCCCTTATATCAACGAGGAGACAATGCCGAATCTGACAAAGGCAATGGAAGAGTGCCCAGAACTTCGCGCTGCATGTACAGATCGTGACGGAAAGATTTATTCCCTCCCTAAGAAGCTTCCGCTTCGTCCGACCGTATGTGGAAATGGACTGTATATCAACCAGACTTGGTTAGATAACCTTGGCTTAGAAGCTCCGAAGACACTCGACGAACTGACCGATGTGCTTCTTACTTTTGCAAAAGAGGATGCAGACGGTGACGGCGATCCGACGAATGAGATTGGACTGACAAATAACGCAGGAAATAACCTTCAGGCAGATTCACAGCATATCCTTTCTGTATGGGGATGTATGACAAGCCGTGTAGGAAACTATATGGGTCTGAACAACGATGGCGAGGCTGTATTTGTTCCAGCACAGGAAAACTATAAGGAAGCTGTTGAGTGGATGCATATGCTCTGGGAAAACGGCGTACTTGATCCAGAGTACTTTACTCAGGATGGTTCTGCAGTAACAGCAAAGCTGCAGGCAGCAGAGGGTTCCAGAATCGGAATTATGAATGGATGGACAGCAGACTCTGAGGCAGGAACAAATGCAAAGCAGTATTCCTTAATGGAAGCAGTAGAAGGATACAATGGTGTTCACTATGTAGAGGCAGCTCCTACTTATCTTGATATTGCAGACAGAGAGCTTGTTATCACAACTGCGTGTGAGGATCCAGAAGCACTGTTAAAGTGGGCAGATAATTTCTATGATGATCTTGTTTCCTTGCAGACTTTCTATGGTTCACTGGATGTTACTGTAACAGCAAATGATGACGGAACTTACAGCGTTCATTCTACAGATGATGACACTTCTCTTGATACAGCAGCATGGTCAAATGCGCTTAGAGATTTCGGCCCGAAGTACATGAATCCAGAGTTCTATGACAAGGTTATCATCCCGGACGATGTATCTGATGGTATCAAGTTAAAGGAAGACGAAGTAAACGCAAAGTATGTTACTACCGATAAGAACACTGGAATGCCAGTTGTTCAGTACACAGAGGATGAGTTAAGCCGTATCACTGCAATCGGAACTGATGTTTACAGCTATGTTGAGGCTATGTATGCTCACTGGGTAGTAGACGGTGGTGTTGAGGATGAGTGGGATTCCTATATCGAGCAGTTAAATGCAATGGGTCTTGAGGAATTTGTATCCTTACAGCAGGGTGCATATGCAGCTTATCTTGAGAGCATGGAGTAAATAAAATTTCTCTGTAGACAAGCAAAATGAAATAGACTACAATAAAAGCAGACAGATTTTCTGGCTGCTTTTGTTGTAGGACGTGATAAAGGAGGTAAGCCAATGCATATTAAGGTAAAGCAGTTCAGTTTAAGACAGATCGTTTTAACAATTCTTTTAATTGTAATGCTTTTGCTGTCATGCTTGGCAGGAATACTTCTTGTCAGCACTAACCAGAATAGGAACCTGGTAAATCAATATGTGTCAGAGACGGTAGAGCTGTATGTTAGTCAGCTTCAAAAAGAGATGGACGTTATGCGTGTAGAGCTGATTAACATTCTAGAGTCGAATGAGGCGACAAATGAGCTGCCAGATTACTTTAACTCAGAGAGTTCTCAGGTATTTCCAATTTTGAAAAAAATTTCAGAGCAGCTTCGCATACAGGCAATCTGGCATGATGCCGTGTATGGCTATTTTGAATATATCGGTACAGCAAATGCCTTAATTACTAGTACGGGAACAAAGTTTTCGAAGAGTGTAAAAGCGTCGACTGAACGTTTTTTAATGGTCTATCTTTCTGCAAATATGACAAGACGACAGAACTCACTTTATCATGAATTCATCAAGATAGAAGATCAGATGTACCTGCTAACCTGGTATATGAAAGGGCAAAAGATAGCAGGAAACTTGATTCCATTGCAGCGCATTTTTGAGGATCTTGAAAATTGCACGAAAGGCTACACGATTCTGCCATACATATATGACACTGATAATGAAGATAATATTTTTCCGCAGAATGTCAGTGAAGAGGAGATTAAAGATTTTGAGCAGGGAACCGTAAAGCAGACGAATGTATATCGTTATGCGATTAGTGGTCTTGGTGATTTGTGCATCTATGTTGTGCCGGGAAATGGTGTGATTCAAGCCGCAAATAGGTGGGAAGTTGTTCTTATTATAATGCTGTTAATTTGTATACTTGTTTGTGCTGCCATTGTATCAATCTATGTTCGTCATATCTTATTTCCACTCCAAAGCTTTGTTAATAGTTTGGATGAGCTTGACACAGACACATATCTGCATGACAATTCATCCAATAACTTGCTAGAGCTTGAGAGTGCAAATGAACAGTTTCGAAATCTAATTCGAAAGATCCAGGCACTTAAGATCACGATCTACGAGAAGGAGCTTAATGAAAAACAGATTGAGCTTGAGTTTGCGCAAGAGCAGATAAGGCCGCACTTTTTCCTAAATTGTATAAGCCTGATACATGGAATTGCAGACAACAAGGGTGAAACAGATATTGTTACTATCACTGCCATTTTGTCTGATTATATTCGCTATATTTATAAGGGTTCTCAAGTGCTTCGTCCTCTTTCTGAGGAGATTGCCCACGTGGAAAATTATATCAACATTCAGCGCTTTCGCTACGGTGAAGATTATTTTCAATTTGACTGCATGGTAGATGATGGACTTGGAGATATTGAAATTCCAGTGCTTCTTTTGCAGACACTTGTGGAAAACTCATTTTCGCATGGTCTGACACCAGAACGAAAAGGAGAAATTTCTTTGTTTATCACAAAAGAAAAACATAATGATGCAGAATGTCTTTATATTTGTGTGTCAGATAATGGTAAAGGCTTTTCAGCGGAAGTCCTTGAAAAAATCGAAAATAATGGCGAAATATATTACAATGACCGCCGCCATGTTGGTCTTCAAAACATCAAAAAACGTTTAAATCTAATATACGGCGAGCAGGCAGAATTTCACTTGTCTAATATGGATGAGAACTTTGGCGCAATATCAGAGGTATGGATTCCACTACAGACGAAAGATACAAATTAGGCAAAGCGTTTTGGCTCGCCGATTAATCACTTGACCGATGGGGCCTTCGTAGGATAGTGGGATGAAATGAATCCAACACAGCAGGATTATGTTATAAATAGGAACAATATTGCAAGAAATATGTAGAATTATGCTTTATACTAAAGCAAATGGTAACTATTCAGAGCCATGCAAAATTGCTTTCTGTGAATGCTTGCATTCAGA
>OGZV01002611.1_pt1 | contig 13715 bp, 9 predicted proteins | sample 1576861 | NCBI WGS metagenome assembly OGZV01 (sample SAMEA3541501, study PRJEB24748) | human gut metagenome | biome: human gut; feature: human-associated habitat; material: faeces | place: China | collected 2012
GGCGCGATGATGTGCGCCTTCGGCTGGGGCATCGAGGCGGTCATCCTCGCCAAGTGCATGCAGGACCCCGACGTGAAGGACGAGTATGCCCTGCAGATCCGCCAGACCACCTCCGCGCTGGTCTACGGCATCGTGCTGCTGCCCCTGCTGCACGGCTGGGGCTTCACGGTGAGCCTGTTCACCTCCGGCACCGGCTGGCTGCTGCCCGTGATCGCGATCGCGGCGTTCTTCGCCACGCTGTCCTACCTGTGCTACTACCGCGCGATCGCCGCGATCGGCGCGTCGAAGTCCATGGCGCTCAACGTCACCTATGCCGCCTGGGCGATCTTCTTCACGGCGGTGTTCCTCGGCGACACGAGCGTGCTCACGCCGACGACGATCATCTGCGCGCTCATCGTCATCGTCTGCGGCATTCTGACCGCGGCCGACGGCAAGGATCTCTTTTCCAAGAGCAAAGCGTAACGCAAGGCTGTCAAAAAGTATTACTTTTTGACAAAGGGGTTGCAGTCTGCTGCGCGCATAATTTGTGCGCCGCCGGCGCACAAATTCCACACTTGCAGCCTGAGAAGTATTTTCTTCGCCGCACATGTCGCCGAAGAAAATGATCGGACTTTCTTTCGCCGCTGCGGCGGCGAAACTCTACGAGGTTTTGGTCGCGCCGCAATGTGCCGCTCAGAGTGCTGAGCGGCACATTTTCTTTCTCATATAGCCTGTTAAGGGCTTGACATTCTCCGTTTTTCGCAGTACACTGCATCTGTCAGCGAAACTGACAAAACGCAGAGGAGGCGAACGCACTTGCCGCACGAGGAGCAGAGAGAAAAGAATATCCGTCTGGTCACGGAGGTCGCGCTGGACTGTTTTCTGGCCAACGGGATCGAAAAGACCAAGGTCGCAGACATCGCGCTGCGCTCCGGGCTCACCGAGCGGTCGGTCTTTCGCTATTTTGAGACCAAGGCCGATCTGGTCCTGGCCGCGTCCCTGCTCTACTGGAAGCGCATCCTCGAGCGCATCGACCGGATGTCCCACACCGTGGCTGACGGCGGCACGACCGGTCTGCAGGACGCGGAAAACGTCCTCATCTGCTATTCTCAGCTCTATCACCTTGACCCGAACGGGATGCGCTTCACGCTCGACGCGGAGCTGACGCTGCACACCGCACCGGGCGGCCTTGCCGCCGACGGAGCCGACATCGCCTATGTCGATATTGCCGTGCAGGACAGCGCCGGGCGGGTCTGCCCGCTCTGCGATGCGCGCATCGACTTCACACTGGACGGCCCCGCGCAGTTTTTGGGCGGCTACAACAGCGGCCGCTTTGCGGGCTACGGCCATGACGACAGCGTCATCCACCAAAACCATGTCTATGCTGAGTGCGGCACCAACCGCGTATTTCTGCGCGCGGGCACAGCGCCCGGCACCATCCGCCTGACCGCCGTGATGGGCAGCATCCGCAATGTCATCACGCTGCAGAGCAACCCCGCCGACCTCTCACCGCTGACAGCCGCACCGCTGCCCTGCCGCCTGCCGGACTATGCCGCCTGTGCGCCGCAGCACCGCGATGCGTTCGTCCCCATCCCGCAGGCCGATGCAGCAAAATACCAGCCGGAGGACAAGTGCTACACCAAGATCCTCGTCAACGGACAGGAGCCGGACACCCGCGGCGTGCGCAGCGTCAATGAGAACGGCCGCGTCTGGGGCGCGGTGCTCTGCATTCTGGAGCGGCTGCAAACGGTTATCCCCGATGCCTTTTGCTATGATTGGAACGCCGCCGGGGGCTGCCTGACGCTGCACAGCGGCGGGCACACCGTGACAGCGCAGGTCGGCGTCACCCACCTGCTGGTTGACGGCAAGGAAAACCTGATGGACGGCCAGCCCTATCTGACCGCCGAGGGCGCGCTGGTCATGGAGGTCAACGCCCTGATCCCCCACATCACCGGCACCCGCACCCAGTACGATGACAAGGTCAATGTACTGCGCATAGAAACCGAATAACAGCAAAGACCGCACCCGAAACGCATCGGGTGCGGTCTTTGCTGTCGGTGAGGGAAATCCCCCTCACTTCTTCTCGTTCTGGTAATCCTTGCGGTATTTGCCGGGGGTCATGCCGACCTTTTTGCTGAAAAATCGGATAAAATTCTGCACATTGGAATAGTTCAGCGTCTCGGCGATCTGCACGACCGTCATGTCGCTGGTCAGCAACAGCTCCTTGGCCATTTCCAGCTTTTCATTGTTGGCCAGATCGCTGAAGCTGGTATCCTTCTCGGTGCGCAGCACCTTCCAGATATAACTCGGGTTATAGTTCAGCCGGTCGGCGCACTCGTTCAGCGTAATGTCGCCGCGCGTCTGCTTGATCAGCGCCAGCACATTCTTGACCAGCTCGCTGGAGCTGCTCTGGCGGAACTCAGTCAGCAGGTCCATGACCGGCACGGCCACCTCGTCCATCAGGAAATTCTGCATCTGGTCGGCGGTGTATATCCTGCTGATCGTTTCAAACAGGTTGGCCTGCCGGTCGGCCAGCACCTGGTTGACCGAAAGCCCGGCGTTTTCCGCCACGGCCAGCATGGCTGCCACCAGCCGCTGGATGTAAAACTGCCGCTCATAGCCGCGAATGTCCTTTTCCAGCATTTTGGTGGTAAAGCGCTCCAGCAGGTGGCGCACCTCCTTGGTCTTGCAGGCGGTTACAGCTGCCGTGATCTCATGCTCCAGCAGCGTATCATAGCCGTTGCGGGCGCACTGCTCATCGGGCGGCTGGTAGTACAGCATCTGCCCGCTTGCCTCGGGGGCATCGGCCTCCGGCAGGCGCAGGGCCTCCCATGCCTCCTGCGCGGCCAGCTGCATGTGGTGCAGCTTGTGGAAGGGGCGGCTGACACCCGCGCGGCAACTGACCCCCAGCGCGGTGCGGATGCTGCGCGCCGCCGCCGTATATACCACGCGGCAGGCCTCGTTCAGAGCAGCCTCCTCGCCGCCCACGACCAGCAGCAGGGTAAAGTTCAGCATCACGGGCTGGAACGCGCAGCGGCGCAGCAGCTCGGTAGGCATCGTCTGTATGGCGGTCAGCAGCATCGTCTCCCGCACCGGGCCGGAGGTGCCCGCCGGGGTGTCCAGCGCCAGCGCAATCAGCCGATACGCGGGGCAGACTGCCAGCCCCAGCTCCTGCATCGTGTGGCCAGCGGCCTCATCGGTGACCTCACTGCGGATCAGATTTTCCACAAAGCTCTGCTGCAGGCGGCGGTTTTGCTGCTGCATCAGGCTTTGCATTGCCTGCTTGTCCCGGGCCACCTGCTTGACACCGGCGGCCAGATAGGCAAACTCATCCTCATCGCTGCCGGGCTGGCCGAACGCACCGCTGGCCGCGTGCATCAGATCATCCACAGGGGCGTACAGCACACTGGTCGAGCGGCGGCAGATCAGCAGCACCGCCACCAGTCCCCCGGCCAGCACAAAAGCGATCAGAATCACCATGCCGGCGGTAGCCGCCAGCGTGCGCTGCGGCAGCGCCGCATAGTAGGTCAGCCCGTTCACGCCCATCTTGCCGCTGTTCAGCCGCCAGCCACCCAGCACGCAGCCGCCCTCGGCAGGGGTGTCGGCATCCAGCAGGGCGGTCAGCGCAGCAGAGGTGCTCAGCACGGTCTTGCCGGTGAAATCCCGCGCAGCAATGCTGTAGCCGCCGGTCTGCCAGCTCTCGGTCATCTCATACAGCGGCGAAAGATCCAGCTTGACGATCAGCACCGCATAACTGCCCGTACGGTAGGAGCTGCTGCGCAGCACGAGCAGCTCGCCGGTCAGATCCACCGTGTTCAGCGGTGTGTCTGCCCGCGCGGGGGTGGGCTGGTCGGTGCGGTTGACCCACATCATGGCGGCATGCTGCTCCGCCCACTCGCCCAGCAGGTGGGCGACCTCATCCCGGTTGGCGGCATCAGCCAGCCGGTACATGCCGTTGTTGCTTAAAATCCACCCATTGCGCAGGTTGATGTAGGTATACCCCTCGACATATTTGTCCACGAGATTACCGCCGCGCATGGCGGTTTGCATATCGCGCACAAGGGTGTACTCACTGTACGGCGGCACAGTTTTTTCGCACAGGGTCTGGTAATTGTCCACGCTGACGACCGCGCTGTAGTAGGCACGCAGGTTGCTCAGCGCAATTTCCATCTGCGCCTCGACATTCTTCCGCGCCGAGGCCAGCAGGGCATCGCTGCGCGTGACGGTCTGCCGGTAGTACACCACGCTGGACAGCACGCCCAGCAGCAGCAGCGGGGCGGTGACAAGGGTCACGAGATAGACAAAAATACGGTTCTGATAAGCAGAGTATCTGCGCTTGACGCGCGTGCTGTTCTGTCTTGTCAGAGGCTGCCGCATACAAATTTTACTTCCTTTTTACTGAATTTGATTTTAACGATAGCACATTTTGCACCGCAGTGGCAAGTCCTTTTGCGGCAAATCTTGCTGTCAATGTTACCGATTTTGTCCATCTTTGTTTGTGGAACCTGCACAAAGCAGCGGGAAATCACGCCCTCCCGCCGCCGCAAAGGGCGTGATTGTTTTTTACACCGCACCGCAAAAATTGCTCGCCTCATCGTTTATATCTATCCAAAAATCAAAGGATAATGATTGTTGCAGCCGGCGCGGTTTCCTCGTACAATATAGATAAGAAAATCTGTCATACTGGGAGGTAGGGCTATGTCGGCTTACCGAAAATCCGCACAAGTTGATATGACCCACGGCTCCGTGCTGGGGCGCGCGGCGCTGTTTGCGCTGCCCATCTGCGCCGGCAATATTCTGCAGCTTTTGTACAGCACGGTGGACACGCTGGTCATCGGCAATTTTTGCGATACCACAGCGCTGGCCTCGGTGGCGACAAGCTCCCAGCCGCTCGAAATTCTGCTCTGTGTCTTTGTGGGTATCGGCTCGGGCATCTCCATCCTCGTGTCGCAGGCGGTCGGCCGCGGCGACCGCGACCAGCTGCAAAAGCTCGTGCGCACCTCGGTCTGGCTGCTGTTTGCAGCATCGCTGCCGCTGACCGTCATCGGGTTTCTGCTGGGGCCGTGGATGCTGCAGCTGATGCAGGTCCCGGCGGACGCCATGCCGGGGGCGGTGCTGTATCTGCGCATCACGATGCTGGGGATTCTGGGCAACATGGGCTATAACTTCAACGCCGGTCTTTTGCGCGGCATAGGCAACAGCTCGTCCTCCCTGCTGCTGCTGTTTATCAGCTGCGCGGCGAACATTGTACTGGATCTTGTGCTTACCGGCGCGCTCGGCCTTGGCATAGGCGGCGTGGCGGCAGCCACGGCGATCACACTGTTTTTGTCGTGGATATGCAGCATTTTTTACATTCGCCGCCGCTGCACAGAACTTGCGCTGCCTGTTTTGCCCTGCGGCTTTGATGCCGGGACCCTGCGTCAGATCGTGCGCATTGGTCTGCCGCTGGGGCTGAACTCAGCGCTCTACTCCATCGGTCATGTCTTTTTGCAGGCGCTGTACAACCTGCAGGGGTCGGTTTTTGTGGCAGGCTGCTCGGTAGCGGGCAAGGTCGGCGGGCTGGCCAACATCACGGTCACCTCGCTGTCGCAGGCAACCTCGGTGTTTGCGGGGCAAAATCTCGGCGCTCAGGACTACCGCCGCCTGCGCAAGGGCGGGTGGATGATTCCGGCGGCATCGGGGCTGCTCTCGCTGGCGGGCGGGCTGCTTATGGCAGCGTGCTGCCGCCCGCTGCTGCTGCTTTTTACGCAGGATGAAGCCGTACTGACCTTTGCTGTGCGGTATATCCGCGTTGTGCTGCCGTTCCAGTGGTGCTATGCAGCCTTCAACGCGATTATGAGCTTTGCCAACGGCATGGGCGAGATCCGCTATTCTACCATCGTCAACATCATTCTGCTGTGGGGTGTGCGCATCCCGGCGTCCTACCTGCTGGCGTGGCTGGGCTACGGCGGCTACGCCATGGCGGGTGTTTCGTTCAGCTTTGTTGTCGGGCTGCTGGCGATGCTGTTCTACTATAAATCCCACGCATGGGCGGACATCTGCGCCCACGCCGAGGCACAGGAGAGCTCAAAATGAAATTTCTTGATCAACTGCAAAACCCGCCCAGAGAATTTACCGCCATCCCGTTTTGGTTTTTGAACGGCGATCTGACCGCTGAGGAGCTGCGCCGTCAGCTGGCGGACTTTGCCGCCCACGGCATTTACGGCGTGGTCCTGCACCCGCGCATGGGGCTTAGCCCCGACATCACCTATCTGGGTGAACGCTACTTTGCCCATATCCGCACGGCTGTCGAAGCCGCCGCCGCGCTGGATATGAAAATCGTTTTGTACGATGAAGGGATGTACCCCTCCGGCTCGGCCTGCGGCCTTGTGGTGAAAGACCACCCCGAACTGGCCAGCGAGGGCATCACGCTGACCCAAACCGTTTTGCCGGGGGACGAGCTGCTGGCACGGGCGGAAAGCGGCACGCTGGTTGTGCGCAAAAGCGGCGGCACGATGCGCGGGCTGCACTGGGGCGAGGATGACGGCGAGAAAAACGCCCCCAAAACCGCTGATATTCTGAACCCTGCGGCCGTCAGCCGCTTTATTGAACTGACCCACGAAGCCTACTATCGGGAACTGAAAGAGTATTTCGGAGCTGCGATCATCGGCTTTTTCACCGATGAGCCGAGTATTTTGGGGCGCAATGTCAGCGGTATGTTCCCGTGGACGCACGGCTTTGCCGAGATTTTCCGCCGTGCGGGCGGCAACGCCGCCAACCTCGCCGCCCTGTTTGACGGCAAAGAAAACGACGATACACGGCTGTATCACAAGCTGCTTTTGCAGCGCGAGGGCGAGGTCTACTACGGCACACTCTCCCGCTGGTGCAAGGCGCACGGCATCGGCCTGATGGGGCACCCCCACCAGAGCGATGATATAGAAGTAGAAAAATACTTTGCCGTGCCGGGGCAGGACTTGGTGCTGCGCTGGCTCGCCCCCGAAAAGGACGGCTTGGCGGGCATCGACTCCACGATGGCCAAGTGCAGTGCCGATGCCGCCCGGCTGATGCACCGCCGCCGCAACGCCAACGAGTGCTTCGGCGCCTGCAACAAGGACGACAACCCGTGGCAGCTTTCGGGCGGGGACATCAAATGGTACACCGACTGGCTGGCAGTGCGCGGGGTCAACCTGTTTATCCCGCACGCCTTTTATTACAGCATCCGCGGCAAGCGCAAGGACGAGCGCCCGCCCGATGTCGGCCCCCACAGCATCTGGTGGCCGCATTACGAGGCGTGGAGCACCTACTGGAGGCGGCTGTCCTGGCTGATGACCGACATCGACCTGCATGCGGAGGCCGCCGTGCTTTGCCGCAACCGCGACCTCTGCCCCGACACCGTGCGCCCACTGTTTGAACGGCAGATCGGTTTTCAGTACATTCCCGAAAGCTATTTTTCCGCCTGCACGGTCGAGGACGGCGCGCTTTGCTTACACGGACACCGCTACACCGCCGTGCTGGGGGATAAGGCGCTGTTCCCGGACGCTGCGCATCCGGAGGTCTCGGCGCTCGAGTCGGACTGCCGCTGCGACCCGCCGCAGCCCATGCTGCGCTGCGCCTCTTTTAATAAGGAATGGCGCGCCTGCTGGCTGCTGGTCAACGAGGGCAACCCCCCCATCAAGCCCCGACTGACCCTGCCGGTGGATGCTCCGCTTTGCCGGTACGATCTGTGGAACGGCCAGCCCTGCGCCTGCCCGGCCGAGCGCACCGCCAAGGGGGCCTGCCTGCCGCTGGAGCTGCCCGCGCGCGGCAGCCTGCTGCTGTTCACCTGCACTGCGCGGGAAAGCGAGGCCCTTCCCCTGCCGCCTACCTATCTGTCGCTGGCCGCACCAGACTTTACCCTTGCGGACGAGGACGCGGCTCATCTCACCAAGACCTACCGCGCCACACTGCAAATCACGGCAACGGAGCTGCAGACCGCCACGCCGCTGCTGACCCTGCCCGGGCAGGAGATGGCCGAGCTGACTGTCAACGGCCAGCCGGCGGGCACCTCCTTCTGGCCGCCGCACAAATTCCCGCTGGCGGGGCTTTTGACCCCCGGCAAAAATACCCTGACGCTGATCCTGACCGGCAGCCCGGCCAACCGCTACGGCAAGCACCCGGTGCCCTACGGGCTGGAAAGATAAACCGATTTTTTCATTCAACAGGAGGTATTTTTATGTCTGTCTGCACACCCAAATCCTTTGACCTGACCGGCAAGGTCGCGCTGATCACCGGCGCATCCTACGGCATCGGTTTTGCCATTGCCACCGCCATGGCAAACTGCGGCGCCACCATCGTTTTCAACGACATCAAGCAGGAGCTGGTCGACAAGGGCCTGGCCGCCTACAAGGAAGCCGGCATCGAAGCCCACGGCTATGTCTGCGACGTCACCAACGAGGACGCCGTCAATGAGATGGTCAAGAAGATCACCGCCGAGGTCGGCCACATCAATGTGCTGGTCAACAACGCCGGTATCATCAAGCGCATCCCGATGATCGAGATGACCGCTGCCCAGTTCCGTCAGGTCATCGACGTTGACCTGAACGCCCCCTTCATCGTCGCCAAGGCTGTCATTCCCGATATGATCGAGCAGGGCGGCGGCAAGATCATCAACATCTGCTCCATGATGAGCGAGCTGGGCCGCGAGACCGTTTCCGCCTACGCCGCTGCCAAGGGCGGCCTGAAGATGCTGACCAAGAACATTGCCTCCGAGTACGGCAAGTACAACATCCAGTGCAACGGCATCGGACCCGGCTACATCGCTACCCCGCAAACCGCACCCCTGCGTGAGATCCAGCCTGACGGCAGCCGTCATCCGTTTGACCAGTTCATCGTTGCCAAGACCCCTGCTGAGCGCTGGGGTGAGGCCGAGGATCTGGGCGGCCCCGCCGTGTTCCTCGCTTCCGAGGCTTCCGACTTCGTCAACGGCCTGATCCTCTACGTTGACGGCGGCATCCTCGCCTACATCGGCAAGCAGCCCGGCTGATTTACTTTCTTCGAGAAGAAAGTAAACAAAGAAGCTTTCAAACAATAAAAAGGACATCCGCTCGTGAAAGGGCGGATGTCCTTTTTTGTTTTAGCTGCACGGTAGGGGCCGGGCATGCCCGGCCCGGCAGTGTATGGTAAACGGACGCTTGCGGGAATCTCCCGGGCCGCCGCGGAGAGGTCAAGACCCCTCCCTACAAAACGACCCGCAAAGGGGGCTTTACCCGATGGTCACGCTCCACTTGAACTCCTTGCTCTCGCCGGGGTTCAGCTCGATGTGATGGCCTGCCTCATTGACGGAGTTGGCCCAGCCGTTCCAGGGCTCCATGCAGACGAAGCTCTCGGCGTCCTGCTGCCAGAGCACGCCGTTGGTGAAAACGCTCTCGTCAAAGCTGACCGTGACCTTGTGGCCGTTGCCGGAGTCGGTGAAGCGCATCGGGCTCTTGACGCCGGTCATCAGGCGGATGGAGTCGGCACTCCCCTCCTTGCGGGTCAGGGTGATGGTCTCGGGCGCGGCGGGCTGCTCGCCCTTGGCGCTTTCGCTGCAGGTGGCGGCGTCGATGTCAAACGCGACGTTGTCCAGCTTGCTGGCGGCGAAGTACGGGTGGAAGCCGACGCTGAACGGCAGGGCCTTGTCGCCGGTGTTGGCGACGGTCAGGGCCAGCGTGGCGGTGCTGCCGGTCAGGGTGTAGCGCATGGTCAGGGAAAAATCGAACGGGTAGACGAACTTTGTCAGACCGTTGGGGGTCAGGGTCAGCTCAATGGCGGTGTCGCCCGCGCTCTTGACCTGCCACGGCACAAGGTCGGCCAGGCCGTGGACCTCGATGGGATAGGCCGCGCCGTTGAAGTGGTGCACGCCGTCGTCCGGTTTGCCGCAGTTCGGGAACAGGATGGGGATGCCGCAGCGCGGGCGATCCGTGGACTCGAAGTTTTTGTCGCGCAGCCACAGGTATTCGTCGCCGTTTTTGGTGAAGGATGTGGCCATGCCGCCCTTCTCGGGCGTGACGGTGAAGGCGTACTCGCCGTCAGTCAGGGTCAGGGTCTTGTAGGAAGCACCGTATTTTTCATAGGTGCCGGTAGTCAGAGTAGACATGATAAGGCTCTCCTTTGTATGCACGTAGGGGCCGCACATGTGCGGCCCGCAACTTTGTGGAAAGCACCCGATTGCGGGTAAGTTGCGGGCCGGGCATGCCCGGCCCCTACAGCGTAGTGGATTTTTCGTGTTTAATTATACCACAAACAGGCTTACAATACAACGCCATCCTTAAAGATCGAGATTTCGCGGAAGCCCTTCTTCTCGGCGCAGGTCTGCTTGCCGGAGGCAACGTCCAGCACGAGCCGGTACAGGTCGGCACCGGCCTCGTCCAGCGTGCGCTCGCCGTCCGCGACGACACCGGCGTTGAAGTCGATCCAGGTCTTTTTTCTGGCGGCCAGCTGGCTGTTGGTGGCAATTTTCAGCGTCGGCGCGGGGGCACCAAACGGCGTGCCGCGGCCCGTGCTGAACAGCACCATGTGCGCGCCCGCAGCAGTCAGCGCCGTGGCGGAGACCAGGTCGTTGCCGGGGCCGTACAGCATGTTCAGGCCCTTGGTGGTGACGGGCTCGCCGTAGTCGATGACATCCATGATCGGCGCGGAGCCGCCCTTCTGCACGCAGCCGCAGGACTTGTCCTCCAGCGTCGTGATGCCGCCCTGCTTGTTGCCCGGGCTCGGGTTGTCGTAGACGACCTCATTGTGGCTGATGAAGTACTCTTTGAAGCCGTTGATCATCCTGACGGCCTTCTCAAAGACCTGCTCGTTCTGGCAGCGGTCCATCAGGAAACCCTCGGCACCGAACATCTCGGGCACCTCGGTCAGCACGGTGGAGCCGCCGCGGGCGCACAGCATATCGCTGAAGCGGCCAATCGTCGGGTTGGCGGTGATGCCGGACAAACCGTCCGAGCCGCCGCACTTCATGCCGACGACCAGCTCACTGGCAGGGATCGGCTCACGCTTAAACTGCGCGGCGTAGGCGGCCAGCTCTTTCAGGATCTCGCGTCCCGCGACCAGCTCGTCCTCAACGTCCTGGCAGGTCAGGAACTTGACGCGGTCATGGTCGTAGTCGCCCAGCTCGGCCAGGAACTGCTCGTGGGTCAGGTTTTCGCAGCCCAGGCTCAGCACCAGAACCGCGCCCGCGTTGGGGTGGCGCACCAGAGATGCCAGCAGCTTGCGGGTCTGTGCGTGGTCATGGCCGGTCTGGGAGCAGCCGAACGGATGGGTGAAGGTATACAGCCCGTCGATGCTGCCGGTCACAAGGTCCTGATTGTCGCGCACGAGCGCCTTGGCGCAGTCGTTGACGCAGCCGACAGTCGGGATGATCCAGATCTCGTTGCGGATGGCAGCGCGGCCATCCTTGCGGCGGTAGCCCATGAAGGTGTCAGGCGCGGCGGGGGTCAGCGGGTGCACATTGGGGTGATAGCTGTACTCGATCTCACCGGAGAGGTTCGTGTGGATGTTGTGGGTGTGCATCCAGGTGCCGGGCACGGCGTCCGCCGTGGCGTGGCCGATGGGAAAGCCGTATTTGATGACGTTTTCGCCGCTTTTGATGGGCGCAATGGCCATCTTGTGGCCCTGGGGGATGTCCTCAATGGCGGTGACGGTGGTGTTATCGACGGGGACTGCCGTGCCTTTGGCGATGGGATGCAGGGCGACGACGACGTTGTCCTTGGGGTTGATCTTAATGGCGATAGGCATAAGATGTCTCCTTAGCTTCTGATAAAAGTGGGGCCGGAGGGCATCCTCCGGCCCCAATGGGGTACGTTTTAAGGCCGGATGAGGGGCGGGTGTGCGGGGGCAGACCGTAAACGGTCAATATCGGCAGACTCGGCCCTCATCAGTCGGCTGCGCCGACAGCTTCTCCCGATGGAGAAGCCTTTGGACGCTTACAGGCAGGAAGCATACGCAGCCAGTGCGCCGTTCTCGCGGATGTTGGTCAGATTCTTGACGGTGGCGTCCTCGAAGCCGGGAACCTTGGTCAGGTCCTGGCCCCACATCTGCTCGTTGGTCATGACGGCATGGACCAGCGTCGGGACGTCGTCGTTCTTGTGCTCGTTGTAGAATTCAAGGACCCAGCGGTCATCGGAGACGGTGTACTCGTTGCCCTTGGCGCGCTTGCAGACCAGACCCTTGTCGGTCACCCCCTGTGCTGTGCAATCGGTTTTATCAGCGCGGCGTGGGGTCGATCGTCTCTTGAAAAAAGTTCAAAAACTTTTCAAAAAGTCAATCGTTTAGCCATGATTCATATAATACTTATTTAAAAGTCAAACAGACACTTATATTAAATCAATTGGACTTATTATTTAAGCTAAATTTTAATTATAAGCTGAAATTATCCGGAATATCATCAGGAATGCTGGTCAATTCGTTAAGAACTGCATCCCCATACAGACCGTACATCAGATAAATGAATGCAGAAGGAATCTGTGTTGTCAGTCCAGCCTGACGGTGAAGTGGTATCTTAACCTCGCTGCTCTTGTCCAGCTCTATACGTCCGTTGGTGCTCTTACGTGGTGAAAGAGGTATAGCACTACAAAGGTTAGGGCATTCATTTTCGTCAATAAAAACGTGAGGCAAAGCATTGCTTCTGTCACCAAACAAAAGCAACATCAGCTTGAACTGCTGCCAATGATAGATTGTGGCCTGTCCTTCGTTCATGAGCTGCACTTCGAACCCGTAGCTTTCCAGTTCCCTCTTCAATGCTCGGCTGTCAGTCGTTATCTGCTCCAGTTCCTCCCTGCGTTTGTTACCGGCCCTGTCCGGATATAAAACAATACGTTTGTTCCGACAGTCACGCCCGAAAAACTCATAAACCTGTCTAGCAAGCTCCGGCTGCTCATCCGGATAGAAACAGAAGAACTCTTTCAACAGCCTGAATTCCTTCCCGTACTTCTTGGTTGCCCACATACCAGGCTTGAGAAATGTCCGGGATCATACCCTATATACAGCGGAGCGCTCTTGTCGTAGTATTTCAAATAACGGGCAGTGATGATAAAATGATCCTTCAGATCAAGTTTCATGATAGAATCATAAATATACCCGTCAGAGAATTGATGCTTTTCTTTATCATAATTTGCAAAGAACTTGTTAACCACAGACTTATGACGGACAGCACATATGGCAGTAAGAAATTCGTCCATATCCAATGTGTCAAGCTGAGTTTTAAAAAACTTAGGTCCCAATATGTCCTTATTGACAAACGAACTGGCCCGGATATACAATGTGGCGTTGCGCCGCATATCAGCCAAACGCGGTGTCCACATGGATATCTGTCTGTCATACTTCTTCAGTTCCAGGCGTATCTTTTCAAGCGTGACCGGGTTGGTGGTATTCTTTTGGGCAGTAAGAAGTTCCATTCTTTTATAAACCGCTTTATTCACATGAACAGCTACTGTGGCTATTTCGGAAAGAAGCTGAGGATTGTTCTGATCCTCATATCGTTCAAACCAGTCGTCCTCATTCAAATCCACACGGGCAGTATCAGAAACCCCGGTCCATCCCTGGTAATATGGGCTTTTACGAATTTCCGCAGAAGATCCACGAAGAGAAGGAAACAAACGTGTCTTGAGTTTCTCTCCGTCATTGTGTTTCATTTCTTCGACAAAAGCATGAACACCACTTCTACCCGCCACTGAGTCCGGCTGGTCAGAACTTACCAGCTGGATATGATGACCGTTTCGGAACAGGATGCTATGCTTGGGATA
>OGZV01002617.1_pt1 | contig 13679 bp, 14 predicted proteins | sample 1576861 | NCBI WGS metagenome assembly OGZV01 (sample SAMEA3541501, study PRJEB24748) | human gut metagenome | biome: human gut; feature: human-associated habitat; material: faeces | place: China | collected 2012
TGGCCGGCTCGGTAGGCAGCCTGCGCAGCAACTTAAAAAGCATCGACCGTGAGGGAAAAGAGGATACGCCCCGCACCCCACCGCCGATTTCCTTTAATAACCATTAAATTTACTATTGCGAGGTGATCCCTACCATGCAGAAAAATCGCGATGTACTGCGGCAGGTGGGCGGATTGGCCGTCGCCTTGCTGGTCTGCATTGCTGTTATGCTGGCAGTGTACGCGCTGCTGGGTCGGTTGAACCGCCTGGTCCTGCTGGGGGCCGTTTTCGGCTGGATCTTAGCCGTAGGCAACTTTTTATCCTTGAGCATTACCGTTTCCAATGCGCTGGACCGTGCCGCCAACGGCGGCAGCCCGCAGAAGGCGCAGCTGGAGATTCAGACGTCGAGCGTCGTCCGCCCGGTCATTCTGGTCATCATTTATATTCTGCTGTTTCGTGCAGAGCTGTGTGACCCGCTGGCGGCCATCCTGCCGCTGCTCTTTGCGCAGTTCTGCATCAAGCTCATCGACTTTTTCCGCCCGGATTCCCAGGCGGCACAAAAGACAAAGGACGGTGATTCCACCCCATGAATGGTCCGAAAATCTACTTTACCATCCCGTTGTTCGGCGGCATCGGCATCACACAGACGACGGTCTCGTCGTTTGTTGTCATGCTGCTGATTTGCATAGCGGCGGTCGTGCTGGGCAGTAACCTGCAAAAGCGGCCAAGCCGCCGTCAGGTGCTCGTCGAAAAAGGCGTGACGATGCTCTATGACATGGTCGAAAGCACGATGGGCAAGCACAACTGTTATTGGACACCCTACATCGGCGCGCTGTTCCTCAGTTCCATCTGCGGTTCGTTCATCGGCATGACGGGCATCTTTCGCTCGTCGACGGCTGATCTGTCCACGACGGTGACTTGGGCGCTGATGACAAGCTTTATCTGCTGGGGCTGCTCCATCAAGCGCAACGGTGTCGGCGGCTGGCTGAAGGGCTTCACCGAGCCAATCGTCGTCATGACCCCAATGAACCTTGTTTCCGAGATCGCACAGCCGATCTCGATGGCGTTCCGTCACTTCGGCAACATTGCAGGCGGAAGCGTCCTGACAAGCCTTGTCTACTCGGCACTGGCGACTGTTTCTGCGGCGGTGCTGGGTCTGCTCGGCAAGAGCGTCATTGTGGGAATTCTCGTTCTGACAGTCGGCGCGGCGCTGTTGTACAGCGGCGTCAAGACGAAAAAGCTGGCGCGCAAGATCTTCGGCATCGTTTTCGCCGCGACCGGCGCACTCTCCCTTTTGGGGCTGACAGGCGTACCGTATCTGGAGGTCGGTGTCCCCGGAATCCTGAGCCTGTATTTCGATATTTTCTCCGGCGGCGTACAAGCCCTTGTTTTCAGCCTGTTGACAATGGTGTACGTGGGCAATGCCTGCCCGCCCCCGGAGAAAGCCTGAATCCGTATTTATTATTTAGGAGGATATTTCTATGGAAGCTGCAATCGTAAAAGCTGCCTGCGCAATCGGCGCTGGTATCGCAATGGGCTTTGGCGCCATCGGCCCGGCTGTCGGTGAAGGTAACGCCGTCGGCAAGGCACTGGAGGGCATGGCCCGCCAGCCGGAGATGGCCAACGACCTGCGTACCAACATGATCCTGGGCTGCGCCATCACCGAGTCCACCGGTATTTACTCGCTGGTCATCGCGCTGCTGCTGCTCTTTGTGTTCTGATTAAACTGCTGAATTGGAGGAATAGCTCATGACGGGCTTTGAAAGTTTTGTAGGCGTCAACCCGTGGACTGCGCTGTTTACCTTCTGCAATATGCTCATCACCTTTGCAGTGCTGAAAAAGTTCCTTTTCAAGCCTGTGAAGAAGATGATCGATGACCGCCAGCAGGAGATCGATACGATGTATGCCGACGCGGATGCCGCCAAACAGAAGGCTGCGGATCTCGAGAAGGAGTACGCCGACCACCTGCAGAGCATCAAGGATGAACGCGACGCCATGCTGCGCGAGGCAACCGCCCGCGCCCAGAAGCGCGAGGAGGAGATCGTCGGCGAGGCCAGGGCTGAGGCGGCGTCCATCCGCGCTGCGGCGGAGGCAGACATTGCCCAGGAACGCAAGAAGGCTGTCAACGACCTGAAAAACGAGATCGGCGGCATGGCTGTCGAAATTGCCGGTAAGGTCGTGGAGCGCGAGATCAACGAGTCTGACCATCAGGCCCTGATCGATGAGTTTATCAGGAATGTGGGGGATGCCTCATGACCGAGCTTGCAAAGCGCTACGGCGGCAGCCTGTATGAGCTGGCGGCAGAGGAAAATCTGACCGACGAGCTTTTGCAGCAGCTGCGCACCGCGGTAAACAGCATCGAAGCCGAGCCGCAGTACCTGCGTCTGCTCTCGACGCCCAGCGTTCCCAAAAAAGAGCGCTGCGCCCTGCTGGACAAGGCGTTCGAGGGAGCCCACCCCTACCTCGTCAGCTTCCTCAAGCTGCTGTGCGAGGAGGATCTGCTGGTTGAGCTGCCGGGCTGTCTGCGCGCGTATCAGGACCGCTACAATGTTGACCACAATATCCTTGAGGTCACGGCAGTATCGGCCATTGCGCTGACCGCGCCCAGCCGCGAAAAGTTACTGGCAAAATTGCAGAAAATGACAGGCAAAAACATCGTCCTGACCGAGACTGTGGACCCCGCTGTTTTAGGCGGTCTGCGGCTTGACATGGACGGCACACGCCTGGACGGCACCGTGCAGCGCCATCTGGAGCGCCTGCGTACAGAAATCGACGGTGCAGTCCTTTAAGTAAATTCGCACCCATTCTATAGATTGTGTGGTGAACCAAACAGTGCAACTGAAACCCGAACAGATTTCCCGCATCATCCGTTCCCAAATCAAGTACTACGAGAATGCCATTGAGCAGACCGAGACCGGAACGGTAACGATGGTGGGCGACGGTATTGCGCGCGCCGCGGGGCTTGACAACTGTATGGCCGGTGAGCTGGTCCAGTTTGAGAGCGGCACCTACGGCATGGCGCAGAACCTGGAAGAAAACAGTGTCTCCATCGTCCTGCTTGGTGATGATGAAGGCATCAAGGAGGGCAGTACCATCAAGCGCACCGGCAAGGTCGTTTCCGTGCCGGTGGGCGAGGGTATGATTGGCCGCGTGGTCAACGCGCTGGGCCAGCCCATCGACGGCAAGGGCCCCATCGAGGCTGCCGACTACCGCGCCATTGAGTCCCCGGCACCCGGCATCCTGGACCGTCAGCCCGTCAAGCAGCCTTTGCAGACCGGCATTAAGGCCATCGACTCGATGATTCCGATTGGCCGCGGCCAGCGTGAGCTTATCATCGGTGACCGCCAGACCGGAAAGACTGTCATTGCCACCGATACCATCATCAACCAGAAGGGCAAGGACGTTCTGTGCATCTATGTTGCCATCGGTCAGAAACGCTCTACCGTGGCAACGCTGGTCGAGAATCTCGAGAGAAACGGCGCTATGGCGTACACAACCGTCGTCTGCGCTACCGCGTCCGAGCTGTCGCCTTTGCAGTATATCGCCCCCTACGCAGGCTGCGCCATGGGTGAATACTTCATGAACAAGGGCAAGCACGTCCTGATCATCTACGACGACCTGTCCAAGCATGCTGTCGCGTACCGTGCGCTCTCGCTGCTGATTCGCCGTCCCCCAGGACGCGAGGCTTACCCCGGCGACGTTTTCTACCTGCACAGCCGCCTGCTGGAGCGCGCGGCCAAGCTGAGTGACGCCAAGGGCGGCGGCTCGCTGACCGCACTGCCCATCATCGAGACGCAGGCGGGCGACGTTTCCGCCTATATCCCGACGAACGTCATTTCCATTACCGACGGTCAGATCTTCCTTGAGACAGAGCTGTTCCACGCGGGCATCCGCCCCGCCGTCAACCCCGGCATCTCGGTTTCCCGTGTCGGCGGCAACGCCCAGATCAAGGCCATGAAAAAGGTCGCCGGTACGCTGAAGCTGATTTACTCTCAGTATCGTGAGCTGCAGGGCTTCGCCCAGTTCGGCTCTGACCTGGACGCCGACACCAAGTCCCGTCTGGCCCAGGGTGAGCGCATCGTCGAGGTGCTCAAGCAGGACCGCAACAGCCCCGTCGCCGTCGAAAAGCAGGTTGCCATCCTGTACGCGACCATTCACAGCTACCTGAAGGATGTGGCCGTTGCCGATATTGCAGAGTATGAGCGCCGCCTGTATGAGTACCTGGACGAGAACGTCACTGCTGCGGGCGTGATGGAGACCATCCGCACGACGGGCGATCTGAAGCCCGAAACCGAGGAGCAACTCAAGCAGGTGCTGGCTGACTTCACAGCCCAATTCCTCAAAGAAAAATAAACTGCAAAGGAGGTGCCGCCGATGGCCGGTTCCATGAAGGAAATCAAGCTGCGTATCCGAAGCGTCGAAAGCACCATGCAGATCACCAAGGCCATGGAGCTTGTGGCATCCAGCAAGCTGCGCCGTGCCAAGGAGCGCGTCGAGGGCAGCCGCCCATATTTTGAGACGCTCTACAGCACGCTGTATGATATTGTCAGCGCGGACTCGGGGTTCGACAGTCCGTATCTCGTCAAGCGGGATACGAACCGCCGCCTGTATATCGTTATCGCGGGTGACCGCGGTCTGGCGGGCGGCTACAACTCCAATATCCTCAAGGCCATCGAGGCGGACGCCGAGGGCGCGGACTATTGCGTACTGCCCATCGGCAAAAAGGCCGTCGAGCACTTTGAGCGCCGCAAGGCAGCCATCCTGACCACCGCCTTCGCGGAGGCAGGGGATTTGTCTGTCAGCGATTGCTTTGAGATTTCCCGCCTCGTCTGCCAGAAATTCCTGGCAGGGGAGTTTGACGAGATCCGCCTTGGTTTTACGCAATTTGTCTCTATGCTGACCCAGACGGCCACCGTGCTGCCGGTCCTGCCCTTTGACGCTCAGCGCCCCGAGCCGGGTCACGAGCGCGAAAGCCTGATGATGTATGAGCCGGACGGAAAGACCGTCTTTGACGCCATTATCCCCGAGTATCTCGCGGGCGTCGTCTACGGTGCCCTGTGCGAGAGCGTTGCCAGTGAGCAGGGCGCGCGCCGTATGGCGATGGACGCCGCCACCAAGAACGCAGGCGAGATGATCGACCATCTGAACCTGTACTACAACCGTGCGCGTCAGGCCGCTATCACCCAGGAAATCACCGAGATTGTGGCCGGTGCCGATGCGGAGTCTTAAGGCAACACCGCACAATTCCCGCCTTACGGCTTAAGCACCGCTCCGGCGGATCTCCGCGCCAAGAGCCGCCGCAAGCGGCGGTTGCGCTCCGAAGCGCCTCGCTGCGGCTCGGTGTGCGGCACGGCATCTGCGTTGCCAAAATGCTCGATAATACACAAAGTATTATCTGCGCTTTTGGCTTAGCAGCTGCCGCACCTCGCTCGCCGTATCGGCACTTAGAATTATTCGGTATTGCCTTAAAGAAAAAGCCCACTAAAGGAGTGTGTGCTATGCCAGAAAAACACATCGGAAAGGTCGTACAGGTCATGGGACCTGTACTGGACATCCGATTCAGGGACGGTGAACTGCCTGCCCTTCTGAACGCCGTTGAACTGGAAAACAACGGCAAAAAGCTGATCGTTGAGGTTGCCCAGCACATTGGCGATAACGTCGTGCGCTGCATTGCCATGGCGGCCACCGACGGCCTTGTCCGCGGTACGGATGCCGTGGATACCGGCGAACCGATCAAGGTGCCCGTTGGTGACGAGTGCCTGGGCCGCGTGTTCAACCTGCTGGGCGAGCCCGTCGACGAGCAGCCCGCGCCGGAGAACATCGAGCGCTGGCCCATCCACCGTCCGGCTCCTGCCTTTGACGAGCAGGAGTCCGCCACGGAAATTCTCGAGACCGGCATCAAGGTCGTTGACCTGATCTGCCCCTACGCCAAGGGCGGCAAGATCGGTCTGTTCGGCGGTGCCGGTGTCGGCAAGACCGTTCTGATTCAGGAACTGATTTATAACATCGCCACGGCCCACAACGGCTATTCCGTCTTTACCGGCGTCGGTGAGCGCACCCGCGAGGGCAACGACCTGTACGGTGAAATGCGCGAGAGCGGCGTTCTGAACAAGACAGCGTTGGTCTACGGCCAGATGAATGAGCCGCCGGGAGCCCGTATGCGCGTCGCCCTGTCCGGCTTGACGATGGCAGAATACTTCCGCGACGTCAAGCACCAGGACGTGCTGCTCTTCATCGACAATATCTTCCGCTTCACCCAGGCCGGTTCCGAGGTTTCGGCGCTGCTGGGCCGTATGCCCTCTGCCGTCGGCTACCAGCCCACACTGGCCACCGAGATGGGCGCCCTGCAGGAGCGTATTACCTCCACCCGCAAGGGCTCGATCACGTCGGTGCAGGCCGTCTATGTGCCCGCGGACGACCTGACCGACCCCGCGCCCGCCACGACCTTCACCCACCTGGACGCCACCACGGTTCTGAGCCGTGACATCGCCTCCCAGGGCATTTATCCGGCTGTCGACCCGCTGGACTCCACCTCCCGTATCCTCTCGCCCGAAGTTGTCGGCCAGGAGCACTACGAGGTCGCCCGCGCCGTGCAGCAGGTGCTGCAGCGCTACAAGGAGCTGCAGGACATTATTGCCATCATGGGTATGGACGAGTTGTCCGAGGAGGACAAGATCACGGTGGCCCGTGCCCGCAAGGTGCAGCGCTTCCTGTCCCAGTCCTTCCATGTTGCGGAGCAGTTCACCGGTATGCCCGGCCAGTATGTGCCGCTGAAGGAGACCCTGCGTGGCTTCAAGATGATTTTGAACGGCGAGTGCGACAGCATCCCCGAGAGCTGTTTCCTGTTCGCCGGTACGATTGATGATGTGCTGGCCAAGGCCAAGCAGCAGTAAGGCGGTGGGAGTATGGCAACTTTCCCGCTCAAGATCATGACGCCGGACGGCGTTGCGTTTGATGGCGCGGTCACGTCGGTATCCTGCCGCACCATCAACGGCCAGCTTCAGCTGCTGGCGCGGCATATCGACATCTGCACGGCTCTGGGCATGGGCGAGGCTCATATTAAGCTGGAGGACGGCACGGTCCGCCGCGCAGCCTGTATGGGCGGTATGCTGAGCATGCTTGGCGGCGAGTGCCATCTGCTGGCAACGACCTTTGAATGGGCCGATGCCATTGATGCCGAGCGCGCCGCTCGCAGCAAGGCCCGTGCCGAAGCGTTGCTGGCCCAGAAGAATCTGGATAAGCGCGACATGCAGCTTGCCGAGGCCCGTTTAAGGCGTGCCTTGGTGCGCAGCAGCGTGGCCGCCCGCAAGGATATTTGAATCCGACTGCCCTCGCCGTTTGGCGGGGGCGTTTTATTTTTCGAACCCGCCGCAAAGCACTGTGGTCAGTGTCTCAAACGCCCTGCCGCGCTTGCCTTTTGCGCCCGCACACGGTATAATACAGATATGAATACTGCAATGATTTACATCCTTATTATGAATGCCATCGGCTTCTGCCTGATGGGGCTGGACAAGCACCGCGCCCGCACACGGCAGTGGCGCGTGCCGGAGAAGATCCTGTTTGGCGCGGCTCTGCTGGGCGGCAGTGCCGGTGTGTGGGCCGGTATGTACGTGTTCCATCACAAGACGCGCCACTGGTATTTTGTAGTCGGCATACCGCTGATCCTTGCGGCCCAGCTGGCGCTGGCTGTTTATTTTACGCGCTGAACCATGCAGGGGAGGTGTCCCGCCGTGTCATTTTTTACCGCGCTGTTCTCCGGGCACAAAAAGTCTGCCGCTCTGCTGACGCCGCCTGACGGCATGCGGGAGACGGATATTGCGCTGGAAAGCAGTACCTGCACCGGAGAGACGGTCATCGGCTTTCGCAGCAAAGCGGACGGTCATCTGCTGAATGCCGTTGTCGTGCGCAGCCGTGCGGATATTGAGACATTTTACAAAAGCTACGGCCTTGTGTATACAGGCAAATTTGATAAATAATCCACAAACCACCCTTGATATTTTATTAACTTTATGAAATATATTGCCTTGCTCTCCCTTTTCGCACATATATTGCACAGATTTCTGCCATTTCGCACGTTTTCTTTGCAAAGCGCAAAATGGGTGCTATAATAGCAGTGTAAGTGCTAAGCAGCTATGTGCTGCATAAATACTGGAGGAGTGTCAGACTATGTCCATTTTCGAAAATTTTGAGAAGAAGCTGCAGGCTGAGCCGAAGTCCATCGTCTTTACTGAGGGTACCGACGCCCGTATTCTGTCCGCTGCAAGCCGTCTGCTGGCAGGTAAGACCCTGAAGGTCATCCTGCTGGGCGAGGTCGAAGCCGTCAAGAAGGCCGCTGCTGACGGCAGCTTTGACATCACCGGTGCCGAGATCATCGACCCTGCCAACTACGAGGGCTTTGATGAGATGGTCGCCAAGATGGTCGAGCTGCGCAAGGGCAAGATGACCGATGAGCAGTGCCGTGCCGCTCTGTCCAAGGGCAATTACTTCGGCACCATGCTGGTCAAGCAGGGCAAGGCTGACTGCCTGCTGGGCGGCGCAACCTACTCCACCGCTGACACCGTCCGCCCGGCTCTGCAGCTGATCAAGTGCAAGCCCGGCATCAAGTCTGTCAGCTCCTGCTTCATCCTGACCCGCGGCGAGGAGAGCATTGCCATGGGCGACTGTGCCATCAACATCGATCCCTCCGAGGACGAAATCGTCGAGTCCACCGTCGAGACCGCTCACACCGCAGAGATTTTCGGCATCGACCCCCGTGTTGCACTGCTGTCCTACTCCACCAAGGGTTCCGGCAAGGGCGAGACCGTTGACAAGATGCGCAACGCTACCGCCCGCGTTCAGGAGGCTCACCCCGAACTGAAGGTCGACGGTGAGCTGCAGTTTGACGCTGCCGTTGCTCCCGAGGTCGGCCAGCTGAAGGCTCCCGGCTCCAAGGTCACCGGCTATGCCAACACCTTCATCTTCCCCAACATCAACGCCGGCAACATCGGCTACAAGATTGCCCAGCGCTTGGGCGGCTTTGAAGCCTACGGCCCCATTCTCCAGGGCCTGAACGCCCCCATCAACGACCTGTCCCGCGGCTGCAATGCCGAGGAGGTCTACAAGATGGCCCTGATCACCGCCGCGCTGATCTGAGTTAAAATCCCTACATAAAAAGCAACTGCCGCCCGCGATATACAAAACGGGCGGCATTTTTTTGTGGCAGGGGGCGCATATAGATGCCCCCCCTGCGGAAATTGCAATTTTCTTGTGATATAAACTAAATTTTCTGCGTGCCGGGGTCGATGCTTGCATCCGCCCCTACAAAAAATGTCCGCTGCAATTCTTACCGCAGCGGACATTTTTTTATGAACTACCAATCAATAGTGCAGCTTTTCCGCATCCAGCCCCTCCAGCACGGGCAGCATGGCGGCGGCCTCGGCGCGGGCGGCAATGGGGTCCATCATCAGGTAGTTGCCGCACTCGACGGCGGATGCACCAGGAATCTCTCCCTCGTACTCCGCCATCCAGGCAAAGGCGCTGCGGGTCAGGTCAAGCGCCTCGGCGGGCGTCAGGCCGGTGGTCAGCAGGTAAAAGCCGGTCAAACAGCCCATGGGGCCGACATAGACAACACCCCTGCTGTACTTGCTGTTGCGCGCATAGGTTGCGAACAGATGCTCCAGCGTGTGAGCCGCGGCGGGGGAAAGATAGCTGCCCTTGTTGGGCTGCTTCATGCGGATGTCCCAGGTCAAAATCTCGCCGTCGGAACCGTCCTGGCGAGACAGGTACATACCCGGCAGCAGCCTGGTGTGGTCAACACAGAAGCTCGCGATACGTTCCATCGTGGTCCGCCTCACTTCGCCATCGCCTGCACAACACCGCGGGCGCAGTCCATGGAAATCGTCATGCCGTCCTTCAGCGTGCGGGTGGCATTGGTAGCACCAACGATAACGGCCTTATCCAGCGTCAGACCGACAATGGCGGAATGGCTGTTCGTACCGGCCTCCTCGGTGATGATACCGGCAGCCTCACGCATGAAAGGCAGCGTGTCGTTGGTGGTGAAGGGTACGACCAAAATCTGGCCGGGTTTGAACTTCTTGGCAGCCTCGGTGGCGTTGCGGCACACGCAGACCTCACCCTTGGCGTTGTGGTTGCCGATGCCGACACCGGCCAGCAGGGAATCGCCGACCATGTGGACCTTGATCATGTTGGTGGTGCCGGAGATGCCGACGGGAACACCGGCGGTGACGACGACGAGGTCGCCGTCCTGCACAAGGCCCGCGGTCTTGGCCTTCGCAACAGACATGCTGATGAGCTCATCCGTGGAGGTCGCGTAGTCCATCAGCAACGGGGTAACGCCGCGGTAGACGTTCAGCTGGCAGCGGGTAGTTTCATCAAGCACACAGGCGATAATTTGGGTGTCAGGACGGAAGCGGCTCAACAGGCGGGCGGTCTCACCGCTCTTGGAAGCCGTGATGATGGCGGAAGCGCCGATGTCTGTAGCGGTGGTGCAGGCGGCATGGCCGACGGCAGCGCTGATGTTCAGGCGGCTGTTGTCCGTACCGGAGTGGTGGACCAGACTGTCAAAGCTGGAGTCTGCCTCGGTGGTCTCGGCAATCGTAGCCATGGCCTTCAGCGCCTCGACGGGGTACTTGCCCGCGGCTGTTTCACCGGAGAGCATGACCGCGCCGGTGCCGTCGTAGATGGCGTTGGCCACGTCGGTGATCTCGGCACGGGTCGGGCGGGGGTTGACGATCATGGAATCCAGCATCTGGGTAGCGGTAATGCAAATCTTACCGGCGCTCATGGCGCGATCGATCAGGTGCTTCTGGATGGCCGGGATCTCGGCAAAGTCGATCTCAACGCCCATATCGCCGCGGGCAACCATGATGCCGTCGGCCACGGTCAGAATCTCGTCGATGTTGTCGATGCCCTCCTGGTTCTCGATCTTCGCGATGATGCGGATCTTGGAGTTGTGCTCATCCAGGATGTGGCGGATATCCATAATGTCCTGCGCGTTGCGGGCAAAGCTGGCGGAGATCAGGTCAAAGCCCTGCTCGACACCAAACAGAATATCGCTCGTGTCGCGCTGGCTCATATACGGCATGGACAGATGCACGCCGGGAACGTTGACGCCCTTCTTGGTCTTGATGATGCCGTCATTGCAGACCGTGCAGACAATGTCGGTGTCGCCGACCTCGTCAATGTGCAGCTCGATCAGACCGTCGTCCAGCATGATCCGGCCACCGGGCTTGACGTCGTGTGGCAGCTCCTTGTAAGTGACGGAGCAGATTTCGTTCGTGCCCTCTACGCTGCGGGAGGTCAGGGTGAACTTCTGGCCGGTGGTCAGCTTCTCCACACCGTTCTTGAACTCACCCAGACGAATCTCGGGACCCTTGGTGTCCAGCATACAGGCAATGGGCAGGTCCAGCTCCTTGGACAGTGCGCGTACCTTGTCATAGCGGCCCTTGTGCTCCTCGTAGTCGCCATGAGAAAAGTTGAAACGCGCGACGTTCATGCCGTTCTCCATCAGCTGGCGCAGAATGCCCGGCTTATCGGTGGACGGACCCATAGTACAGACGATCTTGGTTTTACGCATAAAGTTTATCCTCCGTTTTACATTTCTACCTATTTATATACTTTAGCAAACCTCAGCGGTATTATACTACAAGTCCGCCGTGGGAGACAAGAGGGAAACGGCTTTCGTCTGAAAAAAACCGCACAAAAATTGTTTCCTTTCTGCCCGTTAATTTTTACACAATTTCAGCTCGTTCCGTGCAAATTCTGCCACAGCCCGGGTACAGTCCGACTTACAGGCCACCGGCGTTCTTCTGTGCCCAGCGGGTCCGATTTGCAAGCATGGATTGCATGTTTACTTTTTACGGTGTTTACGGTATAATAAAGCCATGAATAGTCCTTTACCACTTACTATACAGGAGAAGCATCATGGCAAAACGTGTATTTCTGATTGTGCTCGACAGCTTCGGCGTCGGAGCAGAGCCGGACGCACCCCTTTTCGGCGATGTCGGCACCAACACACTGGGGGCCATTGCAGGGCATCCAAATTTCAGGGGTGATAACCTTGCCAGGCTCGGCATGTTCAATCTGGACGGCGTGACCTGCGGCACACCCGCAGCCGCCCCCATCGGCAGCTATGCCCGCCTGCGTGAAGCCAGTGCCGGCAAGGATACGACCATCGGTCACTGGGAAATCGCGGGTCTGCTGAGTGCCGAACCGCTGCCCACCTTCCCGGACGGTTTCCCGCAGGAGCTGCTGGATGCGTTCACCGCCAAAACCGGCTATAAGGTTCTGTGTAACAAGCCCTATTCCGGCACCGACGTCATCCGCGACTACGGCGAGGAGCACATGAAAACCGGCGCACTCATCGTTTACACCTCCGCCGACAGTGTGTTCCAGATCGCTGCGAACGAGGCCATCGTCCCTGTGGAAAAGCTGTACGAGATCTGCGCACAGGCGCGGGAGCTGCTGACCGGCAAATACGGCGTGGGCCGCGTCATTGCCCGCCCGTTCGTGGGCGACTGCGCCGCCAACTTCACCCGCACGCCGCGCCGCCATGACTACAGTCTGGTCCCGCCGCACGACACGATGCTCGACGCCATTCTGGCCGCAGGCAAGCAGACCATCGGTGTCGGCAAGATCCACGACATCTTTGCGGGCAAGGGCATCGGCGAGACCATCCGCACCTCCGGCAACACCGAGGGTCTGCAGGTCACGCTGGAGCTGGCGGACCGCGATTTTGAGGGTCTGGCCTTCGTCAACCTCGTCGACTTTGATATGCTCTACGGCCACCGCCGCAACATTGCGGGCTACGCCGCCGCCGCTGCCGAGTTCAACGACTGGCTGCCCGGCTTTATGGCAAAAATGCGCCCGGGTGTGCCGTTGTCGTTTTTTTATCAGTATAGATTGCCAATGCTGATGCAAAGCAGCCAAATACAGTTACCATAAGAGCTACGGCATTAATTTTAAATACAGCAAATACTACCATAGCCACTGAAACCGCTATAAGAATAATTCCAACAATTGCACTGTTTCGTCCGGGACCTGTAAATCCATGTTTTACAATATCAAATACACTTCCTGTTACAATAATCTCCTTTGATGCCTTATCTCTTACTGTCACATATGGTGCTGCCATAAGAAATACAAATACACAGACACTGATAACAATCTTTGCTGTCATATAAAGCTTTTCGAGCTGACTAAAATTTCCTGTGTCATCTGTTGCTTTTTTTGCTTTCTGTGGAAATTTCTTATATAAAAAGACTCCATAAATAAATCCGGCAAGTGCCGCACTCAGCGTCCAGCCCGGGAAATATGGTCCCGTAGGTTTTAATATAAACTGGATTATATCACCAATTCCACCGCAGACAAAACCCATAACAGGTCCAAAAAGACAGCCTGCAGCCACATTTGCGATAAATGATACTGAAATACGTAATGAATCAGCATCAAAGATGGCACCGATGTTAACAGCATCATGCGTGACATACGTAATGAATCAGTTACCTGTATTGACAAAAACATTGCAAATACAGTGTGAAGTGCCACAAGAAGTGCAGCCATTATGACTGACTTCAGATTTTTGAATTCTTTTGCAGAATCCACAAAAATTCCAAAAAATTTTTGCATAAAAAATATACCTCCTTTGCAGTAGTTTCGCTCTACATAAGAGGTATAAAAATAAATGACCATGATATGTAACA
>OGZV01002625.1_pt1 | contig 13658 bp, 8 predicted proteins | sample 1576861 | NCBI WGS metagenome assembly OGZV01 (sample SAMEA3541501, study PRJEB24748) | human gut metagenome | biome: human gut; feature: human-associated habitat; material: faeces | place: China | collected 2012
ATTTAGCTTCCTTTCCCTCGGTATCCATTATTAATACATATCCCATAATTCGTCCCCCTTCTATTTCATTAATACTTTCACTTTTCTTACAAATCCATCTTCTACATAGTAGTTCACCTGACTATCAAGTGGTTCTTCACGGACTGGTCGATTGATAACATTTAGGACACTTTGGTCTGTAATCCGCATGGCCACGATCGCTTGTTTATAGAGTTTGATAGATTTTGAAACCTCGTCAATTTTTCGATTCAACTGACTACCACTCATGGCTACTGTAGCATAGCCTGCACGCGCCCCTTTTTCAAGGACATAGTTCAGACTAGATTGAAGATCCATACTTAGATCATTCATAAGTTCTAGTTGATTGTATAGTACAATCGTTGCTTCATGTTGTGATTTCTGTTGTTCCAATCTCAATTGGATATTTTCTTCCATTTTCTTGATTCCAGCTACATAATCTTCCTTCGTAGAAAGAATTGTTACACCTTCCATCTCTGGCAATTCATTGTAGGATGGCGCCAATACAATCACCTTTTGCTTGTTGCGAGCAATTTGTTTAACGAATTGTGTCATCTGCTCTTCCTTATCTGTCAGATAGAGAAGGTTGCCTTTCTTGAGATCCCATGTTACCGGTTCAACTGTTTCCAGATCCAATCCGAGTGGCACTTTTCCTTCATCCAGCAAGGCTGCTACATCCTCACGTCCATAGAAGGCTGCTTCTGTCAACTCATCTGGCACCATTGGGATGCCTGCTGGTGTGCGGCCTGTCCACATCTCTTTGAGGCTTTGGACTTGGTCACGGAGGTTGTTGATGATTTGGATATCATTGTCTCCTGCGACGGGTAGGGCGAACTGGACGACATCGACTTCGTCACGTTTCATGAGCGCACGACCCTTAATGTCTTCCATAGTAGACGCCAGTGGGGTTGCTCCCACGATACCGCGGACTTCAGAGATATCATTTTGTGGCAAGGTCAGCTGGTGCTTGAAGTTTGAATAGAGCTGAGCCCGTAGGTTGTTCTGACGGCTAGCTGTGATGATCAAGTGCACACCGATGCTGAGACCTTCACGGGAGATCCGCATGAAGAGCTTGAAGAGGTCTGTCTCATAAGGCTCGTCCTTCATAGACTCATAGCTATCCATGAGGATGACCATGGTTGGCTCTTGCTTGCCGGTCACTTCACGGTAGAGGGCGATAGTGCCGACACCATGCTCAGAGAGGAGCTTCTTCCTGCGATCCAACTCGCGGTTGATGATCCGGATGAATTTCTGGATTTTCTCCGTTTGATCCAGCAAGAGGCTATCTGCCACATGTGGCAATTGGGTCAATGGTGCTAAACCATTGGTTCCGAAATCCAGCAGATACATGGTCAGATTTTCTGGACTCTGTTTGCGGGCCAGATCCATTGCGGCTGTCTGGAGGAAAGTGGTCTTTCCTGTACCTGGACTTCCGTAAAGGAGGATATTCCCATCTTTTGACAGATCGATAGCGACAGCTTCTTGTTTTTGCGCTTGCGGGATATCGGCGACCCCGATCAGGACGCTTGGAGCTGTCCGTTTTTGCCAAGCCTCGATCGGCACAACCTTGTCCAACTCATCCAGCGTGATCCGCTCTTTGAGGGGAGGCAACCATGGTTGGGCCACAGCTGCGATGCCTTCTTGTTGGTGCAAGTGGTTGATTTCTTGCACGATGACATCCAGCTCTGTCGGCACTTCCTTGATTTCCTCTGCCATATCCAGACCAGATAGGTCTTGGTTGAGGACTTCGTATTGGCCCAGTTCATTGATCAAGTAGATGGTATGGTCTTCGATCCCTAGCTGGTCCTTCTCAGGCTGGTAGTCTGCTCCTGACCAAGCGGTTTGGAAGAGTTCATAGACTTCGTTGTTGCCGACTTGGAGGTAGGCACGACCGGTCTGGGTGATCTCAGCCGCATCTGCCGTCCGCAGCATCTCCATGGAGTCTCCACGGTCTGCCACCTTGAGGGCTAGCTTGAAGCGGGAGTTGGACCAGATCTGGTCATCCACGACCCCAGAAGGTTTTTGCGTCGCAAGGATCAAGTGCACCCCGAGGGAACGCCCGACACGCGCGATAGAGACCAATTCCTTGATGAAGTCTGGTTGGTTGACCTTGAGTTCGGCGAACTCATCACTGATCAAGAAGAGGTGAGGAAGCGGTTCGGTCGCTTCACCCAGTTTAAATTTCTTTTGGTATTGGTTGATATGGTTGACCCCATATTGGCCAAAGAGCCGCTCCCGACGATGGATCTCCGCATTGATAGAGGCTAGGGCCCGCATAGACTGGGCACCATCCAAGTTGGTGATGGTCCCAAGCAAGTGAGGCAGATCCTTGAAGAGGTTGGCCATTCCCCCACCCTTGTAGTCGATGAGGAGGAAAGCCACATCGTGTGGATGAAAGTTGACGGCAAGGCTCAGGATATAAGACTGAATGGTTTCAGACTTACCAGAACCAGTTGTCCCTGCGATCAAACCGTGTGGTCCATGAGCTTTTTCATGGAGATTGAGGTAGACCAAATCGTCCTTCCCGCGCAGACCGATCGGCACGGCCAAACTTTGGTAAGGGGCATGGCTCTCCCAACGACTCAAGACCTTGAGGTCATTGAAAGTTTCTGCTTGATACATTTCAAGGAAAGTCACCGAGTCTGGAATTGAGCTCTTGAGCTGTTGGATATGTTTAAGAGGGGCAAGGCCGCGCGAGATGGCTTCCTTGTCATAACCTTCAGGGAAGTGGTCCAATTGGAAATCGAGCTCACGAAGAACCCCTTCTTGCAAGAGCAATTGCCCTTGGTTGCGGTCCTTGATAGAGATAACGGTTTGGATATTTTCAGAAAGAGATGAGAGCACGTCTGCCACATAGATGATAGAGCAGCCGAGCTCTGTCGGATCCTCACGGAAGAACTCCATGATGACATGGTCCAAAATCAAGGTTTCATCGGTGATGAGGACCACATAGTGAGGGTGGAAGATCTTGGTATCATTGGCTTTTTCTTCCTCTTTTTGCGCCTTGCGGAGCTTGAGGATTTGGTTGAGACTGTTCAAGACCTGATCGCGTGTCCGCTGATTGTAGACAAAGCTACGGACATTCATGTCTTGCAGAGTCGCATGAGGCAACCAGCGCATCCAATCCCAGCTTTCTTTTTCTTCTTCTGGAATGATCGGAATAATGGTCAGATCATGGTAAGAGTGAAAGACAGCCAATTGTGCAACCAGGAGTTGCAACTGCTCGAGCACGATAGGACGAGGGCCGACATACCCTACGGGTCCCCGATTAAGGCTGGCTACAATCGGAAGATTGTCGATCTTTTGATGAGCTTGGAAAAGGGCATAGCCTTCTTCTTCCAAGGTATCTTTCTTCCCACTACGCTCTTCCTGACCATATTTGAGCTCATAGCTGGTTGGAACCTTACCCAAGCCCAAACGATAGGCCAAAAAGTCAAAATGAAGCGGTGTTTTTTCGTAGATCCGCGAGTCATAGCGTTTGACCATCTTGGTCAAGTCTTCGATCGCTGGGAAATGGTAAAACATGCCTTCTCGCTGCTTCCGAGACAGCTGTTCCAAGTCCTTGGCCTTGTCCTTGAGATAGAGATGGTAGAGCTCCACGCGCTCTTTCTTGTCTTCTTTGTATTTCTTACGATTCTTGAAGAATCCTTGAACCGAAAAGATCACACTGACCACAGACATGGATACCGTCGCGATGATATAGAGCCCCCGCGGTTGGAAAATGGTGATCAAGAGGGTCACCCCAACCATGATGAGGGGTGGCATGATCAACTTCAAGAGTTCATCTGATGGCTTTTGAGGCTCAGCTCCCGGAGGATTGATCAAGATCTTGTCTTCTGAACTCCGGTAGATGATCCGCGGAGACCGGTGGTACTCTGGATAGTCCTTGTAGAAGTCATAGCGTGAATGCAAACGCGGCACCAGATAAGGACTCACTTCGACAGTCCCTTCCACGCCAAATTCTTCCGGATAGAGCTTAAAGGTCACATCTCCAATGGCCAGTTCATCCCCAAAGGCCAGTGAAAAAGTCGCTTCACTGACGAGTTTGTGGTTATGATAGAGTTTTCCGGATAAGAGCTGGCAAGTCCAGGTCTGCTCTTTTTTCACAAGGAGAAAGCGCACTGGATAATGCAAGCGCACATCCGCACCCTTTTCATCTGCTACGAGGATTTCTTCCTTGTCTAGCAGTTCATAGGTATGGACTTCCCCTGTCGCCAAGTAGCAGACCACATCCCCAAGGATCTTGCTATTTTCAAGCACACCCTTGTCTTCACCATACTGGTAGGAGATTTCCCCTTGACTCCATTGGAAATGAAGGGGATTTTCTTGCGAAGCCAGGGTCAACTGAGCTGTTTCTTGATTCGATACGGTCGCTGTTTTTCCCTCTTCTAGCGCTAGCTCATAGCGAAAACCTTTTTTATAGAGTATGATACGTTTTTTCATAGACTACTCCTTGTGGTCGCTAGACTCAGTCGAGCTTGCAGTTGTAGAAGACGAGCTTTCTGTTGAGGAGCCTTCTGTAGATGAAGCTGTTATTGAGCTGCTAGTGGAAGATTTGGTTTCATCTGTCTCTGCTTCCAAGAGTTTAGAGCGGGCATCCCAGTATTTCTTGTATTCACCCTCAAGCTCAGAGAGTTTCTTCTCGCGCTGTTCACCAGAGAGTTTTTCGCTATCACGTGTCGCCTTGATTTCTTTACGAAGGGCATAGATGATCAAGTCTGAATCGTCGATCCGCTTGGCTGTATCCAGCGCTTGGGTAAAGTCATGACGGCCGATATAGATCCAGTAGTGGAGATAGAGGCTGTCTGACTTGAGCGTGACGTTGTTGAGGATGACCTTCTTTTGGTCCTCTGAGAAATTCAAGCCTTGCAAATAAGACGTCGCCAACTCATATTTCTGTGTCGTTGGAAGACTGCTTGGAGCTACTCCCTCTAGCTCATCGATCACACCGGTGTAGTCTACTTTGAGATAGGCTGTATCCGCTTGAAGCAACTTTTCTTTAAAGGGTGCTTGGAAAAAGACTAAATAGATCAAAGGCAAGAGTAAGAGGGCCACTACAGCTGAAAGCCATACTGTTGCCAACTTAAAGATTCGGTGTTGACGACTTGAAACCAAGGTCAAGGTCTTTTCTTCCTCTTCCTTGCGTTCTTGGTAGGCTTTCTCTAAGAGAGCTTTCATCTCTTCTAAGCTAGCGGCATCACGGATTTCCACCAAGAAATCTGGCAAATCTTCTAATTCGAGTGTGCCTTGATAGAGCTCCATGAAATCCCAGTCCCCAAAAAGAGTGACGGCATAGCACTTAGCCTGACGCAAGAATTCAACCTGATCCCACTTGCGTGGCACCATCATTCCTGGAACCCCGCGGTAAGCGATCTTGACTTGCGCGTCCTTGGTCACAAACAAATTGATGGGATGCAACATAAAGGTCACCGGAAGCTCCAAGGCTGGCGCCAAATCCAAGACATTGATAGCTAGACGCAGACGGTCTGAAACCGGTAATGCCTGGATTTCTTCTGCACTCAAGCCTAGCGCATCTGTCTGATAGGTCAGATGAATCTGGTCTTGATCCGCTGTCATGCTTTGCTCTAAAAACAAGGGATGATGGAGATCCAAAATCCATAAATTGCGTAAATCCTGGCTATCCACTTCTGAACGCTTGAGGTCCAGCCGCCAGCTCGTTTCTTCTTTTTCAAAACGGAAGACTTGTTCTTCCAGTGTAAATTGTTCTTCTTTCACCTTACCACTCCTCAATCTCGATCAGATCACCACTCGTGATCGGATACTCTTGTACCACCTTGCCTTCATCTAGCAAGATGCCCTTATTTACCACGCGCAACTGATACTTGCTTCTAGGCTCCATGGCAGACCCAAAGATCTGATCCAATTCCCGAATCAAGCGTCGCACCTCCATCCGCGTTGGGATTCGGAGGTCATGGCTTGCACCATTCATACGGAAGGTGACATTGATATGTTGGTCCATTTAAGCCTCTTTTCTATAGATTCGATAGGAAATATAGCCAGCAATCCCAAAGAGAAGGGCACTCCAAGCCAGCATTTGCAAGGCTGGAATAAAATCCGACAAACTGGCCGAATTGTCCTCCACATTGGACTCGAATTTAGATAATTTTTGATTTTCAGGCTGGAACAGGTCCGCTTCAGGCCCCGTTTTTTTCTTTCCCTTTATAGCAGAAAACAACTGGCCGTCAGAATCGGTCAATTGTTTCTCTTGCTTGCGTTTTTCATCTGCTAATTTTTTCTGATCCTTCTCATTGAAAAGAGACTCAGTCGCATCCAATTGGCCCCCAAGTGTCTTTTCCTGCTCTGTCTCAAGACGTGAGTTGTTGACCTGCAGACGATTATCAATAAAATCATCTGCAGAAACAACAGCTACTGGCAAGAGACTAAAGACAAAGAGAAGATACATCATTTTTTTCATAAGCTTGATTCAATTTCCTTTGTTTGAGTAAACTTCTTTGGAAGGAAGATGTTGGCAACAGTCAAAAGGCCGAAGAAAACCAACAATCCAAAGAAGACGGTAAATCCAGCTGTTTGTCCATCAAAGTAACCCGCAAACTGTCCTTCTAAAATAGAAAGGAGGTTGACATTTTTCACCAGTGCTGGAAGGCCTGATAAGGTCGCGGTCGTTCCGATCGCACTTGATAGGTAGACATAGCTGATCAACATGAAGAAGGCCAGTCCCATTCCAATCACACGGAAGTGTTTCAAGAGAAGGTATTGCAGTTGTACCAAGACAAAGCTTGCTAGAACCGCTAAGAATACCCAAGAAGGTACATATTCACGACCAACAGAGAGTTGAATACTTGAAATCATTCCGATCACCAGTCCAAGGATGAGAGATAGTCCCACAAGGACACCGACAGACAAGAGATCTGATTCTTGCAAACGATCCAATTTGAAACGATCCTTAACCTTACGGATGATTGGCTGAGTCGCAAAGAGATAAGCTGTAAAGAGGCTCAAGACTTCCAACATAAAGATCCAGATAAATGGACGGTAGACGTTGATGGTCGCTTTCACAGAAGACGATTTCTCTGCAACTGGATTTGACAAGAAGTCGAGCAAGACTTCATTTGGCACTCCGTTTTCATAGGCATTGTTGAAGACCTTACGGAAGGCTTCGACGAAGTTCCCATTTTCAGACAATTCCTTGTCGAATTCACCCATCAAGCTCTCTGCATTGCTAGACAATTTCTCTGTATTGCCTTGGGCTTTTTCCAATTCTTTGTTCAATTGACTAAAGATTTCATTGGTAGAGTTAGCAGCTTCTACATTGCTACGAGATGAGCTCTTAACGCCTTCTGTCGAGCTCAATAATGACGTGTATTCAGAACCAAGAGCTGACAAATCTGCATCGGTCTTGGTTTGAGCCTGTGTCACTGTTTCTTGTGCAGCTGAGATAGCTTCTAAGCGTTTTTGAAGGTCTGCATACTGCGCCAATTGATCGTTGATATTTTTGGTTAGATCTTTGTTGGTGTTTTCGATTGCTTGAAGATTGGCCTGCAATTGTGGTCCCAAGTCTTGCAACTGTTGGAGTGTACCATCTAACTGGGCTTTCACACTCTTCGTTGCATCCCCAGATTCATCCGTTTCAATACTCTTACGGTACTCCTTCATATTACTTGAAACGGCAGCCTTCACGACATCGACCAAAGCATCTGTCAAATCCATTTCTTCGATCGGATCATAGAGCGAATGACGATTTTCCTTTTCATCTTTTGGATAGTAAGCATCGATCAATGCTCCTGCGCGTTGATAATCCAAGGCGATTTCACTAGCTTTCGATGCATAGTTAGCGACAGCGGTTTTTAAATCTTCTGCAGATACGGTCACACTGGTTGAAGAAACCCCATTCACAAGAACTTCAACATCAATCGCGCTTGGCATAGCTCCTCCATCTTCAACGAGGTGAATTTGAATTTGTTTGCCATCTTTCAGTTCGACTTCCTGCTCACCACTGCCTGCATAAGTCTGTCCATCATATGTCCAGGTATCAACCTTAACTCCTGCAGGTACTTGAATGCTAACTTTTTGTTTTCCAGATTTAGCATTGAGAACATTCGCAACTGCCGTTAATTTAGCATCCACTTCAGCAGCCAATCGTTTCAAATCATCGGCGTTCCCTTTTGCTTGCCCCTTCGTTCCAGCAAAAGCACTATCAAAATCAATCGCTGCGTTGAAATTCCCATACTTATTCAAATTCAGACTAGCAGGATCTAAAGACGGAAGTTTTTCAATTGCTTGACGAATGTCATCATCCGCTTTATCTCGAGCCTTGCTGATAGTTTCGATTTTTGGCTTTCCAAGCAAGGTACGAAGAGTGACTTTGTCTCCTTCTTTTAGACCATAGTAGTCAAGGATCTTCGCTTTTACAGAAGACTCGATGTTCTTTTCGTGCTCATCTAATTTGTCGCGTTCTGCCTTGATCCCTTTTTCGAGGTCTGCCACACGATCATTCACATCTTTTGTCAAGCCTGCATAGGTCTTGGTACCTGAAGCATCTCCTGCTGTTTCAGCTGGTTGACTCAATTGTTTGGTAATTGCTTCTTGGTTTTGTTGTAGATTCTTATACAACTCTTGGGTCTTTTCACTGACAACAGACTGATTCATAGACATCAGCTGGTTCATGAACTCTTCATGGCTGATCTTATCCTCAGAGCGTTGCTTGATCAATGTATCGAAGTTTTGACCGTACTGATCCTGAGATTGGGTCAATTGATCAAAAGCCTGTGTATAAGACTCAAGGACTGTCTTCAAGGCATTATTCGACTCAACAGATGACGTAGACAAGCTATAGAGACTTGGGAAAATATTCTTGGAATCTAAAGCTGAATCTAGCAAGTTGCTTCGGTAAGAACCAATGTTAGTCGATTGGATCTTGTTACTTGTTTCCACGTTCTTCTGAGCTGTATAGAGGTTACTCAAAATGCTGACCATATACATATCAACCAACTGGCTATTCAAGTCTGAAACGATATCTTTAGCGACTTTATTGGCCTCGTTTTCAACCTGAGAATTTCCAGCTGCATTGACCTTATACGTCACCGTTGTCTTCTCTGCATTGACTGCGTTCACTTCCAAGACCTTCTCTGAGAAGTCACTTGGAATGACGATCATCAACTGGTACTTGCCATCTGCAAGCCCTGACTCAGCGGCTCCACGAGGGAGTACAGACCAGTTTTGCGAATTATCCCGCTCGATATTCTTTACATAGCTAGCCCCAAGGTTATATTCTTTATCATTCAGTTTGACCGCCTTGTCTTCATTGACAACCGCAATGTTGAGCTTAGTGTTTTCTGTCGTTTGCACGGTCTTTGCTTCGTTTTGCTTTTGGTTCTTTTGAACCGTCGTATAAAGACCCACGACAGATCCCATCAAAAGGAGCACAACCGCACTCTGACCGATGTATTTTAACCATTTTTTATTTTTAACTTCCATACCTTTTCCTTTTTCTAATTCATAGATACAAAATAGGGGTTAGGAATTAAGAATCTAACCCCTATTTTCTATATATCAAAAGACAAAAGGGTGATCTACCTACAAGAAGTAAGATCACCTCCAAGACTATCTTAGTGGATTTGTGCAGCGATATCTTGGTCAGTTTGTTCAACGATATCAGCGACTTTGATCAATTGAGCGTTGATGTCTTCCAACAATTGAGCGAATTGTTTGATTTTTGGAGACAATTCGTTGAATTGTGCTTCAAAGCTATCAAATGCAGATCCATCCCAGTTTGCGTCGATGACTTGTTGTTCATGAGTCAAAGTGTTAAGGATTTGATCGATTTCTTGAGAACCTTGTGCATAGCGTTGTGCTGATTGACGTAGTTCTTCTGGAGTTAATTTAATTTGAGCCATATGTTTCTCCTTTTGGGCTGATACCCTTATATTTTTTTCATAAACAATACATTTTAGTACGAATTAGTAAAATGCCAGATAACTGTATATTTTACCTTTTGCTCCCTTTTTGTATTATTTACTTAAAAATATCTTAATGAAATATTGCCAGAATGTCAAGTTTAGAGGGCTAACTGATAAAACATTGTAACTTTGTTACAATTGTGTAACATTTTGTCATAAACATGTAATATATTTTCTGAATTCCTTGCCCCAGTAGTCTCCAACTAGTATTATTTATGGAAAGAAAAGAAGACACTCTGTCCTTTTATATTAACTCAACACATAGATAAAAATTGTTGATTTTAGGTGTTTTTAAAAGCAAATTTTGAAGATTTTTGTATATTTTTTCATTTTTAAAACTTTTATGGTATAATGAAACCTGTTCAAAACTTGTTTCATACAAGATCGAACACCATTAACCTATAAGGAGTATATATGAAAAAATTTCTACTTGCCTCTGTCTGTCTGCTAGCTCTTACCGCTTGTAGCCAAGGCCAACAAGGCAAAGGAACTACTGCCGCTTCTTCCAAGCAAGAAGCCACTCAAACCAAAAAGGAGCAAGTCCAAACCAAGACCTTTGTTAGTGACCTCGGCGATCACCACCAAAACAAAATTCAAATTGGCTACAAGAATGAGGAAATTGTCTCTTTTACTTTTCTTAGTTTTGAACCCATTTCCTCAGATTTGCAAGACATGGATCTTTCCGAGTTAAAGGAAATCTACCAAGAAGAATTAGAACATAGCGATATCTATAAAAGCTTAAATGGCAAGCCTGGTCTTAGCTTCCGCATTCAAATTTCGAATGATAAACAATCCTATGCCAAGGTCTTACAAGCTGACTTCTCAAAAATCAAGAAAGATGAGTTTGCTTCCATCTACGGGGATCAAGGGGAGGAAGAAACAGCTGAGTTCAAGAAATACCTCAATGGCAAACCTCAAGATCTCTTTACCTATTTCAAAGATCAAGGCCTCAAAGAAGAAAAATAAAAAGAGCTTCCTGAGTTTCAACACCACGCTGGTGAGAGCTCAGAAAGCTTTTTCTTATTTGTTCAAGATTGAAAGGGTTTCAAGGAGATTGTCTGCATGAACTTCGATGGTATCTCCTGTCGCTTTGATTTTCACTTCAACGATGCCTTCAGCTGCTTTCTTACCAACTGTTACACGGATTGGAAGTCCAATCAAATCACTATCGCTGAATTTGACACCAGCGCGTTCATTTCGGTCATCCACCAAGACTTCGTAGCCTTTATTCACCAAAGCTTCTTCGATCCGATCGGTCAAAGCAAGACTCGCTTCATCCTTGACATTGACTGGAATCAAATGCACATCAAATGGCGCCAATTCTTTAGGGAAGTTAATCCCCCAAGCGTAACGGTATTCCCCTTTTGGAGTCTTATTGACAAAGAGGCGTGCATGTTGCTCCATAACGGCTGAAAGAAGACGGCTGACACCGATTCCGTAGCATCCCATGATGATTGGAACTGCACGACCGTTTTCGTCCAAGACATCTGCTCCCATGCTAGCGGAGTAGCGTGTGCCGAGTTTGAAAATGTGACCGATTTCGATTCCACGTGCAAAGTTCAAGACCCCTTTCCCATCTGGTGAGATTTCGCCTTCACGAACTTCACGGATATCGACGTATTCTGCAGTAAAGTCACGTCCTGGGTTGACACCAGTCAAGTGGTAGCCTGTTTCATTGGCACCGACCACTGCATTGCGGCTATCTTGGACCTTACGGTCTGCGATAATCTTAACATTTTCAGGAAGATCTACTGGACCGAGAGAGCCAAAATCTGCTCCTAATAATTCTTTCACTTCCACTTCGGTTGCAGGTTCAAAGAAATCTGCGCCGAGGTGGTTTTTCAACTTCACTTCATTGAGCTGATCATTACCTACGAGAAGGGCTACAACTGGCTCACCATCTGCGATGTAAACCAAAGTCTTGATAGTAGCTTCTTCTGGAACATTCAAGAATGCAGCTACTTCATCAATCGATTTGACACCTGGTGTTTCCACGCGTTTCACTTCTTCTTCTGCTACAACACGGTTACTTGGCTTGTATTCGTTAGTAGCCATTTCCAAGTTCGCAGCATAGGTGGATTCACTTGAATAGGCAATGGTATCTTCCCCAGAGACCATCCATTTGAGCAATTCTGCTTTGATTTCTTCTTGGACTTCTGCTGGGATCTCATCAAAGGAAGCCACTGATTTGTCTAAAACAACCCAACGATCCAAGTCTGTACGAGCAGGTGTAACAGCCATAAACTCTTGGCTATCTTTTCCGCCCATGGCACCACCATCACCGATGATGGCTTTGTAGTCGATACCACTGCGGGTGAAGATTCGCTCATAAGCTGCCTTGTACTCATCATAAGTAACGTCCAAGCTATCGTAGTTAGCATGGAAGCTATAACCGTCTTTCATGATGAACTCACGGGTCCGAAGAAGACCGTTCCGCGGGCGTTTTTCATCACGGTATTTTGGTTGAATTTGGTAGAGATTCAACGGCAATTGTTTGTAAGATTTTACGGAGTCGCGCACAATAGCGGTAAAGGTTTCTTCGTGAGTTGGACCTAAGATAAAGTCAGAGCCTTCACGGTTTTTCAACTTATAAAGGTCTTCCCCGTAAGTTTCGTAACGACCAGATTCACGCCAGAGATCCGCACTCAAAAGGGCTGGAGCAAGCATTTCTACTGCTCCAATTTTTTCGAATTCTTGGCGCATGATGCCTTTTGCTTTTTCAATGACTCGATTTGCTAATGGCAGATAAGAATAGACACCAGCTGATACTTGGCGAACATAACCTGCACGCAACATCAAAGCATGGCTAATGACTTGGGCATCGCTTGGCATTTCGCGAAGCGTTGGAATCAACATTTTACTTTGTTTCATGGACAATATCCTTTTCTATTTCAAAAATAATTTCATAATATCATTCCAGGTGACAGCAATCATCAAAATAACCATTACAGCTACACCTGCAAGCGTCATATAGGTTTCTACTTCTTGTTTCAGTGGCTTTCTCCGGACGACCTCGATCAAATTGATCAAGATTTTCCCGCCATCCAAAGCCGGAATCGGGATTAGATTGAAGATCCCAATATTAATAGAGAGCATGGCCATAAGAGACAAGACTGCCGGAATCCCTAATTGAGCAGCTTGTGAGCTGGCATTGTAGATAGCGACCGGACCACCCAGTTTATTGAGACTAAAGTGGAAAATGATATCTTTCAAAGCTCCCAAAATCCGTGTCGCTGTATTCCAGGTATCTGTAAAACCAGACAAGAGTTTATCCACAAATCCTGTCTTAAGGCCATTTGTCACACCCAAATAGTAACGATTCCCTGACTTGGTTGGCTTCACTTTGACTTCTTTTTCTTGGCCGTCTGCTTTGACCTTCAGGGTCAATTCAGGAGCTGTCTTGCTATCCTTGGTTGCTTTTTCGACAGCATCTGTCAACTCATCCCAATTGCTAACGGTATCGTTGTTGACTTGAAGGATCTGAACATTGCTTTTGACACCGACCTTAGCCAGCGCCCCATCGGGTGCCACCTGAACATTGTTGCTGTAGTAGTCAATCGCACCACCGCGCATAAAGGCTAATAGTGAGTAGACGACAATACTGAGGATAAAGTTGTTCATAGGACCCGCAAAGTTGGTGATCAACCGTCCCCAAATGCTGGCATTCTGATACTGAACATCTCTCGGTGCAATCCGCACTTC
>OGZV01002627.1_pt1 | contig 13641 bp, 14 predicted proteins | sample 1576861 | NCBI WGS metagenome assembly OGZV01 (sample SAMEA3541501, study PRJEB24748) | human gut metagenome | biome: human gut; feature: human-associated habitat; material: faeces | place: China | collected 2012
GCGCATCCAGTACGTCTGCCATGTCCAGCGAGTCGTTGAAGGTATCCATCAGGCGTCGGCAGGCTTCTGGATTTTTCAGGATCTCCCCGAACAGTGCCTCTGCTCTTTCTTCTCTTGGAAATATCGTTGCCATTGAGCAAGCCCTCTTTCTCTGAATTTCCAATGGTTATTATAAGGGCTGCGGGCAGAGATGTGAAATATCGGTTTTGTATCGACGGCATTTTATTGGGATATGAAAGATATGCTCTCCGTCTGCTTTGATGCAGCCGGGCGGGGTGAGTCTGCTTTTGTCATCATCTGCTGGAACTTCCGCGCCGCCGTGTTCAGCGGGCGGTGGTGGTCGTAGACGAGGCAGATGGAGCGGGTGGGGATGATCTCCTGCAAGTGGAGCTGGACGAGCTCGCCCCGCGCCAGCAGGTCTTTTGCCATGGGTTCCGGCACAAAGGCGAGGCCCAGCTCGCTTTTCACCAGCGTCAGCATCTGGTCGGTGGTGGCGGCCTCGGTGTCGGGCCGCAGCACCGCGTCGTGGTCGAGGAAGAACTGCCGGTAAAAGCTGCGGGTCATGCTCTCTTCGTTCAGACAGATCAGGGGATAACCGGCCAGCTCTTTCAGGCTCAAAGTCTGGCTGGCCAGCGCCGTAAAGGTCCTGCCGCCCACAAGAACTTCGTAAAAGGGCATCAGCTCCACCATTTTCAGCCCGTTTTCCACCTCTGCGGGGGTGGTTATGATGGCAAAATCTACCTCGCCGTTGCGCACTGCCTGCACCGCCTGCGGGGTGGAGTGGTTGGAGATGCGCAGCCGGATGCCCGGGTACTCGGTATGGAAGGCGCGCAGCTTTTCGGACAGGTAGATGTTCAAAGCGGTCTCGGTGGCGCTGATGCTGATGGCACCGTGCTCCAGCGTGGCGCTGGCGCTCAGCTCCTCCTCGGCGTCCTGGATCTGCACCGCCGCCGATGCAATGCGGGAATAGAGCATCTCGCCCTCCGGCGTCAGGGTCACGCCCCGGTTGGAGCGGATGAACAGCACACAGTTCAGCTGGCTTTCCAGCCGGTTCATCGAGTGGGTGATATTGGGCTGGTTGTTGCCCAGCACCCGCGCCGCCTTGGTGAAATTCTGGTATTTTGCAACATAATAGAAGATCTTGTAGTATTCCCAGTCCACGTACATGAGATATTACCCTCCTCCATGTAAAAATCATATTGCAACCATGTGCAGGATACGTTTTACACATTCTTTTCCTGCTCGTATAATAGCACTGCAATCGAAAATTGCAAGAGGAAATCTGAAAAAACTACGGTCTGCCCACCAGAGCGCAGACCATTGAGAACAACAAAAAGAAGGTTATAACAAATCATGCTGACCGCTGTTACTGGAATCAATTGGGGCGATGAGGGCAAAGGCCGCGTCATCGACCTGCTGGCCGAAAACGCCGATGTCGTTGCCCGCTATCAGGGCGGCAACAATGCCGGGCACACCGTCGTCACCGAAAAGGGCAAGTTCATCCTGAACCTTCTGCCCTCCGGCATCCTGCACCCGGATGTCACCTGTGTGCTGGGCACCGGTATGGTCATCGACCTCGACCACCTCTCCAACGAGATGCAGGCCATCGAGGCCCGCGGCGTGGAGATCGGCCCCAAAAACCTGAAGCTCTCCGACAAGGCCACCATCTCGATGCCCTGGCACAAGGTGCAGGATGGTCTGGAAGAAGACCGCCTGGCCAAAAAGGGGAGCGCCTTCGGCTCCACCCGACGCGGCATCGCCTACGCCTACAGCGACAAATACCGCAAGAAGACCCTGCGTCTGGGCGACCTGCTCCATCTGGACGAAGAGCGCACCCAAAACCGCCTGCACATGATCCTGGATTCCAAGAACATGGAGCTGGCAGGCTGCTATCATCAGGAAAAGATGTCCTACGACGCGCTGCTGGACTGGTGCAGGACCCAGGCCGAGCGATTCGCACCGTTTATCTGCGACGTGGGCGCCTTTTTGCAGCAGGCCCACGACAGCGGCAAGCGCATCGTGCTGGAAGCCCAGCTGGGTGCCATGCGGGACATCGACTACGGCATCTTCCCCTTCACGTCCAGCTCCAATACGCTGGCCGCTTATGCGCCGCTGGGGGCCGGCATCCCGAATTGCCGGCTCGACCATGTGGTCGGTGTGCTGAAAGCCTACTCCACCTGTGTCGGCGCAGGCCCCTTCGCCGCAGAACATGCCATGGACGAGGACTGGAACGAGCAGCTGCGGAAGGCAGGCGGCGAATACGGTGCGGCCACCGGCCGCCCCCGCCGTGTCGGCCCCTTTGACTGCGTGGCCAGCCGCTACGGTCTGGCCTGCCAGGGAGCGGACAAGATCGCCCTGACCAAGCTGGACGTTCTGAGCAGCATGAACGAGATCCCGGTCATCACCGGTTACAAGTTGGACGGTGTGGAAGTCCCCCGCTTCGACACGCTGTCTGACCTGGACCGGATGGAGCCGGTCGTCACGATGCTGCCTGGCTGGAACACCGACCTCTCCGGCTGCAAGAGCTGGGACGAGCTGCCCAAAGAGGCAAAAGGCTATGTGGCGTTCCTCGAAAAGCAGCTGGACCACGAGATCCAGTTCATCTCCACCGGTGCCGAGCGTGAGAAGTTCGTGCTGAAAGGAGAATGGCTGTGAGACATTTCATTGAGCCGAACAGCTTTTCTCTGGACGAACAGCTGGCCCTCCTCGACCTTGCCGACCGGATGGAGGCAGACCCCGCACCCTATGCCCATCTCTGCGACGGGCGCATTCTGGCAACGCTGTTCTATGAGCCGTCCACCCGCACCCGGCTCTCGTTCGAGTCGGCCATGCTGCGGCTGGGCGGCAAAACGCTGGGCTTTGCCGGGGCGCAGCTGTCCAGCGCCAGCAAGGGCGAGACGGTGGCCGATACGGCCCGCGTCGTGAGCAACTATGCCGACATCATCGCGATGCGCCACCCCAAGGAGGGCGCACCCCTGCGCGCATCCCTGTATGCGCGGGTGCCCGTCATCAATGCAGGCGACGGCGGGCACGCCCACCCCTCCCAGACCATGATCGACCTGATGACCATCCGCCAGCGCAAAGGGCGGCTGGACCATCTGACCATCGGCTTCTGCGGCGACCTCAAATTCGGCCGGACGGTCCACTCCCTGACCGCTGCGCTGAGCCAGTTTGAGGGAAACCGGTTCGTCTTCATCTCGCCGGAGGAACTGCGCATCCCGCAGTACGTCAAGGACGAGACGCTGACGCCGCTCCACCAGACCTACAAGGAGACCGCAGACCTCGAAGCCGAGCTGCCCACCCTCGATGTCCTCTACATGACCCGCATCCAGCAGGAACGCTTCTTCAACGAGGAAGATTACCTCCGGTTGAAGGGCTGCTACTCCCTGAATGCAAAACTGCTGGAGCAGGCTCCGGCTGATATGCCGGTGCTCCACCCGCTGCCCCGCATCGACGAGATCAAGCTCGATGTGGACAACGACCCCCGCGCCGCCTACTTTGACCAGGTGCACAACGGCGTGTATATCCGCATGGCCATCATCCTGGCCCTGCTGGGCATCCCGGACCCCCTGACGGGAAAATCGGTGCTGAACGCCTGACCAGGCAGCAGGAAACAAAAAAATCTCCGCGCAGCTGCGCGGAGATTTTTTTGTTGAAAGCAATGTTACAGCATCTTGGACAGGAACGCCTTCAGGCGGGGATGCTTGGGGTTGGCGAACAGCTCCTGCGGGGGCTCGTCCTCCTGGACTTTGCCGTCGTCGATGAAGATGACGCGGTTGGAGACCTCGCGCGCAAAGCCCATCTCGTGGGTGACGACCAGCATGGTGATGCCGGTGTGGGCCAGCTCCTTCATCAGCTCCAGGACCTCGCCGACCATTTCGGGGTCCAGCGCGGAGGTGGGCTCATCGAAGAGGATGACATCCGGGTCCATGGCCAGGGCGCGGGCAATGGCGATGCGCTGCTGCTGGCCGCCGGACAGGCTCTTGGGGTAGGCGTCGGCCTTGTCGGACAGGCCGACGCGGGCCAGCAGCTCTTCGGCGCGCTTGTCCGCTTCCTGCTGGTTCTTCAGCTTCAGCAGGGTGGGGGCCAGGCAGAGGTTCTGCTTGACCGTCAGGTGCGGGAAGAGGTTGAAGTGCTGGAACACCATCCCCATCTTCTGGCGGACGGCATCAATGTGGCTGTCATCAATCTCGACGCCCTCAAACTTGATGGAGCCGCCGGTGGGGATCTCCAGCCGGTTCAGGCAGCGCAGGAAGGTGGACTTGCCGCAGCCGGAAGGGCCGATCAGGCAGACCACGTCGCCGCGGTAGATGTCGATGTCGATGCCCTTCAGGACATCGAGGGTGGGGGTGGGCTGTTTTGCGCCCTTCTTCTTGTCGCCGCCGTAGGTCTTGGTCAGACCGCGGACTTCCAGAATCTTATCGGTCACCTTGAGCCATCCTCCTCTCAAACTTCGTCAGCAGCCAGGTAAACAGCATGACGAGGATCAAATAAACAAGTGCAACGCCGCACAGCGGGAACATGGCCTCGTAGGTGCGGTTCATGATGCCCTGGGCCGCATACAGCAGCTCCTTGCCGCCGATGACGGTGATGAGCGAGGTATCCTTGAGCAGGACGATGAACTCATTGCCCAGAGCCGGCAGCACGGCGCGGATGGCCTGCGGGATGATGATGACCACCATGGTGGTTATGTAGTTCAGGCCCAGGCTGCGGCCGGCTTCCATCTGGCCGGGGTCCACAGCCATCAGGCCGCCGCGGATGATCTCGGATACATAAGCGCCGGAGTTGATGCCCAGCGCCAGCGCACCGACCATGGTGAAGTTGCGGCTGTTGGCAAAGATGACCATGCTCATGATGAGCAGCTGGACCATCATGGGGGTGCCGCGGATGATGGTGGTGTACACCTTGCAGACGGCGTTGAAGAAGCCCAGCACCGGGTTCCTGCGGCCGGAGCGCTGCTGGTCGTGGGCCACACGGATCAGTGCGACCACGCTGCCCAGCACCACACCCATCGCCAGTGCGATGGCCGTGACCAGAAGCGTGGTGCCCACGCCCTGGACGTACTGCACCCAGCGGTCTTTCAGGATGAACGCCTGATAAAATTTGTAGAAGAATTCCTGCCCGAAGCTGAGCTTCGTGCCGCTGTTGAGCAGCTCTTTCAGCAGTTCATATTGTGCGGCCATTCGCATCCTCACTTTCCTGTTTTGTCAGATTTTTGTAACCTTCTTTTTCCAAAAAAAGGGAGGGGCTCCCTTAGAGCTTCCTCCCCGTGGTGCACGGTCGCGCTGATTATTCAGCGGTGATGTACTTGTCCACGATGGACTGCAGGGTGCCGTCAGCCTTCAGCTCTTTCAGAGCGGCGTTGACGGCATCTTCCAGAGAAGAACCCTTTGCCATACCAATGGCGTAATCTTCCTCGGCGTAGCTGGTATCCAGGATCTTCAGGCCGGGGTTGGCAGCAATGAACTCCTGGGCGGGAGCGTTGTCGATGACAACGGCATCCACCTGACCGTTGTTCAGAGCCTGCACAGCGGTCAGACCGTCGTCGTAAGCCACGACGTTTTCATCACCGAAATCATCGGAGCAGTAGATGTAGCCGGTGGTGCCGCGCTGGGTGCCGATCTTCTTGCCGGCCAGATCGTCGGGGGTAGCGATGTCAGAGCCTTCGGGAACGATGATGGACTGGATGCCGGTAGCATAGCTGTCGGAGAAGTCCATGACGGCCTTGCGCTCGTCGGTGACGGTGACGCCAGCCATGACGATGTCGGCCTTGCCCTGCTGGACGCTCAGCAGCGCAGCGTCGAACTCCATGTCGTCGATCTGAAGCTCCAGACCCAGCTTCTCAGCAATGGCCTGTGCGGTGTCCACGTCGATGCCCTCGAACGCACCGGTGTCGGTGGTCATCTCATACGGAGGGAAAGTAGCGTTGGTGGCCATGGTCAGCTTGCCGGCCTCAACGGTGGTCAGCTCAGCAGCAGCGCTGGAAGAAGCTGCCTCGGAGGAAGCAGCGGCAGAGCTTGCGGTAGAAGAAGCGGTGCTGGAAGAGGAACCACCGCAGGCAGTCAGAGCCAGAGCGGCAGCGGTCAGACCAGCAGCAGCCAGGAAGCTGCGACGGGTAATCTTTTTCATATTCAAACACTCCTCGATTGATTGTATAATCTTTCATCTCTCTGCGGCGATGCGATTCATCGAAACATCAGAGAACGGGTCTAGTATAGATTGCACAAATAAAAAAGTCAAGCGTTGTGCAAAAATTCGATAAAAATGAAACCGTTTTGAGAACACTTATGCAATCATACCGGGAAAATGAATGAATATATGCAAAAACCTCTCTGTCATGGCTCCGAGCCGCAGGCTCGACGGAGAGATTGTATGAAGAGAGACCTTACAAATACCGTGCGATCTCCTCAGCACTCCGCTTCGGCACACAGTAGTCCTTCTGGCCGTCCAGATAATACTTCACGCCGGTCTCCCCGGTCAGGGGGACGATGTGGGCTTCGTGGGTGGGGTAGCCGAACGCCACCATAAAGGCCAGCTTTTCCGGCTCCTTGATGTGGAGCAGCTCGGTGAGGGCGGGCTTGTTGATGGCACCCATGATGCAGCTGCCCACGCCCTTGTCCCACGCGGCCAGCGTCATGTTGGCCAGCGCGATCCCGGTGTCGGTGTTCAGGTCACCGGGGATGGCAGTGTCCTGCACGACGGCTATATATAAAGTGGGCAGCTCGTCGGCTTTTGGGGTGCCCTGCTCCGGGGGCAGGTAGGCGGCCCACTTGACCAGCGGCTGGACTTCGGCCACATCTTCGGGTTTGTTCACGACCACCAGACGCACAGCCTGACGGTTGGCTCCGCAGGAGGAGAGGCGGACGGCTTCGATGATGTCCTCCACCACATCCTGCGGGACGGCTTTCTGTGCAAAGCGGCGGTAGGTGCGGCGGGTGAGAAGTTTTTCCATAACAGACATGAGAGCGTCTCCTTTCGATCGTTCTGAGAACAGTATAGCGCGAACGGCCTGCCTGCGCAAGCACCGGTTAAAAAGGAACAATTGACAGTGTTTTCCACCAAATGGTATAATGAAGGCACGAAAAACAGCGTGAAAGCGAAAAACAGACCGCATTTCACCGCGCAGCTCTGCCAGACCGGCAGGGAGAAAGGAACTGCTATGAGAAAACGAATCCTGAAAACGCTCGCAATGCTGGGGCTTTCTGTCTGCATCCTGGTGGGCGGGGCCGTATCCGGCGTTGCAGAGAAACCGGCCCGGAAGGAGTGCAAGGAGAACGAGCACAAATGGAAGACCTTCGTGGGGTATCGTGAGGACTGTGTGCCTACCGACTTCACGCTGGATGGAAAGACCTTCACCCTCTGCCCGCACTGCGGCAAAGAGGGCAGAAAAGACCCCGTACAGCGCCTGACCAAGGTGAAGAACACCTTCTCGAACTTCTCCAACCTCGAAATCTATGAGGGCAGCCTGCAGGACGGCCCGAAGATCATGACGGTGGCCTTCTATTACCAGACCTGCATGAACAAGGTCGTCTGCACCAAGTGCGGCAAGGTCAAGAGCAACACGGTCGTCACCGATGCCCGTGTGATGGACTCGGACGTCACGGCGAACATCGAGCTTCCGGCTTCTGCGGTGCAGGGGTACACCCTGCAGCAGGTCCATGCCGATGGAAGCAAGACCCCGGTGCAGGTCAGTTACAGTGAGGACGGCCAGAAGGCGTTCTTCCAGCTGAACATGGCAGGCGGCGCACAGCTGCTGCTGCTCTCCTGATGAACAAAAACGCTCCGGCATTGTGCCGGAGCGTTTTTGTTCATTTCCTGGGGCGGGTCTTGAGGCGGGGCAGCGGAAGCCCCAGCACCAGCGCGATGCCGATGGCAAGGGCCACGGCGATCTTGAACGTCGAGATGCCGTTGGCCAGAGCCAGAGCGTTGTTGCCCTGGATGAAGTAGTAGGCGGTGTAGTAGATGCCGGCACCGGGCACCAGCGGGAAGATGCCGGCCAGCAGGAAGATGGTGACCGGCGTTTTGAGCACGATGGCGAAGATGCGGGCCAGCAGCGTCAGAGGGATGACGGCCAGCAGCGAGGCGGCAAAACTTTCCAGCCCGAAGAGGACGGCCAGCTCGTAAATGAACCAGCCCATCGCGCCGACAAGGCCGCAGTAGGGCAGGGTGCGCTTGGGGGAGGCGAAGAGAACGGCAAAGCTCAGGGTGCCCGCCCCGGCGATGAAGAACTGGGCCACCAGCTGGCCGATCTGCTCGCTCGTTAACAGAAGTTCCGTCATGCGGCCACCACCCCCGTCCATGCGGCATAGGCCCCCAGCACCAGACCGGTGCCGATGGCGATGCTGGCTGCGATGAGCAGCGCGTCGATCATCCGGATGGTGCCGGAAAGATAATCGCCCTGCACAAAATCCCGGATGCCCATGGTGAACGCGATGCCGGGCGTGAGGATCATCAGGGTTCCGATGATGGCATGGCTGGCCTCGGTGTGGAGCAGGTGGCAGCCCAGAAGGCAGAGGATGGTGATGAGCGAAGCGGTGGAGATGGTGCGGAACCCGCCGCCTATGGGGTGCCGCCCGCAGAACAGCAGATAGGCGTTGGCCGCACAGCCCGCCACCGCAGCGACCAGCGCGGCCTGCAGGGTGCCGCCGAAGATGAGCGCGAAGCAGAACGCGCCCGAAAGCCCGGCCAGAAGCTGCACCCGGCCCTTCGGGAAGGGAATGCTCTGCGCCTGCACCAGGCGGCTCTCGGCTTCGTCGATGGTGGTCACGCTGCCCTCTGCGATCTGACGGGACAACTGGTTCACCGCAGCCACCCGGCCCAGATGGGTCGTGCGGGTGGGCACGTTGCGCACCTCGCTGATCTCGGCCGTGCCGGCACTGGCAAAAATGCCGTTGGTCAGTACATATACATGAAATTCCCGCAGATGGAAGCTGCGCGCCATGATCTCCATGGTCTGCTCCACACGGAAGACCTCCGCGCCGTTTTCCAGCAGCGTCTGCCCGGCCGCCATAATGAAATCCATGATGCGGCGGCGCTCTTCTGCGTCGGGATACAATTCCCTGCCGTTCATTGCGTCTCTCCTTACTGTGCCGCAAAGGGCATACGTTCTTGATTTATAAGATAGCATGTCTTGCCCTCTCAGTCAACGCCTTTGGCGTTGCCAGCTCTCCCGCAGGGCGAGCCACTGGCGAACCGGTCTTGGCCGTGCGGCCCATGCTGCCGGAAGGCGACGGGCCTTGCTGCTCAGGCAAACGGCTGCTGGCAATGCGGACAGGGCCCAGCCGTTCGGGAGCCGCAGGCGGCAGTGCGCAGGTCTGCCCGGCCTGCCAAGGGCTCTCCCTTTGGGAGAGCTGGCCGCAAAGCGGCCTGAGAGGGTATTCCCTACCAAAAAACTTCGTTGAAAGGGTTGACAAATGCCGAAAAGGGGATTAGAATAAAACCAATATCACAAAAATGGCTGTGAAGAGAAGAGTAGGTTTTCGCATTGATCCTTCCAGAGAGCCCGGTCGGTGGAAAAGGGCAGGAAACAGGGAACCGAAAATGGTCTCGGAGCTGCGGGGGCGAAGCGCAAGAGTGCTAAGCCCGCGACGGGAGCGCCCGTTACAGCGTCCGGCTGTAAGCAGTGGGAGGAGAAAGCCGCTGCCGCAGCATCGAGGCCGGGCCCGTAAGGGTGCGGTGAACCAAGGTGGTACCACGGAAGTTTTATGCGCTTTCGTCCTTGTGGGCAGTTGCCCGCCGAGGACGGAGGCGCTTTTTTCGTGCTTCCGGCTGCACAAGGCGCAGAAAAATGTGCTGCGCAGTGCAAAAAATTATGGAACAACAAGAGAGGGAAAACATTATGTCTAAGATTTCGCGTCGTGATTTTCTGAAAGTGACCGGCATCGCTGCCGCTGCAGCTGCCCTGACCGCCTGCGGCGGTTCTTCTTCCACCGCAAGCTCCGCTGCCGCCTCTTCCGAGGTGGTCAAGAAGCTGGATAAGATCAGCGTGGCCGTGCCCAACGACACCACCAATGAGGCCCGCGCTCTGGCTCTGCTGGAGAAGAACGGCTTCTTCAAGGTCAAGGCGGATGCCGGCCTGACCGCCACCAAGAACGACATCGAGGAGAACCCGTTCAACGTCAACATCGACGAGGTCGAGGCTGCACAGGTGCCCAGCGTTCTGCAGGATGAGGACTACGCCGTCATCAACTCCAACTACGCCATCTCTGCCGGTCTGAACCCCGTGGAGGATGCACTGGCCATCGAGGACGGCTCTTCTGCTTACGTCAACGTTCTGGTCTGCAAGGACGGCAATCAGGAGTCCCCCAAGATCAAGGCTCTGGCCGCTGCTCTGGAGAGCCAGCAGGTCAAGGACTTCATCGATGAGAAGTATGCAGGCTCCGTCGTCTTCGTCGTGGAGAAGCCCACCGACGGCTACGACTCCACCGTGGACTACGATGCACTGAACGGCGAGACCGTCAGCTGCGCCGCAACGCCGGCTCCCCACTGCGAGATCCTGGAGATCTGCAAGGACATCCTGGCCCAGAAGGGCATCACCCTGGACATCCAGGAGTTCGATGACTACATCCAGCCCAACAATGTCGTCGAGGACGGCCAGATCGACACCAACTACTTCCAGCATCAGCCCTACCTGGACGACTTCAACCAGGAGCACGGCACCCATCTGGTCACCGTGGCCGGCATCCACGTCGAGCCCATGGGCATCTACGGCGGCAAGCAGAGCGACCTGTCTCCCATCGAGGGCTAAGCTCTCCATCTGATTCAAAGGAGCATTTCCGTGATCGAGATCAAACATCTTTCCAAGACCTTCCAGATGAAGGACGGCGCGGTCAACGCGCTGAGCGATATCAACCTGACCATTCCGGATGGTTCCATCTACGGCATCATCGGTATGTCCGGTGCGGGCAAATCCACGCTGGTGCGCTGCATCAACCTGTTGGAGCGCCCCACCGGCGGCAGCGTGGTGATCGACGGCGTGGCAATGGAGACTTTGTCTCCCGCCTCGCTGCGCAAGCGCCGTCGGGAGATCACCATGATCTTCCAGCAGTTCAACCTGCTTATGCAGCGCACCTGCCTGAAGAACGTCTGCTTCCCCATGGAGCTGGCAGGCGTAAAAAAGGCCGAGGCGGAAAAGCGCGCCATGGAGCTGCTGGAGATGGTGGGGCTGCCGGATAAGGCCAACGCCTACCCGGCACAGCTGTCCGGCGGTCAGAAGCAGCGCATCGCCATTGCCCGCGCACTGGCTACTAACCCCAAGGTGCTGCTGTGCGATGAGGCCACCAGCGCGCTGGACCCCAACACCACCCACTCCATCCTGACCCTGATCAAGGATATCAACCGCAAACTGGGCATCACCGTGGTGGTCATTACCCACCAGATGAGCGTGGTAGAGGAGATCTGCGACAGCGTGGCCATTCTGGACGGCGGTGTGGTCGTGGAACAGGGCTCGGTACAGGAAATTTTTGCAAACCCCAAAACGGCAGCCGCCAAGCGTCTGGTAGCCCCCAACGGCGGCAGCGCAGCGCGGGATCTTTCCTGCTTTGCGCCGGATGACCATGTGGTGCGCGTTACCTTTAACGGTTCCTCCACTGCAAAGCCGCTGGTGGCAAGCCTTGCCGCCGAAAAGGGCATCAAATTCAGGCTACTCTGAAACAAGACTCATTTGGCTGTACGGAAAGTCACGAAGCGGAAATGCTTATCCAGTTTTTCACCAATGAGACCGATGACTTTTCCCATGGTGAAAGCTGCCAGTACCGTTCCGACACCAAGTCCTTTGATGTGTCCGAGACCAATGCCGGTGATCAGTGCTGTGGTTACAAGACAGATAACATCGAAGGATATTTTTACTTTTGAATATTTTAGGTGCTTGATCGCGGACAGTTCCCGTGGAAAGAGATCTGTCGGAATGATTGGAAGCCCACAGCGGTTGGAGAGTGCAATTCCAAGGCAGAGCAGCAGATAGCTGATACAAAAATACATAATTCGCATTGGAATATTATACGGTAGAATGGAAATCCATCCTTTGTGTACATCCAGCATCATACTGAAGGCAAAACCGACTACAAAACTCAGCAGGTATTCTATCACAAAATGTTTTCGCAGGATCATCAGTGATGCGATCAGAATAGCCTGAAAGATATAGGTCCAGGTGCCAAGAGAAAGAAAAGGAAATACTTCTGAAAATGCGTAAGGAACACTGGAAATAGCGGAAATTCCTGTCCCGGAATAGAGCATAAGGACAACGCCGAAGCTGTTGATGGCAACAGCAAGAAGAAGTGTAAGCTCTCCCCGGTAGATTGGGAGAGATTTTTGTGTAGTTTGTGTATTCAAGTGAAAAGCCTCCTGTCATGTTGATTCTTGCATATTATACTACGGATGTGAAAAAATGCAATAAAAAACAGATTTGTTGTTATAATAACTGAATATCACGAAAATTTATAGTATAGTTACGAAAAACAGTTATAGCAGGAGGCTTTTTATCATGGATAAGATGAAAAATATAAGTAAAGCAGAAGTGCTGGTATTAAAAGACCAGGTAGCTTACCAGGAGGGACAGGTTGTGAGCCGCACACTTGCACAGAATGCGGCAGTGAGTGTTACCCTTTTCTCATTTGATAAAGGGGAGGAGATCAGTACACATGAGTCTGGCGGAGATGCATTTGTTACCTGTCTGGATGGTGTGGGGGAAATCACTATTGATGGTGTGAAGTACGAATTACATGAAGGTGAGTCTATTGTAATGCCTGCGAAGCATCCTCACGCAGTTATGGGAAAAGAGAAATTTAAAATGCTTCTTGTGGTAATTTTCTAGAGTATTTTTCAAATACGCTTTAGAACAGACAACTACTGAAAAATATTATCATGTAATCTTCTTGCAATCCCATGATGGTTAGTGTATACTAATCAGCATAGTTAGGAATAGCTAACCTAACGGTGTAAATCATTTGGACTCCTTTATTATGGCAGAAAGACCGCTGGCATAATAAAAGGAGTTCCTTTGAAAATGAAAGGAGTATACATACCATGGATTACTTAGAAATTGAGAAAGTTATTGGAAGAGAAATTATGGATTCCAGAGGAAATCCTACGGTGGAGGCGGAGGTTATCTGTGAAGCAGGCATTGCGGGGCGTGCTTCTGTGCCTTCCGGTGCTTCTACAGGAAAGTTTGAAGCCCTGGAGCTGCGGGACCGGGATGAGAAGGATCGCTATGATGGAAAAGGTGTGAATAAAGCAGTTGCCAATGTGAATGTGGATATCAAAGATATTGTTGCAGGCCATTCTGTCACGGAGCAGATGCATCTGGATCGTATGATGATTGCCTATGACGGTACAGAGAATAAATCGAGACTGGGAGCTAACGCGATGCTCAGTGTTTCCATGGCATCGGCAAGAGCCGGCGCAGAGATGTCGGGGCTGCCGTTATTCCAGTATTTGGGAGGAACCTATGCCCATATATTGCCGGTACCGATGATGAACATCATCAATGGCGGTGCACATACAACCTCAGCGCTGGATTTTCAGGAATTTATGATTATGCCTGTGGGAGCATGCTGCTTCAGGGAAGCTTTACGAATGGGAACAGAAGTGTATCATGTTTTACGGAAACTACTGTTGGAGGATGGCCATGTGACAGCTGTTGGG
>OGZV01002642.1_pt1 | contig 13592 bp, 10 predicted proteins | sample 1576861 | NCBI WGS metagenome assembly OGZV01 (sample SAMEA3541501, study PRJEB24748) | human gut metagenome | biome: human gut; feature: human-associated habitat; material: faeces | place: China | collected 2012
GTTGGAGATGTTTCAAAATAGAGAATCTTATGAAAAGGAACTTGTATAGTTGCATTCTTTGTATCTATAGTAAAAGCACACTCTATTTGGCTCAGACCATTTTTAGAAAGTGCTAATCCAATATCAGAAATAATCCTATCTTCATATTCAATATCAGGCAAATTCTTGTCAATAAAATCAAGTGCAGCTAAGCGATACTGAAAGGTTGAAGGTAGGAGTTCGGGATGTGCTGTGATGAAAACAATACTTGCATACGGATCTCGCTCACGAATCTGTTGAGCAACCAATATTCCCCCTTCGACATCACTGTCAGATCCAATATCTAGAAAAAACAGTAAATGCGAGCCCCTTTCCGTAATACGCTCTAATAATTGATTGGGTTTATCGTATAAATCAACCTTCCCAATTCTTAAAATATATATTTGTTTAGACTTGTGGATAGCATCCTCAAGACGAGCTTGTTGAAAATAATCTTCTTCTAAAACAAAAATATCTAACATAATTGAACACCTCTAATTACAACATCCTTATTCTATAACTTAAGATGCTAGTTACTCATAGAACGAATCCTATACTTTCACCTTGATTTTATAACTTTCGCTAATTTACAGCAAATGTTTCTAAAGCATATTGAACAATATATTGATTCAACTCTTGAAACTAAAAAAACACCACCCTCAAAAGAGAGTGATGTTACAACTCTTAAGAAATATCCACATAGCGTCTTGCACCACTATAAGTCGTATAAGATAACCATGTGTGTCCATCGGCTGTAAGGACCTTGTCATAGCGAACGGACATGCCTTTATCATAGTAGGCTAACTCTGGACTAGCAACACTTGGTTGAGCCTTGATAGAGCTAGGTTTGGTAAAGGTATAAGTACCAGTTGCAGCTAGGCTTGGACTTGCTGGTTGAGCAACTGCTGTTGCCTTACCATCAATAGCAATGTAACGACGGTTGCCTCCATGGCTAACATAAGAGAGCCATGTGTGACCATCTGCAGTCACCAATCTGTCATAGTTAACGGACATACCAGTATCATAGTGAGCCAACTCTGGACTCGCTACACTTGGTTCTGCTTTAATGCTAGAGCGTTCTTTGAAAGTATAGGTACCAGATGATGGTGTACTTGGTTGAACAGGTTGTTCTACAGGTTTAGTCACACTCGTTGGTGCGATAGCCACATAGAAACGATGTCCTGAATAGCTGAGATAAGAAAGCCATGTATAGCCATCATTATTGACAACCTTGTCATAGTTGACTGACATACCAGCATCGTAGTAGCTAACATCTGGGTTGGCTACCAAAGGTTGAGTCTTGATGCCAGTACGAGCGGTAAAGGTATATGAACCTGAAGCTGGAAGATTGTGGCGAGTTGCATTTTGAACTGGAACAGTTGTACTAGTGCCTCCGATACCTACCATTTTACCATCTTGGACATAGTAGAGATGGACAATGTATTCACCTGCTTCAGCCTTATGGTCACTAACATTGATACGAACCTTGTAGCTACCATCACTTTGTCTGCTAGCTTGGTGCCATACAAGGTCGTCTTGGCCGTCTTTAGCTGTCCAAACTGGAACACTTACGCCTTGAATAGCCTTGTCACCACCAGAAACATTAGTGATATGAACGTCAAAACCGAGGTTAGAGAGGTTTTCAATATTGATAGTACCGCTTGGTTTGCTTTCTTGTTGAGCAAGTTTAGCCACGGCTACATAACGGCGGTTGCCATTGTAGCTGAGGTAAGAAAGCCATTGGTAACCATCACCACTGACAATCTTGTCGTAGTTGACTGACATACCAGCATCATAGTAGGCTAACTCTGGACTTGCCACACGAGGTTCTGCCTTAATGCCAGTGCGTGCTTTGAAGGTGTAAGTTCCTGAGTCAGGAAGGCTATAGCTAGTAGTTGTATGCGTTTCTTCAACCTTGGCAGGAACTGTGTAAGCTGTGCCACCCACACCAACTAATTTACCATTAGTTTCAACATAGTAAAGATGAACATTGTAGAGACCACGTTCATTCTTATGGTCACTTAGACTGACGTTAACCTTGTAGTTGCCATTGTTAAGACGAGTTGCATTGTACCAAATGATATCATCTTGGCCATTCTTTTCAGACCAGATTGGAACAGATACCCCGAGGACACCGTTTTGGTCTGAAACATTACTGATAACTACACTAAAGTCACCATTGTCATGACTTTCAATAGCGATATCGCCTCTTGGTTTAGCTACAGCCTCTGCAACAGCACCTAGGTCGACATAACGACGAGTACCACTGTACGAAGTATAAGAAATCCAACGGTGGTTGTCCGCAAGCAAAGATCTATCGTAGTTAACTGACATGCCTGGATCAAAATTGAACTCAGTCTTGGCAGTCAAGCTAGGTTGGTTCTTCACATCTGCAGGTTTAGTGAAGTAATAAGTACCACGTTCAGGGATAGTTTCATCTCTAGTCGCTTCAGTAGTGCTACTAGTGTTTTCGGCCTTCAAAGCTGCGATATCAGCGTAGTAGCGTTCATAATCGTAACCAATGTAAGAAATCCATTGGTGATTATCTTTCTTCAAGACCTTATCATAGATAACATGGTCGCCTGCACTAAAGACGAAAGTAGGTTTGATATCCATGATTGGAGCTGTACGAATTTCAGTTGTGCGACGGAAATAATAGGTACCGTTCGATGGGATGTCAAGAGAGCCATCAGCAGTCACAGGACCATCTACACCTGGCTGACTAGCATTAGTTAAGACAGTACGAAGACTAGTATCGACAGCTTCACGGTCAGTACCTCTAACTTCTGCTACTTCTGAAGTTGCTGAACGGTTAATCTCACTAACTACTTCAGAGCTAGCTACTGATGACACTTCAGAACGTGGAGTAGCCACTTCTGATCTAGAAACAGAAGCGACAGCAGATGCAGAATGAGCAACCTCTGCTGGTACTTCCAAAGAAGCAACCTCGCTGGACACTACACTACTAGCTTCAGAAGAAGCAACTTCACTGCTAGCAAGCTTAGGTCTTGGTGCTTCTGATCTTGACGCAGGTTCATTGAGGACATCGGTAACAGCTTCTGAAGTTGCCTGGTCAATTTGGGGTGCTTCAGAATTATTTACAGTAACTTCATAGTCTGTGATAGAACCTGTGCTATTGGCTTGTTCCTGAGCCAAAGCATGCCCACCAAGCATCAAGCTCGCACCAATCAAGACTGATGCAGCTCCAAAAGAATATTTACGTATTGAGTAACGTTGACGTTCCTTAAAAACATATGCCTTTCTCATTTTGATCACTCTCACTTTCTAGGCTGTTTGATAAACATTGGAACCGTTTTCACATTTCTATTATACCCCTTTGAAATATTTTTTACAATTATTTCAATATTATTACTAAACTTTATTTTGTAGAAAATTGATAGCTAATTCTTTCAGATAACTATAATTAAGAAAAGCCCAAAGGGCTACCTGAGGGCTTTTGCTACATCTAATTCCTTGACACATTAAGCAAATCTGAATAGATTAATTAATTCATTCTGGGTTGATTTGACTATAGGTATCAATCTAGTCTAACTATGATTCATCATAGATGTATTCTTCTAAATGTTCAGTCACTGTAATCTCATCGCAGGAGCTAACATTTTGAAAGTCCTTAATGTAAACAATTTTATACTGATTTGGTAGAAGTAATGGAAAGGCAATTGGCTTACCATTCTTACACACGCGAAACATCTGAAGGCTATCTGTTACGTTACTAATAAAGACAAACGGAAACAAATGAGGACTGGGAGAATCCAAATAGTGATAGGTCCCCTTTAAGGTACCACTAGTACTTCTCACTTCTCCATGTTCTTTTTGAGACATTTTTAAAGCGTACTCCTTCTACTACTTGTAATTTTCTTTTCTTAAGTACCGAGGGACAATACCATTAATCTAATTTATTGTAAACATGCATCCGACCATATATTGCATCAGAACCGAAACGAATCTGTCCATTACTATCAAAGAAAATTGGGTCACTGGTTGGTCCATCATTATGAGCAAAACCTGCTACATAACCACCATCTTGAGCAAAACCATTAAAGAGCTGACTACTTGTATCACTATAACCACTTTCAGCACCAACACGGGTTACACTACCGGATGGGGATACTGTAATTGTGTCCCCTAAGTCATTTTGATAAGTACCAGCAACACTAGAGAAATCACCATTAGCCATTGCCGTAGCATCAACTACTGTGGTAGCTGGTGTTTGTTCCGCCGAAGCAGCTGGTTGTTCTGTCGTAGTTCCTTGATTTACTTCAGCTGTTTCTTCACTAGGATTTGTTGGAGCAACTTCTTGTTGAGTAGATCCAGAAACATTTCAGGCTGATGGTTGTGAAGCCGTTTCTCCAGAGGTTGCTTTTGAGACCTCTTCTGAACTAGAAGATTTTGTCTTTTGCTCAGACTTCTTCGTTTTTTCTTTTGAAGATGGTTTTGTCGATTTCACTTTCTGACTAACCTTACTAGAGCTTGATGTTAATGTAGCTTCCTTCTTGTTATTACCACATGCACCAAGTAATAGAACGGAAGTCAAAGCAAGTGCAGTTAAAGTTGTGAAACGTTTTGTAGCAGGTTTCATAATAATTCTCCTTAATACTCTATTTTAGACTGTGTCATTTTCAAAAATCTCGATGAAATAAGTTATATTCTTTAGTTCTTCTTATGGATATAATATACTGCATATTAGAAAAAAAGAACAGGACACGTATGTCCTGCTCTATTCTTTCATGGCATCTCTCATTTTCTCTGACATGATGTCAGCTAAAGAGGTATCTCCTAATAATCTAGCCAAGATTATCCCTTCTTGATAAGCCTTTTTAGCCTCAAAAATATCATTCTTTACAACATATAGATACTGTCCCTCTAGCATTCTCAAAATTGGTTTTTTCTGAAAATCTTGAGTTTCCTCCATAATGCGATGCAGTTGATTGAATGCTACTTCCGATAAATGAAACTTTTTTCGTTCATATTCAACTATTGGAACCATTAATAAGGCATCCCTAAGTAAAAACAAATACTCCGTGGGAATATTATCATAACTATTTATTAGATTTCTACAAATAGTATAAAAAGTCCCTTCACTAAACCCATCTGACCTCATACTATCACCATCTCCTAACGAGATTTGATATAGTTCTATAAGTAGTAGATCATTGATAGTGTATACCCTTTTCTCACATAATGATGGTAAACTCTTCTCCAATATGCTCATACCAAATTTTTGGTGTGTCTTTGAAGTATATGAGTAAAGTTTTGACTGTAAGATATCAACAACCCTCTGTTCATCAGCAGGCAAATCATCATAATAGCTATCAATAATTTTACCCAGCTTTTCGTCTAGTTTCATTAGATTATTTGGCTTATCTAGACTAGTCGCATGCATCAATTGATATTTGAGATTGAGGTATTCTACCGGCATCTTTGAGACTACAGTCCTCTCTCCAAGCAATTCCGATAAAGATATATTCAGACGTCTTGCCAAGTGCTCTAAGGTTTCTAATTTAGGTTGAGACTTCCCTGTTTCTATACGTGTCAATTGTCGTACTGATAAAACCTCATCCCCTTCACAAAATTTTTCTTTAGTGAATCCTTGTGCTAATCTCAACTCTCTTAACCGATGACCAAAGTCTTGTCCAAACATCGCTAGCTCCCTTTTACTTGAAACTATTATAATTTTTATGATTTGTAATAGTATACCACCCAGTATTCACTATTTCAATTATGAAACGAAAATAATCATTACTTTCAATACCACTTACAAAGAAAAAAGATAGGATTTTCATCCTATCTTTTCAAGTTTCTTTTATTGTATCACATCTTAGAGCTGTTCTGCTACTGCTGAAAGAAGATCTTGGATACCATTGGCATCGCTACCACCGGCCATGGCCATATCTGGTTTACCACCACCACGACCTGATACGATTGGTGCGAGAACCTTGATAACATTACCTGCGTGAACATCTTTAGACTTGCTTGCTACAAGAACATTAACTTTTTCGCCAATGTGAGCTGCAAGAACAAGAACATCAGAGTAGTCTGCTTGTTTCCATTGGTCCGCGAAGGTACGAAGGGCACCTGCATCAGAAACTTCTACTTGGCTAGCAATGTAACGAACACCGTTAGCTTCTTTAACATCTTTGAAGACGTCACCAGCTGCAGCTGCAGCTGCCTTTTCTTTAAGCGCTGCATTTTCTTTTTGAAGGGCATGCAATTGCTCTTGAAGGCTAGCAACCTTGTTAGGCACTTCTTTCAATTGTGGTGCTTTAAGTGTTGCTGCGATTGCTTTAAGGGCATCTTCTTCTTCACGGTAAGCAAGGTAAGCTTCACGTGATGTCACTGCCAAGATACGACGTGTTCCTGAACCGATACCTTCTTCTTTGACAATCTTGAACATACCGATTTCAGCAGTGTTGGCAACGTGCGTACCACCACAAAGCTCAACAGAGTAATCACCGATTGAAACGACACGAACATTCTTACCATATTTTTCACCAAAGAGGGCCATAGCTCCCATTGATTTAGCAGTGTCAATGTCTGTTTCAATAGTTGTTACTGGAGTAGCTTTCCAGATTTCTTCGTTAACTTGTTCTTCGATAGCACGCAATTCTTCTGGAGTTACAGCCTCAAAGTGAGTGAAGTCGAAACGCAAGAATTCTTGTTCGTTAAGAGAACCAGCTTGAACAGCATGATCACCGACGATGTTATGAAGGGCAGCGTGCAAGAGGTGAGTCGCTGTATGGTTCTTCATGACACGGTGACGACGTGTGTGGTCAATTTCAAGTTTGTAGTTAGCTCCTACAACAAGTTCACCTTCAACTTCAACAGTGTGAAGGGCTTGTCCATTTGGTGCACGTTGAACATCAACAACACGCGCAACGACTGTACCAGCTGCATCTGAGATTGTACCGTGGTCTGCTACTTGTCCACCCATTTCAGCGTAGAATGGTGTTTGTTCAAAGACAAGGAGTGCTTGACCAGAGTTAACACTATCATGACGAGCATCATCAGCAACGAGGACGCTCAAACGGCTTTCAGCAGTTTCCGCTTCATACAAGAACTCAGATGGTTCAGTGATGTTAGCGAGGGTTTCATTTTGCATACCCATAGAACCACCTTTGACGACGCTAGCACGCGCACGGTCTTGTTGTTCTTTCATGGCAGCTTTGAAACCTTCATGGTCAATCTTGAAGCCTTCATCTTCAGCCAACTCTTCTGTCAATTCCACTGGGAATCCATAAGTATCGTAAAGTTTAAAGATGTCTTTACCTTCAAGCGTATCTTTACCAGATTTCTTAAGGTTAGCAAGAAGCTCGTCAAGCATGCTTGAACCTGCATCGATAGTACGTGCAAAGGTTTCTTCTTCACGTTTAACAATCTTCTCGATAAAATCTTTCTTCTCAAGAACTTCTGGGTAATAGCTTTCCATGATTTGACCAACAGTTGGGACAAGTTTGTACAAGAAAGCGTCAGAAATACCGAGACGACGACCGTGCATTACGGCACGACGGAGAAGACGACGAAGGACATAACCACGACCTTCATTACCTGGAAGAGCACCATCACCGATGGCAAATGCCAATGAACGAATGTGGTCAGCAATAACCTTGAAGCTCATTGTGTCACCATCTGGATCGTAAGTTTTACCAGACATTTTTTCGATTTCACGAATGATAGGCATGAAGAGGTCTGTTTCAAAGTTTGTTTTAGCCCCTTGCATTACGGCTACAAGACGTTCAAGACCTGCGCCCGTATCAATGTTTTTATTAGGAAGTTCCTTGTATTCTGAACGTGGAACTGCTGGGTCTGCGTTGAATTGTGACAAAACGATGTTCCAAATTTCAATATAACGGTCGTTTTCAATATCTTCTTCAAGCAAACGGATACCAATATTGTCAGGGTCAAAGTCTTCGCCACGGTCAAAGAAAATCTCAGTGTCTGGTCCTGAAGGGCCAGCACCGATTTCCCAGAAGTTATCTTCAATTGGAATCAAATGACTAGGTTCAACACCGCAAGCAATCCAACGGTTGTATGAATCTTTATCATCTGGATAGTAAGTCATGTAAAGTTTGTCTTTTGGAAAATCAAACCACTCTGGGCTTGTCAAAAGCTCATAACCCCATTCGATGGCTTCATCACGGAAGTAGTCACCAACTGAGAAGTTACCAAGCATTTCAAACATTGTGTGGTGACGAGCTGTCTTACCAACATTTTCGATATCGTTGGTACGAATAGCCTTTTGTGAGTTAGTGATACGTGGATTTTCAGGAATCACAGAGCCATCAAAGTATTTTTTCAAAGTGGCAACCCCTGAGTTAATCCAAAGAAGGGTTGGATCGTTAACTGGAACCAAGTTAGCTGATGGTTCAACAGCGTGACCTTTTGATTTCCAGAAATCAAGCCACATTTGACGAATTTGTGCTGAAGTAAGTTGTTTCATTGTTTCTCCTTATATTAATTCTTTCTTATTTTGAACTATTTTCAAGCATTTCCACATAGTCAATAGCGACACATAGGGAAATGGCTAAATCGGCGTAAGTATTTTCATAAACGGTAACAGTATAGGTCGATGTTAGATGGAAGAGTTCCTTTTGAATCCTAGCAACTACCTGATCTTGACTATTAAGCAGTTGAAAATCCAGGTCCCAAATATTCCCCTCTATTCGCAAGCCAAGATTATCGACATCATACTTATCACGAAGAAAGGTTAATTTTTTACGAATGTAAAAACTCGAACCATCCTGTAAATCCACCGTAAATTTGGGTAAGAGACTAATAGGCTCCTTGGTGATATGACTGATCTCACGACCATCCTCGCCAAAAATCGTAAAGATCTTTGGAATCTTAAAAAAGGATCCTTCAACCTGATAGGCAACTCTACCTTGATCATCCTTGATATCAAAGCGTTCACCACCCAATCGAAACTTCTGTTTGACAAAATAGGTTTTCATAAGCTACCTCCAATAATGTCATACATTCATTCAAAAAATACTAAAAGAATAAAAGACAAGACCACTAAACGAAGGGCGACGTGAACCGCGGTACCACCTTCATTCAATGAACTTGTCATTCTTATTTGTCTTTAATTGTGAACTTTGAGTAGCAAGTAACCAGATTCATCCATGGCTCGCAGCGACCGCCATTTTTCTGTATCAGAAGCAATGATTACCAATCTCAAAGGGAAGGCTAAAAATGTCATGATATTAGAACTTTCAGCCACTCTCCATTTTAACGTGTTTTAGGTCTTAGGTCAAGCTGATAATAGCATTATCAACTCTATCTTGTGATTTATTTGCTAGAGCTTGATGATGAACTTGATGAAGCCCCAGAACCAGTCACATACTGGTCAAGAATTGCGCTGAAGGCCTTGTCTACAACTTTAACATTGTATTTCTTAAGGACCTTAGCAATCACTGAGTTAGTGAAGTTAGTATCAGCTTTCTTACCATTGATGATAACCTTAGTCAAATCATCCTTATAGTTTTTCCAATCTGCATTTTTCTCAGCTTTTGAAACAGTTTTGACGATATAGTAAGTTGCAGCACCAGTTGAACTGTTTGAAACGGTCACTACGTCAGAAACGGCATTAGCATCTTGTTTGAAGGCTGCTGTCAAAACATCTGCTGGGAAGTCTTGAGAAGCTGAGTTAACTGTCTTAGAAGCCACTTCCAAGCTGTTATCTTTAGCAACTTGTGAGAAGTCTGCTCCTTCTGCTTTAGCTTCAGAGTCTACCTTATCTGCCACTGCTTTATCAGTAGTTGAAACTACTTGTACCTCTGTATTTGGTGTGTAGTTATCATAGGCGGCCTTGTAATTTGCTTCAGTCAAATCTTTTTGTGCGGCTTGGTTAACAGCATACTCAACCAATTTTTGTGTACGGATTTGCGTACGGTATGACTCTTCTGTTTGACCATAGGCTGCAAGTACTTGTGAGAATTGATCTCCGTATTGTTCTGAAGCTTGCTTATAAGCTTTGTCTACGTCTTCTTTGCTGACTTTGCTACCATATTCTTTTTCAAGAGCCTTTTGCAACGTTGCACTCAAAACACTTTGTTGTGTTTGGCTGCTACCTTTAAGTGAATCAAAGACATCACCGACAGTAACAGTATCACCTTTCATAGATACCAAAGTTGTTTCTTCAGTTGTTTTGTTACCTAGAGAAACATACATCGCACCTGCACCAACGAGAGCTGAAACAGCTACAAGGGCAAGACCTCCAAGGAAGCGGCCACCTGAGCTTGGTTTACCAGCATCACGTGTCTTTTTCGTTTTAGCACGTTTAGCTTTTTCTTTCGCTTTTTCACTAGCGAGGGCGATGCTTTCCTCTTCTTCTTTTTGGCGATCAAGATGCTCTTGTTCTGCGTCTTTGTCTGCTACAACCTCTTCAACAGTTTCTTCTGTCGACTCAAGGTTTTCATTTTCTTTAGCCATTCTATCTACTCCTTAAATTGTCAATATCTTTGTTATTATACCACACTTACTTAAATAATGCTTAATCTGGCAAGATAATATTTTCAGAATTTTTCCGAAGCATAAGAAGTCCGTCACTCATAGGTACCAAACTAGCAGTCAAACCAGGGTTATCTAAGGTCGCATCAAAAAGACGATGCAAACCACGGTAAATCGTACGCTGACCACGACGAACCTCCATGATGTCTTTGGCAATATCCCCCCCTTGGAAGATATCATCAAAGACAATGACACCACCTACCTTGAGACGTTTTAGGATTTCAGGCAGAAAGACGATATATTTAGACTTGGCTGAGTCCATAAAAACAAAATCATAATCAGTGTCCAAATCTTGCAAAACTTCTGCTGCATCACCTTCGACCAAGGTAATTTGTTTGCGGCTGTCATACTTGGCTAGATTTTCCTTGGCAAAGCCAATCATTTCTTCATTACGATCAACCGTCGTAATCTGAGCATCAGGGGCGTACTCAGCCATAAGAAGAGCTGAAAAACCAATAGCCGTTCCTACCTCAAGGATTTTCTTAGGCTGCAAGGTCTGTAACAAAAATCGGAAATAAGCAACAACTTCGTGCTGGATAATTGGAATATTTTCCTTACGAGCAAAGGCCTCCAGCTCAGCCAAATGCCCTTTATTTTCCTGAAGATGCGTTCGCATGTAATCCACGATATCCTTGTTTACTACTGGGCGACGCATGTTGTGATTTGCGTTTTTACTATATGATTTAACCATGTGTTTTATTATATAAAAAATCCCTAGCGAGTGCTAGAGATTTTTCTTATCTATAACTCAAATCCTCATCATTAGACTACTTGACGAATAACCTTCTTTTTCAAGAGGTAAGCAATAACTAAAGCTACCACGTAAAGAGCAATGAAAACAAGCAAGGTCATCTGGTAAGATTTTGTCAATTCATAGGCTACCGACAGGAGCATTGGTCCCACCAAGGCTGCCATAGCCCAGGCAGTCAGAATATAACCATGAAGGGTAGCCAATTCCTTTGCCCCAAAGATATCGCTAAGGTAGGGAGGAATCAAGGAGAATCCTGCCCCGTAGCAAGTCATCAGAACAGCCATCGCAACCACAAAGACAAGTGGAACTTGCAGGACAATTAGGAGGATAGCCATAACGACATTAACCACAAAGAGGAGGATAAAGGTCTTCGGACGCCCAATATAATCCGACAAGCCTGCCCACAGAAGGCGACCAAAACCATTAAAGATTCCCATAACACCGACAACAACTGCTGCTGATTCCGCTGACATCCCAACCATATCTTGAGCCATTGGAGAAATAGCAGAGACAAGGGCTAAGCCACATGAAATATTGATAAACAAGATAAGCCATAACCAGTAGAAAGTTGACGATTTCAGAGCTTCATTAGCCGTAACCCCTTTGCTCAAATCAGCAGCCTGACGGTTTGGACTCTTGTCAGCCAACAGTTGTGCTTCCTCTACACTTGGTCGTTTGATGAATTGTGAGACAAAAAGCATCACAATAAAATAAACAACTCCCAAGATATAAAAGGTCTGCTCAACACCACGTGCCTGAATCAGATATTGGGCAATAGGGCTGGTCAAGAGCGATGCAAAGCCAAAGCCCATAATGGCAAGACCAGTCGCAAGCCCACGCTTGTCAGGAAACCACTTAATGATGGTTGAAACAGGCGTAATATACCCCACACCTAGTCCTAGACCACCAAGAATACCGTAACCAAGATAAAGTATCCACAGCTCTCCCTGAGCAATGGCAACTCCTGTTAGAATGTTACCTCCGGCATAGAGAACAGCCGACATACTCCCAGTCACTCTAGGACCAAATTTTTCAACCAAACGTCCCATGAAGGCTGCAGAAAGACCAAGACAAAAGATGGCCAATGAAAAGGCAAAAGAAACTGAAGATTGATCCCAGCCAGTCTGGGCCATAATAGGATTACGATAGATACTCCAAGCATAGGTAGACCCCAACATAAGATGGAGTAAGACACCACACGTTGCTACAAGATAACGATTGGTTGTTTTCACAAAAACCTACTTTCTATTTCTGAACACTGTTCACTTATCAACTATAAAACGTTAGGTTTTTAGTCTATCATGAATATAAACAAGGAGCTATAAATATGCTCATTAGTCATTTTCCGTAGAAATTAGGACTTGTATGATGTAAACGTTCGTTTTTTTAGATGTAAAAAGAACCACTCTTATTCAGAATGATTCTTTCATATAGTATAGTAACTTCTTTTTAAGAAAGGTGAACACCTTTTTCAACCAAGGCTTCCAATTCAACGAGACGGTCTTCAAAAACTTTGAAGGCAGCATCCAAGTAGTCGGTATTGGTCATATCAACACCAGCTTTCTTGATAACTTCCAAAGGATAATCTGAGCTTCCCGCCTTAAGGTAAGTAAGGTAAGCTTCCTTATCCTCCTCAGTACCGTGAACAATTTTTTCAGCCAAGTAGCTTGCTGCTGCAAACCCTGTAGCGTATTGGTAGACATAGTAATTCATGTAGAAATGCGGAATACGTTCCCACTCAAACTGAATTTCGTAGTTATCTTCAGCTTTAAGGTTATAGTATTTCTCATTGAGGTCTGCGTAAAGTTTATTCATGAAGTCGGCTGTCAAGATTTGACCAGATGCATCTGCTTCATGGATAGCATGCTCAAACTCAGCAAATTGGGTTTGACGGAAGACAGTTCCCTTGAAACCATCCAAATAGTGGTTAAGAATAGCAAAACGTGTCTTGTCATCTTTAACTTCTTTAAGAAGTGTTTCTGTCAAGATATTTTCATTAGTTGTAGACGCAATTTCCGCCAAGAAGATTGGGTAATCTCCATAAACATATGGTTGTGTCTGACGTGTGAACGTTGAATGCAAACTATGACCAGTCTCGTGAACCAAGGTAAAGAGATTGTCCAAAGTATCTTGCCAGTTCAAAAGCATGAAAGCATTGGTATCATAGGCACCACCTGAGTAGGCACCTGAACGTTTTCCTTTGTTAGGGTGAACGTCAATCCAACGTTCCGTAAAGGCTGCATGAACCCCTTTACTATACTCTTCACCAAAGATTGCCAAGACTTCTTCTGCTTTC
>OGZV01002658.1_pt1 | contig 13528 bp, 9 predicted proteins | sample 1576861 | NCBI WGS metagenome assembly OGZV01 (sample SAMEA3541501, study PRJEB24748) | human gut metagenome | biome: human gut; feature: human-associated habitat; material: faeces | place: China | collected 2012
TCGTCCACGGGGAAGATGCCGTTCTTGGCACCGGCCTCGATGGCCATGTTGCAGATGCTCAGGCGGTCGTCCATGGAGAGGGAAGCGACGCCCGGGCCGGTGAACTCCATCGACTTATACAGCGCACCATCCACGCCGATCATACCGATGATGTGGAGGATGAGGTCTTTGCCGGAAACTCTCGGCGGCAGCTTGCCGTTCAGCACGAACTTGATGGCGGCAGGCACCTTGAACCATGCCATGCCGGTAGCCATGCCGGCGGCCATATCGGTGGAGCCGACGCCTGTGGAGAATGCGCCCAGTGCGCCGTAGGTGCAGGTGTGGCTGTCGGCGCCGATGACGCAGTCACCGGCTGTCACGATGCCTTTTTCGGGCAGCAGAGCGTGCTCGATGCCCATCTGGCCCACATCGTAGAAATTGAGGATGTCGTACTTGTTGGCGAACTCGCGGCACTGCTTGGACTGGGTCGCGCTCTTGATGTCCTTGTTGGGAACGAAGTGGTCGAGGACGATGGCGATGTGCTCTTTGTCGAACACGCCGTTGAAGCCCGCCTTTTCGAACTCGTTGATGGCGACGGGGGTAGTGATGTCATTGCCCAGCACGATGTCGAGCTTGGCGTTGATGAGCTGGCCTGCCTTGACCTCGGCGAGGCCTGCGTGTGCGGCCAGAATTTTCTGCGTCTGGGTCATTCCCATGATGGTACTCTCCTTTTTATCGTAGCTTGTTCTCTATGGTCAGTCTCTCCTCTGTCCAACCTCTCAGCCGCCTGCGGCGTCAGCTCCCCTAGTAGGGGAGCCTCTGGCGAAACCGTTTACTTTGCGGGGAATGCCAAGGCCTCCCCTCGATAGGAGCAACGGCGACGACCGCCGCCAGTGGCGGAAACAGGGAGGAGCTGTTGGGGCCGCGGCCAGCAGGATGCGAGCGGCAGCGAAGCAGACGCTGGGAGCCGCAACCCGGGCAGTGGCATTGCGAAGCAATGACGGAGAGGTTGTGCAGAGCTGCCCCTTATTTACTCTCTTATTTATTGTTGATCGCGCTGACCAGTGCATGGATACCGGCCACGATAATATCGGTATCGGTGCCTGCACCCCAGGTGACGACGCCGTCGCCCCACGCGAGGCCGACGTAGGAAGCGGCGCGGGAGGTGGAGCCTTCGTCCAGGCTGTGCTCGGAGTAAGTTTCCAGGTGGAAGTCCATGCCGGTGGCGCTCTGGATAGCATTTGCCACAGCATCCAGACGGCCATTGCCCACCGAGGTGACCACCTTGCGCTGACCGTTCAGATCCAGCGTGACGGTGGCGGTGATGCCGTTGACCTGTGCAAAGTGGGCCTCGACGACAGACAGGGGCTTGGACTTGTTGAGGAAGGTATCCTCGAAGATGTGGAGCACTTCGCCTGCGCTCAGCTCCTTGTGGCTGTGGTCGGACACGCTCTTGACCTTGTAGCCCAGCGCCTCGCGCATCTTGGCGGGCAGATTGTAGCCGTAGTTCTGCTCCAGCACGAAGCCGATGCCGCCCTTGCCGCTCTGGCTGTTGATGCGGATGACGTCGGCGTCGTAGGTGCGGCCGATGTCGTGCGGGTCGATGGGGATGTAGGGGCAGGTCCAGCGGTGTTCGCCGTGCTCCTTGCGGTAGGCCATGCCCTTGGCGATGGCGTCCTGATGGCTGCCGGAGAAGGCCGCAAAGACCAGCTGGCCCGCATAGGGGGTGCGCTCGTAGATGTGCATCCGGGTCACACGCTCATAGGTGGCGCAGATGTCCGGCATGTTGGAGAAATCGAGTTTGGGGTCCACGCCGTGGCTGTACATGTTCATGGCCAGAGTGATGGCATCGACATTGCCGGTGCGCTCACCGTTGCCGAACAGGCAGCACTCCACGCGCTGTGCACCGGCCAGCACGGCCAGCTCGGCGCAGGCCACGCCGGTGCCGCGGTCGTTGTGGGGGTGGGTGGAGATGATGACGCTGTCACGGTACTTCAGGTGCTTGTCACAGTACTCGATCTGGTTGGCATATACATGGGGCATGCTCATTTCCACGGTGACCGGCAGGTTGATGATCATCGGGCGGTCCGGGGTGGGCTGCATAATGTCCAGCACGGCGTTGCACACATCCACGGCGTAGTCCACTTCGGTGCCGGTGAAGCTCTCCGGGCTGTACTCGAACAGGAAGTTGCCCTCGTACTCCTCGCTGAGCTGCTTGACCAGCTTGGCACCGTCGGTGGCGATCTTCTTGATCTCTTCCTTGCTCTTGTGGAACACCTGCTCACGCTGGGCCACCGAGGTGGAGTTGTAGAAGTGGATCACCGCACGGGGGGCCCCCTTGACGGCCTCGAAGGTGCGGCGGATGATGTGGTCCCGGCACTGGGTCAGCACCTGAACCGTCACGTCCTCCGGGATCATGTTCTTCTCGATGAGGGTCCGCAGAAACTCGTACTCGGTCTCGCTGGCAGCAGGGAAGCCCACCTCGATCTCCTTGAAGCCGATCTTCACCAGCATCTGGAAGAACTCCAGCTTTTCTGCAAGGCTCATGGGCACGATCAGCGCCTGATTGCCATCGCGCAGGTCCACACTGCACCAGGCGGGAGCCTTTTCAATGTGATCCTTCTTGACCCAGCTGTCATAGCCGGCGGGTACCGGGTAGTAACCCGGAGCGTACTTGGTAGCGTCCATCATCGTTTTGTCCTCCTGATAACTTACACTTTTTCTGCTGCCAGAACCGGCAGATATACGAAAAGGCTCCCGTCTTTCAAGGCGAAAACCTTGAGAGACGAGAGCCTGTAAGTTTTATCACAGGGCACCCGTGGTACCACTCTCTTTGCTGCACCTTTTGTGGATACAGCCACTTTGCACGATCGGCCCTTTGTGGCGAATCGCTGCCCTTGTAACGGTGGGCGTCCGTCAGAACCTACTGCATCGTTCGGCTCTGCCGCTCAGGGGCCAGTAACCGAGACCCTCTGCACCCGCCTTGCACCACCCGGCGGCTCTCTGCACGCAGAAGAAAATCGTTTTATCCCCGTCAACGCATTTGTGCTTTTTTCAAAGTGAGATAAGTTTAGCATGGTTTCCAGAACCTGTCAAGAAGATTGGCTCATCGGCAGGATGAAACAAATTCACAAATCCATGGTCAGAATTTGCCGGAATTTACGAAGTACGTTTGTTAAAAAACTGCTAAGTTTTTGGAAACAAGCCCTCAAACCGCTGTCAAGTCGGATTTTGCTGTGCTATACTGCGTACAGTGACCCCAAGAAGATACAAAGGAGGAGACGCTTATGAAGGAAGTCAAACCTTCCAAAAAGCCCTTGGCCATCTACTACGCCATCGTGCTGCTGGTGCTGCTGGTGCTCAACCTTGTTTTTGTGCCCTGGCTCACCGAACGTCAGGTCAAAGAGGTGGACTACGGCACCTTTATGTCCATGACCGCAGAAAAACAGATCGGCCGGGTGGATATCGAGTCCAACCAGATCATTTTTACCGATAAGGATGAGAAGCAGGTGTACAAGACCGGCCTGATGAACGACCCGGGCCTGACCCAGCGTCTCTACGATGCCGGGGCCCAGTTCTCCAGCGAGATCGTGGAGCAGGGCTCTCCGGTGCTGAGCTTTTTGATCTGGTTTGCCCTGCCCATCCTGCTGTTCAGCTTCATCGGCAACCAGATGAACAAAAAGCTCATGGAAAAGGCAGGCGGCGGCCCCGGTGCCATGATGTTTGGCGGCGCAGGCAAGTCCAACGCCAAGGTCTATGTGCAGTCCACCCACGGCATCCGCTTTGCAGATGTGGCCGGAGAGGACGAGGCCAAGGAGAACCTGCAGGAGATCGTCAACTACCTCCACGACCCCAAGCAGTACGAGGAGATCGGTGCCTCTATGCCCAAGGGCATCCTGCTGGTAGGCCCTCCGGGCACCGGCAAGACCATGCTGGCCAAGGCTGTGGCAGGTGAGTCCAACGTGCCCTTCTTTTCCATCTCCGGCTCCGAGTTTGTGGAGATGTTTGTAGGCATGGGTGCCTCCAAGGTCCGGGACCTGTTCAAGCAGGCCAAGGAAAAGGCCCCCTGCATCGTGTTTATCGACGAGATCGACGCCATTGGCCAGAAGCGCAACAGCGGCAATCTGGGGGGCAACGATGAGCGGGAGCAGACCCTGAACCAGCTGCTGACGGAGATGGACGGCTTTGAGGGCAACACGGGGGTCATCATCCTGGCAGCCACCAACCGCCCGGATTCCCTGGACCCGGCTCTGACCCGTCCCGGCCGCTTTGACCGCCGGGTGCCGGTGGAGCTGCCGGACCTGAAGGGCCGGGAGGAGATCCTGAAGGTCCACGCCAAAAAGGTAAAGATCGCCCCGGGGGTGGATTTTAACACTGTGGCCCGCATGGCCTCCGGTGCCTCCGGTGCCGAGCTGGCCAACATCGTCAACGAGGCCGCTCTGCGGGCGGTACGGGCCGGGCGCAAGAGCGTGACCCAGGCAGACCTGGAGGAGAGCATCGAGGTGGTCATTGCAGGCTACCAGAAAAAGAACTCCATCCTGACGGATCAGGAAAAGTGCATCGTGGCCTACCACGAGATCGGCCACGCCCTGGTGGCAGCCAAGCAGTCCCACTCGGCTCCGGTGCAAAAGATCACCATCATCCCCCGGACCTCCGGTGCCCTGGGCTACACCATGCAGGTGGACGAGGGCAACCACTACCTGATGAACCAGACGGAGCTGGAAAACAAGATCGCCACCTTTACCGGAGGCCGTGCCGCCGAGGAGCTGGTGTTCCACTCCGTTACCACCGGAGCCTCCAACGACATCGAGCAGGCCACCAAGCTGGCCCGGGCCATGATCACCCGGTACGGCATGAGCCAGGACTTTGACATGGTGGCCCTGGAAACGGTGAACAACCAGTACCTGGGTGGGGACACCTCCCTGGCCTGCTCTGCCCAGACCCAGCGGGAGATCGACCAGAAGGTGGTGGAGCTGGTAAAGGCCCAGCACGCCAAGGCCCTGCAGATCCTTACCGAGAACCGGGACAAGCTGGACCAGCTGGCCAAGTTCCTCTACGAAAAGGAGACCATCACCGGGGAGGAGTTTATGGACATCCTGAACGGAGAAGAAAAAACTGAATAATTTTTTGCATTCCCTGCAATAATCCAGCTGCCGCATCCGTTTATAAGACAGATGCGGCGGTTCTGGTTCAGAGCCCCGCAGGAAAAACCATGGTTGATAGAACATGAAAAACACAGCCGGACCCCGGCTGCAATACAGGAGGATTTTCTTATGAAACTGCTGAATCATAAAGTTGCCCGTACCCTGGCTGCCGCTGCGGTGGCTACCTGTGCCGTTGCCATGCTCAGCGTAGGCGCATTTGCTGCCGACGTGGCCATTGGCGAAAAGGACCCCACCTACGGCGGCTACGGTGCCCCGGCAGGCCCTGCCATCCAGGGCAACATCATGCTCATCAGTGCCGACGGTGATGTGGCCATTGGTGAAAAGGACCCCACCTACGGCGGCTATGGCGCCCCGGAAGGCCCTGCCATTCAGGGCAACATCATGCTCATTGGTGCCGACGGTGCTGAGAGCGACACCCTGAAGCTGAACTACAGCGTCAAGGGCCTGTTTGGCCGCCAGGTGCTGTACACTGCCCGGCAGAACGGCACGGTGCTGACCCTGGATGTGCCTGCCAGCGTGGCTACCTTCCGCTGCACCATGGAGGACCTGACCACCATGATGAACAACGGCATCAACACTCTGGTGTTCAAGACCGAAAAAACCTCCACCACCCTGAACCTGAGCCTGCTGACGGAGGGCTATGATGCCGACGCCAAGGTCAAACTGCACCAGTGCGGCAGCACCGTCCGCCTCAGCGTCAATGGCCGGGGCCGCCGGGATCTGCTGATCGGCCGCTGAGCCCCAGCTCCCTGCATTCCATAAGCATCCAAAAGCTCCCACTGCTACCGCTGCAGTGGGAGCTTTTCTGTTAAGTTTTTGAAAATTTGCCCGGCAGAGGGTGCAACCTTTGCCGGGTTGTGCTATAGTTAAAGTGGATAAAATTACATGGTTGCAAAGGAGAAAACGCCATGGATCATTTTGTGGAGTTTCAGGACGTCTGCAAATATTACCAGACCGGAAGTGTGAAGATCGCTGCCGCCGACCACATGAATTTTTATGTGGACAAGGGGGAGTTCTGCATCATCGTAGGCCCTTCCGGTGCCGGCAAGACCACCTTGCTGAACATCCTGGGCGGCATGGACAGCTGCGATGAGGGCCATGTCTGGCTGGACGGCCGGGACGTGAGCCGCTTTTCGGAAAAGGCTCTTACCACCTACCGCCGGTACGACGTGGGCTTTGTGTTCCAGTTCTACAACCTGGTGCAGAACCTGACGGCGTTGGAGAACGTGGAGCTGGCCAGCGAGATCTGCCGGGATCCTCTGGACCCGGCCCAGACCCTGACCAGTGTGGGCCTGGGGGAGCGGCTGAACAACTTCCCGGCGCAGCTGTCCGGCGGCGAGCAGCAGCGGGTGTCCATTGCCCGGGCCCTGGCCAAAAACCCCAAGCTCCTGCTGTGCGACGAGCCCACCGGTGCCCTGGATTACAAGACCGGCAAACAGGTGCTGGGGCTTTTGCAGGAGACCTGCCGCAAGACCGGACGCACCGTCATCGTGATCACCCATAACACGGCCCTGACCGCCATGGCCGACCGTGTCATTCAGGTACGCAGTGGGCAGATCGTGTCCAACAAGGTCAACGAGCACCCGGTGCCAGTGGAAGAAATTGAGTGGTGAGTGCAGTGCAAAAAAGTTATCGCAAAAATATCCTTCGGGAGATGAAGGGCAACGCCAGCCGCATGGTCTCGCTGTTTGGCATCGTGGCCCTGGGGGTCATGATGCTGACAGGCCTTATGAGCATTGCCCCCAGTATGCGGAGCGCAGCCCAAAAATATTATGTGCAGCAAAATGTGTTTGACCTCCGGGTGCTGTCCACCCTGGGCCTTTCAGACCAGGACATTGCCGCCATTGCCGCCACCCCCGGGGTGGAGGCTGTGATGCCGGTAAAGACCCTGGACCTGGAGGCCAACTGGCAGGGCCAGGAGGAGCGCATCGTGGTGCAGCTGCAGGCCCTTCAGCAGGACCCGGCGGCAGACACCGACGCCAACATGAACCGTCTGGTGCTGCGCTCCGGCCGGATGCCCCAGGCCGCCAACGAGTGCGTGGTCCATGTAATGGGCTACCAGGCCGAGATCACCGAGGGCACCGTGCTGACCCTTCCGGAAGATACGGAGGGGACAAAACACAAGGAATATACGGTGGTGGGGCTGGTGCAGGACCCGCAGCACATCTCCACCGACAAAGAGAGCAGCACAGTGGGCAACGGTCAGCTGAACTACATCGCCTATGTGCTGGACGGGGAATTGACGGCGGATTACTACACTGCCTGTTATATCAAGGCGGAAGATGCCGGCCGGTACGATAATTATTCCCAGGAATACCAGGAGGCGGTGGACCAGGTGGCGGACCGGCTGGAGCAGATCAGCACCGCCCAGTGTGTGCAGCGCCGGGAACAGCTCATCGACACCGCCAACGAAAAGCTGGCGGAGGCCCGTCAGACCTACGACGACCAGAAGGCCGAGGCCGAGCAGAAATTTGCCGAGGCGGAACAGCAGCTGGACGACGCCCAGCAGCAGCTGGACCAGGCCAAGGCCCAGCTGGACGCAGGCGAAACGAAACTGGCCAAGCAGAAGGAAGCCCTGCCCGACACCATGCAGAACGGTGCCGACCAGCTGGTGGACGGCGAGGAACAGGTGCTGGAATTTGAGGAACAATTGCAGCAGATCCAGCTGCTGGTGAACCTGAAAAAGGTAGCCGACCCGCTGCTGACCTACGCCCAGGCAGCCCTGAACAACGCCCAGAAGGCTCTGGACGATGCAGAGCCTGCCGACGAGGAATACATCGAGCTGCGGGACGCCCTGGCCAAGGCCCAGGCCGCCTATGACAACATCAACGGCCAGCTCCAGGGCTACCAGGCCCAGCTGGATGAAGGCAAAAAGCAGATGTACGCCCAGGGGCTCATCTCCTCCCCCAACCTGGACAACGATCAGCTGGTGGTGGAGGCCAAGGCCGCTCTGCGGCGGCTGAAGGTGCAGCTGCTGGAAGGCCAGCTGCAGCTTACCACCGGAACCGCCACGGCCTACAGCCAGTTTGAGGCGGCCCGGGCCCAGTTGGACGCCGGGTGGCAGGAGTATCAGGCTGGGGTGCAGCAGCTGGCAGACTCCCGTGCCCAGTACGAGGCCCAAAAGGCCGATGCCCAGCAAAAGCTGGACGAGGGCCTGCAGCAGCTCACCGACGCTGAGGAGCAGGTGAGCAAGATCAAAAAGGGCGAATGGTATGTGCTGGACCGCAACAGCACCCTGAGCTTTGTGACCTTTGAGCAGTACGCCGACCGGATGGCTGCCATTGCCCGGGTGTTCCCGGTGTTCTTCTTCCTGGTGGCGGCCCTGGTGGCTACCACCACCATGACCCGTATGGTGGACGAGAACCGCCTCCAGATGGGCACCCTGAAGGCCCTGGGCTACTCCAACGCCAGCATTGCAGGCAAGTACCTGTTCTATGCCCTTACTGCCAGCGTGCTGGGCAGCATGGCCGGTATGGTGGTGGGCTTTTTGGTGTTCCCCAGCATTATCTGGTACGCCTATCAGCTGATCTTCAGCCTGCCCACCTTCACCCTGCGGTTCTACCCGGGCATGGCAGCCGCCAGCATGGCCATCAGTGCCGCCGTCATCGGCCTGGCCACCTGGAGTGCCTGCCGCTCCAGCCTGAAGGAAAAAAGTGCAGCACTGCTGCTGCCCCGGGCTCCCGTGGCAGGCAAGCGCATCTTCCTGGAGTACATCACCCCGCTGTGGAAGCGTATGAGCTTCTCCCAAAAGACCACCGCCCGGAACCTGTTCCGGTATAAGAAGCGGTTCTTTATGACGGTGCTGGGTGTGGCAGGCTGTACGGCCCTGCTGCTCATCGGCTTCGGCCTCCAGGACTCCCTGCTGCCCATCGTCACCAAGCAGTCCACGGAGCTGTCCCACAACGACCTGACCGTCACCCTCAGTGACCCTGCCGCCTTTACGGTGGAAAAGGGCCTGACCGATGCCCTGGAGGGGGGCCAGGTGGAGAACTGGGCGGCGGTGTACAGCAAGTCTGTGACCATCTACAATGCCGACGGAGAAAGTGCTGGCGTCAGCGTGGTGGGAGCTCAGACCGACAGCCAGCTGAGCCGCTATGTGACCTTCCGCACCCGGCAGGGCCACAAAGCCATCCCCTTTGAAAAGGACAGCGTGGTGCTGACAGAAAAGACCGCCCTGAACCTGGGGGTGGAGCCGGGCGACTCCATCTGGGTGGAGAACCCTGACGGAGAACGGGTGGAGATGACCCTGACCGGCGTGACGGAAAACTATATGTTCACCCGGCTGTATGTGTCCAATGCCCAGCTGCAGACTCTGCTGGGCACCCAGGACATCCCCTGGAACACGGTATACGCCCAGACCCGCTGCGACAGTGCCGCCGACCGCAACACCATGCGTGAGACTCTGCTGGCCTGCAACTATGTGACCGGAGCCTCCTTTACAGAGGATGCCACCTCCATGTTCGACAACCTCATCGTGAGCCTGAACTCGGTGGTGGTGCTGATCATCGTGTGTGCTGCAGCCCTGGCGGCGGTGGTGCTGTACAACCTGATCAGCGTGAACCTGGCCGAGCGCAAAAAGGAGCTGGCCACCATCAAGGTGCTGGGCTTCTACGATAAGGAAGTGTACCGCTACATCTTCCGGGAGATCGACCTGCTGGCTCTCATGGGCTCTTGCGTGGGCCTGCTGCTGGGCATCCCCCTGCATCAGTTCATCATCCGCACCGTGGAAATGGACCAGCTGATGTTCATCCGCACCATTGCGCCCCACAGCTATCTGCTGAGCGTGGCACTGACCATGCTGTTCACGCTGGCAGTCTGCTTTGTCATGCGCCGCCATGTGAAGAAGATCAGCATGGTGGAGAGCATGAAGGCACCGGAATAAGAAACGTCAGGGTTCATAAAAGATTCACGGATGCACAACACTTTTGCCGAAATTCTCTGGTAAGATAGAATCACCGGAAGGGAACGCCGCAAATCCCTTCTCCGGGACAACATGATTCCTCCTTTTCCAAACCAAATACCGTAAAAAAGCACCGCGCAACGGGTCCACTTCCCGTTGCGCGGTGCTTTTTGCGTCCCGGAACAACAGGAAACATGTTGCTGCACCAATGTTGTGCAGCAGCATGTTCGGGTCTGTGTCAGGAGGCCGGCAAAAACTGCAAGGTGACCGCCTCAGCGGCAAGGGCGTCGGCCTGCTCCCGGGTCAGCTTTTTGCACCCGACCATCCGGTTGAGCACCACCTGCATCCGCTTGACGGCCAGATCCGGGCTGCTGTTGGGCGAGTAGGCCGATGGAGCATTGGGCAGGCCCGCCAGCATCACGGCTTCGGCGTCGGTGAGCTGCAGCGGCGTTTTGCCAAAGTAGCCCTGCGCGGCTTCGCCGATGCCGTAGTGCCCGCTGCCGAAATAGATGGTGTTGACGTACATTTCAAAGATCTGTTCCTTGTTGTACTGCTTCTCAATGGCGAGGGCGGCGAACATCTCCGCCGCCTTGCGGGCCAGATGCTTTTCCTGAGTGAACAGGGTGTTCTTGGCCAGCTGCTGGGTGATGGTGCTGCCGCCCTCGGCAAAGCTGCCGGTGCGCAGGTCGGTCACCAGTGCCCGGGCAATGGACACCGGGTCCACACCCTTGTGGTGGGTGAAGCGGGAATCCTCCGCCGAGATCACGGCGTTGATGTAGGTCTGGGGCAGCTGGGCATAGGGAACGAACCCTTCGCGGGACGAAATGCTGCTGTACAGGGTATCAATGGGGGTGACCTGGATGGCGCTCTCATAGAGTTTGTGGCCTGTGACGGCAAAGTACCCGCCCGCTGCCACGAGGGCCAGTAGGGCAAGCAGCAGCACCGTGAGCAGCAGCTGCCGGAGAAAACGAAAAACGGTATGCATGGTGTGCTCCTTTCCGGGCGGTGGCCCGAATGACTGTATCATAAACGATTTTGGCCGGTTTGACAAGGGACATTCCGGTCTTATTATAAGGTGTAGATTTTGCCGTTTTGTGACCAGAGCATGAATTTGTGCCGGTGTACGCCGTCGGACGGGCCGGGAAATCAAACAAAGTAATACGCTTGACCGGAATGCACAAGGCACGGCACCGTGCAGCGGCCGTTCATCGTGCACAAAATGCAAAATTGAAAAAATGGAATTAACCTATTGACAAACTGGGTATTACGGGATATAATGCGAACAACAAATCCACAAACCTTGTGGGGAATTGAAATGGAGATTCCCGGGTTTGTAGAGGAGTGGGAAAAAGACGGAAAGGAGGGCGCGAAGATGAAACTGATCTGGAACGAGCTGCTGCATGCAAACTTCCGCTGTGGGCGAATGTGTGGGGAACGGGCAGAAGAATTCACCGTGACCTGTATGATGCCCTCCTGTGCACGAATGTGTACGCCGATGGAGCGTTGAACAAAAGCAAACGGAAATGATCTGCCCGGTACGCTGGAACTTGAGTGCGTATCGGGTGTTTTTGTATCAGGAAATTATACTAAAAGTTTAATGAGAGAGGTATACTACAATGTCTGACTATAAATTTGAGACCCTTCAGCTGCACGTTGGCCAGGAGCAGGCCGATCCCGCGACCGATTCCCGCGCAGTGCCCATTTACCAGACCACTTCCTATGTGTTCCGCAACAGCCAGCACGCTGCGGACCGCTTCGGTCTGGCAGACGCCGGCAACATCTACGGCCGTCTGACCAACTCCACCCAGGATGTGTTCGAGAAGCGCATTGCTGCTCTGGAAGGCGGCGTGGCTGCCCTGGCTACCGCTTCCGGCGCTGCTGCCATCACCTACACCATCGAGGCACTGGCACAGGCCGGTGACCACATCGTGGCACAAAAGACCATCTACGGCGGCAGCTACAACCTGCTGGAGCACACCCTGACCCAGTTCGGCGTTTCCACCACCTTCGTCAACGCCCATGATCTGGCCGAGGTGGAGAATGCCATCCAGCCCAACACCAAGGCCGTCTATCTGGAGACCCTGGGCAACCCCAACAGCGACATCCCCGACATCGACGCCATCGCAGCCATCGCCCACAAGCATGGCCTGCCGCTGGTCATTGATAACACCTTTGGCACCCCGTATCTGATCCGCCCCATCGAGCACGGCGCAGACATCGTGGTCCACTCCGCCACCAAGTTCATCGGCGGCCACGGCACCACGCTGGGCGGCATCATCGTGGACAGCGGCAACTTCGACTGGAAAGCCAGCGGCCGTTATCCCAACATCGCCGCCCCCAACCCCAGCTACCATGGCGTCTCCTTTGCCGATGCCGCCGGCCCCGCCGCCTTCGTCACCTACATCCGCGCCATCCTGCTGCGCGATACCGGTGCCACCATCTCTCCGTTCAACGCATTCCTGCTGCTGCAGGGCACCGAGACTTTGAGCCTGCGCATCGAGCGCCATGTCGAGAACACCAAGAAGGTCGTTGAGTTCCTGGCCAACCATCCCCAGGTCGAGAAGGTCAACCATCCTTCCCTGCCTGACCACCCCGACCACGCGCTGTATCAGAAGTATTTCCCCAACGGCGGTGCCTCCATCTTTACCTTTCATATCAAGGGCGGCCGCGAGGAGGCCTTCAAGTTCATCGACAACCTGAAGATCTTCTCCCTGCTGGCCAACGTGGCCGACGTGAAGAGCCTGGTCATCCACCCGGCTTCCACCACCCACAGCCAGCTGAACGATGAGGAGCTGGCCGAGCAGCAGATCTACCAGAACACCATCCGTCTGTCCATCGGCACCGAGCACATCGACGACATCATTGCCGATCTGGAAGCCGGTTTCGCAGCAGTCCGCGGCGAGTAATTACCCGTCTGCACGAGCTGCATCAGAACCTTTGTCTCTTTGTCCATTCTTCCTTTTTTCCAAAACAAACGCAAAAGCCCTCCGGTCCGGAAGCCGGAGGGCTTTTGCTGTTTCCGGGGTGTGATGCAAAGTGGGTTCGAGCAAACGAAAAGCACCCGGAAGCTTGCGTTTCTAGGTGCTATTTCTTGGTGGACGCGGGTGGATTACGTGAGCCGCGCTGCTAAAAACAGCCCGCAGGGCTGTTTTTGCGCTGTCTTTGGCGACAGCGCCGCAGCTGTTCTCATCCACCCGCTGTGTCCGCCGGAAAATTGTGCAAAACAAAAAGTTCAACGCACTTTCATACGTTGAACTTTTTTGGTGGGCGCGGGTGGATGTCGCAAGCCGCGCATCTAAAAAAGCCCCGCAGGGGCTTTTTTCCCCGCCGGACTGTTCGGCGGGTCGATGCTGTTCTCATCCACCCTTGTAGTGCGTTATAAAGTCCAGATAAAACAGAAACTCCAGCGTCATAACAACGCTGGAGTTCTTGGTGGGCGCGGGTGGATTCGAACCACCGAAGCTGAAAGCAGCAGATTTACAGT
>OGZV01002678.1_pt1 | contig 13424 bp, 15 predicted proteins | sample 1576861 | NCBI WGS metagenome assembly OGZV01 (sample SAMEA3541501, study PRJEB24748) | human gut metagenome | biome: human gut; feature: human-associated habitat; material: faeces | place: China | collected 2012
TGCTGAATGTATTCTTTTACCGCATCTTCTGTGATATTGCCTACTGTTGCAACATAATACCCTCTGGCCCAAAAGGCTTTTGACCATCCATTTACACTTTCCGGATATTTGTCGTGTATCATTAATGCACTTTTTCCTTTAATGTAGCCTACCACATCTGACACTTTTTCACTTGGTGGAATACTTAAACATAAATGCACATGATCTGCGCATACTGCACCTTCTACTATTTCTATGTTCCGGTAATCGCACAGTTTTTTTATTATTTCTCTTACATCTGCTTTTAACCTTCCGTACATGATTCGTTTTCTATACTTTGGTATAAACACTATATGATACTGGCATTTGTACCTTGTATGTGATAAACTACTACTGTCCACGTTGGACCGCCTCCTATTCTCTTTAGTATTGGCTTGAGACACCTTTACTATTGTAACATAGGAGGCTTTATTATACATTCTGCAACGTCACTACTACACTATTCGCCCCAGCATAGCTGGGGGATTAGCTCTTTCATTTATTTAATGTGCCATGATCTTTCTCATGTTGAGCAATTGCCTGACGAATCAGATACAGCACTTCTCCATTGATAGAACGCCCCTCAAATTCAGCAAGACTTTTCAGTTTTCCGTGCGTCTCAGAATCAATCCGAAGACCAAGATGTTTATCTTTTTCCATATGGCTTCCTCTCCATTTGATAAGTACAAAATAAGTTCATAATACAAGTCCCGTCTTCCGTCGTAGTACTATGAAAGTTCCGTCGTTTTTCAAATTCCCTCATACATCTCAAATCGCTCAGATACCTAAAAAGCCTTGATTTTACTGGAAAATTTAATGTCCTCACAGGGCATTTTTTTATTGAAAAAAATTTTGATATGTTGTATAATAATAGTACTACATAGTGCTCTATCAGGAGGGACATATGGCATACTATTTACGACAGGATAAAAAGAAAAAAGGAACTTATCTGCAGATGTATGAAAGTTACTGGGACAAAGAAAAAAAGCAGCCTCGTTCAAGAAATATCGAAAGCTTTGGATATGTCTCCGATCTCATTTCCAATGAGATTCCAGACCCGGTTTCTTATTACCAGAAATATGTGGAGAAAAAGAACAGAGAACACGCAGACTCTGTTACTGATCAAACACGCCCCCGGGCATTCACTGCCCAGCTTGAAAAAAATATCGGATACTTTCTTGTTGCCTCTCTTCTTTCGGAGCTGAATGTGAAAGAAACGATCGATATCCTTGCATCACAAAAAAGATTCCAGTTTGACCTTTATGACATGATTGCACAACTGATCTTTGCACGGATCCTTTACCCCTGCTCGAAATCCAAAACAGCATCTACCGTATTTCCATATCTTTATCATGGGGTTCCTATTTCTGAAGATCAGATTTACGATGGTTGTGCCTTTATCGGAGAATCCTATAAGAAATATATCGAACTGTTTAACCACTGTTATGAAGAGCATTACAAGCGGAACTTCAGCAGTGTTTTCTTTGACTGCACAAACTACTACTTTGAAAGTGACCTTCCAAAGGAAGATAAACAAAAGGGTCCTTCCAAGGAAAACAGGCATGAACCGATCACTGGTCAAGCCCTGCTTCTGGATGCAGACCTGGTTCCGCTTGCCATGCAGATGTATCCCGGAAATGAGTCAGAGAAACCGAATATCCGGAAGATCATACAGGAGATGAAGGAACGTTATAAAGTGGCCGGAAAAACTGTGCAGGTCGCAGATAAAGGCTTAAACTGTGCCAGAAACATTTATGCTGCTGTTGTGGAAGCTCGGGACGGATATATTTTCTCAAAATCCATTCATGGAAAAGGACTGAGTGAAAAAGAAAAGCAGTGGATACTTCTCGAAAATGATGCGAATGTCTATACGGACTATCGGGATAAAGACGGAAAGCTTCTATTTCGCTTAAAATCCTGTGTGGATACTTTTTCTTATAAATTCAGGGAATCGGATCCGGAAACCGGCTTGGAAAAAGAGTTCTCTTTTCAGGTAAAAGAAAAACGTATCGTTTCCTACAATCCTTCCCTTGCACAGAAACAGAAAGCCGAGATTATGAAAATGGTTGACAAAGCCACCAACTATACCACTTACAAAAAAATGGCACGGGAGGATCTGGGGGATTCTGTCAAATACATCCAGATCACAAATACAGATAAAAACAGAAAAAACAGAAAGCCGGTCATTGAGATCAACCAGGCAAAGATTGACGAGGATCTGAAATATGCAGGATATAATCTCCTGGTGACATCAGAATTGGATATGGAACCCCTGCAGGTATATCACACATATCACAACCTCTGGAAAATAGAAGAGTCCTTCCGTATCACCAAATCTTATCTGGACGCACGGCCTGTTTATGTGCAAAAAAAAGAAACAATCTATGGGCATTTTTTAATCTGCTACCTTAGTTTGTTTCTTTTAAGAATCCTGGAAATCAAATGTTTTAAAAACGAAATCAATACCTATGATCTTGTAAATTTTATGCGTGATTTCAGAGTTGTTGATAAAGGCGATGGAACCTATATCAATATTTCTCAGAACCAAAGAGTTAATGAAAAGATCAAAAAACTGATCGGTTTAACCAATCTCGACGCACTGTACCTGACTGAAAAAGAGATTGAAAATATCTTTGAGTTCACTATGCTGATTGATGATTGAGTACTATGTTTTGAGAGAAACGACGGAAGTCAGGTACTATTATATGAAAAGAAACGCAAGCAAAATCGAACATATTTTCGATTTTGTTTGCGTTTCAGACGCTTTCATCTCGGCAATCTTCATCTCGGCAATTGAATAACCGAGGATTCTCGCTTATTATCCTAAAATGTATGACCCGGGCTACAGCATATCTCAGATAAAGAAAAATATAAGACCGGCGTGACGGATCGGTCTCATTTCGTGGTTCAGGCAGGTACCTACAGTGTTTCTGCCCGATCTGCAATATGCTGTTTGAAATTGATCACTTCATGCTTGTAATCAAGATTCATATAACAGGATGTAATCATAAAATCCGCAGTGGATTTATTGACGGCCATTGGAATATCGTAGACCTGGGAAATCCTCATCAGGGCTTTTACATCTGGATCATGAGGTTGCGCTGTCAGCGGATCCGAAAAGAAAATCACGAAGTCAATGACACCCTCCACAATCTTAGCACCGATCTGTTGGTCTCCACCTAATGGGCCGCTGTTATAACCTTTTACTGTAAGTCCAGTCTGATCTGTGATCATGCGGGCCGTTGTACCTGTTCCGTAAAGATTATGCTTCTCCAGCTCAGCTTTGTGTTCTTTACACCATGCAATCAGTTTCTGTTTTTCGTTGTCATGAGCAATCAGGGCAATATTCTTTTTCTGGCCGATTGTAAAGGTAATGTATTCTTGAGACATGGAAAAATCCCCCTTATCTAAGTATAGAAAGTGCAGATAAATACAACTCATCACAGAATGGTTTATTACACAAGTGCAAAAATATCAAACTGAAGATTAGAACTCAAATTATTAGAATTTCCTCAGAACAGTCAAAATCAGAAGATTTCTACGAATATTTGATTTTGACTGCAGTATAAGAATCGAATCTTTAATCCAATCTTTTCCGAACTCTCACATCGAAGAAAATCCGTATTCATTATCACCGTACTCGATGCTGATAATATGGTATTTTGTGAAAATAATCTATTGCCCGTTCCCTAATCTTAACATTCCGCTAAAATCAAAAATTCCAAACTTCCAAATTTGGTATTTTTCTTAGAATTAACATACTTAACAATTATTTGCATTTTTCCTAGTTTCTTTCTTAAAAACTTACAATGTTTTTACTGTTTCATGATAGATGTCAAGGCCATACAACACTATAATCGGAAACTGTGAAACACATAACCAATCCTATTGCCAGACTAACACGAGGAGAAAAACATTATGAAAAAAAATCTAAAATGTCTCACAGCACTTTGCATGGCTGGTGCCATGATCTCTCTGACCGGATGCGGTTCATCCAGTCAGTCTACTTCCGCAGATACCACAGCAGGTTCCGCCTCTTCCGAAGCCACCACTTCCGCCGAGAGCACCGCTTCCGGCAATGGTTCCAAAACCGTTATCGAGTACTGGCACTGTAATGCAGAGAACCAGGGCGGACTGACCGTAGATGAACTGGTAAAAAACTTTAATGAGAACAATGACCACATTGAAGTTGTTGCTAAATATAACCCTGATATGTATAAGGGACTGATGCAGAACCTGCAGGCTGAAGCCGCTACCGGCAATACCCCGGCACTGGTTCAGATCGGCTGGGCTTTCCTGGATTATTTTTCCAACAACTTTTCCTACACCTCCCCACAGGAGATCATCGACCAGTATGATGCTTCTGACAAAACCTTCCTGACCGACAATTTCCTGCCAAACGTCCTGGATCTGGCGGTAAACAGTGATGGTGTACAGGTCGGAATACCGTATTCTTTAAGCAGCCCGGTTCTCTACATCAACCGCGATCTGCTGAAGGAAGCAGGACTTTCCGAAGAGGGACCGAAGACCTGGGAAGAGGTTGATTCCTTTGCCAGAACTGTTCAGGAAAAGACCGGAAAATATGGTTTCTATATGCAAGAGCCGGCAGACTTCTGGGCACAGCAGGGACTCATCGAGAGCAATAACACTTCCATGCTGACCAAGACCGCAGATGGCAAGATTCAGGCAAGCTTCGCAAGCCCGGAAGGCATTCAGGCTATGCAGATGGTTGCTGACCTCATCAAGGACGGAGCCGCTCTCCATGTTTCCTGGGATGAAGGCTGCCAGAGCTTTATTGATGGCAACTGCGCAATGCTCTACACCACCATTGCCCGTCGCGCATCCGTTCAGAAGAGCGCGCAGTTCGATGTCGCTACCGTAAAATCCCCGACATGGGGCAGCAGCCCGCGTAAAGTTCCGGCAGGCGGATGCTTCTTAGCTATCACCGCACAGACCGATGAGCAGAAGGAAGCCGCATGGGAGTTTGAGAAATACCTGTACAGCGTGGAATCCATGGCTGCATGGACCATCGGAACCGGTTATGTACCGCCAAGAAAGGACGTTGCAGACGCAGAGAACGGACTGAAATCCTTCCTGGCTGAAAATGAGATGATGAAGGCTGCCATTGAGCAGATGGACGGCGTGGTTTCCTGGACATCCTTCCCGGGTGATGCAGGTCTTCAGGCTGAGCAGATGCTCCTGGATATGAGAGATCAGATCTTCGGTGGACAGGTAACTGCCGAGGAGGGTATGACTTCCACCCAGGATGCCATCAATGCCCTGTTAGACGCACAGTAAGCTGACATTCCAGATGCAGACCGGTACTTTCCCTTTTGCTCACGGGAAGGTACCGGTTTTCCTGAATTTACGGAGGTAATCACTTGAATAAAGAAACAAAAAAACAAACGATTCTGGGATATCTGTTTCTGATCCCGTCCCTAGCCGTGTTCGCAGTCTTTATGTTTTACCCACTCCTTTATACCTTTTACTTAAGCTTTTTTGAGTGGAACATGGTAAAGCCTGTCAAAAAATTTGTCGGTCTGAACAACTACATTGCCGTATTCCGAGATCCGAATACCTTTAAGATTCTGGGCAATACCCTTGCTTACATTCTGGTTCTGCTGGTCCTGAACTTTGTGCTGCCCTATATTCTCTCCTTTATCCTCTCCGCCGTGATCCGGCATGGAAAGAGTTTTTACAAGGCTGTGTTCTTCCTTCCTAGCGTCATCTCCCTGGTGGTCGGCTCCATCCTCTATACCTGGATCTTAAACCCGATTTCCGGACCGGTGGCCATCATTCTCAATAAATTCGGCATCCAGATGCCCTTCTGGTCCAAAACCGACGGATGGGTCATTGCCGTGCTCTGCATCATTACCACCTGGAAGACCTTCGGCTACAACTTCATCAATATTTTAGCCGGTGTCTCCGGCGTATCCCAGGAAGTTATTGAGGCTGCACGGCTGGATCAGGTTCCCATGTGGAAAATCTTTCTGGACATCATTGTGCCAATGAGCTCCGCTACCGGAATTTACGTGTTCATCACCACCATTGTCCAGGGACTTCAGTATGTGTTCACCCCCATCAAGGTCATTACCCAGGGCGGACCGAACTACGCCAGTTCCAACCTGATCTACGCTTCCTACCACGAGGCCTTTACCTTGTATCGGACCGGCACCTCATCGGCCATTTCCATTCTGACCATGCTGCTGTTCATTGTCCTTTTACTTCTGGAATTTAAATTTGTGGAGAAGGGAGTCTACTATGAAAACTAACAATCATTCGGAAATTGGCTGGCACATGATCCTGGGCGCCATCGTCTTCCTCATGCTGGTTCCCATCGTGTTCGCTCTGTCCAACTCCTTCAAGACTCTGCAGGACGCATTTAATACCATTTTTGAGATCATTCCGTCTCACCCGACTCTGGAAAACTACCGGCATGTATTTGAAAAACTGCCATTTGTCCAGATAACTTTAAATACATTTCTGATCGCGGCATCCGTTACCACCTTCAAAACCATTACCAGCCTGTTTGCCGCCTATTCCTTTGTCTATTTTGATTACAAAGGAAAACAGTTTTTCTACTTTATCATGCTGAGTACCATGTTTATTCCGTTCACCGTGACCATGATTCCAAACTACCTGATGATTTCAAAACTCGGTCTGCGGGATTGCATCTGGGGCGTGGCACTTCCGCAGTTTGCGGATGTTTTAGGTATCTTCCTGCTGCGCCAGGCCGTGCGCGGAATCCCGAAGGCCCTCATTGAGGCTGCGCGGATGGAAGGCATCGGTAGCCTCAAGATCATGCGAGATATCATCCTGCCGCTGGTACGCCCGTCCATTCTCACGACCGGGATCATTTTCTTTATCAATTCCTGGAACGAGTATGTATGGCCGGTGCTCATCTTAAAGAGCAAGGAAAACTACACGCTTTCCCTGGCGCTCCAGATGTACATCAGCGCTGAGGGCGGCACCGAATTTACCATTGCCATGGCCGTATCCGTCATCACCATGATCATTCCGCTGGCTCTGTATCTTATTTTCCAGCGCTATATCATCAACACCTTTGCCGCATCCGGCGTAAAAGGTTAATCTGTCAGGAGGACTTATGAATAATATCGTTTTTGAACACGTCGTAAAAGCATACGGAAAAAATGTGATCGTCAATGATTTGAATATGGAAATCCGGGAAGGGGAGCGGCTGATTCTGCTGGGCCCGTCCGGCTGCGGAAAATCCACCACCCTGCGCATGATCGCCGGTCTGGAGGATATCACCTCCGGCTCCCTGCATATGCGAGGCCAGGTAGTCAACAATGTTGCCTGCGGAGACCGCGGCGTATCCATGGTATTCCAGAACTACGCCCTTTTCCCGCATATGACTGTAAAAAATAACATCATCTACGGTCTGAAAGCCCACAAAATGGAAGCGGCTGAGATTAACCGCCGCCTGGAGGAAGTACTGGAAATGCTGCAGCTGAAAGGTCTGGAGGACCGCAAGCCGAAGGATCTTTCCGGTGGACAGCGCCAGCGTGTTGCCCTGGCCCGCGCCGTCGTAAAACGCTCTGACTACTTTCTTCTGGATGAACCGCTTTCCAACCTGGATGCACAGCTCCGCCTGCGTGCGCGAAAAGAACTGGTCAAGATCCACGAGATGTACCGTCCGACCATGGTTTATGTCACTCATGACCAGATTGAGGCCATGACCGTGGGACAGCGTGTTGCCATCATGTATCGCGGAAATATGGAAATGCTGGACACGCCAAGCCATGTATACAATATGCCGGCAAGTATTTTCTGTGCCCGATTCATTGGCTCTCCGTCCATGAACATCATCTCCTGCCAGTATGAAAACGGCAATCTCTCCATCGGGGACCAGATGATCAGACTGGCTCTGATGTGGCGTCCGATCGCAGATGCCTGTCCATCCGGAAAATACTGCGTTGGCATCCGCCCGGAACATATAGTCTTAAGCAGCCGTCCAACGGAAACTTCCATCTGCGGAACCGTAAAATACGTGGAGGACTATGGAAACCGCTACGGAGTTTATATTGATGTAAAGGGTGAAAAGAGCGAGCTGATTGCCATCTGCAACGACTCGGTTCCGCGCCCGGGCGAAAACATTTTCATCAATATTGATTTCCGCAAACTGCATCTGTTTGATGCCCAGAGCGAGAAGTCCCTTGGATATCCAGAAGAAATCCGCCGTCTGAACGCAGCCCTGGATTTTTCCATGCCGGATGCTCAGAATAAAAACCAGAAAGCAGGAGGTAAATATCATGAATCTTTTGGTCAGTACCAATGTGTATAAACCGGGTCAGCTTGCCCGGGTCATCCCGCATTTACATGCCTTCCGTGGTCAGATTGGCGTCGAGCTGTTCCCTATGTTTGACGCAGACTGCTATGAGGAAGAGCTTCTTCATTGCCTGCCGGAGTTTGAAGGAATCCCAGTTAGTTTTCATGGCCCGTACTATGAAACCGAGCACAGCGCAGCCCCCGGCACCCCGGAATATGCGCACTCCATGGACCTGATCCGCCAAACCCTGCCTTACTGTGTGCGCCTTCAAAGCCAGTATCTGGTCTTTCATCACAATAACATCCCGGTGACGGAAGAACGCCGGGAAGAGATGATCCGTGTTTCCAGAGAAAACTACAGGGAAATTGCGGAGCTGTTCAAGCCGCACCAGATCCCGGTGGTGGTGGAGAATGCCGGTGTCCTGGACCGCGGCAACATGCTGTTTGACCAGGATGCGTTTATCCAGCTCTGCAGGGAAGAGCATTATCCCGTGCTGATCGACATTGGCCATGCTTACGCCAACGGCTGGGACCTGGCACAGACCATGGAAGCGTTAAAGGATCAGATCGTGGCTTACCATCTTCACAACAACGACGGTGTTCACGACAGCCATCAGCGGATTTTCCACGGGACCCTGAATTTTCCCCTGTTTCTGTCTGATTATCAGAGACTGACTCCAAACGCAGATCTGGTTCTGGAATACAGCCCGAATGTGGCAGATGATGAATCCGGAATCCAAGAAGACATTTCCTGGCTTCTGGAGCAGATCCGGAGGTAGCTTATGTTTTCCGAAAAGAAACTATTCTTATTTGATATTGACGGAACCGTGGCCTTGGGCGATGTCCTGCTGCCCGGAGCGGCGGAATTCTTCCAGGAAATTAAAGAGCGCGGCGGGCAGTTTGTATTCATTACCAATAACTCCACCAAAAGCATTGCGGACTATATAAAAAAATTCCGTCAGATGGGTGTCTCAACCGATCCTCAGAATTTTGTAACTGCCTCCACCGCTTCTGCCAGCTGGCTGCGGCAACACGCAGCTGGAAAGACTATCTATACACTTGGAACACGATCACTGATTCGAGAGCTTGAAGGACATGGAATCCGCGTCACCACGGATCCGGACACCCAGGATATTTCCTTTGTGCTGGTTGCCTACGACAGCGAACTTACCTACAAGAAGCTGACTGACACCTGCCGCATCCTGCAGACCCGCCCTGTCACCTTCCTGGCCACCAACCCGGATCTGGTCTGCCCGGTCCCATTTGGCTATGTACCCGACTGTGGCTCCATATGTCAGATGATCACTAATGCCACAGGCCAGGTACCACATTATATCGGAAAACCTTCTACCGATATGGTGGATATTGCGCTCCGGGAAAATCCGTTTTCCAAAGAGGAAACCGTGATAGTGGGTGACAGGTTTTACACTGACATTGCATGCGGGAACGCTTCTGGGGTAGAGACAGTCCTGGTACTAACCGGTGAAGCGAAAAAAACAGATACTATGATTAACACGTACACTCCAACTTATATTTTCGACTCCATAAAAGAAGTAAAGAAAGCCTGGAAGAATTAGTAATCCAGGCTTTCTTTACTTCTTTAAAATCTCCAATGCGGTATGAATGATTGAAAAGATGAAATAACACAACATATGGCATTGCTTACTTATAAAAAAGTAATCGACTCAGCAACGAGAACGATTACTTTTTTAGATAGTATGAATTTAAGTGCTTTTTCATTCTACTGCAAAATCGCAAAGATAGCAAAGAAAAGTGGCATCATGAGAGAGGTATTGATATATTTTCTGCTTAATAATGCTGCCTCATATCTGAAAGAGAGTAGTGTAGATAAATTATATGTATCTATTTTCGCCATATGCAACTCCGAAGCTCAATTCCATTCTCTTCTCTCCCGCTATTTTCCTGACCTCTCGAAAAAATATTTCTCCACTAGGCTCCCCCAATTTGTTCGCTCGCCATCAGGCGTTTGCCGCCATCAGGCGGCGCACTTAATGGACAAATAGAAAGATAAATGGAAAAAAAATAAAAACGGCGCTGATGCGCCGGCAATCAAGGAATTTATACAGCCAATGCACTCTCTTATTCAATAAAAAAGCCGAGGGAGCAATGAAAATTTAGAAATATCTGTTTGCATATGGCGAAAATAAATACATATGATTATCTCAGCATTCATACACATCCTATATATTTTAGTGTAGAACATTATCGGCCATATAAAAAACGGCCAAAAACCTGCTGTTGCATGATTTCCATATAGCAGCGGATTTTTGGCCGTAATTCTTTGTTAAAAATCTTCAATACATATCCCAGCCAGGCCTATGAATATTCCTGGCATCCAGTGATAAATTTAAGCGTTTTCACATCACATTAATTTGCTTTCTTCACAGAAATAATGGTTCCTGTAAACGCATCCACTTCACTGAGCTCTCCCGTATAGGTTACCGTTACCTCATCTCCTTCTTTAACATCTGATAAGCCTTCCGGTGCGGTATCGAATGTCATTGCATAGGTACCCTTATCGCTTTCGATCGTGAACATAAAATCCTTGATCTCCTCAATCTTTCCTGTCACAGATTCCGTTTTTTCCTCTGTTTTCTGCGATTCAGACTGAGTTGTCTCGCTCTGGGTAGTTTCTGCCTTGGTTGTTTCTGCCTTGGTCGTTTCCGCCTGGGTAGGCGCTGCTGTGGTTGTATCAGCCTTGGCACCGCATCCAGCAGCCAAAGCCGCGGTCATCATCAAAACTGCAATAAGATTTCTTTTTTTCATAATAAAGCCTCCAAACTAAATAGATTTGATTTTTTAATTACACTAATTAGACGTATTGAAACCCTGAAAAGTTTCAAAAGCTCTAAAAATTTTTCATTAATTTTTTTATGGCTATCTGACGTATGAATAAGGTCATAAAGAGTCGTAAAATCATTGTTTTATAATCTATTTCATAAATTTATTTCCTTATATCGAATATATAACTTGATATTTTGATTTTTTGTGGTTATACTATAAGGGAAAGGAGGCTTCCAATCATGTTATGCCAGTTTACTTTTCAAAATTTTAAGTCTTACAAAAATGAAACTACTTTAGATTATCAGGCTGCAGTACTTCCTGAATTCAAAAATACACTGATCACTGAGACTTCTGCCCCTGATCTTCTGCCAGTTAATGTCGTCTATGGCCCAAATGGCGGCGGAAAGTCAAACCTGCTGCAGGCGCTTGCTTGCGTCATCTCTACGGTCGTAAAACCGGTGAATGAATTAGGGAAAAACAGACAGGGTTTCATCCTCCAGCAGAAAATTGATGCAGTTCCCTTTCTGTTTGATAAGATTTCCAAAAATGAACCGACCGAATTCCGGATATTTTTCAGGATTGAGAAGAATGAATACTGCTACTATCTTGCCTTAAAAAATGATGAGGTTATTTCGGAATCCCTTTACAGAAAAGCGGTCACCGGGAAGAAAACTGCCATGATTTTTGAACGTGAGGCTGACAGCATTTCCCTTGGCTATACGATTAATAAAAAAAGCCTGAACACCAGCATTAACCCTAAGATGCCGTATCTTTCTTTCCTGTCCATTAACTATGACATTCCGGTCATCAGCGAGGTTATTACATGGTTTGAAAGCTGCATTATCCGCAGCTATGCAAATCCCGTAGTGGAACATCAGATTCTGTTATCCAAAGATGCGCTATATAAGGAGCAGTTCATTCGCGCTTTAAATGATATGGATATTGATATCACTGGGTACCGCTATGATGAAGATACAAAGCAGCTCTTCATGCAGCGCACGTTATCTTCCCAGGAATATGAATTGCCATTCTCCCAGGAATCCGATGGAACCAAGAAGCTTATCGCGGCCCTTCCGGTGATCTTGCTTGCCCTCAGAGAAGGACGCATGGTGATCATTGATGAGCTGGATGCAAAGCTTCATCCGAAGCTTTTGCGCTATGTCATTTCCCTGTTCAAAAATAAAGAGATCAACAAATACGGAGCCCAGCTTTTATTCACATCCCATGACATGTGTACTTTAAAAAATACCATATTCCGCCGTGACGAGATCTGGTTTGCCGCGGAGAATGCTTCCCACGAAAGCGAAATCTATTCGTTACATGAAATCCGTGGGGAAGATAACGACCGCGTCAAAAATACCGCGGCCTACGATAAGCAGTATCTGGAAGGACGCTATGGAGCTGATCCATACCTTTCCAACATGCTCGGAGGTGATTTCGCATGAGTTTAAAACCTCCTAAGAAAAGCGACCTTGATAAGGGCTGGATGAAAGCTCGCCGCGATAAGCCGAAAAAAATCCAGCCGGAATATCACCTGATTGTTACGGAAGGAACCGATACAGAGCCGGCCTATTTTGGTGCCATGAAGGATATCATCAACAGTGCCTATCCAGACCGTATCCAACTCAGTATCCACGGAGCCGGTGATAATACCCTAAACCTGTTCCAAAAAGCCAGGCAGCTGGCCACTACCTCGGCCAATGGATATAAACATGTATGGATCATTTATGATACCGATGATTTTCCAGCCGACCACATCAACAAAGCAGCCGAGCGATGTATGCAGGAATCCACAGAGGAAACCACCTATCATGCCATCTAGTCAAACCAGTGCATTGAATTGTGGTTCCTTCTCCATTTCAGCTTCTTGCAGTCCGATCTGCACCGAAGTTCCTACTGGCCGAAACTGACGGAACTTTTGTCTTTTCAGGGTTTTGGCTCCTATGAGAAAAACCGCACTGACATGTTCAAAATCCTGGCACCCTACCTGGATACTGCTATTGTGAATGCAGAAAAGCTGGAAAAGATTAATACGGGAAAACTGCCTTCCGACTCTGCTCCCGGAACCATGGTCCATGTCCTCGTTAAGAAACTAAGGCCTTATCTCAAAATGGATTAAATGAATGAGTAGCAAGTGGTTTTCCAAGAGACAAATTGTCAAAGACTTTTTCATCAAATTCACAAAAAATCTACAAAAAAGGTGCCAGAAACACTGTATGGCTCCTGACACCTCGTTTGACAGATTATATTTTTCCGCTCAGCAGGTCTTTGCAGAGATACGCATAGTCTGGCAGCTGGTTGATATATGGCTC
>OGZV01002693.1_pt1 | contig 13364 bp, 13 predicted proteins | sample 1576861 | NCBI WGS metagenome assembly OGZV01 (sample SAMEA3541501, study PRJEB24748) | human gut metagenome | biome: human gut; feature: human-associated habitat; material: faeces | place: China | collected 2012
TTAGAATTTTCGATTGTAATGTGTATCTTTGCAACTCAATTAAAAAATGTGATATGGCACTTGCTCAGGACTTGAAAATATACAAGCAGATGTACACCTTGCTCAATCTGATTTTAGATGCTAGGGAACATTTTCCGAAGGCGTTCAAGTACGCTTTTGGAGAGCGTATGATGATGGTTGCCTTGGAATGTTGTGAGCTTATCCAAGCGGCCAATATGTCCCAAGCCCGGCGAGTGTCGGTATTAGAAGAGTTCTCTATCAAATTTGGCAGTTTACAATTGATGATTAGGTTATGTCGAGACCGTCGGATAATCGACGAGGGCAAGTTCTGTGATATTCTCTCCCTTGCCGGGGAGATTGGAGCGCAAGCCACGGGCTGGCGCAAATCAGCGTTAGCCCGTCAGCCGGAATCCTAATTGGTACGCTGGTTAGGAGTGAGCAGTGAAACAAGGTTTATTTGGGTATTCCCCTTGTAAAACGCGAGGAAAGAATTTTAAGTGAATACATACTTCGGGGTCTTCTTGGAACGTAAATATGAACAACGGTAATTCGAACAACAACAATCGTAACAATAGTGGTAGAGTTCGTTCCGTGTGCTGTTCTCTCGCAAATGAGCCTGTCACCTATGACATTCCCTTTTCGTCAATTGTAGCTGCTTTTGAGGACTGTTGCAAAGAAAAGATGTCAAGCAAGGACTGCCTTGCTTTTCTTTGTATCTATCAATCTAAACTTATAGACCTATGGAACGAAGTCCGAACAGGTCGTTATTATCCCGGAACATCCAAATGCTTTGTCGTTAAATGGCCAGTATATCGTGAGGTCTTTGCAGCAGACTTTGCTGACCGTATCATACAACATTGGTGGGCTTTGCGCGTGAACCCCTTGTATGAGGAACGTTTTACGGAACAGGGCAATGTATCAAAAAACTGCCGGAAGGGCGAGGGCACACATTCCGCAATTAGAGCGGTGCAGGAAATGGTAAATGAGCATCCAGATTGGTGGATAGGGCATTTTGATTTGGAAGGTTTCTTCATGTCTATGGACAAAGCCTTATTGGTAGAAATGCTTGATATTTTTATCATGGACGAATACAAAGGGGATGACATAGAGTGCCTGCTATATATCACCCGTGTAATTGTATGCCACAGCCCTCAAGATGATTGTATCCGTAAAAGTCCAATTGCTTTATGGGACAATATACCATCAAGGAAGACATTGTTCGGACAGCCTAAAGGAAAGGGCTGTGCTATCGGTAATTTGTCTTCTCAACTCAATGCAAATTTCTTGGGCAGCGTGTTTGACCATTGGATAAAAGAAGTGAAACACGTAGAATGCTATATTCGCTTTGTGGATGATATGACGATATTGCTTCCCACACGAGAAGACTTTGTGACCCTTGTGCCCGAAATGAGGGACTTCCTTGCCGGGCAATTGCTTGTCAAACTGCACCCCAAAAAGATATATATCCAGCCTGTGCGTAAAGGTGTGCTGTTTGTTGGTGCAATGATATTACCGGGACGAAAATATATAAGTAACCGCACAAGGGGAAAGATGTATGACTGCCTGCGAAAGTACAACAAGCTGGCCGAAGAGGGCAAAGCCTTGGAGAACTTGGAACACTTTGTACAGTCCATGAACTCGTACCTCGGTATGATGATACACTTCGACAGTTACAATATACGCCGGAAAGTGATGTTTATGCTACATAAAGAATGGTGGAAATACATCATGATGGACGGTAAGCTCTCAAAACTTATTATCAAGAAACGATACAAGCCGCGAGAACAGCTAAAAGCGAGAATACGGAATGGAGATTATAGAGCCATGCTGACACCCATACTTGAGACCGAAGAACCGACAGATATGGGGCAATAAAAAAGCCCCCGGCCTGTTCAATGTAACGCCAATCACATATAAACATAAAACGCCAACAGAAGCGCGACCGGGGGCTGTAGACCCTCTTTCGCCTCTGTTGGCATTGTTTTTAATATGTGATTGGCAATACAAAAGTAGTAAAAATATAGATAATGACAGTATTTGAGATATTGAATTTTAATAAAGAGTTGTTGAAGCGGCTTACTGAAATAGGGTATAAGCCGGACGATTGCAAGTATATCGACCTCTATTCCGACTATGAACGTATGCGGAAGAACGGTGATAAAGTGACCTATATAGTCAGTGCTTTGGCTGATAAATACAATGTCAGCGAGCGTAAAATATATGGGGTGATAAAGCGTTTTGGAAAGGACTGTACGCTTCGTGCAGTGTGATGTGGACGGTTATTTTGCCTGTCTTCGGGAATGTTCGGAAATTTGCAGCGTTAAATGATTGCTGTTATGAGAAAAGAGTATTTATCTGCTCCATTGCCTTTTGTAGGGCAAAAGAGAATGTTTGCAAAAGAGTATAAGAAAATCCTCGCCACATTGGACGATAATGCCGTATTTGTGGATTTATTCGGAGGTTCGGGCTTGCTGTCGCACATAACGAAGTACAACAAGCCCAATGCGACGGTTGTGTATAATGACTATGACAATTACCGTCGCCGACTGGAGAATATAGGCAGAACCAATAAGCTGTTGGCTGATTTGCGTGTCATCGTAAAGGACTGTCCGCGTCACAAACTGATAGACCGAAAGGTGCGTGAACTCGTCTATGAGCGTTTGGAACATGAGGAGCAAACCGGATTTGTGGACTATATCACCATATCGTCCTCTTTGTTGTTCTCCATGAAGTACGTTCTTTCACTTGACGAACTACGAAAAGAAGGAATGTACAACAACATCAGAAAGAACGATTACTTGTGTGAAGGCTTCTTGGATGGGCTTGAAATTACCAGCTGCGACTACCGGGAACTGGTCGATAAATATAAGGATAATCCGAACGTGGTGTATTTGGTTGACCCTCCTTATTTGTGTACGGAAGTCGGAACATATAACATGAGTTGGTCGCTGGCAGACTATTTGGATGTGCTTACAGTTCTACAAGGTAAACGCTTTGTTTATTTCACTTCTAACAAGTCTTCTATTGTGGAGTTGTGTGATTGGTTAGGGCAGAACCAAACTCTCGGAAATCCGTTCAAAAACGCCCAAAAGATAGAGTTTAATGCTCATGTGAACTACAACGCAAAATACACCGACATTATGCTGTATCAAATCGCTTAAATGTTCCTTTTGAATGTTGTTCAAACAGTATTTGAACAGAAAATAAAAGCCGCTCAAATGAGTGGCTTTTTATGTATTTTTGGTGCATTTCGTTTTTGCTTCAAAAATCACATTTCGTTTTTGCAAAGTTGCGCTTTTCGTTTTGCCGTGATTATGAGTATCTTAAAATATTCCCTGCTGGAAAATTTTGAACTGTCAGAAGAGGCCACCTCGTCAACAGCCTCTTCCAGAGTTTCATCATTCTCCTTGACTTGGGAAATATAATCCCTAACCATAATGGCATAATCCTCCAAACGGGCATATCGGAATTGAAAAGAATCAATTTCGGCACACCAAAGCCTTATTTTTTCTCCAATACAGGAGGGAAATAAATTTTCATAGTCTACCGATTTCAAGCTGTCCAACCATTCTTTAACTATTTCTTTAGCCTTCTCATCAGTTAAAAATCGAATATTTTCCATGATACAAATGTTTTTCTACCTGTAAATTGCCAGTGTAAATGATTGATAAATTATTGATTTGAAATCTCCTACAAGTTGATTTTCTGTCTGAGGCACAAGGTATATAAGATCTTTTTTTAAATAGGATTCACTCGGTTGGATTCTCATATTTTTTAAACCTGCTTTTTTCCCGGCCTGCTTTAACAGATGACTTTTTTGTATAGCCAGATTCAACATCCCAACATAGCCTGACAACTGTATATCTGTTGAATCTGTCAGTTGGTTTATATGAGAAAAATCATAGCAATATTTGACAAACAGCAGGATTTCATATTCTTCTGCCATCAGGTTATTTAAATAAGATGTTTTTTTTGAACTATGTATGAACATGACTATACAAATTAAAGCAACACCCAAAAATTGTTCACTTTCAAATGTTGCTTCAAATATAGTGATAATCTTTTTTATGCTATACCTTTTACGTATTCAAAAAGTTGTTTTAGTTGTGCTGGAGTCATTTTTTCCATACTTTCTATGATCCCCGATTTGTATTGATGCGTATTCCATTTCTCCATCTGCATCTTTTGGGTTTCGTCAGCCACTTCAATGTAAGGCTTCATACTTTCATAATCGGAATGACCGGTACAGCTCATTACCACACTGGCCGGAATACCAAGAGCGAGTGAACAACATACAAAAGTCCTTCTTGCATCATGACAGCTAATTTGCTCCCAAAACTTATAGGTATCTTCATGTCTGGTATTGCCTTTGAAATAAACTTGGGATATTTCACGATCCAGACCTGCTAATTTGGCAGATTCTTTCAAGTAATCATTTAATTTCTGATTACTTGGAACTGGGAAAATGGTATCACCTTTGTACCAGGAATATTTTTTAATGATTTGCATGGCATGTTCATTCAGAGCGATATGCAGTTTGTCATCGGTCTTTTCAGTACAGAAATCCAAGTATCCATCCACCAGATTAACCGGTTTGAGTGCGGCCAGATCCGAATATCTGAGTGAGGTGAAGGCCATGAAGCAAAACATGTCCCTGGCTTTTGACAAGTGTTCCTTCTCTTTGGGGAATTCAAAGTGAAAGAAATGCATCAGTTCCTTGTATTTTAAAAAGGTGACAGCTTTCGGTATAACTTTTAACTTAGGTTTGAACTCCAGTACACCGGGTTGTATTACATAGCCATTTCTGGAAACCCAACGAAGAAATGATTTTAGCATTTTAAATTGTTTTACAATGGTGCGATTACAATAATTGTTTTTAATGTACCAGTTCATTAGCTGAATCATTTTATCCTTATTCAGCGTGTCCAGTTCTATTTTAGAATCATAGCCTGTTAATTGATGCCACATTTGTTCATATTTATATTGTGCATTTTGACTCCAATTCCCTTCTTGTGGGCGAAGTCGTAAAAAATCAGAAAATATATCTTTTAATGTTTTGGATTTGTTTTCTTTTACAATTTCTTCTTCTTTAATTCTTCCTAATTTTTCATTCACCTGTTCTTTCAAATCTGTGGTAGTTGGTATTGCTGAATGAATGTCATATTTAGCAAACACTTCCTCAATACAGGCAATGAAACTACGGATTGTACTATTGATTTCACGGGCATAAACTGTTTTTCCACTAATCTTATGGGTCGTGTTACTTTTTACCAGTTGCCTGTCGCTATCCCATTTAAGAGGGTCAATAGTGTAACCAACAGAGAAACCCACTTCATTCTTCTTGCTGTTCCATCTCACACGGATCATCAGTTGTCCGTTCTTCATTACATAAGCTCTTGTACTAAAACTTGTCTTCTTCATACGCTTTAAAATTTAATTCTGGTGTGAAATTAAGGGGAATATTTTCAAGGGAAAAGAGGGTGATATCACATGGGACCGAATGATATTACAAACTAGTTTTCCCTGTTTTATTTTTTAATTTCAAAAGCTAAGATACGAAGACTAATCGGGGGGAGTAAGACCCTTTAACTACTCCCCCGATTTCTAAGATTATATGGTATTATTAGAGATTAATATAGATCGTTATTTTGGTATGTTGTTGATTATTAGTATTATATGATGTCGGAAAAGGTGTGGTGAATTTATTTCTCATCTCCCTCCAGCTCCACAAACTAAGAGTGATTCGTCCTTGGGTTTTCATAATCCAAGGACGAATTCTTTTTTAGAAGAGTAATGTATGTAGCTTACTCATGTTTCTTTTCTGATTTTTGTAGAATACATTTTCTCTCTTTTTCTAAAGATATTCTTGTTTTTCACGTAAAGACACTTGTTTAAAGATGAATGCTATTTTATTGTTTAATGACTAATTCTATTACATAATCTATGTCATCAGGTACTTGAGGCAGTTTTATAAATATGCCGTCTTTCTCTTGTTTGAAAGAAAGTGGAGTTTTGGAAATGAACTGTATTGCTTTCTTTACTTTTACCTTCAGAGGTATATAAAGTGCATCATCCTGCAAATCTAGTATATGGATGAATAAACGGTCACCTTTGCGAGTTGATACCCCCCATGTATGAGGAACTACATCACCACCACGGGTTCCATAAATCGTTTCTCCATATTGATTCATCCATTTACCCACCTGTTTTAGATGCTCTACAGCTGTAGCTGGTAATTCTCCGTTGGGTTGAGGGCCAATATTCATTAGCAAATTTGCATTTTTTCCAGCTGCCTTAACCAAATAGTGTATCAATTCTTTAGGGGATTTGTAATTTTGGTCTTCAATTCTGTAGCCCCACATTCCGTTCATTGTTTCACAAGTTTCTAAAGGGAGTTCACTTATTCCTTGTCCTGCTGAAAAACCGGCTTTGTTTTCACCGGGCAAATCACGTTCGAACATTTGGAAATCTTCTCCTGCATAAGGAATTCGGTGATGATTGTTACCTATTAGACAGGATGGTTGCAGTTTATGAATTAATGCGTATTGTTCTTCCAGTTGCCAATTGAAGTTGGTAGGTTGATCCCAAATACCATCAAACCAAATGGCACCGACAGGACCATAGTTAGTCAAAAGTTCGGTCAGCTGTTTATTCATAAACTTGTAGTAACTTGCCCAGTTTCCATGTCCTTTGGGACGTCCTGTTCCATGTCCGGTGTTTCCTTCCGGATAGTCGTCACGAAACCAGTCCAAATGCGAATAATAAAAATGGAGTTTGATGCCTTGTTTTTGACATTCTTCTGCCAGTTCTTTTAGTATGTCTCGTTTGAAAGGGGTGGCATCTACGATATTAAAATCGGATTCTTTTGTATCAAACATTGAGAAACTGTCATGGTGTCTACTGGTAATACAGATATATTTGGCTCCGGAGGTTTTGATGGCGGAAACCCATTCGGCAGCATCGAAGCGCGAAGGATAGAATCCGGATGCCAGTTTGGCGTATTCATTACGGTTGATGTTGTGAGTGTTCATATACCATTCTCCTTGGGCGGTCATACTGTAAATGCCCCAATGAAGGAATATACCGAATTTATTATCTTGAAATTCCTGCCGTGCTTTTATATTTTCAGGAGTAGGTGTATAAATTTGATTGGAGGTTTGTGCGAAGGCTGAAGTTCCCGCCATCAATAACAAGGCTGCGCCTAATTTGATTTTTTGTGCTAATTTGTTTCTCATTGTTATTATAAATTTGTTTTGCGAAATATAGTTATACTCTTGGAATATTTAAAGCATTTTTTGAAAAATGTTGCACTGCGAATTGAGTTTTAATGGATTCTAACTGGGGGTATGTAAAGAGTCTTTTTTGTTTATAAGGTATAAAAAGATGTTTTCTATTGTTTGGAAATTAATCATTCTATACCTTTGTGAAAGTAATATTGAATTTTATATGAGAGTAAAAGAAATTCCTATACTGCTTTTGACCGGTTATCTGGGCAGTGGAAAAACGACATTAGTGAACCATATTCTTTCTAATAAACGTGGTATTAAGTTTGCGGTTATTGTCAATGATATCGGTGAGGTGAATATTGATGCCGACCTCATACAGAAGGGGGGGATTGTAGGAAAGAAAGACGAAAGCTTGGTAGCACTTCAGAACGGTTGTATCTGTTGTACTTTGAAGATGGATTTGGTGGAGCAGATAGATGATATTATGAAGCAGGAGCGTTTTGATTACATTGTGATTGAGGCAAGTGGGGTTTGTGAACCAGCTCCTATCGCACAGACTATTTGTTCTATTTCAAGTATGGGGAATACGTACGGGGGATGTCGTTTGGATTGTATTGTGACTGTGGTAGATGCCTTGCGTCTGCAAAGTGAGTTTTCTTGTGGCAACGATTTGACCTGTAAGGGTATTGACGAAGAGGATATTGAAAATTTGATTATCCAACAGATTGAATTTTGTAATGTTGTATTGTTGAATAAGGCCTCGGAAGTGAAACGTGACGAATTGGAACGTATCAAACAGATTATCCGTACATTGCAACCTGCAGCTGAAATAATAGAATGTGATTATGCTGATGCAGATTTGGATAAGATAATCTATACTGAAGCATTTGACTTTGAACGTACTGCCACTTCTGCCGGTTGGATACGTGGAATAGAGAGTGCCCTTACGGAAGAGCAGAAAAAAGAAGCGGAGGAGCATGAGCATCATCATCACGATGAGGAGCATGCACACCATCATCATCATGAAGGTAGTGAAGTGGATGAATATGGCATCAGTACTTTTGTGTATTATCGTCGTTCGGCTTTTGATATCCATAAATTTGATCGTTTTGTATCCACCCAGTGGAGTCGTAATATTATTCGAGCAAAAGGAGTCTGTTATTTCAGCAATAATCGTGATATGTCTTTTCTTTTTGAACAGGCCGGTGTGCAGAAAAAGTTGAAGGAAGCCGGTTTATGGTATGCTACGGCACCTGAAGAAGAACTGATAGAGGTAATACGTCAGGAGCCGGGCTTATTGCGGGATTGGGATGATAAATATGGAGATCGTATGCAGAAAATAGTTTTTATCGGGCGACATCTTGATAAAGAAGAGTTGATACGTGAACTTGATGAGTGTCTGGAATAGGTTCTCAAAAGAGGATATAATCTTTGGTATGATGGCATCTCATTATACCAAAGATTTTTTATCTTATTTTCTTACCTTATTTCCATTGATATACAGTTCTTTCAGTACTACATCCTTAGCTCCCGTAATTAAATTTCCCTTTTTCTCTACATTATTGAAACGGCTGTTTGTTACATGGATGTCTTCAATATTGACACGGTCGTCATATCCGGTAATCAAGACTCCGTACTTACTTTTTTCACTGGTAACATTATCCAGATATATATGGCGTACTACAGGTGGGAAATTTCTGTCACATTTTTCACGGTTTTCATATTGCAGGTTGATTTTCAAAACGGCTTCGCGACATTCACCTACTTCTACATTACGCACATAAATATTTTCAATGACACCACCACGGCAGTTGTTGGTTTTGATGCGGATGACACGTTCCAGGTTCGGGCTGTCCATTTTGCAGTTTTCAACAAACAGGTTCTTATATCCTCCCGAAATCTCACTGCCTACAACTACACCACCGTGTCCGTCTTTCATTTCGCAATTGCGTACAATGATATTTTCACTTGGTACATTCCATTTCCGTCCGTCGGCATTCCGTCCGCTTTTAATGGCAATGCAGTCGTCTCCAGTATCGAATATACAGTTTTCAATTAATACGTTCTTACTTGATTCCGGATCGCAGCCATCGCTATTGGGACCGTGACTGGAAACTTTAACCCCACGCACTGTCAGACTTTCACAAAATAAAGGATGGATAACCCAAAACGGAGAATTTTTCAATGTTACATTTTCTATTAAAATAGTGTTGCAACGATATAGATTGATAAGTTGGGGACGTAAACCGTCTTCAAAAGTCATTTGGCGCTTATCTATCGGGGCAAATGTTTCGGCGTACATCAGTAATTTGTCTCTGCCGCCATTTTTTTGAGCTGTCATCCCTTCCTTCCAGCCATAGTGTGGAGCACCACACATACTCCACCAGTTATCATTACTGGCCTGTCCGTCTATAATACCTTTACCGGTAATGCCTATGTTGCTTTCACCATAAGCATAAATTAATGGATGCAAATTGTAACAGTCTACTCCTTCCCAGCGAGTGAGTACGGTTGGAGTATATAGATATTTCTCTGAAGAAAATTTTAGATAGGCACCTTCTTCCAAATGCAGATTTACATTACTTTTCAGTGTGATAGGACCTGTTAGAAATTCTCCGGGTGGAACTAATACAGTTCCTCCACCTGTCTGGCTGCATGTGAGGATAGCTAGATTGATTGCTTCATGGCAGAGTATTTCACCATTATTTCCTTCTTTGGCACCGAAATCTTTAATGTTGTACACACGATCGGGAAAAGAAGTCTTTTTGATTTGTTTTTCTATTTGCTCACTTTCTTTCCAAATCTCTTGTGGTATTTGTGCATGAGCAAGTCCAAAATATGCACATATACAAAGTACACTAACTAACTTTTTTACCATATCTTTGATGTTTAATAATTAATAATTTCATAGTTACCAAAAAATATCTACGATGCAATATTAAAGCATATAATTAGAAAATAAGTGGATTAATTGCCCATTATTGTGTAAATTCTAATAATAGAGGAATAACTGCTGCTACATTTTTATATTATTTGTATATTCGTACCTTAATAATCTGATATTATGAAATACATCACTTGTATATATTGATATCTGTTGGGGAATTCTTGTCGTGATAGGAGGTAGTATTTCTACTACCAAAGATAGTCTTCTGAATATTATAAGATATACAAGCGCAGGATTCCATTAATTCTTCTAGTCTGAAAAAATAATTTAGTGAACTACCTGTAAAGTATGGAGTAGATCAACTGAACTATGAAAATTACCGTTTGGAAACTAAGAACAGGAGTTTTTTAGTAATTAGACTTTTTATGGTACTTGTATTGGTGAAATTACCAAAAGGGGAAATGTTTATCTCCACCAATGAATTGCATTTGTCGCTAGTGATAGAGAGCCTGTTTGATAATACTAATAAATTTACAGATTCTGGATCTGTAACTCTTAAAATAAAGTTGGATAAGGCACAAAGTAAGTTACGAATTGAAGTAACCGATACCGGCTGTGGCATTCCTCCCGAAGAACGGGAGGAAATATTTCTGTGTTTGTCTGTATAACTTAGTGTGTGCCTTCTTCAATGTCACGCTTTCGTTTCAATGCTTCCAGGAAATAATAGTCTGCATAATTTAAAGGTACATCTATTTCTGTGCCATGAGGAATACTGCCCACTGAATGCATTAATAAAAAGTTACCATTTTTTCCAAGAGATGCCAGATAGTTTGGTGAGGCTAGAGAGGCCATAATACTGTCTGCATAGTTTTTATAACTGTTTGCATCAGGCACATCCATTGTACTAATTTCATAAAGTGCAGAAGCTATACAAGAAGCACTTGAAGCGTCTCGTGGTTCATTGGGAATATTGGGAGCATCCATATCCCAATAAGGAATCAAGTCTTTGGGAAGTCGGGGATGTGTTTTCATAAATTGGAAAGTCTTCAATGCCTGATTCAGATACTTTTTATCATGAGTTTCCCGGTAACACACAGTGTAACCATAAATCGCCCATGCTTGTCCACGACTCCAAGTCGATTCGTCTGCATATCCTTGGGCTGTTTGTCTATGCCGTACCATGCCGTCTGCCAAACTATAATCTATTACATGATAACAACTTCCGTTTGTACGGAAATGCTCTTTCAAAGTGCGGTCTGCATGGTTCACTGCTATATGATAAAAGGTGGAATCACCAGATAATTTAGTTGCTTCAAATAGTAACTCTAAATTCATCATATTATCTATTATGACCGGACATTCCCAACCGCGTTCCGATTGCCAGCCGCGGGTCACATCCCATGATTGGATAATTCCCGGCTTTTCACGGAAACGAGTAGCTAATGAACGTGCAGCTTCTATCATGACTTCTTTGTATCTGGGTAATTTAGTTGTTCGCCATCCATTGCCGAAACTACAATTTATCATGAAACCTACATCATGGTGCCAAGTCAGTTTTTTGGCTTCTTCTATGGCCGAAGTGTATTTATCAGCTAATGATAAGAGAGTAGTGTCGCCACTTAACTCATATAGATACCACACTGACCCAGGGAAAAAACCACTTCGCCAGTCGGCGTAGTCACAATAATAAATGGTACTGTCAGTTTTCAGTGTCACAGGGTTTATAAATTTCTCTGATTTTTCTATAATTTGTATTTCATTCCCGATTTGTGCACGTGCAAATGCTACATTTTTTTCTATAAAGGAATCTGTTCTGGCGGATTGTTTATTTTTCTCTGTGCAAGATCCCCATAAAGTAGAGCAAGCGAGTATTGTAATATAGAGGACTTTCTTCATAGTACTTATTTTTTTATAATTTGCTACGAAGATAATGATAAATTTGTTGAAGAGAAACTTTAAGGTATTCTTTTACTTTGAAAACAGATTGATTCTGCTTCCAAAGTAAAAGAATATTGATCATAGAAATACAATAATCATTTCAGTTATTATTCTTCTTTTTGTAACTGAACTTTTATAGTATTGCTGTATCACTTAATAGTTGATATACCCCACTTATAATTCCTAAAACGAATATGCCGGCTACACATACCAACAGACTGATGCGCATCGGAGTTGCTGTACGAAAATTGCCGATAGGGTCTTCATTAGGTGTGATGAACATGGCTTTTACAATCAATAAGTAATAATACAATGAAATGATTGTATTGACCAATGCGATAAATACAATAAGATAATATCCGCTATGGAATGCTGCCATGAATACAAAGAACTTACTGAAGAATCCGGCAAATGGCGGGATACCTGCCAATGAGAAAAGAGCAAGTGTCATGACCATAGTTAGTTTGGGGTTGGTCTTATAAAGTCCGTTATAATCTTCGCGCTCTATTTTACCGTGGGTATGTTGCTCAATGGTATTGATGACACCGAATACGGCGAGATTGGCGGCAATGTATACTACTATATAATATACTAGGGATGCCATGCCCTGCGGAGTTCCAGCCAGTACAGCCAACATTATGTAACCGGCTTGAAATACTGCTGAAGGCCATAAAGCGTTTCAGGTTGTTTTGGCGGATGGCGAACAGATTGGCTATAGTGATGGTGGCTACAATGATAATACATAGTATTTCACTCCATTGTTCAGTCATTGGTCCGAATACTTTCATTAAAATAATCATTAAAGCAAAAGCAGCTGCGCCTTTTGAAATAACGGATAGGTAGGCGCTTACTGTAGTCGGTGCACCTTGATAAGTATCTGCTGTCCACAGATGAAAAGGTACCAAGCTTAATTTGAAGGCCAGTCCGGAGAAGAAAAATACTAGTGCAAGAACTTGTAATGGAGTTCCTGTCAGTCCGGCAGGGATATCTTCAAAATATAAAGTACCTGCTGTCCCATAAATCATAGAAATGCCATAGAGGAAAATACCGCTGGAGAATAAAGCCGAAAGAATGAATTTAGCTCCGGCTTCGGCACTATGCCCTTTATATTTATCGAAAGCTACGAGACAAGCCATAGGAACGGTTGCCAATTCCAATCCAAGGAAGAATAGCAGGAAGTGCCCTGCGCTTACCATGAAATACATACCCAGCAAGGTACTGAGGGTAAGGATGTAGAATTCGCCTTGTTTATGACGGGTGTCTTCACGGTTTAGCCAAGTGTCTGCTTGCAGAAACACCAGTATGGTACCTAT
>OGZV01002694.1_pt1 | contig 13361 bp, 7 predicted proteins | sample 1576861 | NCBI WGS metagenome assembly OGZV01 (sample SAMEA3541501, study PRJEB24748) | human gut metagenome | biome: human gut; feature: human-associated habitat; material: faeces | place: China | collected 2012
ACTGCCAATCTGGCCAAAGGTGCCGTAGCCATGTCAAAGAAGAAAACCATTGTAATTTCTTCCGCGGCTTTCGGGTCAGCCTGTACAAGCAGTTCATGCAGCGCGTGTGGGCCGTTTACTCTGGCATATTCTTCCAGCTGGTTTCGCAGCGATGTATCCTCTACATGCTCGGTAAAGTCGATATCATATAAAACCGACTGGATATAAAAGCCTGTCCCGCCCACAAGAATCGGGATTTTATGACGGCTTAAAATATCTGAAATCGCTTCTTTTGCCAGCTTCTGAAACAGCACGACATTGAAATCCTCATCCGGGTTGAGCACGTCGATTAAATGATGGCGGACCCCCTGCATTTCCTCGTTGCGTACTTTGGCAGAGCCAACATCCATGCGCCGGTACACCTGCATGGAGTCGGCGGAAATAATTTCACCGTTCACCGCCTTTGCAAGGGCAACAGACAGGGCCGTTTTTCCGACAGCGGTCGGACCTGTCAGGATGACGAGGGGCGGCTTTGAGGGCGCACTGCCTGCGCTTGGGCAGTTTTGAATGTTGAGTCCGGTGTCGGGAGAACCTTTTTCATTATTCGCTACGCTGCAGGCAGAAGGTTGTATCTTTTCCATAAAATTTTATCTCTCCAAATTGAAAGCTATATCTCCCAGTTCTATTTTCGGGGATCGAATTCCCATTACACGATTCGCTTGAATTTGCGTTCCAGCTCCTGCTTTGTCATCACAATCATCGTCGGGCGGCCGTGCGGGCAATGATACGGATTATCGAGAGTCAGAAGCTGTTCCAACAGTTCCTGCATTTCGGCAAGGCTTAAACGATTATTGCCCTTGACTGCAGATTTACAGGCCATCGTAGCGATACGTTCTGCGATCGCGGTCGGTGCATTCGGAGTCTGACCGGTTCCCAGCTCATCCAGAATATCCTGTAAAAATTCTGCCTCGCAGTGTCCGTACAGATCGCAGGGAACTGCGCGCATCGCATAGGAGCTGCCGCCGAAGGAATCGATTTCAAAGCCGAGCTGTTCAAAATACTCCTGATACTGTTCCAGAAGCGCTGCTTCAGCGCCTGTGAGTGTTACGATCAAAGGCGGCATCAGGTTCTGGCTGACGGGCTGTTTGTCGTAGAATCGTTTCATGAGCATTTCGTATTTTACCTTTTCATGCGCCGCATGCTGGTCGATCAGAATCATTTTATCATGATACACGGCAATCCAGTACGTGTCAAAGATCTGACCGATAAGCTGGTATTCGTCCACCGCCTTGCGGCTAAGGATTTTTTCATCAAATAAATTCAACTGCTCTGATTTTGCAATGTCAGGCGCCTGTGTCTCATATGCGATTCGATTCTCACGGACAGCCTGTTCGAAGCGTTTTTTCTCAAAGGGCTGCGGCGGGAGAATCGCCGAATGGTGCTGGGGCCTCTGTGAGGAAACACCGACATTTTCTGATGTGCCAATCCCTGCACCGGTAGAAGAAACGGGATCTGCCGTAGCTTTGGAAAGCGAATCGCCGGCAGCAGATTCTTCCTCTGTCTTTTGTGTGGACAAACCGTCCACGGCTGTATCAAGCATATTGACTTTATTGGTCAAAGCTCGGACGGTTGGCTTATTTATGCTATTTTCTGTACTTTGGTTGCTTATGGCCGTTGACCTGGCAGGTCGGCTTTTGTATAAATTGACCATATCGGTCGATCGTTGTTTTGCCGAATCCGGCATCGGTGCTGCTGCCTGGACATCCTTACGCTCCTGCTGGCGATGTCCAGTCGGAATGCCGGAGGAAAGGAGCTTTTGTGTGAGACTGACGGCAGTTTGCTTAGATGCCTGCGCACCGCTTTTTTCCGTCCTTTTGTCGTCATCCAGCACAACCTGCGGGATCATCTCCCGGTCGTGCAGTGCTTTCTGCACCTGCTCTTCCAGAAAATCGAACACCCTGCGGTTATCCGAAAAGCGCACTTCCATTTTGGATGGATGGACGTTGACATCTACCTGTTCGGTATCGATCTGAAGATGGAGGTATGCCATCGGAAATTTATGCTGCATCAGATAGGCCTGATAGCCGCTCTCCAATCCTTTTGAGAGCACCTGGCTTTTGATATAGCGGTTGTTGACAAAGAAAAATTCGAAATTGCGATTCGGGCGCACCAGCTGCGGACTGCCAAGAAATCCTTTTACAGAAAATCCGTTGTCAGAAGCCTCGAACGGGAAAATTTCCTTTGCGATTTCACGTCCGTAAATCCGATAGATGACCTCCTTTAAATCGCCGCTGCCGGAGGTGGAAAAACGGGTTTGGCGGTTGATCTGGAACGTAAAAGAAATATCCGGTCTGGAAAGCGCCATGTGCTCCATCAGATCTGCAATGTAGCCGCCCTCCGTCGCCGGCGTTTTTAAAAACTTCTTACGGGCGGGTGTGTTATAGAACAAATCGCGGACAAGGATCGTCGTGCCCTCCGGCGCACCGATTTCCGAAAAATCCGCTTCCCGCTCGCCTTCGATGCAATAGCGGACGCCGACTAAGGAATTCTTCGTGCGCGTGATCAGCTCAACCATCGAAACGGCGCAGATGCTGGAAAGCGCCTCCCCTCGAAACCCCAGGCTATGAATCCGGCTCAAATCCTCTACGCCGCGGATTTTGCTCGTCGCATGGCGTAAAAAGGCTTTCCGGATCTGCGCCTTTTCAATTCCAGAGCCATTGTCCGTAACCCGGATAAACGAAGTTCCGCCATCCTTGATTTCGACCGTGACAGCGGTTGCACCTGCATCACAGGCATTTTCCACCAGCTCCTTGACCACACTGGAGGGGCGTTCCACCACTTCTCCCGCTGCAATCTGGTCAATGGTTTTGCTGTCCAGAACCATAATTTCAGCCATATGTAAAATTCCCCCTTATCCGTTTCCCCAGCGGTTTTTAAGCTTGTTCTGCAGTCGATAAAGCGTGTTGAGCGCATCGAGCGGCGTCAGCGTCTGGATATCGACGTTTTTTAATTCCTCGAGAACGTCCTCATCCTTGACCGTATCGAAGAGGGAAAACTGTTCCAGATCCACTTCATCGTAATGCTTTTGTTTCTTTGCCGTCGTGTCTGTATCCACGGAAATGCTCTGTACTTTTTCTGTAATGTCGTTGTCGGAAAGCTGCTTGACGATTTCCTTTGCGCGGTCGATAACCATATCCGGGACACCTGCAAGCCGAGCCACCTGAATGCCGTAGCTCTTATCTGCGCCGCCCTTGATGATTTTACGCAAAAAAACGATATCATCGCCCTTTTCCTTGACCGCGATACAGTAATTGTTGACGTTGCCGATCTTACCTTCCAGCTCGGTCAGCTCGTGATAATGCGTTGCAAACAGCGTCTTTGCCCCCAAAAGCTTTCGGTTACTGATGTGCTCGATCACCGCCCAGGCGATGGAAAGACCGTCAAATGTCGACGTGCCTCTGCCGATTTCATCCAACACAAGAAGGCTTTTGGACGTTGCGTTGCGCAGAATATTTGCGACTTCGTTCATCTCGACCATAAAGGTAGACTGACCGCTTGCCAGATCATCGGATGCGCCCACGCGGGTGAAAATCCGGTCGACAATGCCGATATTTGCCGTTTTTGCCGGCACAAAGCTGCCGATCTGGGCGAGCAGCACGATCAGTGCGGTCTGACGCATATAGGTGGATTTACCAGCCATATTGGGGCCTGTGATAATCGCAATGCAATGCTTCTGGTTATCCAGATAGGTGTCATTGGAAATGAACATATCGTGGTCGGTCATCTGTTCAACAACGGGGTGCCGGCCGTCTCGGATATCGATTACGCCCTTTTCATTCAGAACCGGGCGGACATAGTGATTTCGCTCCGCAACAAGTGCAAGGGAGGCAAAGACATCCAGGCGGGCAATTGCCTTTGCCGTGCGCTGGATACGTTCGATCTGCGTGGCAATCTGTTCCCGCACGCTGCAGAATTTATCATATTCCAGTCCCGTCAGCTTGTCTTCGGCATTCAAAATCATATCCTCAAGTTCTTTTAACCGTGGCATGGAATAACGCTCCGCGTTTGTCAGTGTCTGCTTACGCACATAATCGTCCGGCACCATATCCTTATAGGAATTAGTGACTTCCAGATAATAGCCGAATACCTTGTTATATTTGATTTTGAGGTTTTTGATCCCGGTGCGTTCCCGTTCCTGCTCTTCCAGCTCTGCCAGCCAGGTTTTGCCCTCTGTTTTGGCAGCGCGCAGCTGGTCGATGGTCTCGTCGAAGCCCTCTTTGATCATGCCGCCCTCACGGATGGAAATCGGAGGCTCTTCGACGATTGCCTCTTCGATCAGCGTGCACAAATCCTGCAATGCGTCGATATCGTTTTCGATTTTTACCAGCTCCTCGGAATGAAAATCCTCCAGCACGCTTTTGATCGGCGGCAGCATCTGCATGGAATTACGGAATGCGATCAGATCCCTCGGGTTCGCTGTTTTGTAGCTGACTTTCCCCAGCAGGCGTTCCAGATCGTAAACCGCGTTTAAATATTCGCGGATTTCTTCGCGGGACATTGGATTTTTCAGCAGCTCGTCGACCGCGTCCAGGCGCAGGTTCATCTCCTTCTTCGCAATCAGTGGCTGCTCGATCCAGCTGCGCATCATGCGAGCACCCATGGCGGTTTTCGTCTTGTCCAGAACCCATAACAGGGAACCGCGCTTTTGCTTTTCGCGCAGCGTTTCCGTCAGCTCCAGATTCCGGCGTGTGGAGGAATCCAGCAGCATGTATTTGTTCGTCAGATACGGATCGATATGGGTAAAATGCGCCAGACTGGTTTTCTGTGTATCATACAGATACTGCATCAGACCGCCCGCCGCGATCAGGCCGTTCGCAAATTCCTCGAGGCCAAGACCGATCAGCGAAGAGACATGGAAATGCTTCTGCAGGCATTTGCGGCACAAATCTTCATCAAAATAGTGCGGATCGAGGGAATAAACCGTGATATGCAGCCGGTTTCTCAGATCTTCGATATCCACACCGCTCATCAAAAACGCGTCGTTGCAGATGATTTCAGACGGGTGATATTTGTTGATTTCATCCAGCAGCTTTTTGGCGTCCTCCACCTCGGTCACATAATAGTCCCCGGTTGTGACATCCGCGACGGACAGCCCTGTTTTTCCGGTAAAATAGGCAACGCACATCAGATAATTGTTTTTGGACTCCTCCAGCGCCTGAACGTCTAAGTTGGTGCCGGGGGTGACGATGCGCACGACATCCCGCTTTACCAGTCCTTTTGCGAGCTTCGGGTCTTCCATCTGTTCGCAGATCGCTACTTTATAGCCTTTGGAAACCAGTCTGTCCAGATAGCTCTCCACAGCATGATAGGGAACTCCGCACATGGGGGCACGTTCTTCCAGACCGCAGTTTTTTCCGGTCAGCGTAATTTCCAGCTCTTTCGACGCGGTCAGTGCATCGTCAAAGAACATTTCATAAAAATCGCCCAGACGGTAAAAAAGAATGCAGTCCGGATACTGTTTTTTTGTTTCCAGATATTGCTGCATCATCGGTGTTAATTCCGCCATCGGTATGTATTCTCCTTTTTCAAGTCAGAATTTCAAAACTTCTGTCAGTTCTTTCGAACAGTGTAACTGTTCAGTACCCTCACAGTTACGCGCAAAAATCCATTCCAAATCGGCTGTGCCGATAGGATTTTTGCCTTCCGGTCTAAGTTTTCTTACGGTCAGCGCAGTAAATGCGCAGACCTACTGAGCAGTTACCAATCTTCTACCTGCTGTTCGAAATCCGCCTCGATTTTTCCGTCTTTGATGCGGATGACCCGCCTTGCCTGCGCCGCGATATCGTTATCGTGGGTGATCAAAATCACGGTTCGTCCCTCGCGGTGGAGTTGTTTTAAAATGCTCATGATTTCTTTGGTGGAACCCGAATCCAGATTACCGGTGGGTTCGTCCGCCAGGATCACCGGAGGCGCCTGTGCAATTGCCCGCGCAATCGCAACCCTCTGCTGCTGTCCGCCGGACATCTCCGATGGCTTATGCGACATACGCTGTCCCAGTCCGACCTTTTGAAGCGCCGCTTCCGCCAGCTCCCGGCGTTCTTTTTTGCCGACGCCACGGTAAATGAGCGGCAGCTCTACATTTTCCAGCGCCGTCAGATTCGCGATCAGGTTAAAGCCCTGAAAAATAAAACCAATCTCCCGGTTTCTGACGTCCGACAGTTCATCGTCACTCATGCGCGACACATCTTTTCCATGTAAAAAATAGGAGCCGCTGGTCGGCACATCGAGGCAGCCGAGCATGTTCATCAACGTTGATTTGCCCGAGCCGGAATGACCGATAATCGCCACAAATTCCTTTTCCTGAATGGATACCGACACATGATCCAGCGCCCGGACTTCGTTCTCTCCGGGGTTATAGACCTTGCAGATATCCTTAACTTCCACAAGTGCAGCCATAGCTTTGCCCTTTCTGTATTATTTATATAATACAATAATACGGTTGTGTTTTTCTGTCAACCCACAGGTTTTACACATTGTAGTTCATTGTACAGGAATGCCTCCGAAAAATCCCCCATCTTTCATAAAATCTTTCTTAAATTTTTCCAAAGAAATCAGAACCCGGAGGGCAGGGCGCACTTTTTTTGGAAAACAAAACCGCAGAGGGATTCGCCTCTGCGGTGCGTGGTGAAAATTTGTGTGGATTACGACAGTTGCTTTGCAGCCATGTAATCGGTATTTTTTATTCCTGACAATAGAATGCTCGCAGAGCGTGCATTCTATTGTTTATGCGCTGCCTTTAAGATCGGGCTGAGCTTTTTGTAAACTAAAATAGTGATCAGCGATACCAGGCCGCCTTTTAAGAGGTTTAACGGTACAACACACATCAGCACCAGTCCGCTGATGCTGTGGATCGCCGGGTTAATCGCCGTTCCCATTCCGATGATCGCATCCAGCGGGATTCCGTACAGCTCAGAAAATTTCGGAAGCAGATAAATGGCATTGAAGCAGGAGCCAAACGCCGTCATGATCAGTGTACCCACAACGGTGCCGAGAATCGCCTGTTTTCTCGATTTTTTGAACAGGTAGATCACGGACGCAGGCAGCACCAGCATGCAGCTGATCGAGAAGTTTGCCAGCTCTCCGACGAACGCGGTGGAAGAGGGCTTTAACACAAGCTTGATCAGAATTTTACAAAACTCAATCATGACACCCGCCACCGGTCCGTATGCAAATGCACCGATCAGCGCCGGCAGCTCGGAAAAGTCCAGTCCGTAGAAGGACGGTGCGAAGGGAACCGGAAACTCCAGTACCATCAGGATCGCTGCAATTGCGGAAAATACGCCGATCACGACGATTTTTCTGGTTGCAAGGACACGCTCTGTGTCGTTATTTTTTTTCTTGACTGCTTTTTCAATGACATAGGCGATCAGAAACATCACCACGATCAGTGCAAGAAACTCCAATACAAATACTACGTTTTCAGATACGGTTTGCCATAAAGAACTCATTTTTAAGTCTCCTTTCGATTTGCAGGAAAGTTCTTTGCACAGCGATATGCCTGTCAGGGATCCTGCCAAAGGGCTTTTTTCACAGGATATCCCCTTCCTTTGGGACACAAAAAACCCGGAAGAGAAATCTTCCGGGTCTGTGCGCTGTTTGCTTTGGGTTTCTTCTGCGTCGGCAAAAACGCATCAGAAAAAGCAATCATCTTCTTCCATCCAGACTGTACTGTCGGCTTCGGAGTTTCCGTCTGCTCCCATTGCAGAAGGATCACCGAATCATGCCCCGCTGGCTTATACAGCGAAAGGCTCGTGGGCTATACCACCGGTTGGGACTTGCACCCGACCCTGAAGAACTTTACCTTTATTAACGTGTTGAGTATATGACGTTTTTGATAAAAAATCAAGAGAAAATTTATTTTTTTCTTATTTCTGATCCATGCGCATCGTCAGGCCGATCCGTTTTTTGACCGGATCCACGTCCAGTACCTTTACATCCACGATATCTCCAACGCTGACTGCTTCCAGCGGATGCTTGATAAATCGGTCTGTGATCTGGGAAATATGCACCAGTCCGTCCTGATGGACGCCGATATCCACGAATACGCCAAAGTCGATGACGTTACGGACGGTTCCCTTTAACACCATTCCGGGCTTTAGGTCCTTCATATCCAGTACGTCGCTGCGCAGGATCGGGCGGGGCATGTCTTCACGCGGATCGCGGGCGGGCTTTTCCAGCTCCCTGACAATATCTGTCAGCGTGATCTCGCCGATACCGAGCTCTTCCGCCAGCTTTTTCTTATCCGGGATGCGGCGTTCCAGTGCAGAAACGGCTGCTGCCTTCTGGCTGCCGGATGTGCTGCTGCCTGTAGTAGCTTCTGTCGACACATTTGCAGCGTTTGATGCTCCTGCGCCAGACCGTCCCGATGGGTTTGCTCCTTTTTTGCCGGTTCCGCCATTGTCTGCATCCAAAGTCATTCCCTGCATGGCTGCTGCCAGTGCGCGTCCCATCGCCGTATCCGTATTGCGGATGTTGAAGCCGTTTTGTCTGCGGTCCTTGCGGTTTGCTTTGTTTTTGGCGGACACATTCTGACGTGCAGCGTCGCCTGAAGTATTTTTACTGTCAGCGCCCGATGTGTTCTGCGCAGCGCGTCCCTTTTTGGCTTCCGCCTGCAGCATGCGCACATCTTCCATGGAAAGCTCCAGTTTCTTTAACAATTCCATCGTCGCAGGATAGGACTCGGGATGTACGCTCGTCGCATCCAGCGGATTTTCTCCGTCCGCAATCCGCAAAAAGCCTGCGCACTGCTCAAATGCTTTGGGCCCCAGCTTCGGAACCTTTAACAGCTGCTTCCGGTTTGTAAAGCGTCCGTTTGCTTCCCGATATTCTACGATATTTTTTGCAACCGTCTTGGAAATACCGGAAATGTACTCCAAAAGCGGAGCAGATGCGGTATTTAAGTCCACGCCTACCCGGTTTACACAGTCCTCTACCACACCGCCCAGGGCTTCCCCAAGCTTTTTCTGGTTCATATCATGCTGATACTGTCCGACACCGATGGATTTGGGATCGATCTTTACCAGCTCGGAAAGTGGATCCTGCAGACGGCGTGCGATCGAAGCCGCACTTCTTTGTCCCACGTCAAACTGCGGGAACTCTTCCGTTGCCAGCTTGCTGGCAGAATAAACAGATGCGCCCGCTTCGTTGACGATCACATACTGAACCGGCTTTTTCAGCTCTTTGATCAAATCGACGATCACCTGCTCGGACTCGCGGCTCGCAGTGCCGTTTCCCACAGAGATCAGAGAAATATCGTACTTGTCGATCAGCTTCTTTAATTCCTTTTTGGCTTCTTCTACTTTGTTCTGAGGTGCAGTCGGATAAATGACCTTCGTATCCAGTACCTTTCCGGTCGCATCCACAACAGCAAGCTTACAGCCGGTACGAAACGCCGGATCCCAGCCGAGCACTACATGTCCGGCGATTGGAGGCTGCATCAAAAGCTGTTCCAGATTCTTGCCAAAGACGCTGATTGCACCCTCTTCGGCTTTTTCTGTCAGCTCATTGCGGATATCGCGCTCGATCGCCGGGGCGATCAGACGGTCATAGCTGTCCTCAATCACGGCGCGCAGTACCACCTCCGTCACCGGATTTTCTTCGGTAATTACTTTTTTTGCAAGGTACTGTAAAATACGGTCACGGGGTACTTCCACCTTAACGGTCAGGAATTTCTCCGCCTCGCCGCGGTTCAATGCCAGCACACGGTGTCCCGCTGCCTTTTTGAGCGGCTCCTCGTACTGATAGTACATCTCATAAACACTCTGCGCCTTTTCATCCCGCGCGGTGCTGGTGAGCTTGCCCTCGTCCATGGTGATTTTCCGGATGTACATTCGGTAATCCGCTTCATCGGAAATTCCTTCCGCAAGGATATCCTGTGCGCCCTGCAGCGCTTCCTTTGTATCCGCTGCGCCTTTTTCAGGATTCACATAAGCAGCTGCCGCTTCTTCCAGAGAACCGGAAAATTTCTGTTCCCGGATCAGATCGGCAAGTCCGTCCAGCCCCTTTTCCTTTGCAACACTCGCTCTCGTCTTTCTCTTCGGACGGTAAGGGCGGTATAAATCCTCTACGACAACCAGCGTTTCTGCCGCCAGAATTTTATTTTTCAGATCCTCCGTCAGCTTACCCTGCTCTTCGATGCTCGCCATAACGGAGGTCTTTTTCTCCTCCAGATTGCGCAGATAGTTCAGACGCTCGTACAGATTTCTCAGTACCTCGTCATTTAAAGAGCCGGTCGCTTCCTTTCGGTATCTGGAAATAAAGGGAATCGTGTTGCCCTCGTCGATCAGCTTGACCGCAGCTTCTACCTGCCAGCGCTCTACCTGAAGTTCCTCTCTGAGCTTATTTAAAATGTCCATGTCAATTTCCTTTCTGTCTGTTTGCTTCCTGCCTGCACTGCAGCGCGTCCTGGTCGATCAGCAGCGGCATATTTTACCAATCTGCGGCGCATCCGGCGCGCACATTCCAGTCCGAAACCATATTTGACAGCATACCAGAAGTCCCGTTTTTTGTAAAGCTTTCGCCCGGTCAGCACGCTGGCCTCATTCTCCGGATTTCATGAGCTGGTTTTCCCACGATTCATAGCCCTTTTGTCCCCTGCGGTCGGGAAAGCTGTAATTTTGGGAAAGCCACTTTCCAAGATACGCCGTGTACTTTGCGCCGCCCGCCTCGTTTAAGTGCGCGTGGTCTGCATAATCCGTTGAAAAGTCCAGCCCCATCTCCCGATAATGGGCAGGCGTATTAGTGTTCCAGAACAGCAGTCCATCTTTTTCTGCCAGCTGCCCAATGGAATTGTAAACCTCCTGATCCCTTTCTTCCAACAGATACGGTCCGGAAATCAACGCAAGCGCGATGCCTTCTTTTTTCGTCAGTTCTACGATTTTTTCAAAATATTCCTTTGATTTTTCGGTCATTTCATGCGATGTCGTCACATGGCTCATATCCGGCTCCGTCAGCTCTGCGTGGCGGTTTAGCGGCGTGTAGCCTTTCCAACGCTCCTGCGTTTTCCGATTCCAGACGAAATTCTGAAAATCCTCTGTCGTCAGCTGGTCATATCTGGAATGATATTCCGTAAATCCCAGAAAAAAGTGACTTTGCTCCTCCTGCACGCTTGTATACACTGCTTCCAGCTTATTCAGGGATATCCGCATCCCTTCAAGGTTTTCATCTGCCCATCCCGGCTGGAAATCATCATAAAAACGACTCGGACAGAACATGTCCAGCACCACCAGCTTCGGCTTCTGGGTCTTCAACGCTTCTTTCAGATTATAATAGCTGTTCCAGAGCGGCTGCTCCGCGCCGGTCATCAGGTACGCTGCCATGCCGTATTCGTCCCAGAGCAGCTGCGTATTCACGTTGCAGTGAACGTGGCTGCTGCCCAGAAAAAGTACGTCGATTTTATTTTTCGGCTGCACATACAGATACCGCGTCTGATCGACTCCATGCGGCGATTTGACACACAGAATCCGATTTAAATTGCTCAGTAAAAGGAGCACCAGACACAGAAAAATGCCCCCTCGAATCCACTTTTTTCTCATTTTATTCTCCATTCCGCAGGCGCTTGCGCCGAAGGAATCGCGAGGCGAACATCCAGTTCGGCTCTGCGATCCCAGCTACTTTGTGACGCCTGCGGCACAAATAGCAGTGTGAAAAATAAGCGATCACGCTTATTTTTCACATTAATCTCCCCACACGCCTTAAAATTCCACATAAATAAATCCGGACGGGTCAAATCCCTTTCCATATTGCCCGACCACGAACACTGCTCCGATCAAAAACAGACAGATCGCCCAGCGCACCGGAAGCGGCATCCTATAAATCCAGACTGCCGGCTCCTGTTTCTTTTTTTCAGAAATCAAATCAATTCCAAACAGCACTGCAATCCCAGCAACTGCAATGAAAAACTGCGTTTTTTCCAATCCCATCGTGAACAAAAACTGTCTCCAGTACAGAAATCCGTTCCACCTGGTAAACATATTTTTCAGACAGATCACTGCCATCGATACCGATTCGCTGCGGAAAAAGATCCAAAAACACATCACCGTAAAAAAGGTCAGCAGAACCGAAAGCATATGCCGCAGCTTTTCCAGGCCAATTTTTGCTTCCCCGAATACCGCTTGCTTCGCCTTTTTGTAAAAATCCTGCACGACCTGTCCTGCACCATGCAGCAGTCCCCATGCCAAAAACTGCGGCGCGACGCCATGCCACAGACCGCTGATGAGAAAAACAAGCAGTATATTGCGCTGTCTGACTGCAAGTCCCTTTCTGCCGCCGCCCAGCGGAATATAAATATAATCCCGCAGCCAGCTGCTCAAAGAAATGTGCCATCTGCGCCAGAAATCCGTCAGGTTTTTGGCGAAATAAGGCTGCTTAAAGTTCTGGACCAGCTCAAAGCCAAACAGTCTGCCGACACCTACCGCGATCATCGAATAGCTCGCAAAATCACAGTAAATCTGAACCGCATAAAAGAACGCCGCCATCAGCATCGTAAAGCTGTTGGCATCCTGATACATGCTGTAAACCTGATTCACGAGGATTTCCGCCCGCTGTGCGACAATCAGCTTCATCCCATAGCCGAGCAGCATCGCAATCAGCCCCTGCATCACCCGGTCGTAATTCAGAAGCTCGCGTCGCTTTTTTTCCGTAATTTCTCTAAGCTGTCCCAGAAAATGGTCTCCGCGCTCGATCGGTCCGCTCATAATGTTCGGAAAAAAGGAGAGAAATGCTGCAAAGCGCCAGAAGCTTTTTTCCGCAGGATATTTTCCCCTCGAAACGTCTATCAGATAGCCGATCGCTTCCAGCGTATAAAACGAAATTCCGATGGGTGCGACGAGTCCGAACTTCGCTGCAACATCCAGATGAACGATTTGTAGACCTCTTCCATATGTTTTGTTGATGATTTCATTCCAGACCGGCAGATATTTAAACACTGCCAAAAGAATCAGCTGAAAAAAAAGGCACGCTCCGATCAGCAAACGGCGCTTCGTCCTGTCTGCGCCTTTTTCCACTAAAAGGGCACAGCCCCACGTCAGACACACAGAACTCAGCAGCCAGATACCCGCAAACGGATCTGCCCACTCGAAAAAGAGGATATTAAAAATCAGTAAAACTGCCAGCCGTCCCTTTTTCGGCACGGCATAAAATCCCCCTACTGCTGCCGCCAGAAAAGCGGCAAATGTAAATGATTGAAACGACAAGACTTTTCTCCCGGATATCGGGAAACCCCATTCCCGTATTTGTCCGTCGACCCATCGGGCAAAGCCTGGTACAGCGTTTCGTAAATAACTATACCAATCGCGTAGGATGTGGATTCGAGTGTGCAGGTA
>OGZV01002697.1_pt1 | contig 13340 bp, 9 predicted proteins | sample 1576861 | NCBI WGS metagenome assembly OGZV01 (sample SAMEA3541501, study PRJEB24748) | human gut metagenome | biome: human gut; feature: human-associated habitat; material: faeces | place: China | collected 2012
CTACCCCTAGTCCAATCAGTACCATTACCACTGCAATTAGACTATACTCTAAAATTTCTTTCACCTCCTTTTTATTTCTCAAAATTGAGCTTTCATGCTCCTTTTTATGCCCTTTATGCATTAAATTATCAATTAGCCATATCATCATATAAATAAATAAGGCTATTATTAATTTTAGACTTCAAAGCCCTTTCTGTCAAGATTTTACAAGCCTACCAAGGCCTCTCAAAAAGCAGAATTTATTCATAAAAATCATTGCATACAACTTGAATTGTGCTTGTTGAGAACCCCCTGTATTTGAGAAAACTAAAAACTTTTACCCGAGGAGTCTTTTCTTCATTGAGAATAGATCCAAATTTTTTCTCTACCACCCGATAAGCAGCTTTTACCTCATCATAAGCAGAAATTTCTTGAGGAATCGCAAGTCCTCTAAGTTTCATTTTTTGCTTAATCATATAAGCACCGTATTTCTGTTCTTTCATCAAATACGCTAATACCTGCTCAGATAAACGTTCATCATTAATGTAATCATAATCTCTAAGGCGCTCAAGGACCCTCTCAATGATAGGGTCCTCGAATTGTTTACGTCTCATTTTTTTCGTCAGCTCATAAGAACTAAGGAAGCGTTGGGCTAGGAAGCGATACGCTTGATCCATAGCAGCTTGCATCGTTTCGTCACTCATGATTATACTTCTTCAGTTACTTCTTCACCAATTACATCGATTTCTTCAGTGCCAACAGCCAATGTATCACGAATAATGCGATCGATTTCATCAGCTATTTGTGGATTCTCTAACAAGTATTGTTTAGCCGCTTCCTTACCTTGCCCCATACGTTCCCCATTATAGGAGTACCAAGCACCAGATTTATTAATAATTTCCATATTTGTACCAATATCAATAAGTGTGCCAGTTTTAGAGATACCTTCGCCATACATCAAATCAAATTCAGCTGTCTTAAATGGAGGTGCCACCTTATTTTTGACAACTTTGACTTTTGTTCGAGCGCCAACATTTTCGTTATTTGCTTTAATTAATTCCCCTTTACGAACATCAAGTCGCACGGAAGAATAGAATTTCAACGCACGACCACCAGTTGTTGTTTCAGGATTACCGAACATAACACCTACTTTTTCACGCAATTGGTTGATGAAGATAACAACTGTTTTGGATTTACTGATGATACCAGTCAATTTGCGCAAAGCTTTACTCATCAAACGAGCTTGTAAACCTACGTGAGCGTCACCCATTTCACCATCGATTTCCGCTTTAGGAACCAAAGCCGCTACGGAGTCAACTACAACGATATCTACTGCACCACTGCGAACAAGAGCTTCTGTAATTTCTAGAGCTTGTTCTCCATTATCTGGTTGAGAAATCAACAAATTATTGATGTCTACCCCCAAGTTGCGAGCATATACAGGATCCATCGCATGCTCCGCATCAATAAATGCCGCAATACCACCTTGTTTTTGAGCTTCTGCTACAGCGTGAAGAGCCACTGTTGTTTTACCAGAAGATTCTGGACCGTAGATTTCAATTACACGGCCACGAGGGAAACCACCTACACCAACAGCAATATCGATAGCAAGAGAACCAGAGGAAATCACCTCTACATTCATGCGATCTGCCGCTTCACCAAGACGCATAATAGCACCTTTACCAAAATCTTTTTCGATTTGTTTTAACGCGTTATCCAACGCTGCTTGTCTGCCATCTACAGCCATTATTTTATTTCCCCTTTTCTGTTATATAAGTATACACATAATATAGTGCTAGCTCTGCTGCACTTTGTCGAATATCTTCGCGATTACCAATTAAATTAGCCTTGTGAGCTACTGTCCCATGAGGTCCAGTTACACCGAACCACACAAGACCAACCGGCTTCTCAGGACTACCACCACCGGGACCAGCTATACCAGTCGTAGAAACGGCATATGTTGTTTGACCCACAGTTCGTGCCCCCTCTGCCATAGCCTTAGCGACTTGCTCACTTACGGCACCATACGTATCGAGCATGTCTTGAGGTACACTTAGTACACGATGTTTTATGTCGTTGCTATACGAAATAACGCCACCCATGTAGTACTCACTACTGCCACTCACATTAGTTAGTAATTTACCAACTAAACCGGAAGTACAAGATTCAGCAGTACTAATCGTACTGTGCTCCTCCAGTAGAGCTCGACCGAGGGTTTCCTCCATAGAAACCGTCAAATCACGGCCTACCCGAGAGCCTAATCGTTCTCGAATGATAGCATCCCAAGGATTGAGAAGCGCTTGTGCCGCTTCTAAGGTGTCAGCCTTAGCGGTGATACGAACCTCGATATAGCCTTTTTTAATGAGCAAAGCTATGGTCGGATTTGATTGATTCTTAATGAGGTCCATCAACGTGTTCTCTAGGTCGATTTCACGGATATCATATACCCCATATCGATAGGATGTAACAACACCTTGCGAACCAAATCGATTCATTAAATAAGGCACCACACTATCGTGGAACATACCCTTCATCTCACCAGGAGGTCCTGGCAAAAGTATGTATGTAGTATCGCCATCTTCCACTACAACACCAGGCGCCACGCCTACCGGATTATGTAATACGTTTGCGCCTTCAGGCAACTCAGCTTCTCGACGACTTGCATCCGGCACGGTACGTTTTACACGGTCAAAGAATTTTTTAACCTCATCCATAGCCTCTTGATTAAATACAATAGGTCGCCCAATAGAATCGGCTAATACATTTCGTGTAATATCTCCTTGCGTTGGACCTAGCCCACCTGTACTAATCACAATATCAGCCCGTGTACTAGCTAGCTGAAAAACCTCTGCCATGCGCTTAGGATTATCCCCCACTACAGATTGATGAGCAATAGTATAACCTAATTTATTTAATTCTTGTGCTAGCCAAGATACATTTGTATTCACTGTATCGCCTAGCAATAATTCTGAACCTGTAGAAATAAGTTCTACAATCATCAGATCACCTCCACAATCGAAAGAATCGAGCTGTGTTTTATTCTACAACCGTAGCTACAACGTCGTACGCAAAGCCTTGCTCTACCTGTACCTTAAGAATATCACCAGGTTGAACCTCTTCACCGCAGTCCTCAATGTACATATTACCGTCTACATCAGGTGCTTGAGATTTCAAGCGTCCTTTAGCTAGTAATGTACCATTCTCGCCGTCCTCGATTTCTTCCACCATTGCATAGTCAACAGTACCTTCTAAATCGCGATTATTTTCTTCAGAGATAGCTGCTTGAATGGACATGAGAATATGATAACGTTCGTCTTTAACCTCTTCTGGCACTTGGTCTTCACGAGCACCTGCAGGAGTACCTTCCTCTTGAGAGTAGGTAAACACGCCCATATTATCGAATTTGATTTCTTTTACAAAGTCGCAAAGTTCTTCAAATTGTTCATCTGTTTCACCAGGAAAACCAACGATGATAGATGTGCGCAATGTAATATGGGTCGGTGCATTTCTAATCTTCTTAAGTAAACGTTCAATATCATTGCGATCATCACGACGATTCATTTGTTTTAAAATATCGTTATTCACATGTTGCAATGGAATATCTACATATTTACAAAGTTTTGGCTCATTAACGATAATATCTAACAATTCATCGGAGAAGAAAGTTGGATATAAGTATAACATGCGAATCCATTCGATACCTTCTACGGCAGTTAATTCTTTTAACAACGTAGTCAACAATGGTTTACCATCATTTAGATCAATACCGTAACTAGTCGTATCCTGAGCGATAAGAACGACCTCTTTAACACCGGATGCAGCCAATCGTTCTACTTCGGCCTTAATAGACTCGATAGTACGACTGCGGAATGCACCACGCACCTTTGGAATAATACAGAAGGTACAACCATTGTTACAGCCCTCAGCAATTTTTACATATGCACTGTACCGAGGCGTTGTTTGAATACGCGGCATACGCTCATCATAAATATTTGTAATATTTTCCATGATACAACTGCGATTGCCATGTTCAATAGCATCAACGGCTACCATAATCTGGTCCCATGCACCTGTACCGATTAAAGCATCAATTTCAGGAATTTCTTGGAATAATTCATCTTGATATTGTTGGCTTAAGCAACCTGCTACAATAAGGCCTTTACATTTACCATCCTCTTTATATTGAGCCACCTCAAGAATAGTATTAATAGACTCGGCTTTTGCTTTCTCAATAAAGGTACAGGTATTTACAACGATAAGATCTGCTTCGCTTAGTTCCTCTGTAATCGTATAGCCATTATCTTTCAATAAGCCTAACATTACCTCTGTATCTACTAAGTTTTTAGCACAACCTAGGCTAACATACCCTAATTTCTTACCCATTCTATATCCTTTCATAACTTGTTTATTTCTCAATTTACTTCCTGTAATAGGATTTATATAACTGAGTTACTCCTTCCGGAAACGCACTTGGCTAACCCAGTGATTTAACAACAACTTTTTGCCATCTATAGTGTAACCACCATTAACAGGCCATAAAATTAACTCGTGCCCCAATGAGTCTTTTGGCTCATCCATTTCTGGATTCGTAAACATATAGGTGAAATTATTTTCAACCATATATTTTGCAGTCTTTGTAGATAACAACCAATTAATAAATTCAACGCTATCTGCTTTATGTTTTGAATTTTTTAATACAGCAGCGCCAGTTACATAATAAGATGTTCCATCTGTTGGGTATATAACTTTAATCGGATATCCATGACGAGTATATTGGGCTGCATCAGACAAATTACCAATGCCGATATTAGACTCTCCTAACGCAGTTAAGCGAACTGGAGTAGACAAGAACTTGGCATGTTGTATTATATGTGGCTTTAAGCTATATAAATAGTTCAGTGCCTCAGGCTCGCCTCTATATTCCACCATGTTATATAACAAATTAGCTGCATTTTGGGATGCTACAAAATCGGTCATCACAATAGACCAATCACCTTGTTTACCCAATGTATCCCAAGTAGTAATATATTTACCTATCCCATTGTAGAAGGTGTCATTTTGAACAAATACAATAGGATCATACCAAAGACCTACCCAATACCCATTTATATCTTTTAGATTATCACGTACTTCGTCAATTCTTTCATTAACGATAGGTGCATATTTCCCTGCATTTGCCCCTACAACGAGATTATCTTCAGAGGTAAGTACCAGATCACCAGATGTATCAGCTACATTTGAAGCCGACCGTTGGGCCATTTGCTCTTCTGTAAGAGGCATAACTGTAACTTTTACATTTTTCTCCTCTTCATATCGATCGGCAAGCAATGTAGTTATATTGTTCGGCAAGTCTGTATAAACTGTAATTTCACCACGAACAGGTTCTTTTGCATGTTCTAACTGTTCTTGATGGTAAAAGTTTACGCCATAGGTTAACATTCCTATAACAAATAGGGCTAAAACGCCCGGAGCAATCCACCGTTTCATATATGCCTCCTATAAGACATAAAGTATTCCCAAACCAGAATAGACAAAGCTATTCTCCATTATTAACGACTACCACGTCCTCGATTACTATTAGATGGACGACTTTTGGTCATGCCATTACGAGAAGGTCTACCCTTACTACTTTTCTCACTAGACTGACGTCCATTGCGACGATCATTATTCTTCCCACTATTACGAGAACCACTAGATTGACTAGTACGATTAGTCCGACCAATTGGGCGTGGTGGAATCAAAGATTCAGGTCCAAACCCTATCAAGTCACGTCGATTAGCTTCAATGAGCGCCTCTTTTACAAGGTCATAATTTTCAATATTTTTATATTGCATTAAAGCCCGCTGCTTAGCTTTATCTCTACCTTTTTTTGCAACATATACAGGTTTTCCATCCAGTGGGTTAATGCCCGTATAGTACATACATGTCGATAAGCTTCCCGGCGTAGGAATAAAGTCTTGCACTTGTTCTGGATACATATGTTGATCACGTAAGAACTCAGCTAATTCAATAGCATCTTCCAAGGCACAACCTGGATGAGAGCTCATAAAATATGGTACTAAATATTGCTTCTTACCAAGCTTTTTATTGGCCTCTTCAAACCAAGATTTGAAGGTGAGGAACTCTTCCTTACCAGCTTTGCCCATCATATTGGTAACGCGTTTAGAAACATGTTCTGGCGCTACTTTTAATTGTCCACTTACATGAAATTCACAAAGCTCGCGGACAAAATCTTTATTGTTATCCGCTAGAACATAGTCATAACGCAAGCCAGAACGAACAAATACCTTTTTTACGCCTTTTAGCTTACGTAATTTACGGAGTAAAGCAATATAGTCATCATGGTTTGTATTTAGATTTTCACAAGGCTCTGGAGCCGCACAAGTACGACCTTTACAAGCACCATATACAGCTTGTTTGTCACAAGCTAAATGACGGAAGTTCGCCGTAGGGCCCCCAACATCATGAATATATCCTTTAAAGTTATCCATATTAATCATAGTTTGAGCTTCATCAAGTAAAGACTCATGACTACGATTTTGGATGATACGACCTTGATGATTTGTTATTGCACAGAATGAACAGCTACCAAAGCATCCCCGTTGACTTACAAGGCTAAACTGTACTTCGCTTAATGCTGGTACGCCACCCTTATCATCATATTTAGGATGCCACTTGCGAGTATACGGCAAGTTATATACGCCATCCATTTCCTCCTGCGTAAGTGGCAATGCAGGTGTGTTTTGAACAAGATATCTATCGCCATGTTTTTGTACTACTATACGACCATAGAATGGATCTTGTTCATCATACTGCATACGGAATGCATCAGCAAAAGCCATCTTATCCGCTTTAATTTCCTCAAAAGATGGACACTCAACATAGTCTATAGTAGGGATTTCCTTGGCCATATAACAAATACCACGAATAGATGGCAAGGACTCTTTAAATCTGCCTTGATCTAACGCATCAGCTAATTCTACAATTTGAAGTTCACCCATACCATAAATGAGTACATCCGCCTTTGAATCAACTAAAATAGAACGACGCACAGTATCTGACCAATAATCATAATGACCAAATCGGCGTAAGGACGCCTCTATGCCACCTATAATAAGAGGCACATCACTATAAGCCTCCTTCATACGATTCGCATATACCAAGGTAGCTCGATCTGGGCGATGGCCCGCTTCACCACCTGGAGAATAGTCATCTTGTCGACGAATTTTCTTTGCCGCCGTAAATTTATTGAGCATTGAATCTAGATTCCCTGCCGTAACAAGGGATGCTAGACGTGGTTTACCTAGTTTTTTGAAAGCCTCTACATCATTCCAATCTGGTTGATCTATAATGCCTACACGATAACCTTTGGATTCCAAGTATCTACCGATAACCGCAGGCGCAAAGGATGGATGGTCCACATAAGCGTCCCCACTGATGAGAACGAAATCTAATTCAGCCCAACCACGTTCCTTCATATCCGAAGGTTCTGTTACTAAAAATCTATCCATTGATTGTGTAAATGCCTTTCTATCATGCCTAATCAGATACTAGAACAGGAATAACCATAGTAAAAATAATGCCATACAAACTAAAATAATCCCTAAAATAATGCGTTCTTGTACAATAGAGCGTTGACGTTTTCGTTGACGCGTTTCTAAGGACATACGCTTTTTAGATGTTTGGTATTCAACAAACTCACTTTGTACCAAATTAGGAGTTGCTTGAGCCTTCCGTCTTGTAACAGAACGTAAAGAAAAGGTATCTATGTCCCCTACTTGGCCCTGATATACTTTTACCAAGCGATCCCCATCAAGATCTAAGTAGTTACCATAGTTTCGAATAAAACCTTTTACGTAGACTTGACCAGGAATGATATCATAGTTACCATCTTCGATAGCCTCTAAATAGGTTGTTTTAATGTGCAGCACTTGCTCCACATCTTTAAAGGTTAGATTACGTCTTACCCGTTCACGTCGTAATTCTTCGCCTAATTCAGCCATTTTCGTTCCTTTCTAAATCTACGTAATATTCATATAGTAATTAGCTAATTATTGCTCATCATTAGAATCGGAGAAATATCTAGCCTTAGCTTGTTCAGGGCTCATTAAAATTTCTCGAGCCTTACTACCCATGCTAGGGCCAACGATTTTAAGGTCTTCCATTGTATCTACAAGACGTGCCGCACGGGTATAACCTATACGGAAACGACGTTGCAACATCGATACGGAAGCTTGACCAGATTCCATAACGAGATTAACAGCTCGCTCTAATAATTCATCGCGGTAAACATCATTAGCATCAGAAGATTCTTTTTCAGCTTCCTTTTCCACATCTTGAGTTACCGTATTATCATATTCTGGTTCTCGTTGAGCTTTTACAAACTCTACAAGTTTTTCAACCTCATCATCAGAAATGAAGGCCCCTTGTACACGAATAGGTTTATTAGCACCAATCGGAGCAAATAACATATCACCTTTACCCAATAGTTTCTCTGCCCCTGCCATATCAAGAATGGTACGGGAATCAATTTGAGAACCTACAGCAAAGGAAATACGGCTCGGTACATTGGCCTTAATAGAACCAGTAATAACATTAACAGATGGCCGCTGTGTAGCAAGAACCATGTGAATACCTGCGGCACGAGCCATTTGTGCTAAACGACTAATAGATTCTTCAATATCATCAGGAGCCGTCATCATAAGGTCAGCTAACTCGTCGATAATCAACACGATTAACGGCATAGCAGCCTTAGGATGCGCTTCATTGTAGCTCTTGATATCGCGTTTACCAGATGCAGCAAACGCCTTATAGCGAGCCTCCATTTCACGAACGGCCCAACGCAATACAGCTGCCGCTTTTTTCATATCCGTTACAACCGGAGCCATCAAGTGAGGAATTCCGTTGTAAATAGACAATTCAACCATCTTAGGGTCAATTAATAATAACTTAACCTCTTCCGGTTTACGGCTAAAGAGAATACTAGAAATCAATGTATTTACACATACGGATTTACCAGAACCAGTCGTACCAGCTACGAGCAAGTGAGGCATCTTAGCAAGATCCGTAATGACAGGTTTACCTGCAATATCCTTACCAAGACCGACAGGAATACCACCACGAGCATCTTTAAAGTCACTACAGTCAAGTACATCACGTAAATGAACGGCTTCTGTCGTTTTATTAGGCACCTCAATACCGATGGCAGATTTACCTGGAATCGGAGCCTCCATACGGATATGTTGCGCTGCCAAATTGAGAGCAATATCGTCTGTTAAATTAACGATACGACTTACTTTCACGCCTGGTGCAGGTTCAATTTCATAACGCGTAACAGTTGGACCTTGTGTAGCATTAACAACCTTAGCAGTAATACCAAAGTCACTCAATACATGTTCAAGCATCATCGCATTTCGCGCTACTTCTTCACCATTGTTTTGACTTCCCTTCCCTTTCGCCAAAATATCTAGGCTTGGGAAGTGGTACGGTCTATCATAGGAACGATGAATTTGGCCATCTTTAGATACAGCAACTTGCGCCGTATCTTCAGTAGTACTAATAATAGATGGTACTTGTAAACCCATGCCGGACATACCGGCCCCAGCACTTACGGAACTTGCAGCCGCACCCATTCCTGGCACAACAGAAGCGATAGCACCATGATTAGTTTCCAATGGACCCATCGTTGTATTTTGATAGGAGAATTCTGGTTCTTCGTCATCAGAGCTTGCTGCAGTTCCAAACTCATCTGAATACTCTTCATCTGGGGTATATGCATAGTCCTCATCAGGAACATATACATAATCATCACTCGTAGATCTATGCGTATCAGAGAATTGTTCAAAGTCATCAGCTTCATAAGACTTCGCATCACCAGATGCTTCAGAAATATTAGCCAATTGCTCAGCCGCACGATTACGTGCTTCTATCTCAGCCAATTCCTTCCAAGATGTAGGAGGTTTTGGCGACTCCACAGTAGTAACTGTATCTTCAAGAGTATCAACATCTACAGTCGTGCTAGAGTCAAAGAGATCTCTTCCAGTAGCAATGCCTTGTTTTTCCAATGTATCTAATGCTTGATCTGCTGCGTCAGCAAAGCGTGTGTCTTTTTCCCTGTTATAAGCTTTACGCTGTTCTGCCGCTTCTTTACGCTGTTCATTCCAGTCATCAAAAACTTCTTTTGCAACAGCGACCTTCTCAGCAGCTACCTCTTTAGCTACATCTAGACCAACTTGCGTTTTGTCCGCAGCCTTTTGTAATCCACTGCGCAAAGACAAACGTGTCACAAGAAGACCAAAAGCTATGAGTAAGAATACATCAAGAATAATAGCCCCTAGGTTGCCTAATAGTGTACGAAGGAATGTAGCAATCGCGCCGCCTACGATACCACCTTGATTAGCTAGTTGTGTAGTAATGAGTTCCTGCCCCTCAGGAACGCGCCACAAAGGAACAAGAGCTAACAAAAATAGGAAAAACAAGGTCATTACAACGCCTCGTTTTGTAATGGAAATAAATGTATCCTTATATAATAATCTCCAACCTAACCAGAAAACGCATAAACAAGGAATGATACCGCCTAGCCCAAAGCCATAACGGAATACACCTGTTAAAATCTGCCCTACAAAGCCGAGTTCAAAGCCGAAAAAGCCGAGAAAAGAAATCACAGCAAAGGCAATGACAATAAGGCCTTTCACTTCGCTACGCAAAGAAAAGCTTTGAGACTTTGATTGCTGTTTTGTACTTGTTCGCTTACGGCGTGTGTTGCGTCTTTTGGTGGAAGTATTTTCTTCTGCCATAAATCTATACAAACCCCTTACTTATATAACATTACAGTAAATTAACTTATCATTATATTATAGCATATATCGTAATATTAAGTTAATTTTTACGACGTTTCTCCCAGTCGTGAAGTAACTGTTCCTCAGTCCCTCTCTTTATGCCCTTATAGTAGGTAGCATCGACTAGAGGCGTTGGTAAATACTGCTGTTTTACATACCCATTAGGATAGTTATGAGCATACTTATAAGCTTTCCCATGACCTAATTTACTAGCTCCGCTATAGTGACTATCTTTCAAATGATCAGGTACTTGTCCACAATCCTTATGTCGCACATCAGATATAGCAGCATCAATAGCTACATAAGCAGAATTACTTTTAGGTGCGAGAGCAACATAACACGCAGCTTCGGATAATATAATGCGTGCCTCAGGAAAGCCTACCATATGAGCCGCTTGAGCTGCTGCATTTGCGAGTATGAGAGCTTGTGGATCCGCAAGACCTACATCCTCTGCTGCACAAATAACAATACGACGAGCAATGAAGTTAGGATCCTCTCCGGCTTCAATCATACGCGCTAAATAATGTACTGTTGCTTGTACATCGGAGCCACGCATACTTTTAATAAAAGCTGAAATTGTATCGTAATGACTATCACCTTTTTTATCATATGTATATATGCGACGACCTACGACCTTTTCGAGAACCTCAATAGTAATCGTCCCCTCATCGGAAACCATAGCTGCTGCTTGTTCAAGAATATTGAGGGCCATACGTCCATCACCATTGACGAAAATCCCCACATCTTCCAAAACTTCATCGGTTACCTGCAGATGACGCTTGCCAAGGCCTACCTCTTCATCAGTAATGGCGCGACGTAAAATTTGACCAATAGCCTTTGGAGTAAGTGCTTCTAATGTAATAAGACGCAAACGAGACAAAAGTGGTCTATTAACTTCAAAGAACGGATTCTCTGTAGTAGCACCAATAAGGATGATAGTTCCATCCTCTACACAGGGTAACAACACATCTTGTTGGCTTTTATTAAAGCGATGAATTTCATCGAGGAATAGAATTGTTCGTTGCTGTAAAGAACGAACCCGTTTACGAGCGTCTTCAATGATGGTTCTCAACTCACCAATACCAGCGTTAGTAGCATTCAGGTTTACAAAATGACTATTGCTCACCTTAGCTATGATTCCGGCTAACGTCGTCTTACCTGTTCCACAAGGCCCATAAAAAAGCATAGATGGTATTGTATCCTTCTCGACCATAGCACGCAAGAAAGTCCCCTTCCCTATGGCCTTCTCTTGACCATATAAATGATCCAGTTTAGTAGGACGCATTCGTACAGGAAGTGGCTCGTATGTATTTGTAGGTGTCATATCAAATAAACTATCCATTCTATCACCTCAATTCGCACCCAGTTTAACTATCGTATTTTAATATCTATAACTATTCAATCAAAAAACAATGTCTTACTCGTCATAAAAGCCCAATGACGTCAGTAACTTGGTATCACTAATAATATTTATAAGACATTTAGGACTTTTAAGACTATAAAAAATTTTAGTTCTTACAAAAGATATATTTATAGTATATGATATTTCAGTCTATTTTTACACGCAAAAAAGCCCCACCATGCCGTAATGTACCGCGTTTTGATCCTGCAAGGGCAGGTGGGTGTCCTCCTCATCCTGCAATTGTCCCGTAAGGGCGTAACGTTCAGACGAGAGTCAGACTCCCAAAGTAAATGTGTTGGCTCAAAACTGCGATATCACACGCACATGGCAGGGATATCTTATACTTAAATAGTATCAGAAAGATTAGCAATTAACAAGTCTTGACATTTCGATTTCAATCAATTCTTGCCTATGTTTTTACACTAAAGATTGCTCTTGTTCTTCTTCTACATCTGGTTTAATATGCAACTCTTTTAATTGCTTAGGTTCTACTTCAGATGGAGCTTGGCTCATGATATCAGAAGCAGATTGAGTTTTAGGGAATGCGATTACGTCGCGGATAGATTGACGTTTTGCCATCAACATAACAAGACGATCAAGGCCAAATGCACAGCCTGCATGAGGAGGTGCACCGTATTGGAATGCATCAAGCATGAAGCCAAATTTAGATCTTGCTTCTTCAATAGACAAACCAATTGCTTTGAATACTTTTTCTTGTACGTCAGCTTGGTAGATACGCAAGGAACCGCCACCGATTTCTACGCCATTCAATACCATGTCGTAAGCAATCGCTTTTACACTGCCAGGATCGGATTCTAATTTATCAAGATCCGCATGGCGTGGCATTGTGAACGGATGGTGCATTGCAACATAACGTTTTTCATCTTCGTTATATTCGAACATAGGGAAATCAGTTACCCATGTGAATGCCAATTTATCTTGGTCAATCATGTTCATACGGCGTGCCATTTCAAGGCGTAATTCGCCTAATGCACGTGCCACAGTTGCAGGTTTATCAGCAATCATCAATACAAGGTCGCCACCTTTAGCGCCCATTTTTTCACCAATATTGCGGATTGTATCTTCACCTAAGAACTTCATGATTTGAGACTTAATAGAAC
>OGZV01002699.1_pt1 | contig 13336 bp, 10 predicted proteins | sample 1576861 | NCBI WGS metagenome assembly OGZV01 (sample SAMEA3541501, study PRJEB24748) | human gut metagenome | biome: human gut; feature: human-associated habitat; material: faeces | place: China | collected 2012
TGTACTACATATTAGTCAATATAGGAAGGCAGAAACGGATAATTGCGGAAGAACCCCAAAGTCCTGACAGGTGGCTCAGAGAGCTCCGGAATAATCACCGGCAGTCCGGTGTTATGAATCGCCCGGAATACTCAAATCTTTCTAGCATGAATTATCTATATGATGTTTTCAATTTGATTATGTTGCAAAATTCAGCCTATGGTACTTGTTTATAAAACAGAAAAGAAAGTGTGTAAGCTTTGAATGAATTATTTTCTCAGCTCACACACTTTATTCTTAAAAATCATAATAGTCATTAATCATATTCAATAAAAAATTTTTAATTTTCATATCTAATTTTCCCAATTTTTCTTTCGCACTCTCATATTTTATTTCATCTATTTTTTTACCTTTCTCTGCCCAAATGGATAACCTATTAATAATTTGCTCTTGCAATATAATATACTGATATTCTATTTCTGATAAGTTTCGTTCACTGATATTTAATCTCTGACATGCTATATGTAAAATTTTAAAAAAAGCCTTTTTAGGAAGCACGTATATTCGTCTCAGACTAACAGAAAAATCTTTCTCTTTTAATAAACTTAACTCTTCAGAAACAATATCCATTTGCTCAATAAAATTATTAATTTGAAAATTACCATTTTTCAATATATCTTCAATAATATTAATATATGATACTCTTTTTTCACCACTTTCTATTTTTTGCATAGTAAATATTTTATGTAGAAATTCTGTATCATCACACAAACTTTCATATTCTTCCCACATTTCTTTTAAAATACTGTCTTTTATCCATAGTCTAAAAAATCCATATCCGCTTCCTTGATATCTTGCCCCACTTCTTTCTATGTGCGCAACATCCCTAATACAAATTGTGGGACACCTTTTATTATAGCCTGTTACTAAAATTCCATGTAACGAATCATATTTTTTATCTCCATACCCCTGATCATATACCAGCGATTGTCTTCTTAAATACAGTATGGACACTATCCCGCTTTCTATATTTTTCTTTAGTGTATTTATAAATTGATCCGTTTCCACTACTTGTTCTACTATTTTTAAATTAACTTTACTCAATATATAATTTCGCATCTCTAGAAACGAACCATATAATGGATAACTCCAATTGGTGATGTATATGATATAAAAACTATACATATAGTAATAATCTAAATCATATATTCCAGCACATGCCGCAATTGGTTGATCAATACACGATAGTTCATCTGCATTAAATAAATCATCAAAAAAACCAATATTAAGATCAAATTGCCCTCTTTCTTTTAAAATTTGTTCCATTCTCTTTTCCTCTACACTTTATAATACTGCGCCTGAGCCTGCCATAGCTGCGCATAGAGCCCGTTTTGGGAAAGCAGCGCTTCATGCGTTCCGCTCTCCGCTATTTTCCCGTTATCCAGAACAAAAATCCGGTCACTGAACTTGCAGCTGGAAAGCCTATGGGAAATGTAAACCGCAGTTTTACCCTTGACGATCTCATCAAAGCTCTCATAAACCCTGCTTTCTGAAACAGGATCAAGCGCCGCAGTCGGCTCATCCAGAATGCAAATCTGACCGCCCTTATAAATCGCCCTTGCGATCGCAATCTTCTGCTCTTCTCCTCCGGAAAACGAAACGCCATCCTGCTCGTATTCCGGATATACCACGGTTTCCAGACCTTTCTTTAGTTTATTCAGACGTTCCCCAAAGCCTGCCAGCTGCAGCACCTCTTTTGCACGCTCTGTTTCATACTGCTCAGAAGCGGCTACATTTTGCCCAAGCGTCAGGGACAACAGGGAATAATCCTGAAAAACGATCGCAAAAATCTTCTGCCACTCCCTCAAATCATATTCCCGGATATTTTTGCCGTTCCAGAGGATTTCTCCCTCCTCCGGCTCATACAGCCTGCAAAGAAGCTTTACGAGCGTCGTTTTCCCGCTTCCATTCTTCCCGACCACTGCGATTTTCTCAGACGGCTCGATTTTCAGACTGACATGATCCAGAACCAGCTCTTTTGTCCCCGGATACCGGAAAGAAACATTCCGAAACTCAATCACCCCTTTTGTCATCTCTGTGAAAGAATCTCCCTTTGTTTTCTCTGCTTCCAGGTTCAGATATTCCAGGGTACTTGCGATCCTGCCAACATCCGTCCGAAATTCCCCTGCCAACCGGATGGATGCTGAAACCGACATACATGCCTGAAAAATTGCCTGCGCATACCGCAGCACCATGCCGACCGTGATCGTCCCGGCAATTGCCAGCGCCAGCACGCAATAATAGGAAACACACAGCAAAATTCCCTGAATCATGCCAGTTCCAAGCCCGCCTGCACCATTGATTCTGGCAATGGTAAATACATTTTTCCTGACACCTTCCCGTTCTGTATCGACCGTTTTCTGAATCATTTTCTTCGCACGGTACATAAAAATATCTTTCAAAGACTGTGCCCCGATCGCACCGCTTCCGCCTTCATCCATATACCAGAAGCGGCTGTCCTTTTCTGCCTGAGTCATTTGATTCATCGCAGCAGATTCTTTCTTCTGATACCATTTGGCATAAACCGACGCGCCGACCACAGCCAGACCAATATTGAACAGAAGCGCTGCCGCAACCTTCCCCGCCGCGCTCCCGGAAACCTGCATTGCAAGCGGAATCAGCATAATAACCGAACCAAGCAGTTCGAACCCGGAATTGCAGAGGTTGCAAAACTTATCTGCGACTCCAAAAAATCCGCTTCCCCAGCTTCGGTCTGCCAAAATCCTCGCCCGCATTTCCTTTGCATAATCCGATTCCAGATCAGAAAAAGAAATATTCAGGGTATTTACCGGAACAAGCGTCTCAAAACGCATGGCAATCTGATAGCTTCTGGTTTTCATCTCCTTTTCCAGAAGCGCTTTTACACCTTTCAAAAGCCAGATTCCGACCAGTCCAACAACTGCTATAGAAACCGGATCTGCAGAATTTTCCCTGTAAACCAGCAAATCCAGAATTCTGGCAACCAAAATTACCGGCAGATAGAAAAGCAGGGCATTCAATCCTCCCTGAAGAATCACAATTACAGGGAACTTCCGATCCATCGCCCAAAGCAATTTTATTGTATCCCGAACAGGAACTTTTCGTTTTTCTTTCATTGCTGTTCCTCCTCCCTGTAATACCGGCTCTGAATTTCATAGAGACGCGCATACATTCTGTTTTGCGCCATCAGTTCTTTATGGGTTCCGCTTTCCTGTATTTTCCCGTCTTTTAGCAGAATGATACGATCCATAAATTGTGTGCTCGCAAGCCTGTGGGAAATATAGATACAGGTTTTCTCTTTTCCAAGTTCCCGGAATTTTTCATAAACTTCACTCTCCGCAATTGCATCCAGCGCTGCTGTCGGCTCGTCCAGAATCCAGATCTGTGCCGATTTATGATACAGCATCCTCGCCATCAGAAGTTTCTGCGCTTCTCCACCGGACAGGGAAATTCCATCCCCGGATACTGCCTTTGTCATCTGGGTCAGAATTCCGTTTGGCTCCTGCTTTATCCGCTCCGAAAGTCCCGCCTGTTCCAGAGCTGCCCAGACCTGATTCTGATCCGTCTCTTCCAACGGTTTCAACGAAACATTCTCTGCTACGGTATATGGAAGAACCAGCGCATCCTGAAACAATACAGCAACCTGATCCCGGATAAAATCTGCCTGTCCTCTGGAAACCTCCGTCCCCTGTATGGTAATTTTCCCGGACGAAACCGGATACAGACCGCATAGAAGCTTGACCAGCGTTGTTTTGCCAGCCCCATTTTCCCCGATCAGCGCAAGCTTTTCCCCTTTCCGGATGTTCAGATTCAGTCCGTCAATTACGAGCCTGCCTGCATTATACCCAAACGACACATCCTGAAAGGATATCTCCTCCGCTGCCCGCGCACATTCCACTTTTTGCGTACATTCCGTTTTCTGCTGTCCGGCAGGCGCTTCGCCCTCCTGCATGTATGTCCGGATTTTTTCGATTCCCTTGCTTCCGGTCTGCAGCTGACTATAGCTATGTACAAATACCGTAACAAAATTGGAAAACTGCATCGCAATACCATAATACAGGACAAATTCAGCCGCCGAAATTTCCTGCGCAGCGCACTTTTGAATCAGATACAGAAATACCACAATATCCCGTACACAGGCGATCGCGCCCTCCAGCATTCCGGAACGCGCAAGTACAGAAAAGTATTTTTTCTGCAGCTGTACCAGGCTTTTCAGACACCCGTCTATTTTCCCGGAAACAACCTCTGACAACTGATACAAGCGCATATCTTTACCGTATTTTTCATTCTGCGCAGCCCCGATAAAATAGGAAAAGCGTCGGTTTTCCCCAGCCTGCTCCTCCAGAAGTCTCTGGTACGCTTTTTCATTTTTATGACAGACAACATATCCTGCTGCGGATAACAAAAGCAACACGAAAAACAGTCCCGGCTGCAGACCAAAGATTGCCCCTCCGAACAACACGAAGGAGCCAATACACACGCACAGATCCAGAATGCCTTCCAGAAATATGCGAAAATCACTTCCCCACAGGGCAGTCTGCCGCGCCATCCCGTATGCTTTCTGTCCCTCTGTGCTCTCTGCATAAGAGCAGGCTTTATCAAAACGTTTTAAAAAGATTTCATACAGAAAATCCCGGCACAAAAACAGCTGCCGCATTCCCCTCCCGGAAGACGCCATCTGCTGCAGTCCATAAACACAGACCGCAACAAGCCCTGCCGCCGCCAGCTGCGCTGCATCTGCCTTTCCGGTGGAAATTCTTGAAACCACAAACGCCGGAAACCAGACAGCGACCACAGAAATTCCCAAAGACGACAGAACACATAAAATCAGGTAGCAAAGCAACCCCCGATGCTTTTGCCAGATTTTCTGAAATACAAAAGAAATATTTTTTATCATTCTATCACTCCCTTATATATTTCATTACTTAGCTTATCAGTTCAATAAATTTATTAAACTTTTCATCCAACGTTTCATCAGCAAAAGATATACTTGTATTGATTTTTTCATATAATTTATAACAACAATTTGCTTTAAAAAGACAGGTTGAACATTCAAAACACTTTGGAACAAATATACCCTCTTCTCGAATTTTATATAATAAATCTATTTCTGAATTCATTGCATGATTCTTATCTACTTCACTAATGTATTCTAACAATTCTTCCTTAGTAACATTTTCTTTCATTGCTTTAATCACAATTAAATCCAATTTTGCAAGTGTTGTATTTTTTCGGCTATTTTTATTTGATATTTCTAGGTAATTTATAGCAGCATCGTATTTTCTCAAATGTAAGGAAAGATATGCCGTAAACAAATATGGATCATGCAAATAAGGATATGCCATCCAATCTGTAATAACTACTCCTAATAACTTAGCCATATTAAAATCATAAACATAAGCTGGATACTCAAGAATAGTATACATACATTCTAGTACTTCTTCATAATTGAAATCATTACTACGAAATAGTTTTTTTATTTTTTGTATCGCTTTAACAACGTTTAATAAATTTGCCCCTTGGTAATAAAATGACTGGCACATATCAGAAACAAGAATACGCACACAAGGAAATCCTGCCTGTGTATAATTTTTAATAGCAATATTTTTCCCTATTTTTTTAATTTTACCTGTCATAAACTTAGCCGCTGTTACATTAGTCAATTTTTCTTTGCTAAATCCATTTATTTCATCAACTTCTTTAATTAAGCATTTAAAAAACGCCCTCGGTAAATTTCCGGTTCCATCAACTTCTGCTTTAGTGTGGTTTATTAACCGAGACTCCGAGAACCAAAATCCTTCATCATCTCTTTCACATGTTAAATATTCATTCATATGCATTCTAAAATTAATATCAAAGCTTACCCCCTGAAAAATTTCAGTTATGCATCTCTGCAATGCTATATCCAAATCCGGATCTGATCCTAATTTAAAAAAATATTTGCTATAAGAAGGATCAAATACCAAGACACCTATAACCGGCAATATTCCCTTTAATGTACAATCAATAATATATACATGAAACTTTTTTTCTTCAATTGCTCTAATTAAATTATATGATTCCATTTTTTCCAATACGCTTTTGCGAATTGTAGAAAACATATCATCATATTTTTCTGTATATATATACTGAATAACGTACCGTTCACATATTTCACTAATTCCCTGAACATAGGCTTCTTCAAATGAGTTTCCAGCAGCCAATCCGTTAGAACCACACAAAATATTAATTAACGATTCTGGCATATGGATAACTTTTTTAGTAAATATATCATGATATAATATATTTTTATATTTTAATGATAATAATTCATCTTGTTCATCTTTTGTCAAATATTTACATACATGTTCAAAATATTTTTCAAATTCTTTTTTATCGTACCTACATACTTCCAAACTATCACCTGAATCTTGAGGAAATAGATACCCCAATAGAATGGACGACTGTAAACGTTCCATAAATTCTCCTAAGCAACTCGCCATCGCATACTGTTCACTAATTCCTTTCCCATTTGTTCCTATACTAGGAAGTCCGACTATTTCCATTCTATTAGAATACCACAAGTTCTTGTAATTGCAGCTTTCAGTTATTTCAACTGGTATATTTAATTCATCTAAAATATTCATTATTTTAGAAATTGTATTCTCTGCAGATGCATCTTTTCTATTCCATTTATCTAAATTACTCATATTTTCACCTCGTTTATGCAAAAAAATCAGTTATATCTTTTGCTATTTTTTCGATCAATTTTTCATCATCCATTGAGTAAACTGGTGTTTGTACTTTCCCGCTCAGTATTCTAATAAAATTTTTTAAGTTTTCCTCCCCCATTTTTGCTTTTACTTTTGTTAAAACACCTTCCACGTTCTGATATATAAGTGGAAAAACTACTATTGAAACAATCTTAGCATCTGTGAGAATTTGAAGATATTTCATGGTATTCATAATATAATTTATCTCATCAGTACAATTTACGCATAAAATATATGCATCAGGCTGACTTCCTAATATAAGTTCATGTTGAGCTACAGGAAAACATCCCAAACATTCATTTCCTGTTGGAATTGTTTGGGATTGCGCCCCCACAATGATAAGATCAGGTTCTTTTAATTCTATAGAATGCATTAAACTATTCAAATATGTAATTGCTTCATATCCACTAACCTTCACTGTTGCATTATATCCAATTGGATAAGTTCCCTCAAAACCAAATAATTCAGATTCTGGCTCAGTTCCTAAGTTGCATACTTTATATCCAATTTCCGTTAAATACTTTTTTAACCGAAGCTGAATTGTAAATTTCCCTTGTTTGGGACTCGTTCCAAAAACTCCTACAATTGGAATTGCAATTTTAAACAATTTTCCATACACAGCATTTAAAACACAACTGGAATCAACATGCGGAACTTTTAACTTTAGATTTTTATATTTTTTTGCATCATAATCAATAAAATCATACATGTATACTTGTTTTTTATATTCTTCACATTTCTTTAATAATTCCTCTTTTATATTTCTATTTCCTAAAGCTTTCCCTATCATATTTATATGTCCAATTATAAGTGTGTCAAAACCATCTAACCAGTTTATGGAATCTATTGATTCAATAATTAAATCTGAATTAATTTCATGATACTGGTCATAATTTCTAATACCTTTTCCTACATTTCCACTATATTTAATATCATAAATATGAGTTATATTAAACGATAACATATCCGAAAATTCTATCAGTGCTTTTGTTTCTTTTGAAACAGGAAATAAAACTGCATTTTTTATATTTATAATATTATTCTTAGGGATTACTCTTCCTTCTACTACACAATTTGCCGATTGTTTTAAAAATTTTTTTACTTCTACGATATTCCATTTTTTCTTGCTAAACTTTTCTGCTATTAATCCTGTAATATGTGGAACTACAAAACTTGTTCCCAATTTTTCGCAATATGTATTATTTACATCTGGCAGCCTTTGAGCATGCCCAATTCCTCTAATATTAATTGGTGAATTTTCTATATACTGATACTGTCTTGGGAAAAAGCATGATGTACTCATATCTACTCCAATAACAGAATCAAAAGATGCTGGATATCCCAAAGCTCCATCATTAGGAAAACCAGCTATTATTAAAGTTCCTCTTGAATATAATTTTTCGCATAATTCTTTTAATAAATTAATGTTATCACAATACGATATCCCTGCACTTAAATTAATTAAATCACACTCTACATGATCGATTATATATTGCAATGTATATAATAATATATCCTCATCTAATTCTTCTTTATCAAAAATTTTAATGATTATAAACTCTGCATCTGTAATATAATTGCTGATTATCCAACTGACACTCGTCCCATGCCCAATGTAATCCTCAACATCCTCTGAGATAAAATATCTTTCATCGACATTTTTACGAATACAAATACACTGACTAATTTTGAAATTATTTTTAAACGCTATATGTTTTTCATTAATCCCAGTATCTATTATTGCTATTTTCATTATATCCCCTTTTTGAACAAAGGGTAGTATATACTCTCGTAAATACTACCCTCGTTCTAAACTTTTTACTTATGCGCCACCGCAACTACAGTTACCACCATGACTTTCATTATACAGTTTAACCATGGTTCTTTTCTTGGGCTTTAACAACCTAATCCTGCGTCTCATCTTTTCACCTCCTATCCATTTTATATTTAAGGTAAGTAAATTAACCTTATTTTCTGTAATTACCTATGTTAAAATATTCAGTAACATTTCATAAAAATCATTAAAAGAAGATAACACTTCTCTAGTTAAAAATTCATCTGGAATCTCCATATTAAATTCGTCCTCAATAGAAACAAATAAGGAAATAATTTGTAATGAATCTAATTCAAGAATTGAACTTTGATTATCCAAGTCAATCGTTAATCCATTTTCGTTAAAAACTTTTTCCAAACGTTTTTTTACATTAATATTCTTTTCCATATTATTCCCCACCTATTTGAATAAATTTGTTTTTATTTATCATAGATTTAATTTGACTTCTTATCATCCCTTTACATTCCAAACATTGTAGTTTTCCTACAATCCTTTCTTGATAATGACACCGATTACTTAAACAGATTGGTAAAAAACAACATCCTACACATTTCCCTTCTATTTTTTCATAGGATTCTGCCCACACTTTGTCCTTTTCTTTATTAATTTTCATTACTCCACTATCCAATATTTCACCGATACAATTTTCAAAATCATTCAAATGCATTGCACATTTATATACCAATCCATCATAATTCAACACATATCCATGATTATAAAAAGCTTCACACGAATCAAATTTACTTCCCGCAGATATTAAGTCTTTAGAATATAATCCAACTTTTTCCGCTTCAGAGAGTAAATTTAAAGAATAATTTTCATTTGAAACCAGTTCATCTTTATAATTTTCTATTCTTTTTCCGCCCCAATCTCTTATCCACTGCCAAATAAAAACAAATCTCTTATCTTTTTCAAATTTTTCTTTCATCGTTTTTACAAAAGTATCAATTTGTTCTTTACTTGTATCAGAAGCAATATTGATTCTAATTCCTATTTCAAATCTATAACTCATCGGCAATTTTGAAATTTCTACCAAATTGTTTACTATCTTGTCATAAGAATCTTCATAGACCTTATGTGGTCTTTTGCGATTATGATTATCTCTATCTCCGTCTATTGTAATTTGATAATATAAAACTCGTTTTCTCACAAACTTTTTGAATGTTTCTATATCCAGCTCATATCCATTTGTCGTAATTGAAGATACCATTGCTACACCATGATTTTTGCACAAATTATTTATCTGTTCCATCATTTGAAGCATAATATCTTTACATAACAATGGTTCTCCCCCAAACCACGCAATATGTACTTCTTTAAATCCATCCAAATTTAGATCTAACCATCTAATAATTCCTTCCATCTTTTCTTTTGAAATAACGTGATTTCTAGCATTATCTTGATAACAATATTGACATTTAAAATTACAACCATCTGTCGGAATAATAGTTATCATAAGCTTTTGTTTTGATTTTTTAATATTATTTATTTTATTCAGTAATAGCTCATCTTCATTTAAATTCTCATGTATTATTTCAGCCTTTTTTAGCAATGCTATCTCATCCTTTTTCAAACTACAGACAGCAGTAGACAAATTTTCTTTATTGGTAATTTTCCCTTTAATAGAAATCAACATACGGCTACTCGTGTTAAAGACGTAACTAAATCCATTTTCTGCACTTAGATCAACATATATGTTATAATTAGAAATAAAATACTTATCGTCATTTCTCATAACACACTATTCCTCATTCAAATATAATATATTTTGTATTATTTTCGAGCTATAATAACTGCCTGCTTAAAAGCAGCATATTCCTCTTCAATACTTTTGTTTAATTCAAATGCATATTGTCTAATCGTCGCCTCCGAAATTAATCCTAATTTTACTAATATATTATTTTTAATATTCTCTTCACTATGTATACCATAATAATCAGATAAACTTTCTCTACCAGGGTTGTAGATATCTTTTACAATTTCTCTTATTTCTACTGACATTTTATACTTATTTTCCAAATATGATCTTATATATATAGGATCATATCCTTTTTCCCCGGATAATCTCAAATATCTTGCATAAGCATTTTTAATTTTCAACTTAAGTTCTTTATTATTTGTATATGTCGTATCTGTATTTCCATACAAGACCAAAAAACCATCTTTTTTTAAGACACGGACCATTTCATCTAAAATCCTATCACATTTGTTGCAAATATCTAATAACATCCTTGCCATACAACAATGAAACTGTTCCGAATCAAACGGTAACTGTTCTGCGTTCGCACAAACAAAGTTAATATTTGAGTTTCTAGAAATTGCTTTATTGATAATATTCTTATCAATATCAACGCCTACTACTTTTACATTTGAATAATGATTTTTTATTATTTCTGCAGAGCCACCAATTCCACAACCAACATCTAATATATACTTTTCAGGATCATTTTCAAGGATTCCTTGAAGTGCTTCTACAATATACTTTTCATCCAATTTAGCTCTCAAGTAAACTAACTCTTCTTCTCTCAACGTGCTTTTCATTTGTTATATTCCTTCAATTTATATTCAAAAGATAAAATTTAATCAAATCTCTATTTTACATTATTCGGTTTCCAATCTTTTTTGCACAGCCAAACCAATAGAAATAATTATTACATCATATGTAATTGCTTTTAAAAATTCTTCATTATGCATAAGATTTACTATTACAGCTACTATCACCACACCTATCACAATGATTCTAATTTTTTTTTGAAATTCTCGTTTTTCTTTTTTCCCTAATATCCTCTTATTATTTTCAACTGGAGCAAATATATATATCACTAAGCAGCCTAATCCTGTAAGAACATTCAGCCAAATTAACGGAACATGCAAAAAAGACACAAAAAATATACCTCCAACAATACTTCCATAAGTCAATATTTTACAATTCACCTCATCCTTTGCATGATATCCTCCTGCATATATTCTTAAGAGAAAGAATAAAAACTCCATTAATATACCAGCCTCAAGTTTTCCAAAAACCACACTTATAACAATTACAAAAGAAAAATCTTCTAATAAATGTATAACACGTTTTATACCATTTTTTACAATTTTATCATTTGACGTCGTTATATATCCCGCTTGGTCAAGCGTTTTAAAAATTATATCTTCAATTTTTTTATCTATCAATCCGTTTATTCCTATCTGTTTTGTTTTATTTAGCCATTTTTTTGCAAATATATCGCCGTATGATTATACAACATCAATTATTGAGATCAATTTTATATATTATTTCAGGAAAATATGTTTGTCATATATCAAATATTTTTATTTATTTTAGTCATTTTGATTATATCATCTATTTCGTGATTTTTTTTAAACATGTAAAAAATAACCATTTTCATGTAAAAAATAACACCTTAACGTACCCCGTAATTCTTTCAAACAATCGAGTAGGAGGCGGTGACTAACCGCCGTCCTCTCACACCACCGTGCGTACCGTTCGGTACACGGCGGTTTCAATAGTTGACGTGCACAGACTGATAGGCTGTGGCTAAATCATAGAAGCCACTGTTTATCAGTCTTTCTTTTGTCATGGCTTTCTTAACTGTTGTCAGATTCGCACAATACCAGTGTCCTCTTCGGCAGTTTGCTGCCATGTTCGCATAGTATTCGTGTACTCCCATCTTTATCAGATTTCTTTTCTTTGTTCTTGGAAGTTTCCACTGTTTCCATATACACATACGTATTCTGCGGTAGAGCCATCCGTTGATGTCATCTATGTTGTTCTTCATACTTGCAATTCCGTAGTAGTTAAGCCATCCCCTCGCATACACCTTGATTTTCTCAAGGCTTGGCTTGATTGACTGACATCGCTTACGGGAAGATAACTCCTTCAGTCTAGACTTAAACTTCTTCCATGACTTCGGATGAACTCGGACATAAATGCCTTTTCCGTTCCTTCCCAATGCAAAGCCAAGGAATTTAAAATTTCGGATTGCAAATACACTGACAGTACGACTCTTTTCTCGGTTGACTGTAAGTTTCAGCCTCTCCTCAAGATATTTTGTACTGCTTTCCAAGAGTCTCTCTGATGCTCGCTTGCTCTTTGCAAGAAGCACAATGTCATCTGCATATCTTATGCATGGAACGCCTCTTTTCAAGAATTCCTGGTCGAACTCATTGAGGTAGACATTTGCCAGCAATGGTGATAGATTTCCACCTTGTGGTGAGCCTTCCTCTGTGTCAATGACTACTCCGTTTTCCATTACACCGCTTTTCAGATAGCGCTTTATCAACTGTACTACACGTTCATCTTTTACATTCTTCCGGAGAAGATTGATGAGAATTTCGTGATTAAGAGTATCGAAGTACTTTGACAAGTCAAGGACTACAGCAAATGTATAGCCTTGTTCTGCATACTCCTTAACCTTAAGTATTGCATCTTTTGCACTTCTGTTCGGACGATAGCCATAGCTACCCTCTGCAAACAGCGGTTCATAGATCGGCACTAACTGTTGGGTTATTGCCTGTTGAAGTGTACGGTCTACCACTGTTGGTATGCCAAGCTTTCGCACACCACCATCTGGTTTGGGAATCGTGGCTCGTCTTACTGGAGACGGAGTATACTTCCCACGGTATATGCGGTCAGTTAACTCTTGTTGATGTTCCTTTAGATATAGAAGAGCCTCCTCAATGGTCATGCCATCAATTCCTGGCGCTCCCTTGTTTACCTTAACTCTCTTAT
>OGZV01002704.1_pt1 | contig 13305 bp, 11 predicted proteins | sample 1576861 | NCBI WGS metagenome assembly OGZV01 (sample SAMEA3541501, study PRJEB24748) | human gut metagenome | biome: human gut; feature: human-associated habitat; material: faeces | place: China | collected 2012
TGGTACTGGCTGAAGTTGAACAGCCACTGTTGGACATGGTGATGCAATACACCCGCGGTAACCAAACCCGCGCTGCGCTGATGATGGGTATCAACCGTGGTACTCTGCGTAAGAAACTGAAAAAATACGGCATGAACTGATACTAATCAGTTAAATGCTTGTTTAAAAAGGCGCTCTTCGGCATGGGGAAGCGCCTTTTTTATTCCCTGCTTCACTCCGTCAACGCTTTGTAAACCTTCACTTATCCCGCTTTAAAACCGCCGCTTTTGGTGTATATTTCCCCCACTTTACTGGCGCTCTTCTCGCGGAATGACACAATGATTCGTAAATACTGGTGGCTGGTTGTTTTTGCAATCTCCGTTTTGATTTTCGATGCACTTCTGATGCAGTGGATTGAACTGATGAGCACCGAAACCGATAAGTGTCGCAATATGAACTCCGTGAATCCCCTGAAACTCGTAAACTGTTCAGAGCTCGACTAGCCGCCTGATTGCGCAAACTCCCCGTGATTACCTACTAAAAACGGGGATTTAAATCCCTTTGAGCCATTACCCGACGGTGATAATGTCTCGCCCTTCTCAACCGCTCTAGCGTAACCCCACACTCGAGTAGAACCGTCCATGCTGGTCAGCCAATACAACCATATCCTTGTTGTCCTCTCCTTTGTTGTTGCCATCCTTGCCGCGTATACCGCACTGAATATGGCGGCACGTGTCGCCGGGAGTGAGGGTGTCGCTGCTCGCGTCTGGCTGGCTGGCGGCGGTATTGCAATGGGCATCGGCGTGTGGGCCATGCATTTTATCGGCATGCTGGCGATGGATCTCTCCATGAGCATGAGCTACAACGCCAGCCTGACGGTGTTATCCATGGTCATCGCCGTCGGGTCGTCACTGTTCGCGCTCTGGCTCGTGAGCTGCGATCAATTACGCTTGCGCCGTCTGCTGCCCGGTGCGCTGGTGATGGGAAGCGGTATTGTTGCCATGCATTACACCGGCATGGCCGCGCTGGAAGTGATGCCCGGGATAATCTGGGACAAGGCCTGGATGGCCATTTCGGTCGCCATTGCGCTTGCCGCTTCACTCGCGGCATTGTGGCTGACCTTCCGCCTGCGTCACGACGCCGCGCAGGTCGTGCTGATGCGCACGGGGGCCGCCATCACCATGGGCATAGCCATTGCCGGGATGCACTACGCCGGGATGAAAGCCGCACAGTTTCCGATGTCCACAATGGTTCACCATGAGGGTATTAACGGGAGCTGGCTGGCGGTGCTGGTGAGCGTTGTCGCGCTCTCTATTCTTGGGATTACCCTGTTGGTATCAATGCTGGACGCCCGCCTTCAGGCGCGTACCGCCCTTCTGGCCTCGTCCCTTGCAGAAGCTAACCGGGAACTCGCACAGCTGGCCCTGCACGATACCCTGACGCGGCTGCCCAACCGTATCCTGCTGGAAGACCGACTCGATCAGGCCATCAGCAAAGCCGATCGCGAGGGGACCCATTTTGCCCTGATGTTCATGGATCTCGACGGCTTTAAAGCCATCAATGACGCTTACGCCATGATGTCGGTGACAAGCTGCTGATTGCCGTAACGGAGCGCCTGCTGCATCTCCTGAAGGGCCAGTTCACCCTGGCACGTATCGGCGGTGATGAGTTTGTTCTGCTGGCTGAGGGGGAAGGCCCGGACGATGCGGCATCGCTGGCGAATTCGCTGGTGCGCGCGATCGATAGCCCGTTCAACCTCGACCACTATGAACTGATGGTCACCCTCAGCATTGGGATCGCGCTGTATCCTCACGACGGCAAAACCGAACGTGAGCTCATGTTTAACGCCGATGCGGCGATGTACCATACCAAGCATATGGGCCGGAACGGTTACCACTTTTTCCAGCCCTCGATGAATACGCTGGCGCAGACCCACCTTCAGTTAATGAACGATCTGTGGATGGCGATCGATCGCAATGAACTCCGCCTGCTGTATCAGCCAAAATTTCACGCCCCCGCCGGCCCTCTCCTTGGATTTGAGGCGTTATTGCGCTGGCAGCATCCTAAGCAGGGGTTACTGACCCCGGACCTTTTCCTGCCGCTGGCGGAGAAAACGGGGCTGATTATCCCTATCGGCAACTGGGTAATTAATGAAGCCTGTCGCCAGCTGCGTGAATGGCATCTTCAGGGACATCAAAGCTGGTCAATGGCAGTAAACCTGTCGACGCTGCAGTTTGAACAGCCTTCGCTGGTCAACACGGTTCTCAACTGCCTGGCACTTCATCATGTGCCACCAGAAATGTTGATCCTGGAGGTGACGGAAACCACGGCCATGAGCAACCCGGATGAAAGTGTACGGGTGCTGACAGAGCTGACGAAAGCGGGCGTAAAGGCCTCCATTGATGATTTTGGCACCGGCTATTCAAGCCTGCTGTACCTCAAACGCTTACCCGCCTGTGAATTGAAAATCGACAGGGCGTTCGTGAAAGAGCTCAGCGGAGAAAGCGAGGATGCCACCATTGTCTCAGCGATTGTGGCCCTCGCCAAAACACTCAATCTGAAAGTCGTGGCTGAAGGCGTAGAAACCGAAGCACAGCAGGCCTTTTTGACCGAGTTGGGTTGCAACACCCTTCAGGGTTATCTGTTAGGTAAACCCGTCAGCGCGCAAACCATAGAGGCGCTTTGTGCGCGAGGGGAGATGCTACCTGGCGCAGGGCTGTAAGCATCATCATGAGGCGATACGCGAATGACAGGGAGTGTCGCCAGAATGCTATCGACCAGGGCGGGCGCCTGCTGATAAAGATTGAAACTTTCGTTATTCATTAACCAGTTTTTAATTATTCCGCTAAAAAAGCCGTGGAATACGATCAAGGTCAGATCAACATTTACCTTTGGCGAAATGATGTTACGTGAAATACAGGCCTCCAGCGAGGCACGCAGCGTGTCATAATTGAATCCAATCCGTTTTCTGATGTCTCTCTCTGAAATCATGTCACTGCTAAATTCACATTTATGATACAGAATTTGTAAAAGTGCACATTGTCGAGGCTCACGCGCAATATACTGCAACGCAGTAATAAATTGCTCACGAAGTATTAACAATGGATCATCACCTTCGGAAAGGGAAAGCCTGTCGCGAATAATGTCGCGAAGCGGTAATTGCTGCTCCCAGATGGCATTAAATATTTCAGCTTTACTGGTGAAGTGCCAATAGATTGCACCGCGCGTCACATTTGCAGCATCCGCGATGTCCGTCAGCGTGGTGTTGGCTACGCCACGCGTCGCAAACTGCCCGATAGCCGCCTCAATCAACTGCTGCCGGGTTTGTTGAGCTTCTTCTTTCTTTTTCCGCGCCATAGACAACGACTCGCTACTCACAAAGTTTATACGTAACACAGGTCAGGAGAAAGAAAGTATTCACCAATTCCCGTTTTAGTTTTGCACAAAAAAAGTCAATCTTCTTAATTTATAGTTTAGCTAAATACATATTTAAGTTTAAATTCATGTCATGAATAAATGAGGCACATTAAGCGCTATTTAACTGATTAGCTTGCCGGAAGAAGACCGAGAAATAAACCGAGTCTGATTCTGATTTTTCTGCTCAGACCTTGCCATTCGCACTTATAAATTAAAAAACATTAAATACCCTCATTATTATACGCAGCTACATTTTATTTTTTTATCCCGCTGCCCCTGCTACCGATTCACGCTAAATATCGGTTACCGGGTATTTAAAGGAACAGTAATGACGAATCATTTCAGACGCTTACCCTTAGCCGGTTTCATTGTCTGCGCTGTGCTGCTCTCAGGATGCGATGGCCAGGAAAACCAACAACAACATCCGCAGGCTCCCCAGGTCACTGTGCATATTGTGAAAAGCGCACCGCTGGCTGTCACCACTGAACTCCCGGGCAGAACAGATGCGTTCCGCGTTGCAGAGGTTCGTCCGCAGGTTAGCGGTATTATCCTGCGTCGCAACTTCACGGAGGGCAGCGATGTAAAAGCTGGAGATTCGCTTTACCAGATTGATCCTGCAACCTATCAGGCGGCTTACGACAACGCCAAAGGCGAGCTGGCGAAGGCCCAGGCGGCGGCCAATATTGCTCACCTGACGGTGAAACGTTATCTCCCGCTGGTCGGTACACAGTATGTCAGCAAGCAGGAGTATGACCAGGCCGTGGCCACGGCCCAGCAGGCAGACGCCAGCGTCGTCGCCGCCAAAGCAGGCGTTGAAAGCGCGCGCATCAACCTTGCCTATACCAAAGTGACATCGCCCGTTGATGGTCGCATCGGCAAATCCAGCGTAACGGAAGGGGCGCTGGTCACCAACGGGCAGGCAGCGGCGCTGGCAACGGTTCAGCAGCTTGATCCGATGTATGTCGATGTCACCCAGTCCAGTAATGATTTTTTGCGCCTGAAGCAGACGAGCCTGCAAAAAGGCGATACCGCCAGCAGCGTTGAGCTACTGATGGAGAACGGGCAGCCCTATCCGCTGAAAGGCACATTGCAGTTCTCAGACGTCACGGTGGATCAAAGTACCGGCTCGATTACCCTGCGCGCCATTTTCCCGAATCCTCAACATCTGCTGTTACCGGGTATGTTCGTTCGCGCCCGGATTGATGAAGGTACGCAGCCGGATGCGATTCTGGTTCCCCAGCAAGGCGTGACTCGTACGCCGCGAGGCGATGCCACCGTGATGGTGGTGAACGATAAAAATCAGGTTGAGTCTCGCACCGTCGTTGCGCCTCAGGCGATTGGCGACCGCTGGCTGGTGACGGAAGGGCTGAAAAACGGTGACCGCGTGATTGTTAGCGGGCTACAAAAGGTCAGACCGGGCGTAACCGTCGTCGCCACGCCTGATACCACCACCGCTCCAGCCAGTTAAGGGACGACGACATGGCTAATTTCTTTATTCAGAGACCGGTTTTCGCCTGGGTACTTGCCATCATTTTGATGATTGCTGGTGGGCTAGCCATTCTCAAACTTCCCGTCGCACAGTATCCGACCATTGCGCCTCCCGCCGTGGCGATATCCGCGACCTACCCGGGAGCAGATGCTCAAACGGTGCAGGATACCGTGACCCAGGTTATCGAACAGAACATGAACGGTATCGATAACCTGATGTATATGTCCTCCACCAGCGATTCAGCGGGTAACGTCACCATCACCCTGACCTTCGAGTCCGGAACCGATCCGGACATCGCCCAGGTGCAGGTGCAGAACAAGCTACAGCTCGCCATGCCGCTGCTGCCGCAAGAGGTGCAGCAGCAAGGGATTGGCGTTGAGAAGTCCAGCAGTAGCTTCCTGCTGGTCGCCGGTTTTGTTTCAGACAACAAAAACCTCACGCAGAATGACATCTCCGACTATGTCGCCTCGAACGTCAAAGATGCCATCAGCCGAACGTCTGGCGTCGGTGACGTGCAGCTGTTTGGCGCCCAGTATGCGATGCGTATCTGGCTCGACAGCAATGCGATGAACAAATACCAGCTGACGCCGCTGGATATTATCAACCAGCTGAAAACGCAGAACGACCAGATAGCGGCAGGCCAGTTGGGCGGGACGCCATCCATCCCAGGACAGCAGCTGAATGCCTCGATCATCGCGCAAACCCGCCTGAAATCACCGGAAGAGTTTGGCCGCGTGACGCTCAAGGTGAACCAGGACGGCTCGATGGTGCATCTGAAGGATGTGGCTCGCATTGAGCTGGGTGGCGAAAACTACAACATGGTGACAAAAATCAACGGGCAGGCGGCAACCGGCCTGGGGATTAAGCTGGCAACAGGGGCAAATGCGCTGGATACAGCGGCAGCCATCAAGAGCAAGCTGGCACAACTGCAGCCGTTCTTCCCGCAGGGGCTAAAAGTCGTCTACCCCTATGACACCACACCGTTTGTGAAAATCTCCATCCACGAAGTGGTGAAGACCCTGTTTGAAGCGATTATTCTCGTCTTCCTGGTTATGTACCTGTTCCTGCAAAACCTGCGGGCAACGCTCATCCCGACTATCGCGGTTCCGGTCGTTCTGCTGGGTACCTTCGCGGTTCTGGCGGCGTTCGGTTTCTCCATCAATACCCTGACAATGTTCGGCATGGTGCTGGCGATAGGTCTGCTGGTTGATGACGCTATCGTGGTCGTTGAGAACGTTGAACGCGTCATGGTCGAGGACAAGCTGCCGCCGAAAGAGGCTACGCAGAAATCGATGGGACAGATCCAGGGGGCACTGGTGGGGATCGCCATGGTGCTCTCGGCGGTCTTTATCCCGATGGCCTTTTTTGGCGGCTCGACGGGGGCGATCTATCGCCAGTTCTCGCTAACTATCGTTTCCGCTATGGCATTGTCAGTACTGGTTGCGCTAATCCTGACGCCAGCGCTCTGTGCAACGTTGCTTAAGCCTGTTTCAGCCGATCATCATGAGAAAAAAGGGGGTTTCTTCGGCTGGTTTAATGCGCTCTTTGATAAGAGCGTTGAGCACTACAGTAACAGCGTGAGCGGTATCTTGCGCAAGACCGGACGCTATCTGTTGGTGTACGTCATTATTGTCGGTGGAATGGCGGTGCTCTTCCTGCGCTTACCGACCTCCTTCCTCCCCGAAGAGGATCAGGGGGTGTTTATGACAATGGTTCAACTCCCCGCAGGTGCAACCCAGACGCGTACTCAGCAGGTTCTCGACCAGGTTCAGGACTACTACCTGAAAAAAGAGAAAGCAAATGTTGAATCCGTCTTTACCGTAAACGGCTTTAGCTTTAGCGGCCAGGGTCAGAACTCCGGTATTGCCTTCATCAGCCTGAAGCCCTGGGAAGAGCGTCCTGGGGCGGAAAATGGCGTTGAAGCCATTGTGGGTCGCACGACAAAAGCTTTCAGCCAGATTAAAGACGGCCTTGTATTCCCGTTTAACCTGCCCGCTATTATTGAGTTAGGTACCGCAACGGGCTTCGACTTTGAACTTATCGATCAGGCTAACCTGGGGCATACCCAGCTGACGCAGGCGCGTAACCAGTTGCTCGGCATGGTGAAAGAGCATCCTGACCTGCTGGTGCGCGTACGTCCAAACGGTCTTGAAGATACGCCTCAGTTCAAACTGGATGTCGATCAGGAGAAAGCACAGGCGCTGGGCGTCAGTCTTTCTGACGTCAACCAGACGATTTCGACGGCCTTAGGGGGCACCTATGTGAATGACTTTATCGATCATGGCCGCGTGAAAAAAGTCTATGTACAGGCCGACGCGAAATTCCGTATGTTGCCAGGGGATATTAACAACCTTTATGTGCGCAGCGCGAACGGGGAAATGGTGCCGTTCTCAGCCTTTAGCAACGCTCACTGGGTTTATGGTTCACCTCGTCTGGAGCGCTACAACGGAATGCCTTCGATGGAGATCCTCGGCGAATCAGCCCCGGGTAAAAGTACCGGTGAGGCCATGGCTATGATGGAAAGCCTCGCGGCAAAATTGCCTTCCGGCATCGGTTATGACTGGACGGGAATGTCTTACCAGGAGCGACTTTCGGGTAACCAGGCGCCTGCACTGTACGCCATTTCACTGATCGTGGTGTTCCTGTGTCTGGCAGCGCTGTATGAAAGCTGGTCCATTCCGTTCTCCGTTATGCTGGTTGTGCCGTTGGGGGTCATCGGGGCCCTTCTCGCAGCCTCGCTGCGCGGGTTAAACAATGACGTCTATTTCCAGGTCGGCCTGCTGACCACAATTGGTCTGTCGGCGAAAAACGCCATCCTGATCGTCGAATTTGCTAAAGACCTGATGGAGAAAGAAGGTAAAGGCATCATTGAAGCTACGCTTGAAGCGTCAAGGATGCGCCTTCGACCGATCCTGATGACCTCCCTGGCCTTTATCCTTGGCGTCATGCCGCTGGTGATCAGTACCGGAGCCGGGAGCGGTGCGCAAAACGCCGTCGGTACGGGTGTGATGGGGGGAATGCTTTCCGCAACGCTTCTGGCGATTTTCTTCGTGCCCGTCTTCTTTGTGGTTGTTCGTCGACGCTTTACCCGCCATAAAGATTAACATTTCCCTAAAAAGGCACCTCTGGTGCCTTTTTTATTTTTAACATAAACAATGAATTAGGCATTAAGCAAAAGCTATGTTAAAAATACAGTGATTTGCATTAAGTAAAAACACTCTCTTACCCCTTCATAATGTCTCCATTAATTCGTCCGGAAATCGATTTTTCTCCACGATTTTTACAAACTACATAATTTGAGATTATTCCTCGTGTAACGCGGACTTACCCCGGTGGTAAAATAACCTCCAGTTCGTTAATTGCCCTCCTGGCTTTATAGCGGACGAGAAATAATACTGAGGTAACATCATGAAAAGATTCATTTCCGTTGCACTACTCGCTGCGCTGCTTGCTGGTTGCGCGCACGACTCTCCATGTGTACCGGTTTACGACGACCAGGGCCGACTGGTTCATACCAATACCTGTATGAAAGGCACCACCCAGGACAACTGGGAAACAGCAGGTGCGATCGCTGGCGGCGCTGCCGCAGTGGCGGGCTTGACGCTGGGTATTGTTGCCCTGACGAAGTAACATCAGTTAAGAAAGCGCGGCTCTGGCCGCGCTTTTGCTTTTAATCAGTGCACTATTTTCAAAGAAGTAAAAAAATAGCCCCGTATTTATTCGTGCCTTTCATTTCAGCCTGAAGCCAGTCACATCTTTTTCGTACACTTTTTTAAATTTCCTGTTCTATTGTGATGATTTTCACACATTAATATTATTGAATATCCTGCCAATATTCACTCTGGAAACTATCTCTTCTTTTTTCTGGCGCGACTCAAAACTTTTGCTCCAATTTGTGGCACAGGTTGTAATTTCGCACCGTTTCAGGGCGCTCGTTTTATTTAAGCCTGTCTACACTCAGCATTAAGCGTTCACTCATCTCTTATTTTGCCGAACGCAAAACTGGCATTACGTTTGCTTTATAAACGTTGGCCAAAGCCACAGACAGGTAAAGCGTTTAAAAACGCCTCTATAACGATAAATTTCGCCACACAGGAAGCATTATGAAAAAGACGATGATAGCCAGCCTGGCCGCTGCAGGCATGATGTTTGCCGTAGCCGGTCAAGCCCATGCGGGAACGACACTGGATGCCGTTAAAAAGAAAGGTTTTGTTCAATGTGGTATCAGTGACGGTTTGCCTGGCTTCTCTTATGCCGATGCGAACGGCAAATTTACCGGTATTGATGTAGATGTCTGCCGCGGTGTTGCCGCCGCCGTTTTTGGCGATGACAGCAAGGTAAAATATACCCCGCTGACGGCGAAAGAACGCTTTACGGCACTGCAGTCCGGCGAGGTTGACATGCTCTCCCGTAATACCACCTGGACCTCCTCCCGCGACGCGGGTATGGGGATGTCATTTACGGGCGTGACCTATTATGACGGGATCGGCTTCCTGACCCACAATAAAGCAGGCCTGAAAAGCGCCAAAGAGCTGGATGGTGCGACCGTTTGTATTCAGGCGGGCACCGATACCGAGCTGAATGTCGCCGATTATTTCAAAGCAAATAACATGAAATACACGCCAGTGACATTTGACCGCTCGGATGAGTCGGCTAAAGCGCTGGAATCCGGCCGTTGCGACACGCTGGCTTCTGACCAGTCACAGCTGTATGCCTTACGCATTAAGCTGAGCAATCCGGCAGAGTGGATTGTCCTGCCTGAAGTGATCTCCAAAGAACCTCTCGGCCCTGTCGTTCGTCGCGGCGATGAAGACTGGTTCTCTATTGTTCGCTGGACGCTGTTTGCCATGCTGAACGCAGAAGAGATGGGCATCAACTCGAAAAACGTGGATGAGAAAGCGGCTAACCCATCTAATCCGGATATGGCGCACCTGCTCGGTAAAGAAGGTGATTTCGGCAAAGATCTGAAGCTGGATAATAAATGGGCTTACAACATCATCAAACAGGTGGGCAACTACTCGGAGATCTTTGAACGCAACGTGGGATCGGAAAGCCCGCTGAAGATCAAACGCGGCCAGAACAATCTCTGGAACAACGGCGGTATTCAGTACGCGCCACCAGTACGTTAAGTCATAGCTGTAACGGGCACTGCTCATGCAGTGCCCACTCCAGAGTCATGGTTACTGAGGTTTCTTTATGTCCCATCGCCGCTCAGCCGTAAAAGGATCGCTATCCTTTTCTCATCCCGCGGTCCGCGCCTGGCTATTCCAGATTATTGCTATTGTTGCGGTTGTTCTCATCGCCGTGTATCTCATCCATAACACCATCACCAACCTGAACAATCGCGGCATTACCTCCGGTTTTGCGTTTTTGGATCGCAGCGCGGGCTTTGGCATTGTTCAGCATCTTATTGATTACCAGGAAGGTGACACGTACGGACGCGTATTCGTGGTCGGTTTACTGAATACGCTGTTGGTATCGGCGCTTTGTATCGTCTTCGCGTCGATACTGGGCTTCTTTATTGGCCTGGCACGTCTTTCAGAAAACTGGCTCCTGCGGAAGCTGTCGACGGTTTATATCGAGACGTTCCGCAATATCCCCCCGCTGCTGCAGATCTTCTTCTGGTATTTCGCCGTACTGCGTAACCTTCCTGGTCCCCGTCAGGCCGTCGACGCGTTTGAGCTGTTTTTCCTGAGTAACCGTGGGTTGTCCATTCCTTCTCCTCAGCCGGGCGAAGGACTGTATGCTTTCATCGGCGCAATTGTGATAGCGCTTGCCCTCTCCGCTGGGGTATTCCGTTTTAACCGCAAGCATCAGATCAAAACCGGTCAGCTTCGTAGAACCTGGCCCACCGCAGTCATCCTGATCGTTAGCCTGCCGCTAGTGGCACACTGGCTATTTGGCGCCGCGTTGCACTGGGATGTTCCCCATCTGCGAGGCTTTAACTTCCAGGGTGGAATGGTGTTAATTCCTGAACTGGCGGCTCTGACATTGGCGCTATCGATTTATACCTCAGCCTTTATCGCTGAGATTATTCGTGCCGGGATCCAGGCCGTCCCGCACGGGCAACACGAAGCGGCACGCTCACTAGGATTACCGCATACGGTGACGCTTCGTCAGGTCATTATTCCGCAGGCGTTGCGGGTCATCATTCCGCCGCTGACCAGCCAGTATCTCAACATTGTCAAAAACTCGTCGCTGGCCGCCGCTATTGGTTACCCGGATATGGTGTCACTCTTCGCCGGAACCGTGCTTAACCAGACCGGACAAGCCATTGAAACCATCGCCATCACCATGTCTGTCTATCTCATCATCAGCCTGGTAATTTCACTGCTGATGAACCTCTATAACCGTCGTATAGCACTGGTCGAGCGCTAAGGATCTATGATGACAAAAGCGATACTGTCGCACGCCTCGCGCCCTGCCAACTCGACAAGTGGACGTTTCATTCTCTGGGCGCGAAAGAATCTGTTCTCCAGCTGGAGTAACAGCCTGCTGACGATTGTCTGCCTGTGGCTCATGTGGGAATTGATTCCTCCCCTGCTGAACTGGGCGTTTTTACAGGCCAACTGGGTCGGTTCAACCCGAGCTGATTGTACAAAAGCCGGTGCCTGCTGGGTGTTTATTCATGAACGTTTCGGTCAGTTCATGTATGGATTGTATCCCCACGAACAGCGCTGGCGGATTAATCTCGCGCTGGTTATCGGCCTGCTCTCTGTTGCGGTCATGTTCTGGAAAAAGCTGCCTCATCGTGGACGCTATATTGCCGTCTGGGCAGTGGTTTATCCAATTATTGTCTGGGTGCTCTTGTATGGCGGTTTTCTGGGGCTGGAACGCGTTGAAACACGCCAGTGGGGCGGACTGACGCTGACGTTGATTATCGCGTCAGTGGGGATAGCCGGTGCTCTGCCGTGGGGGATTTTACTTGCCCTCGGACGGCGTTCAAAAATGCCGATCGTTCGCGTGCTCTCCGTTATCTTCATTGAGTTCTGGCGCGGCGTACCGCTTATCACCGTTCTGTTTATGTCATCGGTCATGCTGCCGCTATTTATGGCAGAAGGAACAACGATCGACAAACTGATCCGTGCCCTGGTCGGGGTGATCCTCTTCCAGTCCGCCTATGTCGCTGAAGTTGTGCGCGGTGGTCTGCAGGCGTTGCCTAAAGGCCAGTACGAAGCGGCGGAATCACTGGCGCTCGGCTACTGGAAAACCCAGGGGCTGGTCATTCTTCCCCAGGCACTCAAGCTGGTCATTCCGGGCCTGGTCAACACGATCATTGCCCTCTTCAAGGATACCAGCCTGGTGATCATCATCGGGTTGTTCGATCTCTTTAGCAGCGTACAACAGGCAACCGTTGACCCTGTCTGGCTGGGTATGTCCACCGAAGGATATGTCTTTGCTGCCCTAATCTACTGGATCTTTTGTTTTAGCATGTCGCGCTACAGCCAGCATCTGGAAAAGCGCTTTAACACCGGGCGTACACCGCACTGAGGAAAATATGAGCCAAATAACTATGACACCCGCCGACGCGATGATTACGCTGGAAGACGTGAACAAATGGTACGGACAGTTTCATGTCCTGAAGGACATTAATCTTAAGGTCAAACAGGGCGAACGCATTGTCCTGTGCGGCCCGTCCGGCTCCGGGAAATCCACAACCATTCGCTGTATTAACCACCTTGAAGAGCATCAGCAAGGACGCATCGTGGTTGATGGTATCGAGCTGAATGAAGATATCCGCAATATCGAACGCGTGCGTCAGGAAGTGGGAATGGTATTTCAGCACTTTAATCTGTTTCCGCACCTGACCGTTCTGCAAAACTGTACGCTTGCACCGATTTGGGTACGAAAGATGCCGAAAAAGGAAGCCGAGGCGTTGGCAATGCACTATCTGGAGCGTGTACGTATCGCAGAGCATGCCAATAAGTTTCCCGGTCAGATATCGGGTGGACAGCAGCAGCGTGTGGCTATCGCCCGTTCGCTGTGCATGAAACCCAAAATCATGCTGTTTGACGAACCGACATCTGCGCTGGATCCGGAAATGGTGAAGGAGGTTCTGGATACCATGATTGGGCTGGCCCAATCCGGCATGACCATGCTGTGCGTCACGCATGAGATGGGATTCGCGAGAACCGTGGCCGACCGGGTGATCTTTATGGACCGCGGCGAGATTGTTGAGCAGGCACCGCCGGATGAGTTCTTTGCGCATCCGAAGTCAGAACGTACGCGAGCATTCCTGTCGCAGGTGATTCATTAATCAGATCTTTTTGCCCGGTGGCGCTGCGCTTACCGGGCCTACCGTTTTCACGAGAATCATAACGCAAAAAGGCCATCCTTTCGGATGGCCTTCTCACTTATTTGATGTCTGGCAGTTCCCTACTCTCACATGGGGAGACCCCACACTACCATCGGCGCTACGG
>OGZV01002708.1_pt1 | contig 13291 bp, 10 predicted proteins | sample 1576861 | NCBI WGS metagenome assembly OGZV01 (sample SAMEA3541501, study PRJEB24748) | human gut metagenome | biome: human gut; feature: human-associated habitat; material: faeces | place: China | collected 2012
ATGCCATTACACATATGTACGAAAGAGATTTTCAAGTAAAATACAATCCCCCGTTCCGGCAAGACCGTCAGCGTCGTCATCCCCAGCGTGGTCGAGGCCCCCGGCTTCGTGCTCGCGACCTCCACGCGAGGCGACATCATCAAAACGACCCGCTACCTGCGCGAATGCGGTGTGAAGGATCGTAAGAACGGGGCCGAATACGGTGGCCGTGGCGCGGGCACCACGCACATCTTCGACCCGGAAGGCATCGCGGAGAACGATCCGGACACGCGCCACAACATGAACTGGACGCCGTTGCAGGGTTGCGACGATCCGGCCGTGGCGATGCGCCGCGCGCAGACCATGGTCGCGATCGGCGGCATGGGCTCCGGATCGAACAACCAGGAGTGGGGCGTGAGCGCCACCATGTACGTGCAGGCCATGCTGTACGCGGCGGCGATCGCGGACCGTACCATCAACGACTGCTACAAGTGGAGCCTGAGCCCGGAGAACGCGCAGGAGGCTGCCGACCTGATACGCAAGTACACGAACGAACGCGAGATGGACCGTTGGGCCGCGACCCTGAACGCCCTGCCCCACGTGGACCCGAGGCAGAAGGGCAGCGAATGGTTCGGCGTGAAGAACGCGTTCAGCATCCTCGCCGATCCGAACGTGCGAGCCCGCATGAACCTCAGCCCGTCCGACCCGCGACTGATCGACCCGAAACGCATGGTCCTGCGCGGCGACACCGTGTACGTGCTGTCCAAGCCACGCCGTGACGGCGGAGTGGCCGGCAACGCGGGCATCTTCGTGAGCCTGCTGCTCGACACGTTCCAGGAGGCGTGCCAGGACCTCGCGTTCGACAAGGCGTCCGGCTCGCGCGGCAAGATCGAACCTCCCGCCCGATTCGTGTTGGACGAACTGTCGAACATCGAGAAATGGCCCGGCCTGCGCAACGCCATCACCCAGGGCGGCGGCAACGGCTACCAGCTGATCATCGTGGAACAGTCCCGCCAGCAGATGGCCGACGAGAAGGACGGGTACGGCAAGGCCGTGGAGCAGACCGTGTGGGAGAACTGCCATCGGATCATGCTCAAGGGCGTGTCCGACGACGAGACGTTGAAATGGTGGATCAGCCAGATCGGCACGCACCACCGCACACGCCGCGAATCAAGCTGGAATCCGGGCCAGGGGCCGTTGGGTGGATTGACCACTCGCCACGAACGTGAGGAATCCGTCACCCAGCAGGAACTGAGCCTCCTGCCCGTCGGATACGCGCTCGTCGAACCATTGGGCCAGGCGCCCGCCCTCGTGCACATGATCATGTACATGCGCCGCGCATGGTGGCGGGAAGGATTGGAAGGCATGCGTCCCGCACGATCCACGCCATGGCATGAGAGGAACACGGGAAAGGCCATGGCATGAGCGACGGGAACAAGGTGGACGAATTCTACGACCGGATGGCCTCTCCGGATCCGGAGAACGGCGAGGCCACGATGCCGGACGACGACGTGAGGGACGAAGGCAACGTGCCGTCCACGCCGGTCGCCGGCGGAACGGACGTGACGGACGAGCTGGAACGGCCCCCGTATTGGACCGACGCCATGGAAAGGCAGTTCCGCCGCAGGGTCTCGGCCGATTTCGAACGTTTCGTGAAGGACGTTTCCAGAAACGGCACGCCGCCGGCCATCGACCAGTGCGAACACGCGTACGGGGAACTGCTCGACACCGTCAAAGACAAGTACAGGGAACTGCTCGGCCATGACCTGCCGGGCACGGCCGCAACGAACATCGACAACGTCATCAAGCAGGTCACCTTCATGCCCGCCATCGACCCTTTGCACGGGCCGGGACTGTGGGCCAAACTCCCCCAGCACCGTATGGACGAGATGGTCGAGGCGCGGCCGGTCGATTTGACCGGCTCGCCGACCCGCATGGACATCGACCTGATGATGCTGCACACCATCCGCATGGGACGTTTCCTCACCACGCATTACACGGATTGGGCGCAGACCCTTCCCGCATGCTGGATCCGCCACGACGACGTGGTCCAGGAGGTGTATTCGCTCAAATGCTATATGGACCTTGTGGCCGCCAGTCCTAACGGAGGATTCTACGCGCCGACGCTGCAATCGCTCATCCATTCGGCGTTGGAACGCGTCAAAGAATACCTCTCATCGGCCGAAACGTCGAACACCGACCACAAGCACCACCTGTCCGGACCGGACGAACGCAAACGCGAACAGGCCCGGAAGAAGGAATACGCGGACTGGTTCAACCGTGAGGGAGGCTGGTCCGGCGAACCACGCTTCGATCCGTCGTGGGAGTACCGCAGCACGGACGAGGGTCTTGACAGCGTATGCGATCTGCTGACCCCCACCCGCATCGAGGATGATGGCGTGCCCGACGACGAGACGCTGTCGGACCGTGCCCGCCAGTGGAGGGAGAACATGCGGATGCTGCGGGACAGCTACGACATGGACCATTCACCGGAACGCCTGCAAACCGCGCGGGACGAGGAGGAGCGGATGCGCCGCGTCTGGCTCGACTACAGGAACCGTGAGCGGGCGAGCCGCGACAACCTGGACCGTGCGGTGACGTCCGCGTCGATGCTGATGCGCGACACCGGCCGTGTCCGGCTCCTAACGGACACGGAACGTGTAACGCTTTCCGGTCTCATTTCCAAGGGGCGGGAAATCCTACGGGAATACGGCAAGAATCCGTTGGATGAAGGCTATGAGCCATGCTCCATCGACATGCAGGACGATCTGACCACACGATTGGACCGTCTCGTGGACGGGGATCCGGCCGACGTGTTCAACCGTTGCGAACGCATGCTCGACCAGATCGACAAGACCTTCGAACGTGGAAGGGAGACACCTGATGAACGTCGGACAGCCTAGCCTGTTCGACCAGTTGACGCCGTCGGACTCGCTGAGGGACGACCTCGACTGGCTCGACTCCCTACAGGAGACGGAACCCGCTCCCCGCAAAACCCGCGGACGCGGCCGCAAGCCGGACAAGACCCGGCATGATGTTGACGCCACGCCCGCACCACGGGAGGAAAAGAACACCACTCCCAAACCGGAGCATGAGACACGCCGGCCGGCTGACTCCATCACGGAACCGCCCGCGCCCATGCTTCTCATCCCCGACACCGGCACGGACGACGGGACCATGACGGGCATGGAGCCGGACGGCATGACGGTCTCGGACATGACTGACGACGGGGCCATACCCGTCGAAACCGAATCCGTCCGAACGGTTCTGGCGGACGACGACACGTCGGACGTTCTCTTTGGACTGGGCCTGGAGGACGTGGCCGACTCCACCGACGGCGGGACCCGCGACAAGACCACGATGAAATGGGTCGCACGCGTCCTCATCGGCGTGGGCGCCATCATCCTGCTGCTCCTGCTATTCGCATTGGCCGGCTCCCATTCCGCGTCCGTCAGACAGAAAGCCTCGTACGACCGGTTGCAGACGTCGATGAGCCAACTCGCCACGGCCAACACCAAGGCGAAAGCCACACTCAAACAGGCCGGCCGGCTTGGACTGGATGACTCCGCGGACGCGTTACGCCACGCCATCGAATCGAACGGCATGCTCATGAAATCCAAACGGACAGGACTGTCCATCGAGGCTTCCGACCGGCTGGCCGGCAAGGCCGACGAAGCGTCCGAACATACACGCGAATTGTCCGGCAGGATCGCCAAGACCATCAAGGACAAGCCTTTGACGGACGCGAAACGCAAATGCTCCACCGCCCTGGACAAGGCCGTGAAAGCGTCCGACGATGCGAAACCATCCGACGACACGACCCGGAAGGCGAAGGAGACGTTGGACAAGCTGGCCGCGCAGGCCCGCGGACTCGGTTCGAAAACCACCGTCGGACAATGGAACGACATGGCCGCGAAACTCGACAAGGCGCGTGAAGACCTCACGAACGCGTTGGACGCCAAAGCCAAGGCCGACGAGGAAGCCAAACGGCAGGCGGAGGAACAAGCCCGGCAGCAGGCGCAACAACAGCAACAGCAGGCCTCTCCCACGCCACAGCCAACCCCGCAATACCATCGTCAATCCGGAGGCTCCACCAGCATTCCCCGCGGGAACAACGGCGGAACCTCCAACAACAACGGCGGCGGTTCGTCCGGTGGAAACTCCGGTGGATGGTACGTGCCACCGGAAACCAACGACGACAATCTGCCCGGCAACGATTCAAGCCTATAAGCCACGACAAGGAGCATGCAATGGGAAAAAACGGCAAGCCACGCAAATCATCCACGCCGGAATCAAAGAAACAGGCGGCGATCTGGTGCGTCATCGCCATCATCGCCGTGACCGTCATGATCGCGGTCATGAACCCATGGCACCAACCCGCCACAACGGCACAGTCCGCACCGACCGGCCAGACGCAGACGCACTCCCCTACAAAAGCCGAAAGGAAAACGAAAGGCAAACCATCCGGCAGCCTACGACAGCAGGCCCAGGCCATGTTCTCCGACAAGACCGCGGAACAGATCGCCGACAGCGTACGCGACCTGCTCAACGCGCCCGAAAACTCGAACGTCGACACGCTCGGCAACCTGCTGTACCGGCATAACCGTCAGGATCTAGCCGAAGCGACGGACCTGTATGACGCGATCGGCCAGCAGAAGGACATCGACACGATCCGCAGCCTCGCACGCGAATGGTATCCGCAAGCCATGCAGGCCGGCATCGAGGCGAGATGTGACGACCTCTCGTCCGGATTGGACAACACCGCGCGCGAGGTCGCCACCATCGAACGGGACGATCTTTCCGGCACGCAAGGCTGCGGCGATCTCAAAGCCGCGTACGAGACCGCGAAACGACTCGTGGACTCCAAGTCGGATGATTACGACGCTTTGACCAAAGCCCAGCAGCATCTGACCACGGCGATGAGCGGCTGCGCGACCAACCTCGATCCGACGAACCGGGAGAAAGTGTTCGGCCAACCGCAGGGAACCCTCAAGGAAGATAAGGAGTAGGAGAACATGGCCACCACGAACAACCGCTCTTGGAAAGCGCTACTGCCACGGAACGGCGGCATCGGAGTGTGCCCGCAGATCGGCAGGGTGAAGATCCCGCCCGTCTGCCCACGTTCCACGCTCAACCTCACCGGAGGCAGACGCATCAAAACCGTCCGCGCCTGCTGGTTCGAGGGCGACGAGGCGCGTTTCGTCTCCCTCATGCCGTCGACCGGTCGAATCCGCAAGGAATTGGAATCGTTGAAGGGCGGCGAGACGGTCGAATTCATCGGACGTCCCTGCGAATGGCATGATATGTCTGGACAGAACTACTACATCGTCATCGTCACCGACATGGACATCATCGAACCCAAAAACATTGCTACGGTAGCCAAATCGTAGAAGCAACTAGGCTCGTCTCCATATACGATACGGAGACGAGCCTATATTCATCAATCATTGCTGACTATGGGTTCTTTACTTTTGAAAGAATTCAAAGCAATATGGCAATAGACCTGGCTGAATTTAAACAAACATCTGCTGGAGCAGGCCCTTCTTCAGTTCCTGCCACTTCGCCAGCTCGTCCTTCGACTTCTGAATGACCTCATCCATCGAAGCAAGGCAGTCGGCGATTTTGCGCTGTTCGCCCATTTCGAAAGGAAATACTACGGTGATATTTCTAAGCTCTTTGGCTTGAACATGAACCACAGATTTTCCCTGTGCAATACAAGAAATAGCCTTATTCGCCTGATGATTAAGGAGATAGCTCATGATACGGCCGTCGATTTCATCCACTGTACGATAAATATATAAATCGCCAGCCAAAATCACGCCTTCTTTCATCACGCACGTTGCCGTGGATATTTCTTCCGGCGTTTCTCCCGAGGTCGGAATCAATACATCACCAATCTTGCTACGGTATTTATCGTCAACGTTTCTGTTCGTTGAACGAGCTATCTCATAAGCAACTTCCCCATACGTTGTATATAGCTCTCCGTACAAAATCATAGGATTTCCCTCTGGAGCGATATCCGCCTTAGATAATGGAGCGCCCTTGATAAACTCCCCCAAATCTCCCAGCGTCTTCTCTTCCCAATCCGGGAAGTCGCTCCCGTCGTCGGCCTTGAACCTGACCTCCTGACTGAACAGCTTCTGCATCACGCCCTTCTTGCGCCGTTCCCACGCGTCCACCTCGGCCTGCTGCGCCGCGATAACGTCGTCGACGGTCGAGAGCAGATCGGCGATCTTGCGCTGCTCGGGAAGAGAAGGGCGTTTAATTTTTACTTTTGCCAGTTGGGGTGCCGTCAACTGCGGAACGCCAGTTGATTCGATAAAAATTCTTGTGGAATTTACCTGCGCTGCGAAGAAATCAACGTTATCGCCTGCTTTCGGTTGACAAACAAGTAAACGTACAATGGGTACATATTTGCCATGTCTTGCAACAGCCCATCCCACATCACCTCGCCCCGTCACAGTAAAAGTATCGCCATCAATTTTGTAATAATTAGCGTATCCATATAGCCCGTGATTAGACAAAGAATTAGCATAGACCGAATACGGATAATCTTGAGACCGTTTTATGGAGCTATTGTCCCTGTCAATATCTCCGCCCGCTGAAATAGAAAAAAGTTCCCCCAGCGTCTTCTCTTCCCAATCAGGGAAATCGGACCCGTCGTCGGCCTTGAACCTCAGCTTCGGTTCGATCATCATCCCTTCACCTCGTTTTCCATCAACGCCTTGAACTCACTCGGCGTCGTGTTCTTGTAGATTTTTACGACGAACTCCTTCTTCATGGGGAAAATCACTTCGTTTTCGCTCGCTGTGTACGGGTTATAGCAGCCGAGATACTCGGAGAACTTGTTCGCGTCGATTCCGGCGCTATCGCCCGTATTTGCATGGATGATCGTGTACTTCGAATCCGCATCCATATGGTTGAAGTTCGTCGTGAAATCGAAGGATCTGCTCCATGACGCGACCATCCCGTGCCACTTGATGGCCGGCATGCGGTAATACGGTTCGCCGTTCTTCGGAAACACCATTGCCTTATCGATCACACGATAGATGTCCCCGCGATACTCCCAATGGGACGTGAAATCGGCAAGACCTGAAATCTGCCCCATCAGACCGTGTTCGATGGCGCAATCTCGCATGCGAATCAAGCCACCCAAAACGCCATCGTAGAACCTCAGCCTCTCCTCATTGAACCCGCCGCGACACATGGGGAACTCGCGGAACTGATGCATCGTTTCGGCGAGCAGCCATTTCTGGCCATCCAGCGGGAACTGGTTCAGGGGATGGTTGCAATTGCTATCGAACAGCTGCAATCCCTGTACATCCATATCGGCCTCTTCTCTCACAGCCCCAGCTCGCGCAGCATCGACTCCGCCTTATCGACGGCGGTCTTCTTCTCGCCCTCGATACGCTTGATGTCGTCCCGCACGGCCTCGAGGTCGACAGGTTCTTCCTCCTCGTACGTATCCACGTAGCGTGGGATGTTGAGGTTCCAATCGTTCGCCTCGATCTCGGCCATATCCGCCACGTGGGCGAACTTCTCGACATCCTCGCGATTCGTGTAGGCGTCCACGATCTTCTTGATGTGCTTGTCCTCAAGCGTGTTCTGGTTCTTGCCGGGCGTGAACTCCTTGCTCGCGTCGATGAACAGCACGTTGCCGCTGTTTCCGTTGCGCTTGGACTTCAGCACCAGCAGGCACACGGGGATGCCCGTGCCGTGGAACAGGTTCGGCGCGAGGCCGATCACGGCGTCGAGACGGTTCAGGTCGCGCACGATGTACTTGCGGATGACCTCCTCGGCACCGCCGCGGAACAGCACGCCGTGGGGCAGCAGGACGGCCACGCGTCCGTCGTCATCGTCCATGTGGTAGATCATGTGCTCGACGAAGGCGTAGTCGGCGTGGGACTTCGGCGGCAGCTTGCCTGCGCCCGAATACCTCGGATCGTCCAGCAGGGCGGGGTTGCCGTCGTACTTCAGCGAGTAGGGCGGGTTGCAGACCTGCACCGTCATCTTCACGTCGCCGTACCTGTCCTCGCGCAGCGTATCGCCCTTGTAGATGTCGAAGTTCTGGTAATCCACGCCGTGCATCAGCATGTTCATGCGCGCGAGGTTGTACGTGGTGGCGTTGTTCTCCTGCCCGTAGAAGTGCCCCACGCGTCCCGTCGTGAGGTGCTTCTGCACCTCGAGCAGCATGGACGCCGAGCCGCACGTGCAGTCGCCCACCGTCTTCGCCTCGTCCAGACCGACGGTCGCTAGCGTCGCGACCAGCTTCGATGGCCCCGTCGGTGTGAAGAACTCGCCGCTCTTCTTGCCGGCGTCCGAGGCGAACAGCCCGATGAGGATCATGTACGCCGTGCCCAGCACGTCGAACTGCGAATCGGACAGCTTGAAGTCGATCTCGCCGATCTTCACGATGACCTTCGCGATGAGCGCCGTGCGGTCGGCCACGGTGTCGCCCAGGTCGGGGTCCTGCAGCTTCATGTCGTTGAACAGGCCGGAGAACGCCGCCTCGGACGCCTGACCCATCGTGGAGCCCGTCAGCTCGTTCACCGCGCGCTCGTAGTCCTCGACGCTGAACTTGTCGGCGTCGTTCTCGGGGCGGACGATCTTGCGGACCAGCTCGCGGAACAGGTTCTCGGGCTTGATGATGTAGCCCAGGTGCTCGATGGACCACTGCTCGACGATGGGGCGGTAGTCGGCATCGGCGAACGCCTGCTCGTAGGTCAGGCCGTCCTCCTTCAGGATCTCCTGCATGTACTCCTCGGTGCGCTCGGACAGGTAGCTGTAGAAAATCGTCCCGAGAATGTAGTTGCGGAACTTGGTGGAATCCATGTTCCCGCGCAGATCGTTCGCGATGGCCCAGAGCTTCTGGGACAGCTCGCTCGCCTGCGCCTGATACTTGGCTGAATCGATCATGTCGTTTACTCTCCTTCCGCCCTATAGCGGTTGTACGTGTCGATGACGAACTCCTTGATGGCTCTCGTCATCTTCGTGATCTTCAGTAATCCCATGCGGTAGGCCGCGAGCTTCCTGCGGATGCCCTCCTCGGAGACGTTCCCGCCGAAGGTGTACTCCGAGAGGATGTCCTGCACATCCTTCGCCTCGAGGCCGTTCGCGTGGGCGAACTCCTCGATCTCGGCCTGCATGCTCTCGCGCTCGAACTGCTCGTAAGCCTGCTGCACGTCGGCGTCCTCCGGCAGGTCGTAGAAGCGCGTGCGGATGAACGCCTCCATAACGTCCTTCTTCGCGCGGAGCACGTCGTTGTCCGAGCGCTCGATCTCGCGCATGACGAGGTCTACGTCGCGCTCGAGGTCGGCCGTGTCCACGCCCTTGCCCTTGTTGGCCTCGTGTGCCGACTTCAGCAGGTTCAGGATGTACATCACGTTGATGCGGTCGGTGCGGACCAGCTCGACGTCGAAATCCACGTCGACGGGCACGGGGACCTTCGGTTCGGGCTTGCCCGCCTCGTCGTGGTAGTAGAGGTACCAGCTCTTGAAGCCCTCGTACTCCTCCTCGTCGAGCGCCACGGCCAGATCCGCCCACTCGAACTTGCCGAACGTCTTCAGCGTCGCGAGCGTGCCGGAGAGCGATCGGAACGCGAGGATGAAATGACGGATGTCGTCCTCGCTCTGAAGCTGCCCGGCGTCGTCCACGGTCTGCGTGACCTTGCGCAGCACCGGTACCTGGTCCATCCATCTGCTCAGGTAGTACTCGTAGCTCTCGAGCAGGTACTCGTTCGGGTCGCCATCGCCGGAGAACAGCCGCAGGGCATCGTCCTGCGCCCGCTTGATGTTGCGGTAGGAGACGATCTGGCCGAACTGCTTCGTCACCTTGTCCACGCGGTTCGTGCGGCTATACGCCTGCACCAGCGTGTGCCAGATGAGGTTCTTGTCCAGATAGAGGGTGTTCAGCGGCTTCGCGTCGAATCCCGTCAGCATCATGTTGACCACCAGCAGGATGTCGACCTGCGGCAGGTCCTTCTGCTTCATGCGGCGCGTGATGTCCTTGCGGTACGCGTCGAAGGAATCGAGCCCGAACGCCGTGCCGAACATCTCGTTGTAGTCGTTCATGCAGCGTTCCAGCAGCTCCTGCGAGTGCTCGTCGCCGCCCTCGTCCATGTCCTCGTTGGCCTGATACGTGAAGATCGCGGCCACGCGGTAGCGCTTGTCGGCGTCGCGCGCCTCGTTCAGCTCCTTGAACGCGTCGTAGTACTTGCCCAGCGTCTTGATGGTGTCCACCGCGAACAGCGCCGTGTACACGTCCTTGCCCTGCGGATGGACGTGCTGCTCGTGGTGCTCGAAGATGTCCGCCGCCACCAGGCGGATGCGCTCGTCGTCGTGGTACAGCGACTCCAAGTCGAGATTATGGCGACGGCAGTAGTCGGGGTCGTCCATCTGCTCGGGGTCGATGCCGGCCGCCGCGACCTGCTTGGCGAAGATCGTGCGCTGGTACTCGACCGAGAACCGCAGCACGTTGCCGTCGGCGATCGCGTCCTTGATCATGTAGCGGTGCAGGCAGGCGTCCAGCTTGGTTCCCGCGTAGAACACGTCGGCGGTCGTCCTGCCGTCCTTGCCGCGGTTCGCCTCGAAGATGGGCGTGCCCGTGAACCCGATGTAGTTCGCGTTGCGGAAGTGGCGCTCGATGTCGCCGTGCATCTTGCCGAACTGGCTGCGATGGCACTCGTCGATGATGAACACGACCTTCTTGTCGCGATATGAGTCCATCAGCGACTCGTATCGCTTGCTCTTGACGGCGTTCGCCATCTTCTGGATCGTCGTCACGATGAGTTTGCGGTCGTCCTGCTTCAGCTGCCTGACCAGCACGGCGGTCGAGTCGGAGCCGTCCACGCAGTCCTTCTCGAACGAGTTGTACTCGTCCACGGTCTGGTCGTCCAGATCCTTGCGGTCGATCAGGAAGATGACCTTGTCGACGCGCGGCTCGTCACGCAGGAGCTGCGCCAGCTTGAACGACGTCAGCGTCTTGCCCGAACCCGTGCACGCGAAGACATAGCCGTTCTGGTTGGAATCCAGCACACGGCGCTTCGCGGCCTTCACCGCGTAGATCTGATACGGGCGCATGACCATCAGAACGGGCTCCGTGGTCTTGATGACCATGTACTTGTCCAGCATCTCCGTGATGGTCGAGCGGCGCAGGAACTCCGCCGTGAATTCGTCCAGCTTGTTGATGCGCGTGTTCTTGTCGTCCGTCCAGAAGAACACGAGGCTCTTCAGAATCGGGTTGTACGAGCCGCCGTCCATCTCGTTCTCATTGCAGAAGTACTTCGTCTGCACGGAGTTAGACACCACGAACAGCTGCAGGTAGCGGAACAGGCCCTTGAACGAGAACTTGCGGTACCGGTTGATCTGGTTGATGGCCTCGTTGATCTCGACGCCGGGGCGCTTCAGCTCGATCTGCACGATCGGCAGGCCGTTGATGAGGATCGTCACGTCATAGCGGTTTTTGTAGACGACATCGTCCTTGTGCGCCTTGTCCATCGTGACCTGATGCGTCACCTGATAGATGTTGCGGTCGACGTCGGAGCCGAAGAAATCCAGATACACGGACTTCCCGTTGTCCAGCTGCAGCACGTACTTGTCGCGCAGGATCTTCGCGGACTCGTAGACGCTGTGGTTGTCGACGTGGATCATCACGCGCCCGAACTCGGCGTCCGAGAAGGACGCCTCGCCCTTCGCCTCGGTCAGCTTCTCGGCGTTGAACGCCGCGAGCTGCCGGCGAAAGTTGGCCACGACATCGTGGTAGTCGCGCAGCTCGACGAACTCGTAACCGATGCTCTCGAGCCTATCGATGAACAGGTTCTCGACCTCGTATTCGGAGATATGTGCCATCTGTTCGTTTCCCTTCCCCCACTTGCATTTCGGTGCCCGTCAGTGTCCAAAACGGAAGAACACAGTTTCACCCGCTCGAATGGCAGAACGGCGGATGGTCTTACTTCCGTTTTTTCATTTCGGCACGTTTGATTATCCTGTCTTGACATTTCTAGTTCCGCTTAAGATCATTTTTGCTTCTGCAGATACCTATATATGGTGGCCCGCCCAACATTCATCATCTTGGCTATTTGGTCTACTGTTACCGAGCGGGATTCGTACAAGCGCCGCACTTCCCTAATCTGTTTTTCGTCAAGACTTGCGGGACGTCCGCCTGTTCTACCTCTCGCTCTTGCGGCTTCAAGTCCTGCGCGTGTGCGTTCGCGGATCAGGTCGCGTTCGAACTGGGCCAAGGATCCGAAGATGTTGAATATGAGAGTGCCGCCTGGAGTGCTTGTATCAATTGCTTCGGTCAGTGAACGGAACTGCACTCCCCTAGCGTCGAAGTTGTTAATGAGTTCTACGAGGTTCTGCAGGGACCGTCCGAGCCTGTCAAGTTTCCAGACTACGACGGTGTCGCCTTCTCGTAGCAGGTCGAGCATGTGGTCGAGTTCGGGACGGTGGGCCTTCGCGCCGGACGCCACGTCAATGAAGATTCGATTACAACCGGCTTTTTCGAGTGCGTCCCGTTGCAGGTCTGTGGTCTGGCCGCCGGTGCTGACCCTCGCATACCCGTATGTCATGCTTGCCATGCGTGCAATAGTACCATTACTCGTCAGTCGGCTCACCTTGTGCGACATTGATTTTGAAACGAGTTATGGGACGCTTTTCACCGTCAAAGTGAAGACTCCGAAGCATCGTACAAATCCGTTTCAAAAACGGACGTTTTCGGAATAAGCATAGAATCTGAATGCAGATGAGGAATCATTTATTAGGGGCGTGCTATGTCTGCATAACCGGAATTAGACGATAACGTCCGGATTCTTGCGCATTTTCGGATTTCGGCCTTGATGGAAAGGGACATGGACCGTGCCGGGTACGATTTTCAGTCGCCAGACAATGAAAAACCGCGATTGGAAAGAGGCACGGAGCCAGACCCGCGGAAATCATACAGTTCGACCAGGCCATGTTCGAGACCAAGCTCGACACCATGGTGCGAGAGAAGGTCGAGCGGATCGTCAACGCGATGCTCGACGCCGAGGCGGACGAGATCGCCAACGCCGCCAGATACGAGCGCACTGGGGAGCGGAAGGCATACAGGGCCGGCCACTACGAACGCAAGCTCACAGCCAAAGCCGGCAGACTCGCTTTGAAGGTGCCCAAGCTCAAAGGCGAGGTCTTCGAATCCGCCGTCATCGAACGCTACCGGCGGCGTGAGCAGAGCGTCGAGGAATCCCTGATCGACATGTACCTGGCGGGTGTCTCCACCAGACAGGTCGACGACATCAGCCAATTGCTGTGGGGAGACCGCATGCCCTCGCAGACAT
>OGZV01002722.1_pt1 | contig 13226 bp, 14 predicted proteins | sample 1576861 | NCBI WGS metagenome assembly OGZV01 (sample SAMEA3541501, study PRJEB24748) | human gut metagenome | biome: human gut; feature: human-associated habitat; material: faeces | place: China | collected 2012
CTGCGCCAGTTCGCGGCACTCGGCGGGCTTTTTTTTCAATACCCGCCGCGGCGCCAGCATCACGTTTTCCAGCGCCGTCATATGCGGGAATAAATTGAAGTTCTGGAATACCATGCCAACGGAGCGGCTAATCTCCCGCGCCTGCGAATCGCTGTCGGTAATGGTCATGCCACCGAGCTTAATACTGCCTTCCTGGTACCCCTCCAGCCCGTTAATGCAGCGCAATAAGGTGCTTTTCCCCGAGCCGCTTCGGCCGATGATGGAGATCACCTCGCCCATATTGATATCGAGATCGACCCCCTTCAGCACGTGATTATCGCCGTAGAATTTCTGCACCTGATTAATGGTGATGAGCGGCATTGAATTTATTCTCCAGATAGCGGCTGTAACGGGACAGCGGATAACACAAGATGAAGTAGCCCAGCGCGACCAGCGCGAAAACCTTAAACGGCTGATACGTCACGTTGGTGAGCATGGTGCCAGCCTTGGTGAGCTCGACGAAACCGATAATCGACGCCAGCGCGGTGCCCTTTATTACCTGTACGGCGAAACCCACGGTGGGAGCGATGGCGATACGCACCGCCTGCGGCGCCACCACGCGACATAACGTCTGGGTGAAATTTAATCCCAGGCAACGCGATGCCTCCCACTGTCCTTTCGGCAAGGCCCGAATACTGCCGTACCAGATATCCAGCAAAAAGGCGCTGGTATAGAGGGTCAGCGCCAGCGCGGCGGCGGTCCATGGCGACACATCGATCCCGAATAACGCCACGCCGAAAAAGGCGAGAAACAGCTGCATCAGCAATGGCGTCCCCTGAAATAGCTCGATATAGCCGCGAATGAGGCGCTGCACCCACAATTTACCCCGCAGGCGCAGCAGCAACAGCGGTAATGTCACCAGCACGCCGCCAATAAAGGCCGTCAGCGATAGCAGCACGGTCCAGCGTCCGGCCAGCAGCAGGTTGCGTACGATGTCCCAGTCGGTAAAGGTTGTTATCATGCCTGTACCCTCAGCCATCTACGTCCAGCCGCCATTAGCAGCTGGCGCATCGCTATCGATAACGCTAAATAGAGACCGGTCGTCACCAGATACACCTCGAAGCTCAAAAACGTTCGCGACTGAATTAAGTTGGCGGCAAAGGTCAGCTCTTCATAAGAGACCTGCGATACCACCGACGATCCGAGCATTACGATAATGCACTGGCTCACCAGCGCCGGGTAAATACGCTGCAACGCCGGCGGTAAAACTACCTGAATAAAGGTCTGACTCCGGCTGAGCCCCAGTACCCGGCCGGCCTCCCACTGCCCTTTTGGCGTCACCTGGATCCCGGCGCGGACAATCTCCGTACTGTAGGCGCCCAGGTTGACGATCATCGCCAGCAGCGCCGCTTCCCCCGCCGTCATCTTCAACCCCAGATTCGGCAGGCCAAACACAATAAAGAACAGTTGAACCACGAACGGCGTATTGCGGATAACCTCAACGTAAGCCCCCCATATCCGACTCAGCCAGGTTACCCGCCCGCTACGCAGAGCCGCGCCGAGAATCCCGATGGCCAGGCCGCCGAGTGTGGCGAGAACAGTGAGTTGGATAGTGACCCAGAGTCCCGCCACGAGCTCCGGCCAATAAGGCCAGAGCGCGGAAAAATGTAATTGCTCCGTCATCGCCGTACCTTAAGCGGCAAAGTCGCTGGGCAACGGCGCTTTCAGCCACTGCTGTGATAACGTATTGAGGGTGCCGTCCTTAATGCCCTGCGCGATTAAGGCGTTCACCTTTTCCTTCAGCGCCGGTTCATTTTTTTTCAGGCCAATCACGCAAGGTGAATCCTTAAGCATAAAGTTGGCGACCGGGGCTTTCGCCGGGTTTTGCCGCGAGATAGCCGCCACCACCAGATTACCCGTCGCCACGTATTGCACCTGACCAGAAAGCCAGGCCGACAGCGTGGTATTGTTATCTTCGTAACGCTTAATCTGCGCCGCTTTCGGCGCAATGCTGGTCAGCACCATATCTTCCACCGCGCCGCGGGTCACGCCGATGCTCTTACCGCTCAGTTCGGCGGCGTCTTTCAGGGCAGCGCCCTGCGGGCCGAAGACACCAAGGAAAAACGGCGCGTAGGGTTGGCTGAAATCAATGACCTTTTCCCGCTCGGCGTTCTTACCCAGGCTTGAGATCACCAGATCCACTTTATCGGTCTGCAGATACGGTACCCGGTTGGCGCTGCTCACCGGAACCAGCTGCAGTTTTAGCTTCATCTGCTTTGCCAGATAGCGGGCCATATCAATGTCATACCCCTGTGGCTGGAGATCGGTGCCGACAGAACCAAACGGCGGGAAATCCTGGGGAACGGCGACGCGGATCACGCCGCGTTTTTCAATATCCTGGAGTTGGTCCGCGTGTGCGGCGGTGATTTGTGTCAACAGACAAGCGACCCCGGTCAGCGCAATCAGCAGTTTTTTCATCATCATTACCCGTTACGTTAGTATGAAACAAAAGATTCTTTAAATAAACTTCTGCAACTAATGTGCCAGATACGGACAAAAGAAATTTGCGCTGCCTAATCGGCTTTTAGCGAGAAATGACGCGAATATTAACCATGGCGGTAAGAAGAGTCGCCCTTCTCCTTACCGTACTTTGGCACCAAAAAGGTGCAAAGCACCAGACTGGCTCCCCATTATCGTTGTTCAAGCTCATCCAACTGCTGGTATAACGTGGCGATGTCATGAATGCGCGGGCGACCGCTATCGAGAATTTCATGTAGCAAGGCGTTCGCCAGCAGGTTGATAAGACTATTGGCCGACGCGTAGCTGTCGAAAGCCGACACGCTATCCAGCGGGGCGCATAACCGCCAGCACGCCAGCGGAAACAGGCTATGCGCCTGAGGCTCGCAGATTAGCAGTTGCGGAACTCCCCGCTGTTGCAGTTGCTGCATCAGGGGACGAATAATCCGCGGCCGACGGCGAAACGCCATCACCACCACGATATCTTCCGCGCTTATATCGACCAGCTCTTCACTTAGGCTTTGCCCCGGTTGCGGCAGCACCACCACTTGCCCACGCGCCTGAAGCAACTGCTGGCGCAAATGCAGCGCCAGCGGCCAGGAGTTTCGCATGCCAATAATGACGACGCGCCTGGCCTTGACCAGCGCGTTAATGGCTTCGGCAAACTGCCGGGCATCCAGCGCGTTTACCCACTGCGTCAGATTTGCCATCTCCTGTTTATAATGCCGCGCCAGCAGCGTATTACCCTGCACCGCCTCGCGATGATCGGTCAACGGCATCCCGCTCTGGCGTAACGTGCGCAGCTCATCGCGCATATCGCGATACTTTTCATATCCCAGCCGTTTAAACAGACGGCTTACTGTCGCTTTTGATACCCCGCTCAGTTGGGCCAGCTCGGCGCTGTTGTAGCTAATCAGGTCATCAAAGTGGTCGACAATGAAATCCGCCACCCGCTGCTCCTGGGGTGACAACGACGCATATTGCGCCTTCAGCCGTTCATCGAGTTGTTCCATAGCGCCTCTGTAACTTTTGTTTCACTGAACTATACCGCTAACACCCTTCACAATGCATGCCACAATGAGAAAAGACAAACGGCCGCCGCATCATTGAAACTTTCTTTTCAAAGTGGAACAGCTTTTGCACGGACAGTATTTGCAGCAGTGGCTGTACGATTCGTTACGAGGATAATTTATGCAGAGTCATTTCTCGACCCAGGGGATGGCGGTCGCCCCCCATCATCTGGCTAGCCAAAGCGCGCTGTCCGTGCTGCGCGAAGGCGGAAGCGCAATAGAAGCGATGGTCGCCGCCGCCGCAACCATCGCGGTGGTCTATCCGCATATGAATGGTTTAGGCGGCGATGGGTTCTGGCTGATCGTGCCGCCGCAGGGCGATCCGATCGCCATTGACGCCAGCGGCGCCGCTGGTTCACTGGCGACGCCGGAAGCTTATGCCGGGCTAACGCACATTCCGCATCGCGGCCCGCAATCCGCCCTGACCGTCGCCGGCACCGTCAGCGGCTGGGATGAGGCGCTGAAAGTTTCACAATCCCTGACCGGTAAATCACTACCGCTTTCGCGCCTGTTACAGGACGCGATTGGCTATGCTGATAACGGTATTCCGGTGACCGCGTCACAAGCCAGCGCCACCGCTGGAAAGTTAGATGAACTTCAGCGCCAGCCGGGCTTCGCTGAGACCTTTCTGGTCAATGGCCGCCCTCCTGAAAGCGGCAGCCGCTTTTGTCAGCCTGCGCTGGCCTCCACGCTAAAACGGCTGGTTGCGGAAGGGCTCGATAGTTTCTATCGCGGCTCGCTGGCGGAACAACTGGCGGCCGGCATGGCCCGTTACGGCCTGCCTATCACGCTTGACGATCTGCGCCAGCATTGCGCGCGCCGCCCGCAACCACTGCGGCTACAGCATCAACATGGAGAGTTATGGAACCTGGCACCGCCGACGCAGGGCCTGGTGTCGCTGGCCATCCTCGGCATCACTGACCGGCTGGCGATGGAACAGGCCGACGATGTGCAGACCATCCACCGTATCGTGGAAGCGACAAAACAGGCCTTTAGCCTGCGCGATAAACATATTACCGACCCGCTGCATCTGGACGTGGATATTCAAAGTTTGCTGTCCCCGCAGGCGTTACAACCGCTGGCGGAGAAGATCGACGACCAGCGCGCCGCGCCATGGGGCGCTGGCAAAGGCCCTGGCGATACTGTCTGGATGGGCGTGATGGACAGTAGCGGGCTGGCGGTCTCCTTTATCCAGAGTCTCTATCATGAGTTTGGCAGCGGCGTGGTACTTCCGGACAGCGGTATTGTCTGGCAAAACCGCGGTGCGTCGTTCAGCCTCGACCCGGCGCATTTGCTGGCCCTGGCGCCGGGCAAGCAACCCTTCCATACCCTTAATCCCGCCGCCGCGCGTCTTAACGATGGGCGGGTGATGGTTTATGGCTCGATGGGCGGCGACGGGCAGCCGCAAACGCAGGCGGCGCTGTTCACCCGCTATATCCTGCAGAACGTCCCGCTTCAGGAGAGTATTTCTCGTCCGCGCTGGCTGCTTGGGCGCACCTGGGGGCAGACCTCGGACTCACTAAAAGTGGAAGGTCGCTTTGCGCCGCAAACCCTCTCCCGACTCAGGGAACTGGGGCATGAGGTTGAGGTACTGGCCGACTTCAGCGAGGCCATGGGACATGCCGGGGCCATTGTCCGCCATCCTGACGGCCTGTTTGAAGGCGCGTCTGACCCGCGCAGTAACGGCACCGCCGCTGGTTATTAGGAGGAGAAGCATGAAACAAACGGAAAAAGAGTGGAGCGACTGGCTTCTTCAGATGGAACAGATCCTCGCCCTGGAACTGGATGAATCGCGCCGCGCTGAGCTGCTGGCGCAATTTCGCCGCATTGCCGATATGGCTGAACCGCTGATGGCCTATCCGCTCGATCAGCGCCTGGAAATCGCCGGAGTGTATAAAGCATGAAGCTACATCAGATGACCATTGCCGGGATCCAGCAGTCGCTGAGTCGCGGTGAATTTAGCGCCAGAGAGCTGGCTCGCCAGACGCTTGATGATATTGCGCAAAGTAACCCGCGGCTCAACGCCTGGACGACAGTCACCGGGAAACGGATGCTCGACGAAGCGGACGCCATTGATGCCCTACGGCGCACGAATCAGCCGCTACCTGCGCTGGCAGGCATTCCCTACGCGGTCAAAAATCTGTTTGATGTCGCGGGAGAAACCACCCTCGCCGGCGCGCAACTGTTCAGCAATAACCCGCCTGCCCGCGTCGATAGCTGGGCGGTAAGTCAGATCCATAGCGCAGGCGGCCTGCTCAGCGGGATGCTGAATATGGACGCCTATGCTTACGGTTTTACCACGGAAAATAGCCACTATGGCGCGACGCGCAATCCGCACGATCTTAACCGCATTGCTGGCGGATCCTCCGGCGGCTCAGCGGCGGCGGTCGCCGCCGGGCTGGTTACTTTCTCGCTCGGTAGCGACACTAATGGTTCAATCCGCGTTCCGGCATCCCTGAGCGGGATTTTTGGTCTCAAGCCAACTTTCGGCCGTCTGTCGCGTACCGGCAGCCACCCTTTTGTTCCCAGCCTCGATCATATTGGTCCGTTTGCCCGAACGGTAGAGGATCTAGCCACAGTCTACGATGTTCTGCAGGGGCGAGACGTTAATGACGGTTTTCAGGCCGAACGCGGCGTCGCCCCCGCCACGCCGCATCTGCGATATGGCCTCCAGGGGCTGCGTTGCGCGGTTTTAGGCGGCTATTTCAGCCGCTGGTGCGATGACGATGCCCGCGCGGCGGTGGCTCGGGTCGCCCGCTATCTCGAAGCCTCTGAAGAGTTTCTCTTCCCCGAGGCGGAGCTGGCGCGCGCTTCTGCTTTTATCATTAGCGCTTCTGAAGGCGGAAACCAGTACCTGCCAGCCTTACGGCGTGAGCCGGAGCGCTTTGAACCGCACTCGCGCGAACGTCTGCTGGCGGGAGCGATGATCCCTTCAGCCTGGTACCTGCAGGCGCAGCGCTTTCGTCGCCACGCTCAGCAGCAAGTCGCGTCGCTATTCACCCATGCCGACGTGCTCATCGCCCCGGCAACACCGTGCAGCGCCACGCTTATTGGCGAGCAGACGATGGAGATCAACGGCGAGTCTTTACCGATACGCGCCAGCATGGGCATGCTTACTCAACCAATCTCCTTTATCGGTCTGCCGGTGGTGACCGTCCCGCTACGTACCGCGACGGGGCTGCCTGTCGGGGTGCAGTTAATTGCCGCGCCGTTTAATGAACAGGCTTGTCTGCGCGCCGCCTATGCGCTGGAAGCGATGGGAATGACCGATTCCCGCCCGGTGGAGGTAGCCGCATGATCGCGTCGCAAGAAATCAATCTTCCGCAGGTGATCGCCGAAGTAATGGCGGCCTTTTATCGCTATGAACAAGCGCTGGTGAGTAACGATATCGCGGTGCTGGATGCATTGTTCTGGCACGATACGCGCACGGTTCGCCTCGGCGCCGGGGAGAATCTTTATGGTATTGATGAGATCCGCGCCTTCCGCGCCGCGCGCCCCGCCGCAGGGCTTGCGCGGGAGTTACGCCATACGGTGATCACCACCTATGGAGAGGATTATGCGGTATGCAGTACCGAGTTCACCCGTGAAGGCAGCGAACGTATCGGCCGTCAGCAACAAACCTGGGTTCGGTTTGCCTGTGGCTGGCGTATCGTTGCCGCACAGGTTAGTTTGATGGGACATTGATGCCGTTGTCGCCCCCTGCTTGCGCTGCGCTTAGCAGGGCTACCAACTCACAATGGCACGGACCGTAGGTCGGCGTAGGTCGGGTAAGGCGTTAGCCGCCACCCGACAAAATAACGGCGCAATGGGCCTGCCGCTATGGCTGATACGGATGCACCTGCCGCCAGTGGTCGGCAATCTGCTGGCGGGTACAAATCCACACGCGCTCATGCTGCTGCACGTAATCGAGAAAACGTTGCAGAGCGCGAAAGCGTCCAGGGCGGCCCAGCAACCGGCAGTGCATGCCGATAGACATCATTTTCGGCGACGTTTCACCTTCCGCGTACAGCACATCAAAGCTGTCTTTCAGATAGGTATAAAACTGTTCAGCGGTATTAAACCCCTGAGCGGTGGCAAAGCGCATATCGTTAGCATCGAGCGTGTAAGGCACGATGAGATGCGGTTTACGCTGCCCGTCGGCGCAAGGCACTTCCGTCCAGAACGGCAAATCATCGCCATAATAGTCACTGTCGTAATCAAACCCGCCATGTTCCACCACCAGTTGCCGGGTGTTAGGGCTATCGCGCCCGGTATACCAGCCGGTGGGCGGTTTGCCAAACAGGTCGGTCAGCACCTGCACCGCTTTATGCAGATGGTCACGCTCCTGTTCAATCGCCATATGCTGATAGTGGATCCAACGCCACCCGTGGCTAACCACATCATAGTTGGCCGCTTTGATCGCCGCGACGATATCCGGATGACGCGCCAACGCCATCGCCACGCCAAATACCGTCAGCGGTAACCCCCGCTCCTGAAAGGCATGATGGATACGCCAGAAACCCGCGCGGCTGCCATATTCATACAATGAGTCCATCGACATATGGCGGTCGGGATAGCTGGCAGCGCCAATGATATCGGAGAGAAACTGTTCAGAACCCGCATCGCCGTGCAGGACGTGATTCTCGGCGCCTTCTTCGTAATTAAGCACAAACTGCACCGCGATACGCGCCTGGTTTGGCCACTGCGCGTGCGGCGGTTTTCCCGCGTAGCCGCGCAAATCGCGCGGATATAATTCTGCTGCAGGTATCATCTCCCACCCCTTCATTTAATCATTAAACACGGCAAATTTACCGCTAAGCGTTTTACGTTCCGGATAAGCTAAATCGCCGTGCTTGCTGGTTGTCAGGCCTAGCGACACCAGAGATTCGACCATCTTCACCGCCGCGCTGACGCCATCAATAACGGGTACCTGAAGTTCCCGGGTCAGTTGCTGCGCCAGAGTCGCCATGCCGCCGCAGCCCAGCACGATAGCGCCGCAGCCATCCTCCTGTAGCGCCTGAATACAGCGGGCGCGTACTTTTTCCTGCGCCACGCCGCTGCCATCTTCCAGCGCCAACACCGGTAGATCGATCGCATGCAGACCGGCGCAATGCTCATGGAAACCATACTGATGTAGCAGATGGCGAGCGATAATCAGCGTGCGCGGCAAGGTAGTGACCACCGAGAAGCGGGTAGCGACCAGCGTCGCCATATGCATCGCCGCTTCAGCAATACCAATAACCGGCCCCTGGGCCAGTTCACGGGCGGCAAGTAACCCCGGATCGCCAAAACAGGCGATAACATGCCCGGAAACGCCCTGCCGCCGCCCGGCTTTTATTTGCTCCAGCACGCCGACGGCGGCGATAGCTTCGTCAAAATGCCCTTCAATCGACGGCACGCCGTCTGGTGGACAGACCGCGACAATATCGGTTCCTGGCGACGCCGCGGCGCGGGCCGCCTCGGCGATAGTTTGCGTCATACCGGGATCGGTATTGGGATTGATGACTTGTATACAGATGGTGGACATTACCGCTCCTTATAACCGGCAAACAGCAGGGCGAAATCGGGGACTGACTCCCCCGTGCGGGAAAAACATAAACTGGCGACGATGTGTTCAAAGTGATGATTTAGCGCCTCGGTCAGCGCGGTCAGCGCTTTTTCGCGTAACAGGCCGACAAGGCGCTCGTGGTCATCGCAGCGGCACCCTTGCCGCCACGGCGCGCCCCAGGCGGCAATCACCAGCGATGAGCGTTGACTGAGCCGGGTGACCATCTCCGTTAGCACCTGGTTGCCGGAAATGGCCTGTAACTGAATATGAAAATTAGCGGAATGGCGGATAGCGGCCGGGCCATCATAGGCCTCATGCGCCAGTTGCTCCTGCTGAATAATGGCTTCCAGCGCCGCCAGATGCGGAGGCTGGCAGCGTTGAAGTACATCCGGCAGATTCGCTACTTCCAGTAGCGCACGGGTGCGGAATATTTCCCGTGCCTCGTCAACCGTCGGACTGGCGACCTGTGCACCACGTTTGGGCGTTAATGTCACCATTTGCACAGCGGCGAGTCGTTGCAGCGCTTTGCGTACTCCTGTGCGGCTGACGCCGAACACCTCCGCCAGCGCCTCTTCCGGCAATTTGCTGCCAGGCAGCAGTTGTTGCTCGACAATCGCGGTCAGCAAGGCCTCGTAGATAGACTCATCCTTGTCATGCAGTCCGGCTGCGGCCTGCAGCGGATTTTCATTGCCCATTGGTCTACTCCACTTTCCATTTTGATATCAAATCGTATACATAAAATAAATATTTTGTATACAAGATTAACCATTCTGGCCTGAATCCTGCAACGCCTTCCGCTATCAACGGCACAACGTTTGTCTTCAGAGGAGCAGGATCCATGCCAAATACACAAAACACGCATCAGCTCAACGCCGGAGACCCGGCATCAGGCTACAGCCCGCGTCTTTGCAACGAGGATCTGGCGCCGACGCGCGAGCAAAACTGGAACTGGTACAACATTTTTTCTTTCTGGATGTCGGACGTGCATAGCATGGGCGGATATGTGGTGGCGGCGAGTTTCTTTACGCTGGGGCTGGCGAGCTGGCAGGTGCTTATCTGCCTGTTGGCCGGAATTGTTATCGTCCAGCTTTGCGCCAATCTGGTGGCCAAACCCAGCCAGATTGCCGGCGTGCCCTATGCGGTCATCTGCCGTCAGGCGTTCGGCGTTTTCGGCGCCAATATTCCGGCGGTGATACGCGGGCTGATTGCTTTCGCCTGGTACGGGATCCAAACCTATCTGGCTGCGAACGCCTTGATGCTGGTGCTGCTGAAGTTCTGGCCCTTGCTGGCGGCAATGACGCAAACCTCATTTCTGGGTCTTTCATCACTTGGCTGGCTCTGTTTCGCCACCATGTGGCTGTTGCAGGCGATGGTGTTCTGGCACGGCATGAGCGCGATTAAGCGCTTTATTGATATCGCCGGCCCGGCGGTATATGTGGTGATGCTGGCGCTGGCGGGCTGGATTGTATACAAGACAGGCCTCGACGGTATCTCCTTTACCCTCGCCAGTAAGACGCTGACCGCCGGTGAGCAAAGCTGGCAGATGATCACCGCCACCGCGCTGGTGGTCTCCTACTTCTCCGGTCCGCTGCTTAATTTTGGCGATTTCTCCCGTTATGCCAGAAGCATGGGCGAAATTCGCCGCGGCAACCGCTGGGGGCTGCCGTTTAACTTCCTGCTGTTCTCGGTAGTGACCGTAGTAATCGTCTCCGGGACGCAATCTTTATTTGGCCGGATGATCACCGACCCGATTGAAACGGTGAGCCATGTGGGTAACGATCTGGCGGTGGCCATCGGCCTGCTGACCATGATCACCGCCACTATCGGCATCAATATTGTCGCCAACTTCGTCTCGCCGGCATTTGATTTTTCCAACTGCGCGCCGCAAAAAATCAGCTTCCGCACCGGCGGGATGATTGCCGCCGTCGGCTCGATACTGCTCACCCCGTGGAATCTGTTTAACTCCCCAGAACTTATCCACTACACCCTGGATGTATTGGGAGCGTTTATCGGGCCGTTGTTCGGCATTCTGCTGGTTGATTTCTATTTGATTAAACGCGGACAGGTATCGATCGACGATCTTTTCGATGATACCCCTAAAGGCAAATACTGGTACCGCAACGGCTTTAACCCGAAGGCCATCGCCGCGCTGCTGCCCTCGGTGGCGGTCGGCCTGATTATCAGCTTTATTCCCGCTCTGCATGAGGTGGCCAATTTTAGCTGGTTCATCGGCGTGCTGTTAAGCGGCAGCCTGTATCGCTGGATTGCCCGCGACGAGCGGCAGGGCGCTTCCTCCGCCCGCCTTTCCCCCGGCGCGCTGGCGCAGAAAGAATAATCCCACCCGGCCGCGGTGCCTTCCGCGGCCTCCTGGCATTAAATTTGCAAATATTTGCGCAATAGCTATTAACCTACTTATATAAGGCGGCAACATGCTGGAATACCACACCGCGTTACGCGGTGCGTTTTTTGATATTAGCCAACCCGCCGCCAGCGCTGACGATATCGCCCGCTACGCGCGATATATTGATGATGGCGTGCTGTTTATTTACGCCGGGAAGATTCAGGCGCTACTACCATGGCAGGAAGGCGAAGCATTACTCGATCCACATAAAGGCTATCGCGATCTGCGCGGTAAACTGCTGCTGCCGGGGTTTGTCGACGCCCATATTCATTATCCTCAAACCGAAATGATCGGCGCCTTTGGCGAACAGCTGCTGGAATGGCTGACCACTTATACCTTCCCGGTGGAAAGCCAGTTTGCCGATGAACGGTACGCGGCAGATATCGCCCGTTTTTTTGTCAACCAGTTGCTCAGCCATGGTACCACCACCGCGCTGGTGTTTTGTACGCTTCATCCGGCGTCCGTGGAGGCCCTGTTTACCGAGGCGTTGCGCCTGAACATGCGCCTGCTGGCCGGTAAGGTGATGATGGATCGACATACGCCGGAGTATTTAACCGAAACCGCCGAACAGAGCTATCGCCAGACCCGCGAACTGATCCAGCGCTGGCACAAGCGAGGCCGTCTGGGCTACGCTATTACGCCGCGTTTTGCCCCCACTTCCACACCGGAACTACTACAAGCAGTTCAGCGGCTGCGGGAGGAGTTTCCTGATACCTGGCTGCATACCCATCTCAGTGAAAACCTTAATGAAGTTGCGTGGGTAAAGCAGTTATGGCCGGAGCATGAGCACTATCTTGATGTTTATCATCACTATCAATTGACCGGAGCGCGCAGCGTCTTCGCCCACGGGATACATCTGGCGGAGAAAGAGTGGCGGTGTCTGCATGAGACCGGTTCGGCAATCGCCTTTTGCCCGACGTCAAACCTGTTTCTGGGTAGCGGGCTATTTCGCCTGCCCGCCAGCTGGCAACATCAGGTCCGGATCGGCATCGGCAGCGATGTTGGGGCCGGGACCACCTTCAGCCTGCTGCGCACCCTCGGCGAGGCCTATAAAGTGGCGCAGCTACAGAGCTATCGCCTGCGCGCCAGCGAAGCGTTTTATCATGCGACGTTGGGCGGCGCGCACGCGCTACGCCTGGATGACAAAATTGGTAATTTCCAGTCGGGAAAAGAGGCCGATTTGGTGGTTATCGACCCGGCGGTGACGCCGCTACAAAAGCTGCGCGGCGCACGCTGTCATGATGTCTATGAGCAGCTGTTCGTATTGATGACCTTAGGCGATGAACGAAACATTAGTGAGACCTGGGTCAATGGCGAACAGGTATGGTGTAACGAAGGCTGAACCGCTGCCCGGCACTTTATTCTGACCGGGCGGCGGACTCAATTTAACTTCCGCGATAGGTCGACCAGCCGCCGGGGGCAATTAAAAACGGCAGATGAAAATGGTCGTTGTCCTCGGCGGTGATCATAAAATCGATCTGCGCCTGCCGGTACAGGGGCTGACGACCATCGCGCGCAAACCACGATTGCAGTTCGGCCACCAGCTGATAGTTGCCGGGACGCAGTTGTCCCGTCGCCAGCTCGCCCAGGCGGCCATGGCTGTCCGTCACGCATGACGCCAGGCTGCGCCCTTCGCATAACAGGGTAACCACTACGCCTTGTGCAGGCTTGCCGGTAGAAATATCAAGAATATGGGTGCTCAGGGGGATCATTCGCTAATAACTCCCGCCCG
>OGZV01002731.1_pt1 | contig 13191 bp, 13 predicted proteins | sample 1576861 | NCBI WGS metagenome assembly OGZV01 (sample SAMEA3541501, study PRJEB24748) | human gut metagenome | biome: human gut; feature: human-associated habitat; material: faeces | place: China | collected 2012
CGCAGCCGCCGAAGCGGTGCTTAAGCCGCTAGGCGGGAATTGTGCGGTGTTGCCTAAGAACTTTATTTTGCGGCGCAGACAATAGCAGATACCGCTGAATTGTATTGGGATAAGCCCGATACCGCGGGGGCAGAGGCTGAATATCATCTCTTCGTGGATGATGAACGGATGGCTGTGATGAACCCACTGGATGCTGGCCGGTTTGCAGCCGGAGCATTCCTATTACACCAAGCTCTGAGATAACCAAAAAAGAAATTGTGTCCTGCACTCTCAGGGTATCTGGAACGGCGATGCGATCATGGTGAATCCCATCGAAATTGAAGGGTTCCGTACAGATATCCGCATCCGGGACCTGCACATGACTTTTAAGCGACAGGGAACCCAGCCGGGAGGCTTGTTTGATGAACAGCCATCGGTGCGGCATGTGTACTCCCATGCGATCCCCGCATTGTATGCCCGCAGTGTGAAACAGCTGACCGTGCAGGACAGCACCGTGCGCTATGCGGATAAAAGCGAAGCGTGGGCGAGCGAAGTTACAACACTGGAGGACTGTACGGAAAGTGCAGTTGACCTTAAAAAAATTCAATAATCCTTGTAAGGAGGCAGATATTTATGTACCAGGCTGCACAAAACCGTTACAACACCCTGCCAACCCGCCGCTGCGGAAACAGCGGCCTGCTGCTGCCCGCTGTTTCGCTGGGGCTGTGGCATAATTTTGGCGATACCTCCCCGTATGAGAACATGCGTGCGCTCTGCCGTACGGCGTTTGATAACGGCATTACCCACTTTGACCTTGCCAATAACTATGGCCCAGAACCGGGTGCTGCCGAGCGCAATTTTGGCCGGATCCTACACGATGACCTTGGCGTTTACCGCGATGAGCTGATTATTTCCACCAAAGCAGGCTATGAAATGTGGGACGGCCCTTACGGCAACTGGGGCAGCCGCAAATACCTGCTGGCCAGCCTGGATCAGAGCCTGCGCCGCATGGGGCTGGACTATGTGGATATTTTTTACCACCACCGCATGGATCCTAACACCCCGTTGGAAGAAACAATGGGCGCGCTGGCCCAGGCGGTGCGCAGCGGCAAGGCGCTGTATGTCGGCCTATCCAACTATGACGGTCCCACGCTGGAAAAAGCCACTGCGATTTTGGACGAACTGCATGTGCCGTTTATCATCAATCAGAACCGCTACTCGATTTTTGACCGCACGATTGAAAATAACGGCCTGAAAGCGATGGCTGCTCGGTTGCATAAGGGAATTATCACCTTCAGTCCGCTGGCGCAAGGACTGTTGACCAACCGATATCTGCAGGGGATTCCGGCTGACAGCCGGGTACACACAGACGGGCGATTTTTGAAAGAAAAGGATATTACGCCGGAAAAAATCGCTCAGATCAATGCCCTGAACGATATTGCCCAGGCCCGCGGACAGACGCTGGCTGAAATGGCCCTGGCCTGGCTGCTGAGCCATGATGAGATTACGACCGTGCTGATCGGTGCATCGAAAACCAGCCAGATCCTGGATAACATCAAAGCAGTGCAGAACACGAGCTTTACGGCAGAGGAACTGGAAGCGATCGACAGAATCAGCAAATAAGCCGCAATCAATAATTTGAAAGGGAAGCCGTTTGCAGAGAACGGCTTCCCTTTTTGTTTCGGGAGTTATGGGGTTGGCGGGCGCAGCCAGCCGCTGTATTTCAAGATAGAAGTACCAATGCCGGTGCCTGTGGCCCGCCGCCAGTCCGATGGGGCGGTGCCCATCACCTCATAAAAATGGCGGTTGAAGCTGGACATGGAGCCAAAGCCGACTTTTTCACTGATGGTCAGGATCGAATCATCGGTCATGCGCAAAAGGCTGCAAGCTTTTGCAATGCGCGTCCGGTTCAGGTAGTCAAGCGGCCCCATGCCGACAAGCTCCCGGAACACCCTGCGAAAATGGGATTCGCTCATGCTGCACGCATCGGCAAGGTCGCGGATGCTGAAATTCTCCATATAGAATTCATCAATGCAGCCGCGCTGCATTACCCGCACCACAAAGGTGGAAGTTGTCCCGTTTGAGGATGTGACAGCAGACTGTGCCGCCGCCGAGGGGGACGGCACCCTTGCCGCGTGGAAGAAAGCCCACCGCAAGGCGTTTGCCGCAGCGTGTGAGGAAATCGGCAGGAACTTTGACGAAAGCATGAAGTGCGTCTGCGAGTATTTTGATGTGGTTTACCGGGCAGATGGGCAGTGAGATAAATCGGAATTTTTTCAAAAAAAATACCACCCCATCTCACGATAAGGCGGTAGATTGCGTTATTCTATGCTGCTCCTAAGTTTTTAGATAACAAATCACCGTTGGCGGCGTTCTCAAATACTTCAAAAGCATCTTGTAGTTCTTCCAATCACAGTTGGTGTGTCTCTTTCCAGAGTATTTGTTTTCCGCGACATCATTTAGCATCATCAGAATAAAACCCGATGGCCTTTTGCAAAGCCAAGAAATGCTTTCCTGCGTATTTGATTGCCCTGTGCTCTCCTTCCATTTCTATCCTACAGGTAATCAAATTCTCATCATTTTCTTTTACATGGTAATCTTGTATCATCGAAATAAGCTCAGACAGGTTCTTCTTTCCGTACTTAAATTCAGCAGCACAGTTCGGACATAGACAAAGAGAATTCCAATCTTCTGAAATGCTATGTTTGTATCTATCCGGAATAGAATTGGTTGGGAGAATATTACAAGCTTCAAAATATGGCTTTCCATTAAAAATGGAATTAGCCGAAGCGAAAGTGGCAAAAACAAGAGCTGCTCACGAAAAGGCTGTTGGCGAATTGAAAAAACTCTACGACATTCGCAAGGAACAACAGCAGGAGCAGCTTTTAAAGGCAATGATGTCCGGCAAACGGTCTTTTGAGGAAATTTTGAAATTCATTTCTGACGATACCGCTTTCAAATGCGGAAGTATTTTTGCTTTTTGAAAGTGATGACTATGAATCATGCTCACTCGTCTGTGCGGACGCAGCGCAGCGCATATCGTGCCTGACCGGTCGTGGTACAGGTAAACAATGTCAGATCCCAATTGCTCTCGGACGTTTTGACCGCCATCTCCTCGATTTGGGTTGGCTGCAGAACCTCTGTATCCGAGACCGCATAATGCCATGTGTTGTCATTCATGTCAACAAAAAGCACTTCTGCCCCCACCGTAAGATGCGTCAGAGGGCTGAAGTGACGCGCATAGTTATGTCCCGCGATTACCAAGTCATCTGTATATAGCGCGCCGGAATACCGCCCCGGCGCGATCTTTAGCCCCGAATAGCTCCACTGCTGCATCACGGGCAGTGCCAGCCCGATGGACGGAATAGAGAGATACCCAATATAGTCGTAGCCGTCAATGGTGCCAACAGGCATCTCCGTGTCCGCTGTGGGTTCTGCTGCATCACCGGGATAGATGGTGCGTGGCTCTGCGATCGATTCCTCCAGCTGGGTCAGCACACTGTCGGCTGCTTTTTCTGCGCGGGTACTGTCCCACTGGTTGTAGCCCATAAGCAGCACAGCTGCCAGCAATGCCAGAACCCCAAGCGCAATCAGGGCGTTCCCCAGCTTATTTCTCATTCTGACCACTTCGCTTTTTGAGTACGACACCTGCCGCCACCAGTACAGCACCGGTCACCGCCAGCACGGGGACTGGCCAATTCAACTGTCCGGTCTGCGGCAGTGCAGAAAGCACTTCCTGCGTGGGCGGCGTCTGCGTTGTTTTCCGGCTTGCAGTACCCGCTTTGGGGTGGGCGTCCACATCGTAGACATACCGCCCGTTTTCCATGATTGGAACCGTCACAAGAAAAGGCTGTATGGCGTCATACCCTTCGGCTGCCTGCTTCTGCACAATAAGGTAAAGCCCGGCCTTCAGATCACCAAACACGGCGATTCCGCTGTCGTTGACGGTCTTGGTGACTGCCTGTGCATTCTGTGTCACCTTTTCTGCCAATCGGCTCGCCAGTGCGCTTTCGGATACATTGTCCAGCGCGATTCCGCAATTCTCGAAACCGTTTGTATAGGTAAAGCTCATATCTGCGCCGTTTTTAGAGACACTCGCCACACGGTACAGCGTCAGCTCACCGCCCTGCAGCGGTGCTGCGGTTTCGGTATCACAGAGCAATACCTTGATGGAGCCGATGCGCGTTTCATCAACCGTTTCTGCGGCAAGAGCCGGAACAGCGCCCCACACCAGCAGGCACAGCATAAGCAGCACTGCCAACCGATCACGGATGCTTTTCATAATGTTATTTCCTCCTTCTCTTGCTGCGCTTGCGCAGATGTGGGGCAACCAGCACACCGACCAGTGCCGCAAGTAGCATCGGGATGGCCAAAATCGGGGCCACGATGATGGGTTCAATGCGGAAGGCATCTGCCGCCACACGGATATGCTTTTGGCTTTCCGTAGTTTCGACCCGCTTGCCGCGCACCAATAGGCGGTGCGTGTTGATGCCGTAGGGGGTGCAGGTCATCAGGGTGACATAATCCATCCCCTCGGTGGGAAGCAACTGGTCGATCTCAGTAGGCAGCACAATAGAGATTTGATCGACCTCATAGGTCAGCACCCGATTCAACACTGTGATGGTAAAGCGGTCGCCCACCTCCAGCTCGTCCAGATTGGTGAACAGCTTTGCGCTGGGCAGGCCGCGGTGCGCTGATATGACCGCATGGGTCCCGGCACCGCCCACGGGCAGGCTGCTGCCTTCCAGATGGCCTGCTGCCACCTGCAGGACGCCCTCATCGGTGCCGTGGTATATGGGCAGCTCAACGCTGATTTTGGGGATCGTGATATACCCCATAATGCCCGTGCCGGAGATGTCGAGCGTCTGCGCATAGCCGCTGACCAGATCCGGTTTATAAAAGGCATTGGGGGTGGTGTTCAGCTGCCGGTTGTACGCATCGGCAGCATCGAAATAGGTCTGATAATCCGCATCTGACAGCTGTTCTACCTCCTCGGCATAGCCAGCCACTGCGCGGGACTGATGCTTCCGGTTGACAGCGTCGCTGACGGAGGGATATAACATCACGGATAGACCCACGAGGAAGATCAATATTAAAATAATTGTGCTGAGGTTCTTTCTCATGGGTTACTCCCTAATGTTATAAGGATTGGTATATGACGGCAAATGCGCCTTTACTTGCTATTCATCCGCTTTTTGGTGACCAGCAGAACGGCAGCCACGGCCATCAGCCCGCCGCCGATCACATAGAAAAGGGTAGTGCCGATGCCGCCGGTGGAGGGCAGCTGCGTTCCGGCTTTGTTCAAAACCTTAACAGTTGCATTTGTTGCTGTTGTATAAGAGGGTTCGCCTGAATTCTTATATTGAACAGTTTCACTCCCACTTGTGACGCTGGTCGTTGCGGTGATTTCAACTTCAATGGGTTCGGTCAGCTTATTATACCCTGCGGGCGCTTCGGTTTCTTCCAGATAATAGGTTCCCACGTTGAGACCTTCAATCAAAATATCACCTGCGCCGTTAGTTTCCAAAGTTGTTGCATCGCCCTTATCGGTTACCCAACTGGCAATTTTATCGCCAGTCAGCTTTGCATACTTTTGGGTGCCACCGTCCATGCGGTACAGTACAAACTTTGCACCACTCAGCGCCACTTCATCGTTTGTACTGTTCAGCGCATATTTGTGCACATTCAGTTTCCAAACATAGGTTTTTGTCTCTTCTGTGGTGCTGTATTTCCTATTATACTCCAGCTTTGCCGTGTTTTTGTTGCCTGCGCCAGCAATCGTGGCGTCTGCCGCAACCGTCGCCGAATAGGTAACAACGACTACATCGTTCGTTTCGAGCTTGCCATCAGTAAATTTTACATCAAAGGAATCCCCATCTGCGGGGTTTGTAACCAAGGTATAGTCAGTATTTGGAGTAAGCGTTGTTGTTCCGATTTTAACTTTAAGTGAATCAGGATTAAATGTCAGACCGGAGAGCTTATCGTGCAGAACATAGTCCTCCGGGTTACCATCCTTTACCGTAATGGTTATGCTAAAGTTTACGGTATCACCAATGCCTGCACTGTTGCTATCAACCTTCTCATCACCAGTAGTACCAGTAATCACGATTTTCTTTTCGATTGTTGTATCACTGTTCTTTTCTTTTATGGTAACACTCGGCGCCGTTGTGTTCAGACTGCACAGAGACCCCAGGCTGGTATCTACCAGATAGTAACCCAGTGTCAAATTTGTAAAGGTCACTGTAGCGTCAGTTGCGGTTTCTGTCTTATCCCATGCAATACTTTTTTCAACCGCAAAAGCCTTTGCCAGCTTTGCAAACTCCGCTCCGGCATCTTTTTTCGCATCGTTCCACTCAATATAACCTGCCGAATTTACGCTAAAAAAGTCTGTTGCTTTCACTGCATTGCTGTCAATGGTTGTGCTATATTCAGGAAAGCCACTCCATGCCGAACTCAGCTTATAAGAATACGCATTTTTGCCTGTATCATAGCTTTCCAAGTCAAAAATACGATAAGCCTTGTAGGTCGTGCCCGTCACGGCATTATCAATGGTTATCGTTCCTGTGCCGCTTGCTGCAAACGCTGGGACGGCCATGGCCAGTGCAAGCGTCAGCACGGCAAGCAGTGTCAAGAGTTTTTTCATGTACTTCATTGGTTTTATGTCTCCTTGCTCAAATAGTTTGGTCTGCGTTGTCCACATCGGTGGAGGGGTTATTTCTAATTTTCACCCCCCCCCCCTCGAATGGCTGCGTTTGTTGATAAGATATCTTAACATCAGCGCGATGCCCATTATCAGGGCGCCTGCTGCTGTATACGGGGGTGTGCCGGCCGCGCCGGTGGCGGGCAGCTCATAGCTGGGCTTTTGCTTGTTCGTGATGATAATGGTGCCGCCGCCGGTGACACCGGTGGCGTTGCTTTCACTGTACTTTACTTCATAGAAGATAAGCGCGCCACTGTCTGTTCCTAGCTCTTCTACATAGTAGTGATAACCGCTCTCCAAGGAAGAAATTTTCTTGGTCCAGCCGTCAGCTTTTGTCAAGGTGACCGGCTTTCCGACCGCCACTGCGTCCGCCTTGTCTTTTCCATCCTCGTAACGGTACAGCTGCACCTTGATCTCGTCCACCGGTGCTTCTATCGTGTCGTTCCCGATGCCATACCAGATTTTGCGCAGGGTCAGGCAGTTTTGCTTGTTGGGGATGGCCATTGTGGTGCGGTCTCCGTTCACGCCCAAAAAGTTGATGTTTGCAGTGGTAACCCCCTCCGGGACAGTAGTTCCGGTTGCAGTTGTAAGCGCAGCTGCTTTTTTGTCCTCATCCGTTGCTGTGCTATTCCAGATAAAATAGTGCGGGGTTGCATCCGGCGCATAGTCTGTTGGAGCCACAGTTTCCACAAGCTTATACAGGTCCTTGATGACCAGCTGCGAGCTGCCTGCTGCAGGGGATTGCGCAAATATCAGGTCAAAGCTGCCATTCGTAGTCTGCCACGTTCCAATGGACTCCCACTTACTGTCGATTTTATTATAGTGGTATATCGCAAAGGTTGCCGGGCTTGCCGTGATGGCTAAGTTTGTATCAGAATCTGTCTTGGAAACAGTCAGAACGTCATTGTTTACAGTTGCCGATGCACTGTCGCTTTTCACCGAAACCTGATTGCCTACAATTTTTCCCGCCAGCGTAGCCGTATTTTTTACCGCCATGTCGCTTGCGAGATTACCCGGATTCATTTTATAAGAGTACTCCAGTACCAGGGCTTTCTCGTCCGGCAGAATGAACTTGTACTTCCGCGTCGATGCGGTTTCTTCAACCTTTTCAACGCGAACGCTGTCTTTGACTTCGTTGCCCTTTACCCAGTCGCCGTCCTGCAGGATGTATTCATATACCTTGATAGAATCCAGCATCAGCTCCATGCCGGTTTTGCCGAAGTATTCGCTTTTCATCGTGTCCGTAAGCTCGAGCGTGTCACTGCCCGGTGCGAGATCCTCTGCGCGGGGGTTGATGCAAAGGGTGTAATTGGCTTGATGGGTTTTTACATCATAATTGCCGGTCTTTTCCAGAAGCTGCTTTTTCGGGCGCGTGATGGTCATGCCGGACGATGTCGATGCACCGTCCCATGTGGCAGTATTCGTATAGGTTTTTTCCTCGAGAGTACGCTCGTTCCAGGCTGCCGCATCATCCAGCTGGAGCGCATAGCGGATCTCCACAGTATGATCCGTTGTTTTGTTTTGGTCAATCAGATTTTTCAGCGTAACCGGAAGGACCTTAATGGTCAGCTGCTTTGGATCTGAAGTGTCAATCGACCAATAAGTATCCCTACCAAACACAAGGCTGTATATGTTTTCGCTCGGGCTTTTGATTTTTCCCGTATATTTATTGCCCGGCTTTGTATCCAGATCCGCCGCAATCATATAGTTGCTAAGAAAATTATTGTCCGTAGCCAGCTTCATGCCGTCCGGAATCTTATCTACCACCGTCAGCGCTTGGGTCTTGTCTACATCACCGCTACCCAGATTCAGTTAGATGCGATACCAGATGACCTTGTTTTTGGCATAGGTAGTGCTGTTGTTCTGCTTGTACCCATTGCCGCTATTGTCAGATGCTTCCTTGGTGATCGAGCCCGTCTTTGTATAATCGTAAGTTCCTCTCCAGCCCTCGTTCCCGGCGTTATCGGTGTAAATCTCTGCACGGTTCACAAAATGCCTCGTGGTATTGTTCACCATATCAGACGTTTTTGCCACCGTTGGAATGCCGCTGATGGTGCATCTCAAAATGCGCAGCTTCTTGCCGTCCGGCCGGCTAAACTGCAGCCTGATGCGATGCACCGCGGTTGCATCATCGGAAACCGAAATGCCGTTGTCGGGATCGCTCCAGTCATTCGAACCGTTGGAAAAAAGTGACAGCTGAATCTGTATGCCGTTCTTCTCTGCCTCCTCCCATGTCAGCGTTGTTCCGCCTTCCATCGTCAAGCGCAGATTGTTTCGAATGGCGGTTTCCAGCTGGGTTTTGACGCCGTACAGCGGTTCGCGGATGTTATCCACGATTTTGAAACTGTTAACGCCCGCGGGAACCGTTCCGGTTATATTCCACATGACCTTTTGGTTACCGTTTTCCAGCGGCGTGACAGTGCCCCGATACTTTCGAATATCCGCTTTGCCTACACCGGTGGAAACATTGGCTGTCGCGGTATAGGAACGTGAACCTTTTTCCAGCGTTGTCTGATTGGTTGCAGAAACTGTACCATTCACCGGGTCCGGTGCAACCGTTTGATAGGTAAATGTATAGGCGCTCGCATTGGAGTTTTCCGGGAAGGTATAGCCGTTGGTCAGAAAATCATTGCCAGTGATGGTTGTTACAACTGTTTCGTCAGCCCTCTTCAGCGTTACATCACCAACAATGTCCAGCTTCGGCGTCGGGTTGTCGGTTACCTTATAGCCTGCCAAATCACCGCCCGGATTTTTAACCTTGATGACCCAGTTGATGTGGTGGGTCGCAGCGTCATAGGTGCCTGTTTTGGCAATGCTGCTCTCCTTCACGGTGACGGTATCCTTGGCCTCGTTGCTCTGCAGCGTACTGGTTGTGCCCTTGGCCGTGTTGACGAGCGTACCGGAACCGTCTGCGCCTGTCACGGCAGCCACAGTTACATCATAGGTCAGCTCATACGACTGGTTATATCCGAGAGGCGGCAGCCCTGTGATCGTAAAGCCCTTGCCGTCTGTGTTGTAGGTGATGGCGGCACCTGTATACTCAGAGAGCGGCTTCCCGTCGATTTTGATGCTGTTCGTATCATAGCTGCCGTTTGCGGTATTCTCGGCCAGCCGGTCCGTAATGGTGACCGTCTGGTCATGCGTACCATTTGGGGCATTGACTGTGACGGTATAGCTTACCTTACTTTTGTCTTCCGAAAGGGTGTGCTCTTTCTTCGTGTTCAGCGAATACTCCGGCTCAATGGTGTAGGTTTTCTCGCCCAGATGTATCTGGCCGTCGCCACCGGTCTCAGCGTAATTGATCGTGGTATTAAACTTGAAGGTGCCGGTGAACGTCCGACTTGTGTCGTTATTAAATGTAAATGTGACCGTAGGGGATTTTTTCGAAAGCGCAAAAGTACCAATTATCGTTCCGGTTGAATCGGTGATGTTTCCTGACAAATCTCCTTTGGGATAGACACCCGCCGGCAGGGTATAGGTCGCTGTATTGCCGCCGTCTGGGAATGCGTTCGCCGGTACACTGTAGACGATTTCCACCTGAACCTGGGTGCCGTCCTTGATAGATGCCAAATTATTCAGCGGTTCCCAAGTGCCGCCTTGATTGATGGAAATAGCTGTACTTGTCAGCAGATTATCCAGCTTTAGGTTGCCCTCGCTGTCATACTGAGGGGGTGCTGCCGCTGCGGTCAGTGTATCATCGTCTTCCGCAGCCGGCATTATGGGATCCGGCCGTTGCCAAACAATATACGCCACCGCGCCATCTCTTGCCAAAATGGCGTCCGCATCAAAGGAGAGTTCTTCGGATCCGTCTGATGCGCCGGTCTGCGCATACACGCCATACGCATCCAACACACGGATGGTATTGGTGACATCGGCCTCTGCGACCGTCACAGCCGCTACCGCACCGTCCACAGCGCCGGAAACAACGGTCAGGTTCGCGCCATCATACGCGGTTACAATGCCGATCGTTTCCTCACCGGCGGCATTTGTATAGAGTACGATGTCGCCCGGTGTGGCCTCACTGCCACCCGGGGTGATGTATTCAGGGTGTGCGTTTTCCAATTCCGTGCGCAGCTGAAGCAGGCTTGCGCATTGCGGGATGACATCCTCCGGTATGCCTGCATAATGCTGGCAGAAGGCGACAAACATCACATCCCAGCTCCCGTAAGGGTTGCCGTACCAATCACCGTAGCGTGTGTAGTGATGGGCCTGCGCCAAGGTCTCACCCAGCGCCTTGTCCACCGTAAAGTTTTTGGCGCTCTCGGTGTAGCCAAGCTGTCTCTGTGCGATTTCCGTCATGGCATCGCTCCAGAAGCTGCTCACGCCCTCGCTCTGCTCGTCCCAGTCTGCCGGGGTCTCAACATCTGCGGTTATGTCCGCCAGACATTCCAGCGTGTGGGTATGCTCCGGGAGGGTGCAGGTCAGCACCCTTTGGTAGCAGTCTGCGGTATGGGAGTGGGCTGCCGGCGCGGTCTCGCCGTCTTCCTCCGCTGAATCAGCAGGGGGTTCCGATGCTCCGTCTTCATAACCGCAGATCAAGACCTCGGTATAGCAGGCGTCGCTGTGTACATGCTCCTCATATCCGCAGGAGTATTCATCGTCCGTCATCGCGATGCCTACTTGGTGCAGACGCCAGCTGACGGAAAGTATCGTCAGCAGTGCCAGTATCACCAGCACGGCAGCACGGCGGTGCTCCGCATGGCGCGCTGCCATTACCCGCCGAATCGCCTTGTCCAATTGGTTTTTCATGTGGGCTCCTCCATCAGCCTATCCACGAAATACGGGGCACGGGCCATACCCTAAGAAACACCTTGCCCACAATTTGACTCTTTTCAACGCAGCCGACAACCGTACTCCGGCTGTCGATCGAGGTCGCGCGGTGGTCACCCATCACAAAGAAGCGATTTTCAGGCACCTGATACGGGAAGCTGAGGTCACATTCTCCCAGAGCCAGCTCATCGACATACGGTTCTGCCAGCACCTCGCCATTCACCGTCACAAGGCCGTTGCCGTCAATCGAAATCACATCCCCAGGGATACCGATGATTCGCTTGAGCAGCAGCTTGTTCTGCCAGTAGAAGCCGCACAGATCTCCCTTTTCCAGAGTATCTGTTTTCAGCAGAACCAGAATATCCTGATCCTGCAAAGTTGGGTTCATGCTGTCACCCGACACCTGCAGCACCGGCAGCAGGTTCGTTGCCAGCAGCACCGCAATGGCTGCCACAACGACCAGCGCATAGGCGGTGCTTTTCAGCACACGCTTGTAACGCCTGCGGTAAGACAGGCGTTTGCGCTCCTGCGTGATCTCCTCCATAGAGGGAATCTCAACGCGCTTTCCGCTCAGTCCCTTCATTTCCAATATGCCCCTTCGTTATTCGCGGTGGGCGAAAACTCGGTGCCCTGCACAGGGTACTGCGCCTTGACCGATTCCAAATATTGATCTGCCGCAGCCTGTGCGGCTTCAAATACCCGGTTCAGCGACAAAGCGGCCTCGGCGATGGAACCAACCTGCTCCAGCCGCAGCGTGCGGTCTGCAAGCTGTCGGCAAAGCTTGGCATTCTGCCGTTCCAGTTCCTCCTCGTGCTGTTTGAGCGCGTAGATGATCTCTATCAATTCCATGCGGTTCATCCGCCGCAGTTCGCGTTCTGCCATGGTATATCTCCTTGAGATTTGTTCGGGTCAGTTCAGTGTCTTTAAGCATTGCAGATTGTTACATTGTAAGTGCTTTACCCTTTGTTAAAGCATATTATAATTGGAGCTGTCAATTATTTTTCTTTGCTATGCAATAGATTCAGGATGCTTACAAAGATTCCCTCACTGTGAAGCAGCGCTGCCACCGGCTTTTACGAGTGGGACGCCGCCAAGCACAAATATTTTTTTCAAATGCCGGGACAGCCGCTTTACTTGACGGGCATTTATGATACTATAAATGGTGTGAACTGCTTGATCATTCTGACCACTATTGACCTGCAGGCTCCATTCCGCGTTGCGCATTAGGTACTCGTTGTCGGAGTTGGCCGGCACGGTCAGTGTCTGGTAGCTGCCGTTGCTGCCCCAATACTTTTCAAAGCCGTAGGGTACGGAGATTTCTTCGTATCGGAACTGCAAACTGCCCAACTGAGTTTTGGCGCTGCTGACTGCCGCGTTTACGGCATTTTGCGCTTCTGCCTGCAATTCCGCAAGGGCAGCATCGCGGGCGCTGTTGGCGGCTTCGTCGGCAGCTTCCTGTGAGGTATACGGTCCGACTCGACCGTTGCGTGTGCCGGAGGTCTTAGTCACCGCGTAGTGCAGGCTCCAGCTTGCGGCTGCGTCGCCGCCGTTCTTCTGGTAGTTGTCATCGGCGGCATGCCCGCTGGTGGTTACGGTCTGTTTGCTTGCCGGGCTGACAGACCAGCTGCCGCCGTCAATACTGCCGGATTTGGTGATGGGCTCGATCTCGATGGTCGCGCCGTCCACCTTTTCCTGCGTTTTCAGCTGGATCTTATCCGTGCGGATTCCATAGGAAAAATCAA